>Ga0213829_1000161_pt1 | contig 84010 bp, 83 predicted proteins | sample MC6MC0896MG_FD_180665 | JGI IMG/M metagenome (GOLD analysis project Ga0213829, IMG submission 180665) | Enriched soil aggregate microbial communities from Iowa State University, Ames, United States - MC6-MC0896-MG | ecosystem: Environmental > Terrestrial > Soil > Unclassified | place: USA: Iowa... | reverse complement strand
TCTTCGTTACGTAGAAGAAGCCGGTGTCAGCGGTCGACAAAAGCTTGATCTTGATGGTCGTAGCCTTGGCCATATCGAAATACCTGCTCTTTCATGATTAAACCGCTGCGAGTCTCGCCAATTGGCCAGAAGCGGAAATTCGGCGCGACACTACGGATTGAGGGCGAAAAGTCAACCCCGCTTCTTCCTTTGAACAAGCCTAATCGCAGCAAAGAGTGCGAAAGCTGCAAAAAATATGCCAAGAGTGAGCGGAAAGCCCTTCGGCCCCATGGCATCCATGCCCACACCAACCGCCTGCGGCCCTGCCAGCATGCCGATTGCATAGCAAAAGATGAAGGCGGCGTTGGCTGATGCCAGTTCGCGTCCTGTGAGCTCAGAACCAAGATGCGCGAGGCCAACCGTATAGAGGCCTGCGACAACGCCGCCCCATAAAAACAGCACACCCGCCATGAGATACCAGTTGCCCATCAGAAACGGCAGGGCGATCATGCCTAAAAGGCCGGTAACGGCACAAAACAGCAGCAGCTTGCGACGATCCGAAATACGGTCGCTGATGATTCCGAGTGGAATTTGCATCAGCACATTGCCAAGCCCGATCATGGTCAATAGCAGCGCTGCGTCGCCTTCTGTATAGCCGACCCGTGCGCCAAAGACCGGGAACAGCGCAAAGCCGCCGGTTTCAACAGCACCAAACACGAAGACGGCCATTGTCGCGGTAGGAACAGCAAAAATGAAAGGCAGGAAGGGTACATGTTCACCTTCCTCAAAATCCGGGCTGTCGCGCCATGCGATAAGCACGGGAATTGTTGCAATCAGGATGATTGCGAAGCCGACATAAAAGGGCAGGCCACCTGCACTGCCGATTTTCGAAAATAGCCATGGTCCGAATGCGAAGCCAAGCGAGAGCGATGTCGCATAGATTCCCAGTACCAAACCGCGTTTTTCGGGCGGTGCTGAGGCGTTGATCCAGTACTCGGACAGAACGAACAGCACTGTGAGCGCAAAATGCAAAACGATTCGCAGTGCAAACCATGCCCAGAGCGGCTGGAGGAAGTGAAATCCGAGAAAGGCGATACTGCCGATAACAAGCATCAGCACGATAGCGCGTGCCACGCCAAGCTTTGCGGCAATGGGTGCAGCAAGAGGGGCTGCAACAATCGATGCAAGACCCGCAACAGCCGTATTCGCACCGATCAGACTTGCCGAATGCCCGCGCGCTTCCAGAAGAACACTCAAAAGCGGAATGCCAAGCCCGATAGCAGCCCCCATGGCGCTGATCGTTGCAATGGCTGCGGCAAGCGAACGCCAATGCAGTTCGCCTTGTGGGCTCCCGCCGCCCGGCACCTCAGAGATGATGTCGGCAGTATGATTTATATTATTCATAAGGTCAGATCACTTCACGCACAAAGCGGCCATGCCGCTTGCTGTATTGCGCCACAGGCAGAGTGGCAGGCAGGTCAAGCCGGGTTTCTGAGAGCAGCATTTGTGCTTCCTTTAAAATGGCTTGTGTAATACGGGCAACGTCGAGTTTTTCAACATCATCAATGGCGACCCAATCCAAATCCTGTAATTCTCCACTTGGAACAAGTGCAGAGCTTTCAAGTCCGGGTAAACTGTCCCGAAATACGATGAAAAATCGCGTATCAAATCGACGAACATTTCCCGGCGGTGTCACAGCCCGGGCGAAATAGCGCAGATCGCCCAGCGCAGGCAATGCGCCACGTTCAAGGAATGCACACCAATCCTTATTATCAGGCATTATTATGTTGTCTGATGACAGTTGTTTGCCAGAAAGAATTTTGTCTGATGTCGGACGGGCAATTCGTAATCCCGTTTCTTCAAATGTTTCGCGAATGGCGCAAAGCCCAAGGGCGCGTGCGCGACGCAGGGTTGCGCGCGCACCCATGCCTGAGAGCAGCTTTTGCGTGTCGTCTTGGCTCAGCTCGCTTGCAGCAGCGATTGCGCCATCCCCCGTGTCGGCTCTGCCACCGGGGAAGACAAACTTTCCCGGCATGAAAACAAGACTGGGGTGACGTCTTCCCATGAGAATACGGGGTGTGTGACCTGTGCGGTCAATCAGCAACAGCGATGCGGCATCGCGCGGCCGCAACGCGGGCTTGGGAGATGTCGGCTTTGACAGGGCGGGGGATGTCACGGCAGAACCGCTTGTTATGTGACGTCGCTATATTCGCCTTCGCCCTGACCACCGAACCCGTGCATGAACAAGGCCCATTGCAAGCCGATGGTAGCACCTTTAACGGGCTGCAACAGGAGCAGAGACATCACAACGATCATCGGACCCCATATAGCCATATGAGCCAGCAGCGAAAGGTTGGTGGTGGCTTCCACGCCCATGAAAGCCGCAACCACAATGTGGCCGACAATGAGAATCGTCAGATAGGCTGGCAGGTCATCGGCGCGCTGTTCGGTGTAATCCTCGCCACAGACGGAGCAATGATCGACCGGCTTCACAAAGGCACGAAACAGCCTGCCTTCGCCGCAATGCGGGCAGCGGCACTTGAAGCCTCGCCACAGCGCCTGCTTCAGATCACGGGTCGGACGCGCGGTTTTTGGGCTTTCGCCGCCGAAAACCTGGACATGACTATCTGTAGAACTGGCCTCTAGCGTGCTCATCTGCGACCTCTGCTCTTAGAGCGCGAAACGCCCGAAGGCTTTCCCTTGCGCCCGCGCATTCCTTTGCTTGCCTTGTGATGCGAGCGCGTCGACGTCGGCAGGGAATGCGGTTCGGAAACCATCTCAAAACGAAGCGCACCCGCAACAGGGAGCGCTTCCACAAGCCTGACCGTAACAGTATCGCCGAGACGGAAGCCTTTTCCGCTTCTTTCACCGGCAAGTGCATGGTTGGCTTCATCATACAGATAGTATTCATCGCCCAAAGTTGAAATGGGTACAAGCCCATCCGCGCCATATGTCGCAAGAGAAACGAACAGGCCAGCCTTGGTCACCCCCGTGACGCGGCCTTCATAATCGTCGCCAAGATGGGCTGCAAGAAAGTGTGCGATCAGTCGATCCACGGTCTCGCGTTCAGCAAGCATTGCACGGCGTTCGGTAGACGAAATCAGTGCAGCCGTTTCTTCGAGCTGCGCTTCTTCCGCTGTCGTGAGGCCGTCATTACCAAGGCCCAGCGCCTTGATCAAAGCGCGATGCACAATCAGATCGGCGTAACGGCGGATTGGTGAGGTGAAATGCGCATATTTGCGTAAATTGAGGCCGAAATGGCCGATATTATCAGGGCTGTAAACCGCCTGACTTTGCGTGCGCAGCACAACCTGATTGACCAGATCCTGATGGTCTGTGCCTTCGACCGCTTCCAGAATACGGTTAAACTGGCCTGGCCTGAGTTCAGCACCTTTGGCAAGGCTGAGATCAAGCGTGCGCAGAAATTCACGCAGTGATTCTTGTTTAGCAAGCGCTGGTGCGTCGTGAATACGGAAGATCAGGGGTTGGCGCTTCGCTTCCAGAATTTCGGCTGCGGCCACATTCGCCTGAATCATAAACTCTTCGATGAGCTTATGCGCATCGAGCCGCTCGGGCACGATGACCTTATCTACCTTGCCATCCGGGCCAAGAAGGATTTTCTTTTCCGGCAGATCCAGTTCAAGCGGTTCGCGCGCATCGCGACCGCGTTTGAGCGCCGCATAAGCACTCCAGAGCGGCTTGAGAATGCTGTCAAGAATTGGCGCGGTCTTATCGTCGGTTGCGCCGTCAATTGCCGCCTGTGCCTGTGGATAGGCAAGCTTGGCATGCGAACGCATCAGAATGCGATGGAACTTGTGCGATTTCTTGTGGCCGTTGGCATCAAACACCATGCGCACAGCGAGCGCCGGACGGTCTTCCAGTTCGCGCAGTGAACACAGATCGTTGGAAATGCGTTCGGGCAGCATCGGCACAACGCGATCCGGAAAATAGACCGAGTTGCCGCGTTTCAGTGCTTCGCGGTCAAGTGCGGAGTTGGGGCGTATATAGGCTGCGACATCGGCAATCGCCACAATCACGATATGTCCGCCGGTGTTTTCGGTGTCCGTATCAGGTTCGGCATAGACCGCATCGTCATGGTCTTTGGCGTCTGCCGGGTCGATGGTGACGAGTGGGACGCCGCGCCAGTCTTCACGCCCATCCAGTGTAGCAGGCTTGGCTGATTCCGCTTCTCGCAGCACATCATCCGGGAAAACATGCGGGATTTCATGCTCGTGAATGGCAATCATCGACAAGGCTTTTTCACTGTCGATTGAGCCTACAACCTGACGCACCTTACCCGCGGGGAGGCCATAGCGGCGAGAGGACAGAAGTTCGACTTCGACCAGATCGCCACTTTTGGCATCCGCAAGCGTTTGCGGGTCAAGCTGCACTTCCGGCTGTTTGCGATTGACCGGCTCAAGACGCCATTCGCCATTGCTGAGCTTGCGCAGCACGCCAAGCACGGCATTGCTACTGTGGTCGATAACCTTAATAACGCGCGCGGAATATTCCGGTCCGTCATTCTCTTTGCTGTGGAAAATTTTTGCGAGAACCCGGTCGCCAACACCCACTGTCGGGCCATCGGAGGACTTGTTGAGACGTGTACGGCGGATCAGGACAACCGGCGGCTGGCCATATTCCGCTTCGTCCCAGTCAGTCGGACGGGCGACAAGGCCACCGTCATTGTCGCGGCCGGTAATGTTCAGCGTTGCGATTGGGGGCAGAGAGCCAGGACGAGACAAGCGACGCGCGCGCTTTTCCAACAAGCCCTCATCGCTGAGTTCGCGCAGCAAATCTTTGAGATAGACGCGTGCATCGCCCTTGATGTTAAAGGCTTTTGCCAGCTCCCGCTTGCCTGCACGATCCGGGTTTTCCTCAATAAATTTGAGGACCTCTTCGCGTGTCGGCAAATAGGCAATCGGACCGGCTGATTTTGCCTCGTTCAATTTGGCTGTTGCTGCACGCCGTTCGGTCCGTGCGGATCGTCCGGTATCGGGTTTGGGGAAACGACGTGCCAATTCTTACTCCTCTGCCGGCTTCGCTTTTGCTTTGGAAGCGGCTGTTTTCTTTGCTGCTGGCTTCTTGGCCGCAGCTTTTTTCGGCGCGGCTTTCTTTTCGCCGTCTGTCGATTTAGCGGCAGCCTTGCGAGCAGGAGCCTTCTTGGTCTTGGTGCTGCCAGCCTTGGCGGCAATTAAGGCGAGCGCCTCTTCCATCGTCACACTGGCTGGCTCTTTGCCCTTTGGCAGTGTCGCATTGACCTTGCCCCAATTGACATAAGGACCATAGCGACCATCGCGCACGGTAATCGAACCGCCATCGGGGTGATCGCCAAGGGTTGCCAGCGCTGCCGGTGTTGAGCGTCCACGACCGGGGCCTTTGGATTGCTTGTCTGCAAGAACCGCAACGGCGCGATTAAGACCGACCGAGAATACTTCTTCGGCATTTTCGAGGTTGGCGAAGGTGCCGTCATGGCTGACATAAGGCCCATAGCGTCCGATACCTGCCGAAATCATCTTGCCGCTTTCAGGATGCTGGCCGACATCGCGTGGAAGCGACAGCAGTGCTACAGCCTTTTCATGATCGATTGTATCAATCGACCAGCCCTTTGGCAGGCTAGCGCGCTTGGCTTCCTTGCCTTCGCCACGCTGAATATAGGGGCCAAAACGTCCGGTGCGTGCGGTGATTTCTTCCGCTGTGAACGGGTCTTTGCCAAGCGACTTTGGCTCATCGGAAGCCGCCGCTTCGCCATTGCCTTCACCGCCAAGCTGACGGGTGAATTTGCATTCTGGATAGTTGGAGCACCCAACGAATGCACCATATTTACCCAGCTTGAGCGAAAGCTGGCCGGTGCCGCAGGTCGGGCAAGAGCGTGGATCGCTGCCATCACCACGATCAGGGAAGGCGAGCGGTGCGAGTTCTTCGTTGAGCGCATCAAGAACATTGGTAACGCGCAGTTCCTTGACGTCGTCGATGGAACCGGAGAAATCACGCCAGAAGTCACGTAATACGTCTTTCCACAGCAGCTTGCCATCGGAAATCAGATCGAGCTTTTCTTCAAGATCAGCCGTGAAATCATATTCCACATAGCGCTTGAAGAAGCTTTCAAGGAACGACGTTACCAGACGACCTTTCGGGTCTGGCGTCAGCTTGCGCTTGTCGATGGTGATATATTCTCGGTCGCGCAGCGTCGCGAGCGTTGCGGCATAGGTCGACGGACGGCCAATACCCAGTTCTTCCATCTTCTTGATAAGCGAAGCTTCGGAATAACGTGGCGGTGGCTCGGTCGAGTGCTGTGTGGCATCGATCTTTTCGCGTGCAATCTCTTCACCCGAACGGATTTCAGGCAGCTTGGCGCTGTCTTCATCCTCGTCTTCTTCTTCGCGATGATCAATATAGGCAGCGAGGAAACCGTCGAATTTTGTCACCGAACCATTGGCGCGCAGTATGGCCGATTTTGAGCCATTAATGGCTTCAATATCGGCGGTTGTGCGTTCAATGTCGGCAGCCTGCATCTGGCTGGCAATGGTGCGCTTCCAGATCAGTTCGTAAAGGCGCGCCTGATCTTCATCAAGATAGCGACGCACTTCTTTTGGATGACGCGAGAAATCCGTCGGGCGGATCGCTTCGTGCGCTTCCTGTGCATTCTTGGCCTTGCTGGAATAATAGCGCGGCTTTTCCGGCACGTAATTCGCACCAAAATTGCTGCCAATCGCGTCACGCGCAGCATTGATGGCTTCAGGCGCAATCTGCACGCCGTCGGTACGCATATAGGTGATCAGACCCGCAGTTTCGCCACCAATATCCACGCCTTCATAGAGGCGCTGGGCAACTTGCATGGTGCGCGATGCAGAGAAGCCAAGCTGACCGGATGCGGCTTGCTGTAGCGTCGAAGTGGTGAACGGAGGGCCGGGATTGCGCTTGGTTGGCTTTGCCTCAACAGACACTGCCTTGAAGCTTGCGCCTTCGAGCATGGTGCGAATGGCTGCTGCCTGCTCGCCATTCTTGATGTCGAGCTTGCCGACTTTCTTGCCGTCAAGAACAGTCAGTCGTGCAGTGAAGGCATCGTTGCGCGGGGTCTTTAGCTGTGCTGCGATATTCCAGTATTCTTCACGGATGAAGCGTTCGATCTCGGATTCGCGATCACAAACGAGACGCAGCGCCACAGACTGCACACGGCCCGCGGAACGTGCGCCGGGCAACTTGCGCCACAAGACCGGCGACAGGTTGAAGCCCACCAGATAATCGAGCGCACGGCGCGCCAGATAGGCATCGACCAGTGGCTCATCAATATCGCGTGGATTGGCAATGGCATCAAGAACGGCCTTCTTGGTGATGGCATTGAATGCAACGCGCTTGACCGTTTTGCCCTTGAGCGCCTTCTTCTGGTTCAGAACTTCCAGAACATGCCACGAAATAGCTTCCCCTTCGCGATCAGGGTCGGTTGCGAGAAACAATGCATCGCTGTCTTTGAGCGCTTTGACAATATCTGCCAGACGCTTGGAAGAATTGCTGTCGACTTCCCATGACATGGCAAAATCTTCATCCGGACGGACAGAGCCGTCTTTGGCTGGCAGATCTCGCACGTGACCAAACGAGGCCAGAACCTTATAGTTCGAGCCTAGATATTTATTGATAGTTTTTGCCTTGGCAGGCGATTCGACAACGACCACGTTCATTATAACTGCCCAGATTCGCAATGATTACGGGAAAGATGTCCCTCTATCGCGTTCAAATATTTGCCTTTCACATGAACAGCGGTTTGCGTTTGGTCAAGAGCAAGACGTTAAAATTCGTCAAATACAACTAGAAATTGATGGATGTGATTATGAATGTAATGGTAGTATCTTTGTGTAGTATCTCTAAATTATTTCACTGAATAATAATATTTAGAAAAATTAACGGAACGATCTTGGGGGCAAGGATGGTTCAGCAGAATGCAAATCGGCAAGAGGTACTGGAATATGTAGAGGGGATGTTGAAGGAGCTGATCGCTCTTGCAAAGAAAACTGACCATCAGATGCTCGTCTACATGATGGATATGGCACTGCAGGAAGCGCGGGAAAGTCGTCGTCGCCGCGAAAATGTTAAATGATAATCTCGAGCGTTTTATCGCATTATCCCGCGCAAAAAGCTCACGCACTTTTGCTGGAAATGCTTTAATTAAATTTATTGCGGCATTAGAGCCACCTGATTGCCGGGATAGCGTAACAGCCTCCCGGCAAGATCGAGCTCCAGAAGAATGAGTTGCGCACTACTCGATTCCAGACCGGTGTGTCTGAGAAGTGCGTCTACATCGATAGGGACCGGGCCGAGCGCATCAATAAGAATGTCGCGCTCTTCATCGGTGGTCATGGAATGATGCGGTTCTGGTGGCTCCTCAAATTGATTGAGCAGGTCAGGCTGATCCGTGTTGTTGCGAATTGTTTCTCCGCCTATCAGTGGAGAGAGGGATTCAATGACGTCATCCGCATTTGTCACCAGTGTCGCGCCCTGTTTCAGCAGCGCATTGGTGCCACGTGCGCGTGGGTCGAGCGGCGAGCCGGGCACGGCAAAGACGATGCGGCCCATTTCGCCAGCCATACGCGCACTGATCAGTGAGCCGGACCGTTCGGCAGCTTCGACGACGATGAGACCGAGCGACAGGCCTGCGATGATACGGTTGCGGCGTGGGAAATCGCGTGAGCGTGGCTCAGCACCCATGGGCATTTCGGTAATCAGTGCGCCGCTATTTTCAGGAATAGCGCGATAAATGGGGAGGTTTTCAGCGGGGTAGGGCTTGTCCAGGCCTCCTGCCAGCACGGCAATGGTGCCGCTGGTGATGCTCGCCTTATGTGCCGATGTATCAATGCCGCGTGCAAGCCCGGAGACAACAGCGAAGCCTGCATCACCAAGATCACGTGCGATTTTTTCGGTAAAACGGGCACCGACCACAGATGCATTGCGCGAGCCGACAATTGCGATGGGCGGCTTGCGGAACACATTGACATCACCCTTGATGATGACATGTGGCGGTGGCGCTTCGCAGTTTTTCAGTTGCTGCGGATAATCGGGCTCGCCCATGCCGACAAGGCGGGCGCCTATACGCTCAATAGCTTCCAGTTCGCGTTCAGCATCTTCGAGTGATGAAACGCGTATTGGGCGCGAGCCGCCACCGCGAATATTGAGACTTGGCAGTCGTTCAATCGCATTGGCGGCTGATCCGCAAAACAATATCAGATCGCGAAAAGTTACCGATCCGATATTGTCGGTGCGGATAAGACGCAGCCAGTTGAGCCGCTGCCGATCTGAGAGGCGAATTCCATGTTTTGAATTCGCGCTCTCTGTCATCCCTTTTTGCCGATCTTGCTTTCGTTGCCGCTTAAAAGCCGCGAAATATTGGCATGATGTTTGATGAAGACGATCACCGTCATCACGGCAAACAATCCGGCAATCGCCAGATCACCGCGCGTATAAAGCACAATCGGAACAATGAGGCTCGCAACAAGTGCCGAAAGCGAAGAGTAGCGGGTGAGGAGCGCTGTTATGATCCATGCCGCAATAAAAACCAGTGCACTTGGCCATGCGAGGCCGATCAGAATACCGAGATAGGTTGCAACGCCTTTGCCGCCCTTAAAGCCGATCCATACTGGGAAAAGATGGCCGATGAATGCGCCAAAACCGGCAGCAATTGCTGCATACTCGCCAAATCGCCAAGCAATCAGCACTGCAACCGTGCCTTTGAACGCATCGAGAAGAAGTGTTGCTGCGGCAAGTTTCTTGTTGCCGGTGCGCAGCACATTGGTCGCACCAATATTGCCGGAACCGATAGAGCGAACGTCGCCCAGACCGGCAAGCCGGGTCAGAACAAGTCCGAAGGGAATAGAACCCAGAATATAACCGAAAATCAGCGCCCCCAGCGACACCAGACTGAACAGACCTGTTTCGGTCATGAAGTTCCCCATATGCTCTTTATCAAAACCAGTTGAGAAGAAAAGCCGTCCGAAATCAAGACGGCTGATCTCAAATTTTTAAACGGAATAGACAGTTTTGCCGCCGACTATAGTGCGGTTCACGCGTCCCTGGAAGCGGGCACCTTCAAAGCAGCTATTTTTCGAGCGCGAATGCAGATCCTGTTCGCGCACGACCCAAGGTTCATCAAGATCGACGATTGTCAGATCGGCTTTTGCGCCGGGCTTCAATGTGCCGGCATCAAGCCCGAAAATGCGCGCAGGCGCAGTGGAGAGCACGTCCACAAGGCGCAGCAAGGGAATGCTGTCATTGTGATAAAGCCGCAAGGCTGCAGCCAGCAAAGTTTCAAGACCAATAGCACCGGCTTCAGCATCTGCAAATGGCAGGCGTTTGGTGTCCACGTCCTGCGGATCATGTGCTGAAACCACGATGTCGATGGTGCCGTTCTTAACCGCTTCAACCATGGCCAGACGATCCTGTTCACTGCGCAAAGGCGGCGAAAGGCGGAAGAAGGTGCGGAACTCACCAATATCGTTTTCGTTGAGCGACAGATGATTGATGGAAACACCGGCGGTTACGTTTGTGCCGAGCTCCTTTGAGCGCTTAAGTGCATCAGCAGACATAGCACAGGAAATTTGTGCTGCGTGATATTTGCTGCGTGTGAGGCTAGCCAAACGCAGATCACGTTCAAGCGGAATGACTTCCGCTTCGCGCGGCGTGCCGGAAAGGCCGAGCCAGCTTGCAAAAAGCCCCTCATTCATCACGCCATTTGCGCCGAGATATGGATCGCGGGTTTCGCAGGCAATAACCGCATCAAAATCGCGTGCGTAAGTCAGCGCACGACGCATCAGTTGTGTATTGCTCAACGTGTTGCGACCTTCGGTGAAGGCAACGGCACCCGCATCGCGGAGCAGACCGATCTCGGTCATTTCTTCGCCATGCAGCCCTTTTGTGATGGCTGCTGCCGGATGAACATTGACAATAGCTGTATCGCGCGCTGTGCGTTTGACGAACTCTACCAGCGCCACATCGTCGATCACGGGATCAGTATCCGGCATCATGATGATGGAGGTTACACCACCTGCTGCGGCGGCACGGCTGGCAGAGGCGATCGTTTCACGATGTTCGGCTCCGGGTTCGCCGATAAATACGCGGGAATCGACCAGACCGGGCAGAATTGCCATACCGTTCAGATCGACGATTTCCGCACCTTCCGGTGCACCCTGATTGCGGGCATCGGCACCGCTTGCGATAATCTTGCCATCCTGAATGAGCAGGCTGCCGTTTTCATCCAAGCCCCGCGATGGATCGACAATGCGGGCATTTTCAAACAGGATCGTGCTCATGCGCGTTCTCCGTCGCTCATCTGGCTGCGTCTGGGGTCAAGCAGCGCTTCCATCACCGCCATGCGCACTGCCACGCCCATTTCAACTTGTTGCTGGATCATGCTCTGCGGACCATCGGCAACGTCCGATGCAATCTCGACACCGCGATTCATTGGGCCGGGATGCATAACCAGCGCATCTGGCTTGGCATATTTGAGCTTTTCATTGTCGAGGCCGTAAAAGTGGAAATATTCGCGCACCGAAGGCACGAAGGAACCGGCCATACGTTCGCGCTGAAGACGCAGCATCATGACGACATCGGCGTCTTTCAGGCCTTCTTCCATGGTGTTGTAAACTTCAACACTCATATCGGCGATGCCAGCGGGCAGCAGGGTTGAGGGTGCAACCACGCGCACACGCGCACCAAGCGCATTGAGCAGCAGAATGTTGGAACGCGCAACGCGCGAATGAAGCACATCCCCGCAGATGGCAACTATCAGATTGCCAATATCGCCCTTGGCGCGGCGAATGGTCAGCGCATCAAGCAGCGCCTGTGTCGGGTGCTCGTGTGCACCATCACCGGCATTGACCACCGCACAGCCGACCTTTTGCGCAAGAAGCGCGGCTGCACCCGCTGACGCATGGCGAATGACCAGAATATCGGGCTGCATGGCGTTGAGCGTCATGGCCGTATCGATCAGCGTTTCGCCTTTTTTGACCGAGGAATTGCCAACCGACATATTCATCACGTCGGCGCCCAGCCGCTTTCCGGCGAGCTCAAAAGAGGATTGTGTTCGGGTCGATGCTTCGAAGAATAGATTGATTTGCGTGCGACCACGCAGGACGGATTTTTTCTTCTCGGACTGACGGGAGACAGCCACTTCCTGATCCGCAAGATCGAGAAGACAATTAATGTCGAGAGGCGATAGCCCCTTTATGCCAAGCAGATGGCGATGAGGAAAAATCGGAGAGGCCGGTTGTTTTGTCATGGCAAGTCATCCGTTTAGAAGAGCCGCGAAAGCTGGACAGCAACCGCCCTTATAATGGCTTTGGCCGATTCACAAAGAAAAACCTGTATTCTTTTGGGTGGAAATTGCACCGGCATGGGAAAATGTTAGGAAATTGCAATGCAAGAGAGCATAGAATGTTAAATCGGCGGGCGATAAAAATGCTTGCACCCCGATACTGAATTGAACAAAACCAAACGGATAAGCCTGTGAAAACGCACGAAGTTACCAACCAGACCCCGTTCATGACGGGCACCAATGCATATCTGGGCGATCCGCTTCTCATGCAGATTGCAGCACGTTTCCCCAAAGAGCTGCATTCCGATCTGGAAAACACAGGCCGTTTTGTCATGTCGGCAGAAGCGCAGGACCTTGCGCGTCTCGCCAATACCGAATTGCCCAAACTACGCACGCATGACAGGCAGGGCAGGCGTGTCGATCTTGTAGAGTATCATCCCGCCTATCACGCATTGATGCGCCGTTCGATTGCGCAGGGCCTGCATTGCTCGATCTGGGAAGCCAACCCCACCGAGGCCGGTCGCCGTCATCAGGCGCGTGCTGCTCGCTTCTTTCTGACAGCGCAACTTGAGGCGGGGCATCTGTGCCCGCTGACCATGACGAATGCTTCGCTTGCAGCTATTATGGCTTCGCCTGAGCTTTACAAGGAATGGTCGCCGCACATTCTGTCGCGCAAATATGATTCCTCGCAGAAGCCTGCATTCAACAAGCAGGGCATCACGCTTGGCATGGGCATGACCGAAAAGCAGGGCGGTACGGATGTTCGCGCCAATACCACGCGCGCTGAACGCAATGAGGACGGCACCTACACTTTGAGCGGGCACAAGTGGTTTATGTCTGCTCCCATGTCCGATGCATTTTTAGTGCTTGCACAAGCCGAAGAAGGACTTTCCTGCTTTTTGCTGCCGCGATTGACCAATGAAGCGGCTGGCAATGGCTTTTTCTTCCAGCGTCTCAAAGACAAGCTTGGCAATAAATCCAATGCCTCGGCGGAAGTCGAGTTTGATGGCGCTATCGGCCATCTCGTCGGAAATCCGGGTGAGGGCGTTAAAACCATCATGGATATGGTAACACTCACCCGGCTTGATTGCGCGGTGGCCTCCGCCGGTCTGATGCGTTCGGGCCTTGCAGAAGCAGTGCATCATGCGCGTCATCGCGTGGTGTTCGACAAGCCGTTGGTCGAGCAGCCGCTGATGAGCCGGGTTCTTGCCGATATGGCGCTGGATGTTGCCGGTGCGACAGCACTTTCCATGCGCCTTGCCCGCGCATTTGACATGGCTGCAACGGATCGCGCTGAAGCCGCTTTTGCGCGCTGCATGACGCCTGTGGTCAAATATTGGGTCTGTAAAATTGCGCCATCATTGCTTTATGAGGCAATGGAGTGCCTTGGCGGCAATGGCTATATCGAGGATGGCAATCTTGCCCGCGCCTATCGCGAAGCCCCCGTAAACGCAATTTGGGAAGGTTCAGGCAATGTCATGGCGCTCGATGTGGCGCGTGTGCTGTCGCGTGCTCCGTCATTGTTTGACGAAGTGCTTGACTGGATCAGCGAACAGTTGGGCGTTCGCGGGCAGGGCACCATTGATGTGCTTCAGGCAGCGTTGCAATTGACAGAATCCGATCAGGGCGTTGCGCGTCTCCTGACAGAACAGCTTGCCTATGCCGCCGCCGCTGCTGAACTGCGCAATCTGGGTGCTGACGATATTGCAGACGCCTTTATTGAAACCCGTCTGGGCGGACAATGGCGCACGACTTATGGCATGCTTGATGCGCGCCATAATGCTCTTGGCATACTTGATCAGCTTTATCCGGCGTCGTGATCGTCGTCATAAGACGATGAACGAAGAAGATGCAGGCGGTCAAGCGCGCCCTGAAGAATGAAAGATGCGGCCGCCGAATCGATGCGTTCGGCCCGCTTGCCGCGCGATACATCCATGCCGATCAGCGCACGTTCCGCAGCAACTGTCGAAAGCCGCTCATCCCAGTAAACGAATGGCAGATCGGTTAACGGCTGCATGGTGCGTACGAAAGCGCGTGTTGCCTGAACACGCGGCCCGGCGCTTCCGTCCATATTCATCGGAAGGCCAATGACGATGACACCAACATTGTCAGTGCTCAATGCTTTGAGCAGAACCTGCGCATCAATTGAGAATTTGACGCGTTTAATAACCGGGCGGGGGTTGGCAAAGGACAGACCAAGATCGGAAACGGCAAGACCAATGGTCTTGGTGCCAAGATCAAGTCCGGCGATCGTATGGCCGCGCTGCAAAACATCTGCAACGTCTTCTATTTCAATAACGGCCATTGTTCCTCATAACATTTTGACCAAGCTTCATATTGCCTGATGTAATTGAGCCGTAATATCTGTTTTAGAACTGAAAATCGAGATCGAAGGAGAAACTTCATGAAAATCACCTGGCTGGGCCACTCGGCCTTCCGCGTCGAGACTGCGGATGCAGTTATCCTCATTGATCCTTTTCTGAATGGCAATCCTGGTGCCAAAGGTATTCATTTCAACGAAGCAACGAGGGGCGCAACTCATATTGCACTAACCCATGGTCACGGCGATCACGTCGGCGATACGGTCGCAATTGCCAAGGAAACGGGCGCAACGGTCATTGCCAATGCCGATCTTGCAGGCTGGCTGGGAAGTCAGGGGGTGGAAAAGCTTGACCCCGGCAATACGGGTGGCACGCTCGCCCATAACGGGTTCACGGTTACTTTCGTCAACGCGCTTCATTCGTCGGCGATGCTGACGGAAAATGGCGTTTCGCAGGCTTTGGGCAATCCGAACGGACTGGTTTTTCATTTCAATGATGCACCGTCGCTTTATCATATGGGTGACACGGATATTTTCTCCGATATGGCGCTGATCAATGAGTTGCACCAGCCTGAAATTGGCATCGTTCCGATTGGTGATCGCTTCACAATGGGGGGGGCCGTGGCAGCGCTTGCCTGCCAGCGTTATTTCAATTTCAGAAACGTTCTGCCGTGCCATTATGGCTCGTTTCCGATCATCGATCAGACGGCTGAAAAATTTATCGCGGGCATGGAAGGTCAGTCGAAAACTGCGGTTCTGGCTGATCCGGCAGGCACTGTTCACACGTTCTGATCATGTAAGAAGCGCAAGAAATGTTGCGCTTCAACACATGCACCGCTATAGCCGGTAAAAGAAACTTTTCGGGGTGGCGGTTCGCCGCCCTAAATTATGAATTTGCGGAGAACAGGATGTCCGTCGATATTTCCACCGTCAAGCGCGTCGCGCATCTTGCGCGCATCGCTGTCAGCGAAGACGAAGCTGAACGCATGACCGGTGAACTGAATGCAATTCTGGGCTTTGTCGAGCAGTTGAATGAAGTCAATGTCGACGGCATCGAGCCGATGACTTCTGTGACGCCGATGAAAATGCGCCTGCGTGAAGATACAGTGACGGATGGCAATATTGCTCCTGCTGTTGTCGCCAACGCGCCTGTGACCGAAGAGAATTTCTTCGTGGTGCCAAAGGTCGTGGAGTGATTTCATGGCCGTTCAAGTTACCATCGAGACACCGTTGCAGGACGATGTGCGCGATCTGGTCGAGGCCTTGAACGCATATATGCTGCCGTTTGCACCGCCGGAATTCCAGTTCACGATGACGGTTGAGCAGATGGCCGAGCCTGAAACAACGGTCTTTGTGGCTCGCGACGAAAATGGTTATGCCATTGGTTGTGGCGCATTGAAAATGCATGAAGATGGCGTTGGCGAGTTGAAGCGTATGTTTACCCGCCCGGAAGTTCGCGGCAAGCGCGTGGGCTCGGCTCTCGTCAATGCGATTTCGGATATCGCCAAAGACAAAGGCGTTTCGCGTCTGGTTCTTGAAACGGGCACTGGCCCCGGTTTCGATGGTGCCTGGCGGCTTTATGAAAATTCAGGTTTTGCGCGCTGCGGCGTGGTTCTGGGCTACCCGGAATCCGAATACAGCGCCTTTTTTGAAAAGCGTCTTGCTGAGGCGCACTGACAGGATTTGATGATGAGCGAACTGACCGCACTGACCATTGCTGAAGCGCGCGACAAGCTGAAGGCCAAGGCGATTACCGCGACTGAGCTGACGGAAGCCTATATTTCGGCGATAGATTCCGCCAATGAGAAGATCAATGCCTATGTCGCTGTAACGCCTGAAAAGGCGCGCGAAATGGCAAAGGCATCGGATGCACGTATCGCCGAAGGAAAAGCGGGTTCGCTTGAAGGCATTCCGCTTGGCGTTAAAGATCTGTTTGCGACCAAAGGTGTTCATACGCAGGCTTGCTCGCATATTCTTGACGGCTTCAAGCCTGAATATGAATCAACCGTCACGGCCAATCTCTGGGCCGATGGCGCTGTCATGCTCGGCAAGCTTAACATGGACGAATTCGCCATGGGCTCATCGAATGAAACCTCGCATTATGGTGCGGTGATAAACCCATGGCGTGCAAACGGCTCCGATGTCGATCTGGTGCCGGGCGGCTCATCCGGCGGTTCGTCTGCGGCAGTCGCTGCACATCTTTGCGCGGGTGCTACAGCAACCGATACGGGTGGTTCGATCCGCCAGCCCGCAGCCTTTACCGGCACGGTTGGCATCAAGCCGACCTATGGTCGCGTGTCGCGCTGGGGTACGGTTGCTTATGCATCGTCGCTCGATCAGGCTGGCCCGATTGCCCGCGATGTGCGCGATGCTGCGATCCTGCTCAAATCCATGGCGTCGCTTGATCTGAAAGATACGACATCGGTCGATCTGCCTGTGCCGGATTATGAGGCTGCTATCGGCAAGTCGCTCAAGGGCCTCAAGATCGGTATTCCGAAAGAATATCGCATGGATGGTATGCCGGAAGAGATTGAAGCTCTCTGGCAGAAGGGCATTGAGTATTTGAAAGATGCGGGTGCGGAAATCGTCGATATTTCGCTCCCTCATACAAAATATGCGCTTGCTGCCTATTATATTGTGGCACCTGCGGAAGCTTCGTCCAACCTCGCGCGCTATGATGGCGTTCGTTACGGTCTGCGTGTGCCGGGCAAGGACATTGCCGACATGTATGAGCAGAGCCGCGCTGCGGGCTTTGGCAAGGAAGTCAAGCGTCGTATTCTGACCGGCACCTATGTGCTGTCAGCTGGCTATTACGATGCCTATTATCTGCGCGCGCAGAAGGTTCGCACGCTGATCAAGCAAGACTTTGAAAACGTCTTTGCAAGCGGCGTTCATGCAATCCTGACGCCTGTAACCCCTTCTGCTGCGTTCAGCATCGGCGATACAGAACTCGCGAATGATCCGGTCAAGATGTACCTCAACGACATCTTCACAATCACGCTCAACATGGCTGGTCTACCGGGAATTTCTGTTCCAGCAGGCCTGAGCGATCAGGGATTGCCACTGGGCTTGCAGCTTATCGGTCGCCCGTTCGAGGAAGAAACGCTGTTTCAGGCTGCCGGCGCTATCGAGCAGGCTGCCGGACGCTTTACCCCAAAGAAGTGGTGGTAATATCTGAACTTCTCATTCGCCGGGCCAAAATTCCCGGCGAATTTTTATTTATGAGCGCGCTGGCTGTTCGTGCATGGCAGACTGCGGCGCACGAAATTATTCTGACAAATGATAGCCGGGCTGCGCTCGAAGCCAGATTTCTGCATGATCTCAATGAAAATGCAGATGGTGTTCTTGTTGCTCAAATTGATGGCGACATCTGTGGCTGGGCTGCGCGTTTACCCCGTTCCAATTACATATCCGATCTATGGGTCGATCCAACTCATCACCGCCGAGGCGTTGGTGCTGCATTACTGGATGCGATAATTGCGCAAATTCTGCTTGATGGTTTTGCTCAGGCTGAGATCGGCACCCATGCCGATAATCTTGCGGCAATCAGCCTTTATGAGGCAGTGGGTTTTCGAATCTATCACCGTGGCGAAGAATGGTCCGAAAGCTTTGGCAGCGCGGTTAAAAAAGTCCGCATGCGGATTGTCTTATAAAGTATCATTGTCATTTGCACATATGCGCCTATCCTTTTGCGAGGAATCATTTTTCAACAGGAGGGGCTTATGTGGATCATGCTTACTGATGTCAGTGGCGAACGGGTTGCCGTCAATTTCAATCACGTCCTGTCGTATAATGCATATGGGACCGGAACGCGCATCGTGACGCTCAGCACCGATCTGACATTCTTCGTCAAGGAATCGCTCGAAGACATCGAAACCAAGCTCGGTATTGACGTTAAGCAATAAGGCAGACACCGCCTATCTTGGCTTTTTCAAAATTCAGTATTTGGCCGCTTGACCTTCCAACGATGGAAAGCATTACGTTTCTCCGCATGGGATAAACCAACGGAGGTTCTCATGATAAAGCTTTCCACAGCCTTAATTGCGAGCGTGCTGATCGCCAGCGCCGGGGCAGGAGTGGCGCATGCGCAGACCGGCGCAGGTGATGCTCATATGAACCACGGTGCACATGCAGCCGGCGGTGACGCAGCTGCCGATAGCCCTGCAGTTGCAGCCTACAAGGCCGCCAATGACAGCATGCATGAAGGCATGGGGATCAAGTTTACAGGCAATGCCGATGTGGACTTCATGCGGGGAATGATCCCCCATCATCAGGGCGCGATCGATATGGCACGTGTCGCGCTCAAATATGGCTCTGATCCAAAGGTGCGTGCGCTCGCCGAAGAGGTTATTTCTGCACAGGAAGCAGAAATAAAGATGATGCAGCAATGGCTCGCAGAGCATGATAAATAACAAAAAGGGGCGATTGCATTCGCCCCTTTTTGTTGTTCTGGGTATGTATTTCTGTGTTCTGACTGAAATCATCTAACGTCGTCAGATGTCCAGCTCTTCCACAAAAGCTGCGCGATCCTGAATGAATCGGAAGCGGGCTTCCGGCTTCGTTCCCATCAGGTCATCAACTGTGCTGCGTGTTTCTTCGATATAATCTTCGTCGACATGGACCCGGAGAAGTGTACGTTTCTTAGGGTCCATGGTCGTTTCCTTGAGCTGCTCGGCGCGCATTTCGCCGAGACCTTTGAAGCGACCAAGCTCAACCTTGCCGCGCCCCGTAAACATGGTGCGCATTAATTCATCTTTGTGCGCATCGTCACGCGCATAAGCAACTTTCCCACCCTGACTAATACGATAAAGTGGCGGCACGGCAAGATAGAGATGCCCGTTACGGATAAGGTCCGGCATCTCCTGATAGAAGAACGTGATCAACAGCGATGCAATATGTGCGCCATCCACATCCGCATCTGTCATGATGATTATGCGATCATAGCGCAAATCTTCTTCGCGATAATTCTTGCGTGTACCACTGCCCAGCGCCTGCACAAGATCGGCAATCTGCTGATTGGCGGTCAGTTTTTCACGTCCAGCGCTGGCAACGTTCAGAATTTTACCACGTAGCGGTAGAATGGCCTGATTGGCACGATTGCGTGCCTGCTTGGCAGAACCGCCTGCGGAATCACCTTCTACGATGAAAAGTTCAGCACCAGCCGCCGCATTCTGCGTACAATCGGCAAGCTTGCCGGGCAGACGCAGCTTGCGTGTCGCGCTTTTGCGAACGGTTTCTTTTTCCTGACGGCGACGCAGACGCTCTTCCGCACGATCGACGACCCAGTCGAGCAGGCGGGATGCTTCCTGCGGCGAAGCTGTAAGCCAATGGTCGAAAGGATCACGAATGACGTTTTCAACGATGCGCTGTGCTTCGACGGTTGCGAGCTTGTCTTTGGTCTGGCCGACAAATTCTGGTTCGCGGATGAAAACCGACATCATGGCAGCAGCCGAAATCATCACGTCATCGGTGGTGATAATTGAGGCGCGTTTGTTATTGGTCAGTTCCGCATAGGCCTTGAGGCCACGTGTTAATGCAATGCGCAGACCCGCTTCATGCGTGCCGCCATCGGCTGTCGGGATGGTGTTACAGTAGGAATTGACGAAACCGTCGCCGCCATACCACGACACGGCCCACTCAACAGCACCATGGCCACTTTGTTTTTCGGTTCGGCCCGAGAAAATCTCACGCGTAACCTGGTGTTCTTTGCCAAGTGAGGCAGAAAGATAATCTTTCAGGCCACCGGGGAAATGGAACACGGCCTTTTCAGGCGTTTCTTTTTTGGGGTCGAGCAGTGCCGGATCGCAGCTCCAGCGGATTTCAACGCCGCCAAACAGGTAAGCTTTCGAGCGCGCCATACGATAAAGCCGGTGCGGATCGAAATGTGCGCTCTTGCCGAAAATTTCCGGATCTGGATGGAAGCGAACGCGGGTTCCGCGACGGTTGTGCACTTCGCCTGCATCTTCAAGGCCGCCCTGCGGAATGCCGCGCGAAAAGCGCTGGCGGTAAAGGCGACGATTACGGGCGACCTCCACTTCCAAAACATCCGAAAGCGCATTGACCACAGAAACGCCGACACCGTGCAAACCGCCGGAGGTTTCATAGGCCTTGCCGTCAAATTTGCCGCCTGCATGCAGCTTGGTCATGATAACTTCGAGAGTGGACTTGCCGGGCACCTGCGGGTGCTCGTCCACGGGAATACCGCGACCATTATCGCTGACGGTCAGGAAACCTTCTGCATCAAGGCTGACTTCAATGAAATTTGCGTGGCCTGCAACCGCTTCGTCCATCGAATTGTCGATGACTTCCGCAAACAGGTGATGCAGCGCCTTTTCATCCGTGCCCCCGATATACATGCCCGGACGCAGGCGCACGGGTTCAAGCCCTTCGAGAACGCGGATGGACGATGCGTTGTAATCGTCACTGCCCGAAGAAACCGGCGGTGCCTTGGTTGCAACTGGAGCGGGCTTCGGCGCAGATTGTGGTGTAGGGGCTGGCACGGCAGGCTGCGTTGCGACGAGTTTTTCAGGCTGTCGTTCGGTTTGCCGTTCGCGGGCATTGTTGACTACTCTGGAAAAGAGATCGTTATCGTCCATCTTTGTCCGAAAAGCTTTCTGTCTTTAATCTGAGAAGGCAGCGTCGAGCACGCATAAGCCGGAAATATTGTATCTGCGAATCATATAGATCATGGCACGGGAAATGCCGTAAAGCGACTAAAGTTCGCCTTACGTTCCGCTTCTGCAAGAAGTTATCAAATGGTTTTGCGCTTAGCGAGGCCGATTTGCACCACAATCATGGCGAAAGTCAAACTGCGCCGTTTCTTTAAGCTGATTAAGATGGAAACGAACTGACCATTCGCGTAAGCGCTTAAGATAAATAACCGCGAGTGAAAAAAATGCAGGGCAGGGCAGCAGGCAGCACTGAAACGCACGTCAAGGGCATGGCAATCATGGTGCTCTCGGTCTTGCTGCTGCCGCTTATGGATTCTATCGGCAAGTGGCTTGCTATGATGGATAATATGCCACCTGCGACCGTCACTTTCATGCGTTTTTTCATTCAGTCCGGTTTGATGTTTCTCGTTCTGATCGTCATGGGCGGGATCATTGCGTTGCGCACCACGCATCTGGTCGGCAATCTGGTTCGTGGTTTGCTGATGGGCTTTGGTGGCGTCTGTTTCTTCACGGCTGTCAAATATATGCCGCTCGCTGATGCCATGGCCGTGTTTTTCGCCGAGCCTCTGATCCTGACGCTGCTCTCAGCCGTTTTTCTCAAAGAGAAGGTCGGCTGGCGTCGTTTCAGTGCAGTGGGTATCGGCCTGATCGGCACGATGATTGTTATTCAGCCAAGCTTTGAGATTTTTGGTGCGGTATCCCTGTTGCCATTGGCGACTGCTGTGACATTTGCAATTTATCTGATCCTGAACCGCAAATATGGCGCGAAAGAAAGCCCGGTCGTCATGCAGTTTTATGCAGGTATTGGCGGGTCTTTGATGGCTGGTCTGGCGATGTTTTTTGGTACGGCTTTTGGCGTGCAAGACTTAAGCTTCTCGCTGCCGCATAGTCTGCAACCCTGGTTGCTTTTATTTTTGCTCGGTGCAATCGGCACTGTCAGCCATCTGCTCGTTGTGCAGGCGTTCAAACTTGCGCCCGCATCCATGCTTGCGCCGTTTCAGTATCTTGAGATCGTCAATGCGGTTCTGATCGGCCTGATTGTATTTGGCGATTTTCCGACGCCGTCCAAATGGTTCGGCATCGCAATTATAGTGGGGTCTGGCTTTTATGTTTTCATGCGCGAGCGAAGCGTGAAGGCTGCCTGATCACACGGTCTGACGCGGACCAAAGACACTTTCAAAGGCTTTGCCGAGCGCCACATCGACGTCACCCATGGTGATCGGCAAGCCAAGATCGACAACGCTTGTGACGCCATATTCGGCGATGCCACACGGTACGATCCCGCCAAAATGTTCAAGCTCAGGCTCTACATTGATGGCGATGCCATGAAAGCTGACCCAGCGCCGCAGACGAATGCCGATGGCAGCAATCTTGTCTTCGCACATCTCCCCATTGGAAAGTCGCGGCTTTTCAGGCCGCGCGACCCAGACGCCAACGCGATCCGCGCGCCGTTCACCCTTTACGTTGAACTCTGCCAGCGTTTCGATAATCCACTGTTCTAATGCGCTCACAAATGCACGAACATCTTCGCGACGCTTTTTGAGATCAAGCATGATATAGGCCACGCGCTGGCCGGGCCCATGATAGGTATATTCACCACCGCGTCCCGTGTTGAAAACCGGAAAGCGATCAGGGGTCAGCAAATCCTCCGTATGGGCACTGGTGCCTGCCGTATAAAGTGGTGGGTGCTCAACAAGCCATACCAGCTCGCTGGCTGTTCCTTCACGAATGGCCTGAACCCGCGCTTCCATGAAGCCAAGCGCTTCCTCATACCCCGTTAGCCCGTCAGCAATCAGCCATTCGACAGGCGGTTCATTGGACGATACGGGCAGGAAGTGCATGGGGCGACGCACTTCGTCGGATTTGTCAGGAATGGGGGATGAGGAGCTATCGTTCATGATTGCAGCATATGGCGTTTTTTGCGGCATACTGCCAGATGGCAAAATGCCTCTCCAGAGCGCGTTTCGATCTGATTTAATGAGATCGGAGCTCGGGCTGTTATCTTAACGCGTATTTCATTCGAAAACCCGGATAAGTCACTGGCTAATTTGTATTTTCAATCGATGTTGATCCCTTGCCATATATATAGGTCGCTATATATTTCTCCCTATCATTCAGCACAGGTTCATCTGGCTTCTGTGATGATGAGTTCAGTTGAACTGGAGAAGAAGATGATAAGCTCTTTGAAAAAAATGATGGTTGGCTTGGTTGGCGCAACCTTTCTGATTGGTGCAATGGCGCCTGTTTCTGCGGCTCCGGTCCTGCCAACTGCACAGATTGCCGGCAGTGATAACGTGCATCAGGTTCGCGATGACCGCAGGCATCGTCCGGGTCACGGTAACTGGAATGGTCACCGCCCGGGCCCGCGTCCTGGTTGGAATGGCAATCGTCCTGGCCCACGTCCGGGTTGGAATGGCAATCATCGCCCGCGTCCGGGTTACTGGAACGGTCATCGCGGCTATAACCATTATCGTCAGGGCTATCGTCGTCATAATGATGGCTGGTGGTATCCACTGGCAGCCTTTGGTGCAGGTGCGATCATTGGTGGCGCGATTGCGAACCAGCCGGCACCGCAGCCGGTATATCGTTACAGCAACAACCACGTTCAGTGGTGCTATAACCGCTATAAGTCATACCGTGCTTCCGACAATACGTTTCAGCCTTATAACGGCCCGCGTCAGCAGTGCTATTCGCCGTACTGATTATAGAAACAAGTTTTTGGAATACAGCCGCCTCCCAAGGGCGGCTGTTTTTATTTATCCCCCGCGTTGATCATATCCTTCAACGTCTTCGCCGGTCATCTTATTATGCAGATATTGCTTTAGCCGGTTGATTTGTTCGTCGTTCCAATTGCAAACATTGGTGACTTTAATCCACGCATCGACATAGTCTTCGGGTGCATAGACATGGCCATAGCCAAGCGGCGTCGTGGTCGCAAAAGCCATATCAAGCGCAAGTTGCAGCATCGTGACGACGGGATACCATCGCAATTGCGGCGAAACATCGAATCCTCGCGGGGCATTCATCCATTCCGGTTGGCGATAGAATGCATGGCTGTCGAAAAATGTGACGGCATCGCTGGCATACTGCAGATAGACAATGCGCATCGGACCCCATCGATCACCATTACCGGGTGCCTGTCCGTGCTGGTTCATGAAGCGCGTGAAGGAACCATCGCGAAATACTGGCAACCATTCCGGCGTGCCTGGATTTCGCTCTCTCGTAATCTCCTTCCAGTTCTGACTTGGGAAGGGTGGGCCTGCCCACAAGGCACCATTGATAGGGTCTTCAAGCATTTCAAACAGCGCGACCGACTTTTCAGAGTTCATTGCTCCGAGGCTTAGGCCATAGAGATATATGCGCGGACGCTGATCTTTCGGCAGAGTTTTCCAGTAGTTATAAACGGTTGTAAACAAAGCGCGTGAGGCTTCGGCTCCATATTCTGGCTGGAACAACAGCGATAGCGGGCTGTTCAGATAGGAATATTGCATGGCGATACTTGCCACATTGCCATCATGAAGAAACTCAAGTCCATTCATGGCGGCAGGATCAACCCAGCCTGTGCCGGTTGGGGTGATAATGACGAGGATTGAGCGATCAAATCCATTCTGCCGTTTGAGTTCCTCAAGTGCGCGCTGTGCCCGTTGCCTTGGTTGATCTGCTACATTCAGCCCCGCATAAACGCGGATAGGGTCGACTGCCGGACGTCCGGTAATAGACGAGATTTCAGAGGCTTCCGGCCCGGAGGCTACAAACTCACGTCCAGCGCGTCCCAGTTGTTCCCAATTCAGCAAAGATGCTGAGCTTCCCGTTTTGTCAGCAGCAACTGGCTGCGGGCGGTCAGGTTCGATGCGCGCATCCAGTTCACTGAATGAACGATCAGCCATTTTGAATGCGGATTGTACCAGAAGCCCGTTGGCGATTGTCCAGATGAGCACAACCGTCACAGCCACACCAACAACATTGGCAACTCTACGCGGCACAAGGCGGTGTATCTTTGCGGAAATGAAGCGCCCCAACCAGATGAGCGCACGCGCCAGCAGCAACAGAACCAGAAATGTAACGATCGCTAATCCACAAACACTTGCCGGATATGCGCTCGGGACCGGCTCCATGCTCATGACTGAGCGCACGGAGTTTTGCCAGCTGGCTGAAAAATAAAGCGCTGCTATCGCAATCGCCAGACAGATAAGCCCCACAGCAAGATTAACGCTGCTGCGTAAACGCTCAGCCGGTTCAGGCAACTCGAGATAATGCCAGAGCCAGCGCCAGAAGACGCCAAGCCCATATCCGAAGCCGAAGGCTGTGCCGCACAATATACCTTGCATGACATAGGTTCGCGGAACGAGGCTTGGTGTCAATGCGGCAGCAAACAACAACGTTCCAAGTGCAAGCCCAATGCCGGATAGGGAATGTCTGAACCGAAAAAGGGTGCTGGTGACAAAAGACATGAAAACAGAAACCCTTGAACGAGTTAGAGAACTTCCCGAAAACTGTGAAATGCCTTCGGGTGGGATGAGCGTTAGAAATGCTTAGAGCGCTGATTTGATTCAATCAGATCGAAACGCGCTCCAAGTGTGCGAAGCCTTCGGCATCATTTGAACAGCCGGGATCGATTTTTGAAAGGGAGTTTTTTGAAAATTTGTGGCGCAAGTGCGGATTAAGCATTTTGAATGCCGATGGCGCATATCTTAGCTTGTGAGATGGGGTAAGATTTTGGTGAGCGCGCAGGGATTCGAACCCTGGACCTACTGATTAAAAGTCAGTTGCTCTACCGGCTGAGCTACGCGCTCCCTTAGGGAACAAATCGTCCCCGGAAGTGTGGCGGAACATACGGGCGGCTTTCCGATTGGTCAACACCATAAAATCAAGTTTCTCCAACATAATTTCAAAAAAATCGGCTTATTTGGTATAAATTTTGTCCTCACCGATCTTGTCGATGAAGTCATCGAACCAAATTGGCTTTTTTGACCCAGAATTTGCAGGTCAAACAGTCAAGGAATAGAGATTCGTCATCCCGGATGATGGGTGTAGTCTCATGAGGAATCAGATCACGTAAAAAGGGCTCCGGATAAATCCGAAGCCCTTTCTTTTCAGCGTTGTTATCGCCTGTGTATTATTTGCGGTAAGCTAAGCCACCCCAAATGCGGCCTTCATCACGATGGCGACCACCGTGTACAGCGCCGATATAGGCTGCAACAGCCGCAACCAGAGCAGATGCTGCCAGCAGGAAGGCCGTCAGGATGCCAGTGATTCTGGCTTTTTCTGCAGCGTCTGCTGCCTGAGCCTTGGCTTCTTCCGCACTTTTTTCAGCCTGCGCCTTTATATCTGCAAGGGTTTTCTGGGCTTCGTCAACTTTCGTCTGGGCTTCAGTGCGCAGAGCCTGAACACGTTCAACCGTCTGGTTTACACGGGTCTGGGCATCGTTCTGGCTCAGGCCAGTGCGAGCTGCCACTTGATTGGTAAGCCATGTGCGATCAGCATCTGAGATTTCACCCGTTGAAAGCAGGTTTCCAAGGATTCCGCCGATCTGACGTTGGAAATCAGCCAAATTCTGGGCTTCCTGACCAGCAACAGAGTTGCCCTGTCCATCGGTCCGTAACAGAGTATCCGTGAGATAGTCGAGCGGGTTTGTTTTCAACCCTTGTGGCAACATCTGTTCAACAGATGGACCCGCAGCTTGTCCGGCACCCTGCGCCAGCCCTGATGCGACTTGTCCGGCACCAGAGATTATGCCTCCTGCCAACTGACCTGCTCCCTGAGCAGTACCGCCAACAACAGCGCCTGCCGTTTGCACAGCCGTTTCAGCAGCACTTCCAACCGCTTTTGCACCACCGGAAATAACGCTGACGAGCAACAGAGCAGATACGATTGTACCAAGGCCCCACACGACCAGACCATTCAGACCGTCCCGAACAGTCGATTCATCGCGGGTCGAGGTTCCAGTAGGACGGCGCATTCTGCCGGTGATGTATCCACCGAGCATGTAAGAAGCGACCATAGAAATAATGATAAAAAGTGCTGTGATAACTAGCCATACAGCACTTATGTCTCCCCCGTCGTCGACGGAGAATGAACTTAGGCCAAGACCACCGGCAAATGTTGTCAAAACAACCATTACACCCGATGCAACAGTGGCACCGGCAAAAATAGCCGCCCAATCGACATAGCTGCGATCAGGCGCATTTTCTACAACGGTTTGATCTACCATCAACGTAATCCCAGAAAAGAGAGGATGAACAACACGATAACGACTAATCCTACTAAATAGATGATAGAGTTCATGTTGGGTTATCTCCTTTGCATACTTACAAATCCGCGTTCAATCGGCTTGTATATTTATTAATGGGCTTTACGCTCTCCCTTAGAAAACTCGATAGTCAGTAAAAAGTTTCAATGAACATGACATTTATTTAATTTATTAAGACCCGGTATTTAATTTACTAAGAATTGGACCGATCCGGATACGGTTTGTCAGGCAATTTTTTCTTTGGATTTCCCGGAGCGTTGGTCTGTTCATGCGTCGGCTTTTCCTCGTGGTCTCGCGGCTCAACCGGAGAGGGATCCGCTGACTGATCGTCACGATGAAGGTCGGGGTCTGACCATGCATTTCTCGGTGTGTTTTTCGGATTCTGCATTATCTCTCCTCCATAAATACACGCATTTAGAAACCCCGCCGGAGCGGGGCTTCAGTTATTTAGGCTGCTTTGAGGTTGATTTTGGCTTCGGCAAGCTTGGTCAGATCCTTATCGGTTTGACCTTCTTCCTGAAGGGTTGCATCAAAAAGCTTGGCGATGTCCTTATGACCGAGCTCGGTAGCCCAGCGCTTCAGCGTGCCGTAGCGGGTAATTTCGTAATGCTCTACAGCCTGTGCTGACGATATAAGACCAGCGTCAAGTGCTTTCGTTCCCTTGAACTCATCGATAATTTCTTCGCCTTCTGCGATGATGCCCTCTATCGCATCACAGGTCTTGCCCTGCGCGCGCTTTCCGAGGATTTCAAATACCTGCTGAAGTCGTTCGATATGTTCCTGAGTCTGATCCCGGTGCTTTTCAAAAGCAGATTTAAGTTCGGGCGCGGAGGCAGCGCGCGCCATCTTAGGCAATGTTTTCAGTATCTTCCGCTCGGCATAATAAATATCTTTGAGCGTGTCATAGAATAGATCGTCTAATGTTTTCTCTTTGGGGGTCGCCATTGTTCTCTCCCTGATATGATTTAAAGCCTCCCTATTTGTTTAACGCGAGGATGAGTCATTAGTTCCTGATATAATTCGGATAGGCTTTTATTTGTTCAAAGCGCTGTTTGCATATTGCTGGATCAATGTGTGTGCTACCCGCGCAATTGCGTCGGCGGTTTCGGCTTCGTTCCAACCCGCATTTTTCGCAGATGCAATCAGGCCGCGTATTTCGTTGGCAACAGCCTCCTGACAGTCGATGTCGCGATCCGGATATTGGCCGGAGTGCTTTGGTTTTAGCATGCATCTTCTCCCTGTTATGGAGACACAACGCGCGATAATATGAAAAGGTTCTCAGAAAACCCCCATAGCTTTTGTCCAGGTCGCAGGTGTGAGATGAAATCTTTCTATGATAAATTGATGCGTCAGTTTGCTACAGATTTTTGCCCGCGAGTAGAGACTTCAGCGGTTGCAGTTGCCTGAAATATCTGTGACATCAAAAACCATGAGCCTCAAAGCCAGAATAATTGGTAACAAGTTTGAAGCAGCCCTGTGGGCGGCATCGATTGCGCTTGTTATTCTGTTTCAGGGGATCATAACCTCTTACGCGCAAGCTTCCATGGTTGCTTGGTCCAACGGACCAACTTCGGTTATATGCTCAATCCACGACAGTCAGGTCACAGATAGTGACGCGCCGCTCAAGGATCTGGCACGTTCATGCTGCTCGACGCTTTGTCAGGCTGCTTGTTCCGTATCTACTGGCGTAGCCGCACAGATACTTTCTTTTGCATATCATTCCGTCTTTGTTACCACCCAGTATGCGGTGTATTTTGCGGTTGATGGTCCGGCCAACCATTTCGCGACAACTTATTTCCCCACCGGGCCGCCTGCAATTTTCAGCTGACACATGAACCATATCCGGCGCTATGCAGGCTTTTCGCATTCTCAGTGATGCGGACTGCATCTCGCCCGGCTGTTTTCACACAGGCTGGAGATGCCAATGTTTTCTTTTCATCTATATGCGCGGTTTGCCACGAAGGCGGTGGCGCAATGACCGATAGTTTGCTGCAAAATGCAAAATCAAAAGCTGGTTCGTCCAAAGCGACATCGAGCGCTGGAACCAGCATGAAAGCCTTCATCACGCGGCTGCACTTTTATGTGGGGCTGTTCGTAGGCCCTTTCATTCTGATTGCGGCAATCACCGGCACGCTTTACGTGCTCACGCCGCAGCTTGAAAATATGATCTATCGCGATCAGTTGCGCACGGCATCGCTGGGCACGGTGCAGCGACTGGCCGATCAGGTAAAAGCTGCACGCGATTTCATCGGTGATGATCCGCGGCTTTTTGCGGTACGTCCATCGACAGGGCCGGGCTGGAACACACGTGTCATGTTTAGTGAACCGGGTTTGGGAGAATCTGAAACCCGTGCAATTTTTGTCGATCCTATAACGCTTGCGGTCAAGGGTGATCTGGTTGCCTATGGAACAAGTGGTGTGTTGCCTCTGCGCTCCTCCATTGATTATCTGCATCGCAACCTCATGCTTGGAGACTGGGGCCGCTATTATAGCGAGCTTGCAGCGTCATGGCTTTGGGTTACAGCGCTTGGCGGGGTGCTGCTGTGGTGGTGGAAACGTGATGTAAGACGCAACGCGAAGTCCAGAGAAAATGCGCATCTGCGCACCCGTCGTCTGCATGGACAGATCGGCATATGGATCGCTGTGGGCCTCGTCTTTGTCTCGGCAACCGGCATGACATGGTCCCAATTGGCAGGTGGACGTATTGATGATTTTCGCGCGGCAGTTGGCTGGGTAACGCCTTCTGTTTCAGTTGCGCTCGACAGGCCTGCGGTTGCCGCTGATCCCCATGCCGAACATCATGATCATGCAGGCCATGCAGACAGTACTGCTCAAGTGCCTGCAATCGATTATGTCAGCCAGCTTGATGCAGTAAATCTCTTGTCGCGTGAGTCCGGCCTCCAATCGCCAATGCTTGAAATTCGCCCCCCGCGAAAAGATGATCAGGCGTGGCTGGTTCGTGAATATGATCGTTCATTGCCAACACAGGTCGATACAATTGCCATTGATCCGCGCGATATGAAGGTAATCAGCAGGGCAGATTTCGAAACATTTCCGATCATTGCGAAGCTTATTCGATGGGGGATCGATCTGCACATGGGCGTCTTATTCGGTGTGGCCAACCAGATTGTTATGGCCTTGCTTGGCTTTTCGCTCATCGCCGTGATCATCTATGGCTATCGCATCTGGTGGCAGAAGCGTCCGCCAGCAGGCTCCATGCCTAAGACGTTGATCCAGAGCTGGCTCTATCTCAACGCGATGCAGAAGCTCACGACATTGGTGATAGCGATCGCGATTGGTTGGGCTTTGCCGATGATCGGGTTAAGCCTGACAGGCTTCTTGCTTGTTGATCTGCTGCGCTGGAAACTGCGTGGTGCGAAGGCCGCATAAAAATAAGGCACCGGCATTTTTAGCCGGTGCCTTTTTCAATTTAGCTCGCAGGGCGAGGCGGCAGGCCTGCACGTTCACGCATTTTTTCGAGCAGTGCTGCCGCTATCGGCTCATAATTTTCATCGAAATGATGACCGCCTGCAAGCTTCATCAAATCTGCGCCTTTAAGTTCGGGCGCAGTGCATGCTGTATCGTCTTCCTCTTCACCATAGACGCAGACGACACGATCCAGCGGGATAGAGGAAATGGCTGGCACCACATCCTTGTCACCATCCATGCCGAGCCAGCCCTCGATGGAAACCTGAAATGTGGTTGTGGTTTCAACGCCGAGAAGACCGACCATCTTCGTGCGGTCCTGTATGGACGGATCGAGATATTTCCAGGCAAACGGGAAGGTATCAGCACCAAACGAATAGCCAAGAACTGCGACGGGCAACTTGCCGGTCGGATCAGCCTTTTCGATCATGGCAGTTGTATCGCGTGCAATTTCTTCCGGCGTGCGCTCAGACCAGAAATAGCGCAATGAATCGACGCCAATCACATGAACGCCATTGGCTTGCAGCCATTCGCCAATCGATTTGTCGAGATCGCGCCATCCACCATCGCCGGAATAAAATACCGCAACCATATCGCCCTTACCGCCTTTTGCCGGAAGATCGACAATCGGCAGGGCTTCATTCTTGGCGTCCTGATCGGCCATGGCAACGACATTGTTGACGGCCATTTTCATACGTGACGTGAAATCAGGCCCCGATTGCAACACGGCAACTTTCTTCTGTCGCGCTTCAACCGGATTGTTAACCTGAGCGCCGGTCGGTGCAATTACCAGTGTGGAGACTGGCATTCTTGCATCATAACCATAGGTCAAACCGCCATCCGGTGATTTGATGGCCTCGGCCTGTTCTGTGCAGGAGGGCAGACGGGTTTTGGCAGGCGTCGGGTCGAGAGCAATTGCACCAGCAATGGTTGCGTCAGGTGAGTCCGATGCAGCCGCATAGGCAATTGTTGCCCCCTGACCAATGCCGGTCACAACCGGATGGAAATAGACATCGAGATCGAGCCCGCGCAGCGCTTCCTTGGCGATGGCTTCAAAGTCGGAATCGAGATAATTGCACTCGCCATCTTCCTTATCGAGAGCCGCGCGCCACGGACCAAGTTCGACAGGCAACACAATGATATTGCGTGCAAGCATCGCATCCATGTAGGCGCGTTCATTATCGCCGATGCCGTTTTCATCGCTGAGCAGGATCGCAAGGCCAACCGGATCGGCCTTTGGCATATAGACCGGGATATTCGACAGCCGTTCAGCACTTGCATGGATGACAGGTTCATCCTCATTGAAAAACTGCGCCCACTGGCGCGCAATTTTGCCCGGATGCAGCGCTGCATAGGCACCCGCTCCACCAAGCAAAGCCAGCCCAAGGACAGTCAAAAGAATGCGTCGCTTCTTCATTTACGGATAAACTCCAGAGGGCTGCCGTTGATCAGTGTTGTGGCGTCGATAAGTGTACGTGGTGTTTCAAGACCGCCCGGACAAACCATGTAATGGGGCGTCCAGATCGGGTCGAATTTCTCCTTGAAGGCTTTGAGACCGTCAAAGTGATAGAGATCGGCACCGCGTCGATAAATGAAAGAACCAAAGCGGTTCCAGCGCGAGGCGAGCCTGCTGCGGTTTAGTCCTGACAGCGGAGCGGCCCCAAGATTGAACCATTTATAGCCTTGTTCCTTGCTGTACATAAGCAGTTTAGCAAAGAGAGCATCCATCAGCAGCTTGTGCACATTGGGCATGTAACGCATCAGATCGACGGTGATTTCATACTTATCAGCACCACGCCAAAGATTGGCAAAGGCGACAATCTCACCGTCTTTTTTAAGTACCGCCACATCAAAGCGTGTCATGTAGTCGTCGTCAAAATAGCCAAGCGAAAAGCCTTTTTCGCTGCCCGATTTATGGTCGAGCCATGCATCGGATATTTCACGCAGGCGCGGAACAAGCGGCGGAACATCTTTCACGTCGATAACTTCGAAGGTCAGACCATCCTTGTCGACTTTTCGATCTGCATAGCGGAATGGCTGACGGCGCGGACCTTCGAGCGAAAAATCGGTGAGGTCGACACGTGCGACTTCGCCAAGCTTAAGAGCTACCAACCCCATATCGAGAAACAATGGCAGGCTGCTTGGCCCGACCCCGTAAAACACGGTACGCAGTGCCATTTTGTCAGCAAGGCTGTGGAACGACCACGCGAGTTCCTTCGCAGCCTGTTTGTCGCCAATCGGTTCACCAAGAGCGATCAGGCTGCCGCCGGATTGCGCATACATGATGAAAGCGTTCTTGTCGGGAGAGAGCAGGAACTGTTTGTCGCCAAGAAGAGCAAGGGCTGCATCTGTATGCGGGCATTGCGCAACAAGTTCAGGCACTGCATGAGGAATTGAATAATCGCGTTTGCGCTTGCGTTGGCTATGCCGGTTGATAATCGAATTGAGACCAACTGCTGCAACGACTGCAAAAACCAATACGGTTGCGCGCAGGAAGCGGGGCGCGTTGTCGTTCCATGCAAAATCCCACCACAGATCATTGGAATATTCGACATGGCGATAGACGAAGAAGCCGAGCCATGTGGAGACGATAACCGTCGTGCCAACAGATGCGATCCAGCTCCAGCTGAGTTCAAAGGGACCGGAGATCGGTCGCCGATAAAAGGAATCGCGAAAACCCCACAAGGCGAGTGCGAACATGCAAAGAATGGTTGCTTCTTCCCAGTCGAGGCCTTTTGTCAGCGAGAAGACTGCGCCACACAGTAGCAGTATCAGCGCTGCAATCCACGCGCGCTCCAGCCGTTTAAACAGACCACGCGCCACGATCAGCAGAGCCACGCCGACGAGACTTGCGGCAAGATGCGATGTTTCGACAAAAAATTCAGGCACGATGCCCGAGAGAATTTTCACACGGTAGCGCATGTCGGGCGTTGCACCCGATACCAGCAGGATGAGGCCGCCAAGGAAGATGATACTCGCGGAAAGGCCGGGTATCAGCGGTTCGACGAGGCGTTTGGCAAATTTGGCTTGTCGGCCGAGCATTTGTCTGCGGCGCATGGCTTCCCATATGAGAAGACCTATTGTGGAAACCACAAGCGGCATGACCGTATAGATCACGCGATAAGCCAGCAGACCAGCAATGGCTTGCGGGTTGTCGCCAATGCCAAGCCCCGCGATAATTGTTGCCTCAAAGGCTCCAAGTCCGCCGGGGGCATGGCTGGCAATGCCGAGTACAATAGCGATAACGTAGACAAGCGAGAAAACGGCAAAGCTTGGAACTGCGTCCTGTGGCATCAACACATAAAGTGTCGCAGCCGCAGCGCCAACATCGACAAGGCCTGCAAAAATCTGTGTGATGGCGCCTTTCGAATTGGGCAGGCGCAGGCTGAGCGAGCCTAAACGGAGCGTACGCTGCCCATGCGAAAGCCAATAGATCAGCCAGCCAATGCCGCCGAGAATAGCGATACCTGCAATTATATCGACGCGGGAATCGATTGCTGAAATCCACGGAACGTCCTGCGGATCAATCAGCAGGGCCGCACCGACCATGATGATGAGCGCAAACCAGATTGCAAACCATGAGGTGCCGACAATCTTGCCAATATCGGCAAGGCTGATGCCTTCCGCCGCATAGATGCGATAGCGAAGTGCACCCCCCGTCAGCAGCGAAAAGCCAATCGCATTGGAAATCGCATAACCTGCCGCACCAGCCACTGCAGCAATGCGGCGCGGTATTTGTTTTGGTGCAATCGTATCAACGGCAACTACGTCATAGAGCGCCACGGCGGCGTAACTCAACATGGTGAAAAACACGGCGAGGCCGATGACTGTCCATGGAATGTCATGGAAAGCTTCAAGCGTATCCTTGCGTGATGTGTTCTGGAGAAGGTTTTCCAGAACGTAGATTGCCAGCAAGGCGATGGCGATGCCCGCTATGGGGAACAGAAAATGTTGATAGCGTTTCAGCCATGCGAACCGTGTGTTCGGTTTGACTGGTGTTGAAGAAGGTTCTTCATCGTCAATTAAGCTCATCGGAGCGTCGTCCAGTTGGAGCAATCTAATTTCGCGCAAATGATCCCGATTTAGGGCGAACTTGTGTTCGAACGAGATGCCGCATTGAAAATATTCAAAGTAATGTCGAAGTTGCGCTATAAGGCCAGTAATTGAAAGTCGCGGCAAGGGCTTTGGATAAAATCGGCAAGTTTCCCCGGGTTTGTTCAAAAACAAATGAATAGAGCATTTTATCTGTTTCAGATAAGAAAATTTTTATGTGAAAAATGAGGTTTCGGTGCTTAGTGTTTCTTATCTGACGGCTGCCGGTGCAGGTGCGCTGTCGTTTCTTTCGCCCTGTGTCCTGCCGCTTGTGCCGCCCTATCTTTGTTATATGGCGGGTGTGAGCGTCGAAGATTTTCGCGCAGAAAAAGAATCACGCATTGCGGCTGCTCCAAGTCAGCGTCGTTCACTCGCTTTTGCGGCCATTTGCTTCGTGCTCGGCTTTACTACTGTTTTTGTCGCCCTTGGTGCAGGCGCATCATCGATTGGTGCGTTTCTGCGTATGTGGCAGCAGGAAATCGCCATGGTTGCAGGTGTTGTCATCATTCTGATGGGCCTCAACTTCCTCGGTGTGCTGCGGTTTTCGTTTCTCTCCCGCGAGGCGCGTTTTCAGGCGCGCAGCGCGCCCGCAACGCCGTTAGGTGCGTATGTGATGGGCTTGGCCTTCGCGTTTGGCTGGACGCCATGCATCGGGCCGGTTCTGGGACCTATCCTGACGCTGGCCGGTGGCAGCAGCACTGTGATTGAGGGGGCTGCTCTTCTGGCGGTCTATTCGCTTGGTCTGGGTATTCCTTTTCTGATCGCGGCCCTTTTTTCGGGCGCATTCATGCGCTTTCTGTCGCGCTTCCGCGTTCATCTTGGTAAGGTCGAAAAGGCAATGGGTGCGCTGCTGGTCATCGCAGGTGTGCTGTTCCTCACGGGCGGCATGCAGTCATTTTCTTTCTGGCTACTCGAAACCTTCCCTGCGCTTGGGCGCTTGGGATAATTAATTCGTAAGTTTCCATATACGCTTTGATGCTATGAGCAGATGAGCCTTCAATATTTCTGGACGATATTATGACAGAACGTACCTGCCTTTCCATCGTGCTTGCCGCTGGCGAAGGCACGCGTATGAAATCAAGCCTGCCGAAAGTGCTGCATCAGGTGGCCGGGCTTCCTCTGGTCTGTCATGTGGTCAAAGCCGTTCAGGGCACCGGCAAAAGCGATGTTGCGCTGGTTGTTGGGCGTGGCGCGGATAAAGTTCAGGCGGCGGTTGAAAAAGTCGCCGATGCCGTTTCGGCGTTTGAACAGACGGAGCGCCTTGGCACAGCCCATGCGGTGCTGGCGGCACGCGAAGCGATTGCGCGTGGCTATGATGATCTGCTGATTGTTTTTGGCGATACGCCGCTGATCGAAGCGCAGTCCTTGCAGGCCGCACGCAATAAGCTTGCAGAGGGTTCGGATGTCGTCGTCATCGGTTTCCGCCCCAAAAGCCCTCACGGCTATGGTCGCCTGATCGAAGAAGGCGGTAAGCTGATCGCGATCATCGAGGAAAAGGAAGCGACGGATCTCCAGAAGGAAATTGGCTTCTGCAATGGCGGACTGATGGCCGTTCGTGGTTCACATGCATTAGGCCTTATTGATGCGGTCGATAATAAAAACGCCAAAGGCGAATATTATTTGACGGATATTGTTGGTCTTGCGCATGAAAAAGGCCTGAATGTTACAGCCATTGAAGTGCCGGTCGATAACGTCATTGGCATCAATAATCGTGCGGAACTTGCCGAAGCTGAAAGCATCTGGCAAAACCGCAAGCGTCAGGACATGATGCTTGCTGGCGTTACATTGATTGCGCCTGAAACCGTGTTCTTTTCGCATGATACTTTGATTGAATCTGACGTGGTAATTGAGCCGAATGTATTCTTTGGACCGGGCGTTCATGTTCAGTCAGGCGCGCTAATCCATGCGTTCTCGCATATGGAAGGTGCGAAGATCGGCGTAAATGCCGAGATCGGGCCTTTTGCAAGGCTGCGTCCGGGTGCAAATCTTGGTGAGAAATCCAAGGTCGGTAATTTCTGCGAAGTCAAAAATGCGGAAGTCGGCAAGGGTGCGAAGATCAATCACCTGAGCTATATCGGCGATGCGATTGTCGGCGCGTCAAGCAATATCGGTGCAGGCACGATCACCTGCAATTACGATGGCTATAACAAGTATAAAACAGTGATCGGTGAAGGTGCTTTCGTCGGCTCCAACAGTTCGCTCGTCGCACCTGTTGAAATCGGTGCGAATGCCTATATTGCGTCGGGCAGCACAATCACTGCTGAAGTTCCAGCCGATGCGCTTGCATTTGGGCGTGCACGACAGGAAACTAAAGAAGGCCGTGGAAAGCTCCTGCGGGAAAAGTATGCTGCCATCAAAGCGGCTAAAACGGCGGCGAAATAAACGACCAAAGGATGATGAGAACGGCAGTCCACTGGGTTGCCGTTTTGCTTTAGACTCATTAAACCGCAGACAAAGCGCCCGACTATCGGATTTGGAGCAACTATATGTGTGGAATTATTGGCATTATCGGCAATGATGAGGTCGCGCCGCGTCTGGTCGATGCGTTGAAGCGGCTTGAATATCGTGGTTATGATTCTGCCGGTATTGCTACGCTGCTTGGTGGAAAGCTTGATCGTCGTCGTGCCGAGGGCAAGCTGGTCAATCTGGAAAAGCGCCTTGCGGGTGAGCCACTTCCCGGCGTGATCGGTATTGGCCATACGCGTTGGGCAACCCATGGCAAGCCGGTTGAGCGCAATGCGCATCCGCACATTACCCCACGTCTGGCGGTTGTTCATAACGGTATTATCGAAAACTTTGCCGAACTGCGTGCTATGCTTGAAGCAGAAGGCCGCAAGTTCGAGACGGAAACCGATACCGAAGCGGTTGCGCATCTTGTGACGCGTGAACTTGAAAAGGGTAAGTCGCCGGTGGAAGCCGTGCGAGACAGCCTGCCACTGCTTAAAGGCGCTTTCGCGCTGGCTTTTCTCTTTGAGGGCGATGAGGAAACGCTGATTGGTGCGCGTCAGGGACCACCATTGGCCGTTGGTTATGGCGACGATGAGATGTTCCTTGGCTCGGATGCCATTGCGCTCTCACCTTTCACCGACACGATTGCCTATCTTGAAGATGGCGATTGGGCTGTGCTGACCCGCAAGGGCGTGACCGTCTATGACGAAAACAACGCTGAGGTCGAACGCCAGATTCAGAAGTCGCAGACTGCCAATATGCTGGTCTCCAAGGGCAATCATCGTCACTTCATGCAGAAAGAGATGTTCGAGCAGCCGGAAGTTATTTCGCATACGCTTGCCAATTATCTCGATTTCACCACCGGCAAGGTGCGTCAGGAAGCGATCAATATTGATTTTGCCAAGGTTGATCGTCTGACGATTTCGGCCTGTGGCACGGCTTATTATGCGGCTTCGGTCGGCAAATACTGGTTTGAGCAGATTGCGCGTCTGCCGGTCGATGCGGATATCGCATCAGAATTCCGCTATCGCGAAATGCCGCTTTCAAAAGATTCACTTGCGATGTTTGTTTCGCAATCCGGCGAAACAGCGGATACGCTTGCCTCGCTGCGTTATTGCAAGCAACAGGGCTTGAAAATCGCCTCCGTGGTCAATGTGACCGGTTCGACGATTGCGCGTGAATCGGACGCAATTTTTCCGACGCTTGCCGGTCCTGAAATTGGCGTTGCTTCCACCAAGGCTTTCACCTGTCAGCTTTCAACTATGGCGTCACTGGCGATTGCTGCCGCCAAGGCTCGCGGCACTATTGACGATAAGCGTGAACAGGAGTTGGTGCGGGAGCTTTCCGAAGCACCACGCTTCATCAATCAGGTGCTTAAGCTTGAGAGCCAGATTGCCGAGGTATGCCACGAGCTTTCCAAGGTTAATCATGTGCTTTATCTGGGGCGTGGAACATCGTTCCCGCTCGCTATGGAAGGCGCGCTGAAGCTCAAGGAAATTTCTTATATTCATGCCGAAGGCTATGCCGCCGGCGAGTTGAAGCATGGTCCGATTGCGCTCATTGACGAGAAGATGCCAGTAATTGTGATTGCGCCATCAGATCGTCTTTATGAAAAGACCGTTTCCAACATGCAGGAAGTGGCAGCACGTGGCGGTCGCATCATCCTGATCACCGATAAAAAGGGTGCCGCATCGGCAAGCATCGACACAATGGCAACCATCGTTCTGCCGGATGTGCCCGATTTCATCACGCCGCTTGTCTATGCACTGCCGATCCAGATGCTGGCTTATCACACCGCAATTCTGATGGGTACGGACGTTGATCAGCCGCGCAATCTGGCAAAATCGGTGACGGTTGAATAAAATCAGTCTGTTACAGTTAAAAACTCATAAATGAATAGAAATGGTCGCAGCGATGTGGCCATTTCCATTTAGTATATAGACACAACATCATCTAATTTATATTAGGCGCATACTAAATAAGAAACGATAGAGGGGCATGCACTTAAACATTCCCCAAAGCTTTTCTCTGTGTCTTGACCCAGACATAATATTGCATAGGATGGTTGTGCTATTGTTGTGCAGCATACGAGTGCTATTACTGATATAAATTTCTTCATAATACACCTACCTTTTTAGGTTATCAGGCACAAAGGAAAGGAACTAAAATTCCACCTGATAATAGGCAGCTCAATAAACACTTCTCATAAGATTGAGTTTGATCCAGAGCGCATCCTGCCGCGATTGCGTTGCTTGTGCTTAGAGTACCAATTGTTATAAAAATAAAAAATAAATATTTTTTCATTATTATAATCCTTCAAATAGAAGAATATTATAATAACATAAAAATTGTTTTTAAATAATCATAATAAAAAGCTGGCAATATGTTTGAAATATAATCACCCTGCTCGCAGCAGGCGGATCGCTTCATCACGTCCGAAAAGATAAAGCAAAACCCGCAGCGCCTGTCCGCGCTCAGCTTCAAGGTCAGGGTCAGTACCAAGAATATAACGCGCATCCTTGCGTGCTATTTCCAGCAAATCGCCATGTGCTTCGATGGATGCAAGACGGAAGCCCGGCGTGCCGGATTGACGGGTGCCGAGCAATTCGCCTTCACCACGCAGTTTTAAATCTTCTTCGGCAATACGGAAACCATCTTCCGTTTCGCGCATCACTTTGAGGCGTGCCTGTCCGATCTCTCCAAGCGGGCCTTTGTAAAGCAGCAGACAGGTCGAGGGCTTGTCGCCACGACCAACACGACCGCGCAACTGGTGCAATTGTGAAAGTCCAAAACGTTCGGCATGTTCGATGACGATGATGGTTGCATCCGGCACATCGACGCCGACTTCGATAACGGTGGTTGCCACCAGCACCCGCGTTTCACTTTGTTTGAAGGCGCGCATGGCCTCGTCTTTTTCAGCGCCGCTCATACGGCCATGAATAAGACCGATCTTGTTGCCAAACACAGGTTTGAGCGATTCAAAGCGTTCTTCGGCGGAGGTCAGTTCAACGAGTTCGGATTCTTCCACGAGCGGGCAAATCCAGTAGATTTTCTGGCCTTCGCTAACGGCCTTGCGGATACGCTCGACAAGTTCGCCCATACGCTCCATGGGCAAAATTGCCGTGGTAATCGGCTGACGACCGGCGGGCTTTTCGGTGAGTTTCGATACATCCATATCGCCAAAAGCAGTTAATACCAGAGTACGCGGAATAGGTGTTGCCGTCATCACCAGCATGTCGGGTGCACTGCCTTTTGCGGTCAGCATCAGTCGCTGATGTACGCCAAAACGATGCTGCTCATCGATGATAACGAGAACCAGATCGCGATATTCGACCTTCTCCTGAAAGAGCGCATGCGTGCCAATGACAATATGGACTTCGCCGCTTTTCAGACCTTCAAGCACTGCGTTGCGCTCTTTGCCTTTTTCGCGACCAGTGAGCAAAGCTGCTTTAAGCCCGACCTTTTCAGCCAGCGGCGATATGGTTGCAAAATGCTGACGGGCCAGAACTTCTGTTGGTGCCATCAGCGCAGATTGTCCGCCGGATTCAGCGGCATGCGCCATGGATAAAAGTCCCACAACCGTTTTGCCGGAGCCGACATCACCTTGCAGAAGGCGCAGCATACGCTCTGGCGATTTAAGGTCCGTGATAATCTCGCGCACAGCCTGATCCTGACTCTTTGTCAGTCTATAGGGCAGGTGGTGCATGATTTTTGCTACAATACGACCATTGCCTTCGAGTGGGCGACCCGAAAGACGACGTGTTTTGGCGCGCACCAGTGCAAGTGCGAGTTGTCCGGCGAGAAACTCATCATATGCCAGCCTGCGCCGCGTGATGCTTTCAAGCGCAATGTCACTCGGGTCTTCCGGCAGATGCATTGTATCAAGCGCATCTTTGAACGCTGTAAAACGCTCGCGCGCAATCAATGGCCCATCAATCCATTCGGGCAGCACGGGTACGCGCGTTAGCGCTTCCTTCATGGCTCTGCCAAGCGTTTTGGATGACAGGCCAGCCGTCATTGGATAGACGGGTTCGACCATCGGCAGATTGGCCGCATCTTCAAGGCTTGCTATATAATCAGGATGCACCATCGAGGCGCGCCCGTTGAACCATTCGACCTTGCCAGAAACAATGACGGTTTCGCCTTCGGGCAGCATTTTATGTAGCCACGGCAATTGCGCATGAAAAAAGGTGAGGGCGATTTCGCCAGTATTGTCATGCGCCAGCACACGATGCGGAACATTGCCGCGACCGCTGGGCGCTGGCTGATGCTGATCCACCACTACCTCTAGGGTAACAATCGCACCTTCCTGCGCGAAAGCGATGCCGGGGCGGCTGCGTCGGTCAATCACGCTATGCGGTGGTAAAAAGAGAAGCTGGCCGACTTTTGGCTCGGCACCGGGTACATCTGTACCTAGAAGTTTGCCAAGCATTGCTGCCACTTTCGGGCCAATGCCTGAAAGTGAGCGGACAGAAGCGAAAAAAGGATCGAGTACAGACGGACGCATGACGGCGAGCATTAACTGCTTTGCTTTTCAGTGCAAGCCTTTGAAATAGTTTTGTACTATTTTTGTTCTTATAGCGGAAACGGGTTCCCACTTGCGCCGTAGATGCTATATACCGGCAACATATTTGTTAATGGAGCGCTCTAACAATGACTGGCAGCACACTTGCGGCAGGAAATCTTGATGTAAGGCGTCGCAAGCTTCTGTTTCGCGCCTGGCATCGCGGTATGCGCGAGATGGATTTGATCCTCGGGCAATATGCGGACCAGTATCTTCCTGAGTTCACAGATGAGCAACTTGACGAGTTTGAGCAGATTCTTGAAGTGCTGGACCGCGATCTTCTCAAATGGGTGACAGGCGAAAGCCCAACGCCTCAAGAACACGATACGCCCTTGTTTCGCGATATTATCGCATTCCGCGACCGCATAGAATTCTGAGAATAAGTCCCCATGCCCGTATTCAGCAAACTTGGTGTGAAATCCAGTAGTGGTAAGAATCTCGTTATCGACGGCGTTGCCGACGGTTTCGAAGCCTTTTGCCTTGCGCGTCTGGTTGAAGAAATTGGTGAGCGGGGGCCAGTTCTCTATATTGTGCGTGACGGGCAGCGCATTGCTGATCTGGAACAGGTGCTGAATTTCGTTTCGCCCGATCTTCCGGTTCTGCATCTGCCAGCATGGGATTGTTTGCCTTATGATCGTGTGTCGCCGGGCGCAGATGCCAGTGCGCGCAGGCTTGCAGCCCTTGCCGCTCTGGCTTCACTTAAAAACTCTCCACATCCGGCAGTTATCATCACAACAGCCAATGCGGTTCTGCAAAAGCTTCCACCACAGGCAGCAATCGCCGAACAGGTGATTTCGGCGCGTCCCGGAAATCAGCTCAACATGAATGATCTGAGCGCACGGCTGGAGCGTAATGGTTTTGAGCGGGTTTCGACGGTGCGTGACATCGGCGAATATGCTGTTCGCGGTGGTATTCTCGATCTTTATGCGCCCGGTGCAGAAGAGCCGCTGCGTTTGGATTTTTTTGGCGATACGCTTGAAACGATCCGTGCATTCGATCCGGCGTCGCAGCGCACCACAGGCGCACGCAAGGAATTCGTGCTTCAGCCGATGAGCGAAATTTCGCTCTCGCCGGATATGATCAGCCGCTTTCGTAAAAATTATGTGGCGATGTTCGGCGCACCACAGCGTGACGATGCGCTCTATCAGGCGATCAGCGAAGGTCGTCGCTTTGCAGGCATGGAACATTGGCTGCCACTGTTCTATGACAATCTCGAAACCGTCTTTGACCATGCAGGCGGCATGCCGGTGGTGTTCGATCATCTGGTGCATGAGGCGCTGACCGAGCGCCATACGATGGTTGTCGATCACTATGAATCGCGTCTCAGGCAGGCAGAAGGCAAAGAGCCGGGCAGTGAGGCCGTGCCTTATAAGCCGGTCAAGCCGGAAGCGCTTTATCTGACACCGAAAGAAGTCGAGGCGGTTGCAGCATCAAGCGGCATGCGCATTGATCTTACACCCTTTGGCACGCCGGACGTGTCTGGCCGAACGGTTTTGCATGCGGATGTGCATAAGGGACGCAGCTTTGCGGAAGAACGCGCTGCAACCGATGTAAACCTGTTTGAAGCCGTGGTGAAATACATTGCCGATCTGCGTGTTGCTGGCAAGAAAGTGCTGGTTGCCGCATGGTCGGAAGGCTCACTCGACCGACTTTTGCAAGTGCTCGACGAGCATGGTCTTGAGAAGATCGAGACGGTTGACCGGCTTTCGACGGTCAAGGCGCTGTCGCGTGACAAGATCACGGCGGCGGTGCTGGCTGTTGAAAGCGGCTTTGATGCAGGTGATCTGGTTGTCGTTGCCGAACAGGACATCCTCGGTGATCGTCTCGTGCGCCGCTCCAAGCGTCGCAAGCGCGATCAGGATTTCATTTCGGAAGTCGCATCGCTGAGCGCTGGCGATATCGTAGTCCACGTTGACCATGGTATTGGTCGGTTCATTGGTCTAAAGACGATTACGGCGGCTGGTGCGCCGCATGATTGTCTTGAAATCCATTATGCAGGCGATGACCGGCTGTTCCTGCCGGTTGAAAATATCGAATTGCTTTCGCGGTTTGGATCGGAAGGTTCCGAAGCCGTTCTGGATAAACTTGGCGGCGGTGCATGGCAGATGCGCAAGGCCAAGCTCAAGAAACGCTTGCTTGAGATTGCCGGGCATCTTATCCAGATCGCTGCCGAACGCCAGATGCGCGGTGCGCCATCCATGACACCGCCAGAGGGGCTTTATGCCGAGTTTGCGGCGCGTTTCCCTTATGATGAGACCGAAGATCAGCTCCGTGCGATTGATGCCATTACCGACGATCTTGCGGCGGGTAAGCCGATGGATCGGCTCATTTGCGGTGACGTTGGCTTTGGCAAAACCGAAGTGGCATTGCGCGCAGCTTTTGTTGCGGCTCTGAGTGGCTTTCAGGTGGCCGTCGTCGTTCCGACAACGCTTTTGTCACGCCAGCATTTCAAGACATTTTCAGCGCGGTTTCATGGCTTGCCGGTCAATGTTGCACATGCCTCGCGGCTTGTTGGTTCAAAAGAACTCGCTGCGACCAAAAAGGGGCTTGAAGACGGCACTGTCGATATTGTGGTTGGCACCCATGCGCTGCTTGGCAATTCGATCAAGATCAAAAATCTCGGCCTGCTCATCATCGATGAAGAGCAGCATTTTGGTGTGAAGCACAAGGAACGGCTCAAGGAGTTGAAGTCGGACATTCATGTGCTTACGCTTTCCGCAACGCCGATCCCGCGCACCTTGCAGCTTGCGCTGACAGGTGTGCGTGAGCTTTCGCTTATTACGACGCCACCTGTTGACCGCATGGCGGTACGTACGTTCGTTTCGCCTTTTGATCCGCTGGTGATCCGTGAAACATTGCTGCGCGAACGCTATCGTGGCGGTCAGAGCTTCTATGTCTGTCCGCGCGTAGCCGATCTTGCCGATATTGAAGAATTCCTCAAAGAACATGTGCCGGAACTGAAGGTGGCTGTTGCTCATGGCCAGATGGCACCGGGCATGCTCGATGACATCATGAATGCCTTCTATGACGGGCAATATGATGTGCTTTTGTCCACGACCATCGTGGAATCGGGCCTCGATATTCCGACTGCCAATACGATGATCGTGCATCGCGCTGATATGTTTGGGCTGTCACAATTGTATCAGCTGCGTGGTCGCGTAGGCCGTTCCAAGCAGCGCGCCTTTGCGTTGTTCACTCTGCCTGCCGGTCGCACATTGACGGCTACCGCCGAGCGTCGTCTGAAAGTCCTGCAATCGCTCGATACTTTGGGCGCGGGCTTTCAGCTTGCAAGCCACGATATGGATATTCGCGGCGCGGGTAATCTGCTTGGTGAAGAACAGTCTGGCCATATCAAGGAAGTGGGCTTTGAGCTCTACCAGCAGATGCTGGAAGAAGCGGTTGCGACGCTCAAGGGTACAATCGAGGTTGAAGACAGCCAGTGGTCGCCGCAGATTGCCATCGGCACTGCTGTCATGATCCCGGATGCCTATGTGCCTGATCTGCAATTGCGCCTTGGACTTTATCGTCGTCTGGCTGATCTCGCAGAGCCAGAGGATATTGATGCTTTCGGTGCGGAACTCATTGATCGCTTCGGCCCGATGCCGGAAGAAGTGCAGCATCTGCTCAAGATCGTTTACATCAAAGCGCTTTGCCGCCGCGCGAATGTCGAAAAGCTCGATGCTGGTCCGAAGGGCGTGGTCATCCAGTTCCGCAATGCGACGTTCCACAATCCGGTTGGTCTGGTGAAGATGATTGGCGAGCAGGGTTCAATGGCCAAGATCAGGCCGGATCAGAGCATCGTCTTTATTCGCGACTGGGCGACACCGGAAAAGCGGCTTAATGGCTCGGCTGTCGTGATGACACAGCTTGCAAAGATTGCGGCAGGTTAAGCCTGCCGCATTATCAACTTAGCGATCTTCGGAAATGCCCGGCTCAAAGCCTTCTGCCGTTTGCAGAATGGCATCGGCGAGGGCGGTGGCTGATTGCGCACCCATGACCGCATATTTCTGATCGATGATAAAGCACGGCACACCACGAACGCCGATGCGGTTGGCAGTGTCGATTTCTTCGCGGATCGTGGCTTTGTCGGCATCGCTTTGCAGAAGCCTGGCGACGATTGGCGCTTCCATGCCAATGCTTGCCGCAGCATCGACCAGCACATCATGGTCGCCAATGTCCTGTCCCTGCTCGAAATAGAGCGAGAAAAGTCTGCCAACAAGCTTGTCCTGCATGTCAGGACCGGCCTGTGAGGCCCAATGGATCAGACGATGTGCGTCGAGCGTATTGGGCGCGCGGGTGATGGCTTCAAAATCGAAAACGATGTCATTTTCTTCGCCAAGCTCGACAAGCTGCTTATGAATGTCGTCGATTTTCGAGCCATTGCCGAATTTCTCGCGCATATAGGTCTGACGATCTTTGCCTTGTGCGGGAATTGACGGGTCCAGCTGATAAGGACGCCAGCGTATTTCGGCATCGACATCGGGCGTAAGCTCTAAAGCCTGTTCCAGCCGCTTGCGTCCAAGGAAGCACCACGGGCAGACGACATCCGAAACAACGTCGATGGTGATTTTTCTTGCGCTCATGAGGGTGCTCCATTGGACAAGCAGGAGACGCACCTCCCGCTTGCTTGTCTTTCTATTTCGCAAATGTAGGGTGAATTACGGCGCGTTCAACCGGCCTATTTGCTGGCTTGCCACCATGTCGGCAGTTGATAACCGTAAAGTGAAGTCTTTTCCGGGTGGCCAATCCGATCCCAGCGCGCAACCCATTGATATGGCAGGTAATAGAGCGGGATATAGTAGTCGCCGGATATAAGAATGCGATCAAGCGCACGCACCGCACTGACAAAATCATCGCGCTCGCGTGCGGCAAGCATGGCTTCGATCATCGCATCGACTGCCGGATCGGCAACGCCGGGATAATTGAAGCTACCCTGTGCATCACGCGATGCTGAACCCCAACGCTGCCATTGTTCGTTACCGGGGGAAAGCGAGCCGGTAAGCGCACCGAGGATCATGTCGTAATCAAAGGTCTGCAAACGCTGCTGATATTGCGCATCGTCGGCGCTTCGAATATCGGCCTCAATGCCAAGGCGGGCGAGATTGCGCTTATAAGCGAGAGCTACTTTTTCCTCATCAGGTGAGCGCGTCATGATCTCGAACTGTAAAGGTTTACCCGATGGATCAATAGCCTTTCCATGTTCAAATGAAAAACCCGCATCAATAAGCAGCTCATAGGCTTCTTTTGCGGGGCCGCGATCATGGCCGCTGCCGTCGGTAACTGATGGCTGCCATGTGCCGTCCATCACATCCTTGCGCACAGCATCAGGAAATGCTGCCAGCAATTCGCTTTCACGCGCATCCGCAGGCTTACCAAAGGAGGATAGCTCGGAGCCCTCCCAAAAGCTTTGCAGGCGCTTATACTGATCCGCAAAGAGATTTCGATTGGCCCATTCAAAATCGAACAAAAGCCCAAGCGCCTGTCTCACGCGGCGATCTTCAAAAATAGGACGACGCGTGTTGAAAACGAAGCCCAGCATATTTGCAGGTGTGCCTTTCTCGAAATTTTCCTTGATGACCTTACCCTCTGTCACAGCCGGGAAATTATAGGATTTTTCCCAGCGTGTCGGATTGGCTTCAAGAAAAACATCAAGCAGTCCTTTTTTGAAGGACTCAAACAGCGCCGTCTCATTGCGATAATATTCAATGCTGAACGTATCGAAATTATCAAACCCACGCCTGACGGCCAGATCTTTGCCCCAGTAATCAGGATTGAGCTTATAAATAATCCGCTGTCCGGGCTGGATGCCTGAAGCCAGATAGGGACCGCTTCCAACCGGCGCTTTAAGCGTCGAATTACCGAAGGTTTCAGGATCGATAGCGTGCTTGGGCAGCACCGGCATGGTTCCGGCAATCAACATCGGAAATTCGCGATCCGATTTGTCGTTGAAGACAAAACGTACCGAGCGCTCACCGGTCTTTTCGATCTTCTCGATGCGGCTCATGCGATTACTATAAGGAGGACGGCCTTTTTCGGTGAGAATCTCATAGGTGAAAATCACGTCCTCAACCGTTACGGGCTGACCATCCGACCATTTGGCTTTGGGATTGAGCGTAAACTCCACCCACTTGCGTTCCGGGTCGATCGCAACCTTTTCTGCCAAGAGGCCATAAAGCGTAAATGGCTCGTCACGCGAGCGCTGCATCAGCGTTTCATAAACGAGATTGCCGAAATCCTGATCGCTGAAAAGTCCGCGCGCAGTCGTTCGCATGCTTTTGAGCACAAATGGATTGAGACTATCAAATGTGCCAACGACGCCCATTCTCAGCGTGCCGCCTTTAGGAGCGTCGGGATCGGCGTATGGAAAATGCGTGAAGTCTGCGGGAAGGGCCACATCGCCATGCATCGATAATGCATAGTCAGGTGCTGCTTCGGTTTCAGCTTTTGCCGGAGCTATGGCGAAACAACTGCCGATGAGGCATGCTAAAGCTGTGTTGCGGAAAAGAGCAAACAATCCAGTCAACTTTCTCGCGTCCCCGTTCAACTCAATTGGTTAGCTGTAAATAAGCGTGAGGTGGTAATTATCGATTCGTATGGCGAAATTAGCATGAACCTTGCGTTTGTGCGGCCTAAGAGCGTGTCTGCTTCGCGACAGTGCAGAATAAAACAAAAAATATAGCGGATTCTGCTCGCTGAATGCATTAGACCATCTGGATTCAAACAAGAAGTCGTTGTAACACCACCGCGGAATGGGATGATAAATCCCGAAGGTCACGCTGTTGCCGCATTTTCAAATCAGTGACGGTCTATCGCTGACTCAAACCAGAGACGGAGATCAAAGCCTTGGAAGGAAACTGTTGATCATGACCAGCACGAAGACAATCGCTGCCGCATCTGCATTTGCTGGCGCGTTCGCCCTGCTTGCCTCTGCGACGATGCCTGCAGCCGCACAGCAGCAGCCGCCACAGGGCTGGTTCAAGGTTTGCTCGAAGCAGGAAGACAATGACATCTGCAATACGCAGAACATCGTCACCGCTGACTCCGGCCAGCTTCTGACCGCTGTCAATCTCATTGAAATCAAGGGCAAGATTAATCGTAAGATTTTTCAGGTCACTGTTCCAATCGGTCGTCTGATCCCAGCCGGCGTTGGCTTGCAGATCGACAACAACAAGCCTACGAAGCTTGAATACGGCATCTGCTTCCCGGATCGCTGCATTGCGGAAGCTCCACTTTCCGACGATCTGATCAATGCGCTCAAGAAGGGCAGCAAGGTAACCCTTACTTCGGTTAACTACCAGAACAAGCAGAACCCGATCCCAGTTGCATTGACCGGCTTCTCGGCAGCGCTTACCGGCCCGGGCCTCAAGCAGTCTGAGCTAGAAGAACGCCAGAAGGAACTTCAGGACGCTGTTGCAAAGCGCCAGAAGGAATTCGAAGAAAAGATGAAGGCCGAACAGGAAAAGGCCAAGGGCGCAGCGAACTAAGCTGAGCTTCAAAGTCGAATCTAAAAAGGGCGCTTCAAGCGCCCTTTTTGCATTAACTTATAAAGAAAATCGAATAAGCGTCAGTTTACATGTAACTTTACGCGATAAGTTCCGTTGCCCAAACGATCAAACATGTCGCTGATTTGCGGATGGCGAAGCGGTTCATCGCTCAGATCAGGAACAAGATTTTGCTCGGATACGTAGGCCACGTATTCGGATTCCGAATTTTCTGCCAGCAGATGGTAGAATGGCTGATCGCGGCGCGGCCGTGTTTCTTCGGGAATGGATTCATACCATTCTTCCGTATTGGCAAATTCCGGATCGACATCGAAAATAATCCCCCGGAAGGGAAACAGCCTGTGCTTGACAACCTGTCCGATCTGAAACTTCGCGTGTTTTATCTGTGCCATGCTCATAAGACATATGTAGTTCACCGCGTGCCGAATTAAAGCTGCGGGAGATTGCAGGATCGATTTTTAAAGCGGATTATTATTTCGCGGAGCGTTTCCCGTGATCAAACAAGCTTGGAAGCTTAGGCAGAAACTGGGAAAATCCGCTGCCGGGGCGAAGGCCTTCGCGCATGAAAAAAGCCCGCAAAGGTGCAAAGCTGCGCAGCATCTCCAAACCGACCCCACGCGCGATCTGCGCTGGCAGCATGGATGACAAGAGCGAGCGGTTGAGGGCGTCTACTGATCCGGTACGCATCAGAATATCCGGGCGGCGAACACGATCATAGGCGCGGATCACCCGATCTGAACCCGGGTCCGACGGATCACTTGCAATAGCCTTGACCAAAGTTTCCACATCGCGCGTGCCAAGATTAAGCCCTTGTGCGCCAATAGGCGGAAACACATGGGCGGCTTCGCCGATCAGAACAGTGCGCTTGGCAGCAAATACATGGGGCACAAGTCCGGAAAGTGGCCATGCCTGTGGGCGGACATCAATGCTCACCTTGCCAAGCATGGACTGCATCATGTCTTCGATGCGTTGTGCGAGCGTTTCATCGTCAAGTGCCAGCAGCGTTTCTGCACGACCCGGATTGACCACCCAGACAAGGCTGGATCGCTTGCCGTTGAGCGGAACCTGCGTGAATGGGCCTTCTTCGGTATGAAACTCAGTTGAGATATATTCATGATCGATGCTGTGTGCGAAGGAAAGCACAACAGCCGTCTGCGGATAGCTCCAGCGGCGGGTGCGAATGCCTGCTGCTTCGCGCGCAGCCGAATTGCGTCCATCGGCGGCAACGACCAGGCGGGTGTGCAGCGTATCCCCACCTGCAAGCGTGATCGTTACATGGTCCTCATTGTTGCGATATTCGATGGCCGAAAGCGTTATGCGCTGAATGTCGGGGTTTTTCTCAACGGCCTCTGCAAGTCTCTGGTTTAGTGCAGCGTTAGGAATATTGTAGCCAAAAGCAGCTTCATCGATTTCACCGGCACGAAAAGTGACGGCGGGGCTGCGGATCAGACGGCTTGTAGCATCGACAATGCGCATGGAGGCAAGAGGCGCTGCTTCAGGAGCAATATCATCCCACACCCCAATCTCTTCCAGAAAGCGGATTGCAGGCATCATGAGGGCTGTGGTGCGGCGGTCGCCTTTGTCGGTTTCAGGCCCAAGCAGGACTGTTCGATAGCCCTTAGCACTGAGCGCAAGCGCGGCCATCATCCCGGCGGGGCCACCGCCGCTGATGACGATTTCGGTGAGGGGCTTGTCGACGACCACGTCATTCATCGTATTCTATCCTTGGCCAAAATGATGGCCTAAAGCGATTCTTATCCGATCCGGTTGGGCCATACTTAAACGCAAATATGACCCAAAGACCATTACTGGCTCACCTAAAACCCAATCTTTGGTGGAATGAGGGCGGTTTTGTCTCACGACTTACTTGCTCTTTTCGCCTTATTCGGGGAAAGCTTTATCCCAGATCACGGCTTTTTGGCGCAGAGCTGCAAAGTCATATTGGCGACCTCGCGCCTGGCAGAAAAAATGCAGGAAGATTGAGGCAGCCTTCAAGAGAAATGGCGAACGGCGTGAAAACCAGACTGACCGGAAAACTCAAAGCCAAGAAAGTGACCGCGCCACAGGCGAAGGCGTTTTCTGTCCATCTTCTGACCGCGTCAGGCTCGTTTCTGGCGTTTCTGTCGATCGTCGCGGCAAGCGACGGTCGTTACACGGCAATGTGGTGGTGGCTGGGTCTTGCGCTTTTCGTCGATGGTATCGATGGTCCCATCGCGCGCAAGCTTGAAGTCAAATATGTGCTTCCCAACTGGTCGGGTGAACTGCTCGATAACATCATCGACTATGTGACCTACGTTCTGATACCGGCCTTCGCGCTTTATCAGAGCGGTTTTATGGGCACGAACCTGTCCTTCATTTCCGGCGCAATCATCGTCATAACCAGTGCTATTTATTATGCCGATACGGGCATGAAAACGAAGGAAAATTTCTTCAAGGGCTTCCCCGTTGTCTGGAACATGGTGGTGTTTACGCTGTTCATTGTCAGGCCCGGCGAATGGGAAGCTTTTGCCATCGTTGTGGTCTCGGCAGTTCTTTCCTTCCTGCCGATCAGTTTCCTGCATCCTGTGCGTGTTGTGCGCCTGCGTCCGCTCAATCTCACAGTTTTTCTGCTGTGGTGTGCATTTGGTGCTGCGGGACTTTATTACATGCTGGATGCGCCGCTATGGGTGCGCGTTGGCATCACGGTAACCGGGCTTTATATCTATTTCATTGGCGCAATCATGCAGTTTTTCCCCAATCTTGGACGGACTGCCGCCGTCATTGCGGCTGAACAGGCCGCGAATGCAAAGAAAACCAATGCCGGAGAAGCATCATGATCAATGCAATTCGTGTGCACCAGACGGGTGGACCTGAGGTTCTCAACTATGAGCAGATCGAAATTGGTGAGCCGGGGCCAGGTGAAGCCAAGGTTCGTCATGAAGCGATTGGCCTGAATTTCATCGACGTCTATTTCCGTACCGGGCTTTATAAAGCCGCTCAGTTGCCATTCACGCCCGGCAATGAAGGTGCAGGCATCGTGGTTGCGGTGGGTTCAGGTGTTGATACCGTCAAAGTTGGTGATCGTGTTGCCTATGCTGCGACACCGGGTTCTTACGCAGATGAGCGTATTCTTCCAGCAGATCGCCTTTTAATAGTGCCGGATTCAATCGAATTGAAATCTGCTGCCGCAATGATGCTCAAGGGCATGACCGCGCAATATCTGCTGCGCCAGACATTCGTTGTTAAACCCGGTCACACGATCCTGTTTCATGCAGCGGCTGGCGGCGTTGGGCTAATCGCTGGGCAGTGGGCCAAGCATCTGGGTGCAACTGTGATCGGAACCGCAGGTTCTGACGAGAAGATCGCTCTCGCGAAATCCCATGGCTATGATCACGTCATTAATTATCGCACGGAAAACTTCGTTGAGCGAGTGAGGGAGTTGACCGGCGGCGAGGGCGTGGATGTTGTCTATGACTCGGTTGGTCGCGATACCTATATGGGCTCGCTCGATGTGTTGAAGCCGCTTGGTATGTTTGCCTGTTTCGGTCAGTCTTCGGGCGTTATTCCGCCCTTCGATCTTGGACTTCTGGCGCAGAAAGGTTCGCTTTTTGCGACCCGCCCCACCTTGTTCAATTATGTCGCCAAGCGTGCTGATCTCGAAAAGACGGCGAACGATCTTTTTGATGTGGTTGCAAGCGGTGCGGTGAAGATCGAAATCAAGCAATCTTATGCGCTAAAAGATGTGCGTAAAGCCCATGAAGATCTGGAAGCGCGCAAGACAACAGGTGCCAGTATCCTGCTCCCATAGTATCGGCTATGCGCAAGCATTTAACGGCGGTGTGCATATGTTCCCCGCCGTTTTCTTTTTGGCTTTCCAATTGCGGTCTGGCTGGATAAGGTCATTCAAAAATAAGCTTGGGGAACAATGTCAGTGCCTTTATCCGACCGGCCTCTTCTTGATGTCCGCCGGCTCACAAAAGTATTTGGTCAGCTCAGAGCCTGCGATGCGGTCGATCTCGTCATTGCGGAAGGGGAAATCCACGCGCTTCTGGGTGAGAATGGCGCTGGAAAATCCACATTCGTCAAAATGCTGTTTGGCGCGCTACAGCCACTGGAAGGCGAAATTGTCTGGAAGGGCGAGCGTGTCACGATCACCGAACCAGCCACAGCAAGAAAGCTGGGCATTGGTATGGTTTTCCAGCATTTCTCCTTGTTTGACTCGCTTACCGCAGCCGAGAATATCGCCCTTTCGCTTGATGGTTCACTGCCGCTTTCCGAAGTGGCAAAACGTGCGCGCGATGTTGGTAAAGCTTATGGTCTGCCAATTGATCCGCAAGCGCATGTAGGCGATCTTTCCGTGGGCGAACGCCAGCGTATCGAGATTGTGCGCTGCCTGTTGCAGGAACCCGATCTGATTATTCTCGATGAGCCGACCTCGGTGCTTACACCGCAGGAAGCGGATCGTCTGTTTGAAACGCTGGAGCGTTTGAAGTCAGAAGGCAAGTCGATCCTTTATATCAGCCATCGGCTCGAAGAGGTGAAGCGGCTGTGTGATCGCGCGACAGTTCTTCGTCATGGCAAGGTCGTCGCCCATTGTGATCCGCGTGAAGAGACTGCCGCATCGCTTGCGCGTATGATGGTTGGCAACGACATCAAGGTTGTGGCACGCAGCCCGATTGAAGCCGTTGAAACCGCAGCAACACCGCTTCTTGAGATTAAAGCGCTGTCGCAGGCTCCGCGTGGGCCGTTTTCAACCGCTCTCGATAATATTTCGCTTTCGGTCAAAGCCGGTGAAGTTGTTGGTATCGCAGGCGTTGCGGGCAATGGTCAGGGCGAGTTTTTTGAAGCTGTTTCCGGCGAGTTTTTGCAATCAACGCCTTCGGCTGTGCGTATTCGCGGCAAGGATGCGGGTAGGCTTGGTATCAGCGAGCGTCGCTTGATGGGGGCTGCTTTTGTGCCGGAAGAACGGCTGGGACATGGTGCCGTACCATCGCTGCCACTGACAGATAACCTGTTTTTGTCGCGTTATAAGACGGATGCAAAGGCATTTTTGCGCGGTGGCAAGCTAAGGCTGATTGCCGAAAGCGCATTGCGTTCTGCCGCAAAGCGCATCATCGAAACGATGGATGTGCGCAAAAGTGCTGAAAATCCACCGGCTTCAGCTTTGTCCGGTGGCAATCTTCAGAAATTTATCATTGGTCGCGAGCTTGATCGTTCACCGTCGGTGATGATTGTCAACCAGCCGACATGGGGCGTGGATGCGGGGGCCGCAGCCCATATCCGTCAGGCTCTGCTTGATCTAGCGCGTTCCGGCTCTGCCGTTCTTGTCATCAGTCAGGATCTCGATGAACTGCTCGAAATCAGCGACCGTATCGCAGTCATGAATCACGGCGCGCTTTCCGATCCCATTCCCATAGCCGATGTAACGCTGGAAAAAATCGGACTGCTTATGGGCGGCATATCCGGCACGGATCAGGCGGGAGCAGCATGATGCGGATTGAACTCGTCAAACGTCCGCAGCCTTCAAAGCTATTCAGTGCTTTTTCGCCATTGCTGGCACTGGCTCTGACCATGGTTTTCGGTGGCCTTGCTTTTGCGCTTATGGGCAAAGACCCGTTTCAGGCGCTTTATGTCTTCTTTGTTGAGCCGTTGTTCGATGTCTGGTCATGGCATGAGCTTTTGGTCAAGGCAACGCCACTTATCCTGATTGCGGTCGGGCTTTGCGTTTGCTTTCTTTCCAATAACTGGAATATCGGCGCGGAAGGGCAGTTTATTATTGGTGCTGTTACCGGCTCCATTCTCCCGGTGATGTTTCCTGAATTGCAGCTTTGGATTGTTCTGCCATTGATGATGCTGATGGGTATGGCAGGCGGCGCGGCCTATGCTTCCATTCCGGCGCTGCTGAAAGTACGCTTCAATACCAATGAAATTCTGACCAGCCTGATGCTGGTCTATGTCGCGCAATTGTTCCTCGACTGGCTGGTGCGTGGACCATGGCGCAACCCGGAAGGCTATAATTTCCCGGAAACACGCCAGTTCAATCCCAGTGCTGTTTTGCCGGAAATCTGGAGCGCATCGGGCCGCGCACATTGGGGCTTTGTCTTCGCAATTATTGCTGCGATTGTGGTCTGGTTCCTGCTGGCCAAAACACTCAAAGGTTTTGAGGTGAAGGTGATTGGTCAAAGCCCAAGGGCAGGCCGATTTGCAGGTTTTAGTTCCGGCAAGCTGGTATTTTTCGTCTTTGCAGTCTCTGGTGCTCTTGCCGGTCTTGCGGGTATTGCCGAAACTTCCGGTGCGATTGGTCAGTTACGCCCGGTCATCTCGCCGGGATATGGCTTTACGGCCATTATTGTTGCCTTCCTTGGACGATTAAATCCGCTTGGTGCGATTGCCGCCGGTTTTGTGCTGGCATTGTCTTATCTGGGCGGTGAGGCTGCACAGGTGACCATCGGCATATCAGAAAAATCGGCGCGCGTGTTTCAGGGCATGATCCTGTTCTTCGTGCTGGCCTGCGACACGCTTATTCATTATCGCATCCGCTTTGTGGCGGGCCGCACAGCAGGAAAGGTCTGATCAGTGGATTTGACACAGGCTATCCTTCTCACCATTGCAACTGCCGCAACGCCTTTGTTGATCGCAGCTATCGGCGAACTGGTTGTCGAGCGTTCCGGTGTGCTTAATCTCGGTGTCGAAGGCATGATGCTGATGGGGGCCGTTTCCGGTTTCGCGGCGGCACAGTTTACTGGTTCTGCATGGCTTGGCATGATCGCCGCAATTTTTGTCGGCAGTCTTTTTTCCGGCATTTTTGCCTTTTTGACCCTGACGCTTGTTACCAATCAGGTTGCAACGGGGCTGGCACTGACTATTCTTGGTATTGGTGCTTCGGCGATGCTTGGTGAGCGTTTTGTGGGGATGCCGGGCGTGCGTCTTGATGCAATCACTATTCCTTATCTGACCGATATTCCTTATGTCGGACGCTTTTTGTTTGGTCAGGACCCGATCTTCTACATCTCTATTCTGCTGGTGATCGGGGTCACTTGGTTTTTGTTCCGCACGCGGGCAGGGCTGCAATTGCGCGCTATTGGCGATAGCCATGGCTCGGCTCATGCGCTGGGCGTGCATGTGGTGCGCACGCGCTATCTTGCGGTGTTGTTTGGCGGCGCTTGTGCCGGTCTTGCCGGTGCGCAGCTTTCGCTGGTTTATGTACCGCAATGGGTTGAAAACATGTCGGCTGGTCGTGGCTGGATCGCTCTGGCGCTTGTGGTCTTTGCATCATGGCGCCCATGGCGCGTGCTGATTGGTGCCTATCTGTTTGGCGCCGTCACCATCGGCCAGTTGCACGCACAGGCGCTTGGATTTGGTCTGCCATCGCAGTTTTTATCGGCCTTGCCTTATATCGCGACCATCGTGGTTCTTGTTATCATCTCGCGCAACAGGCGCTTGACGATGATGAATACGCCTGCGTCGCTTGGCAAACCATTCGTGCCGGACAGATAAGAGTTTGGAATGGCAGGTCGGCTCCCACGGCCTGTTATTTTGATTAGAGGGTGCTAACAAGGAGTGCAGGGAACATGAAAAAAACGCTGTTGGCGATTGCCACCGCAGCCAGCTTTATGCTTGGCGGTGCGGCACATGCAGAAGACAAGCTGAAAGTCGGCTTCATCTATATCGGACCTCCGGGAGATTTTGGCTGGACATATCAGCACGATGTCGCCCGTAAGGAAATGATCGAAGCTCTTGGTGACAAGGTCGAAACGACATTCCTTGAAAACGTACCGGAAGGTGCTGATGCCGAGCGCTCGATTGAACGTCTGGCACGTGCCGGCAACAAGCTGATCTTCACAACATCTTTCGGTTATATGGACCCAACCATCAAGGTTGCAGCCAAATATCCGGATGTGAAGTTTGAACATGCCACCGGTTACAAGACCGCTGACAATGTTGCGGCGTACAATGCACGCTTCTACGAAGGCCGCTATATTCAGGGCCAGATCGCAGCCAAATTGTCGGAAAAGGGCGTTGCAGGCTATATCGCCTCTGTGCCAGTGCCAGAAGTGGTGCAGGGCATCAATTCTTTCATCCTCGGCGCACAGTCGGTCAATCCTGAATTCAAGGTCAAGGTTATCTGGGTGAATTCGTGGTTCGATCCGGGCAAGGAAGCCGATGCTGCCAAGGCGCTGGTCGATCAGGGCGTCGATATTCTGACCCAGCACACCGATTCCACCGCACCTATCCAGGTTGCGCATGAGCGTGGCATCAAGGCATTTGGCCAGGCTTCGGACATGATCAAGTTTGGTCCTGAAACCCAGTTGACCGCTATCGTAGACGATTGGGGTCCATATTACATCGACCGCGCCAAGGCTGCTCTCGATGGCAAATGGGAAAGCCAGAACATCTGGTGGGGCATGAAGGAAGGCCTCGTTAAGATGGCACCTTACACCAACATGCCAGATGACGTGAAAAAAATGGCTGAAGAAACCGAAGCCAAGATCAAGTCAGGCGAATTCAAGCCTTTCACCGGCCCTATCAAGAAGCAGGACGGCTCTGTCTGGCTTAAGGAAGGCGAGCAGGCTGACGATGCAACATTGCTAGGCCTGAACTTCTACGTCGAAGGCGTTGACGATAAGCTGCCGCAATAATGAAATAAAAAAGGGCGCTTCAAGCGCCCTTTTTTCTGTGGCTGAATTAAATTATTCAGCTGTATCAGCAGGCGCTGCATTGAGCAGGCCGTAGCGTTCTTCGCCAATCTTGCCAAGCAGTTCAAGCTGTGTTTCGAGGAAGTCGATGTGACCTTCTTCGTCGGCCAGAAGCTGATCAAAAAGCTGCTTGGAAACATAGTCGCCGAGTTCATCGCAGATTTCGCGGGACTTCTTATACGATGCGCGTGCATCATATTCGCCAGCAAGATCGGCTTCCAGAACTTCCTTGACGTTCTGACCAATGCGCAGTGGTGCGAGAGTCTGAAGGTTTGGGTGACCCTCAAGGAAGATGATGCGGTCAATGATCTTGTCCGCGTGATGCATTTCTTCGATGGATTCTTCACGCTCTTTCTTAGCAAGACGTGTGAAACCCCAGTCGTTAAGCAGACGATAGTGCAACCAGTACTGGTTTACAGCGCCAAGTTCGAGAAACAGTGCCTCGTTAAGCCGCTCGATGACCTTTGGTTCGCCTTTCATTCCAAGAACTCCCGAATTTGTCTCGTAGAGAACGCACACGATCCATGAACTGGATCACGTTTTCGTCCATTTGATTGTGACGAAGATGATATTCTTCAGTCACCCTTATGATCGTTTCTACGACATTTGGGAAGCAGCCACAGCAACGGCCGCTCTTGGAAATGGCATTAAACACCGTTCCTGGAACGATTAAGCGCCAGCAATCTTCATCAAGAAGTTGGGTTACAACAGCTTCGATGTCTTTATCGGTAATAACATTGCAACTACAGACTAGCATGAGAAATAAACTCCAGCATCTGCAATGCGCTGTGATTGTATAGAATTCACAATGCGGGAAAGGGTGCTTTGTCCGTTGCTTGAATTTACGCAGAAACTACCGCTTTGAGCGGGCGTTTTTACTTCAATATTGGCGTATTGCCATTCTGAACCGAACAAAGGTTCCTCCAATCGCAGGGGGTAAAGGCCCGAACATCAAAGGTAGACTTGAGCAGGTCTTGTAAAACCCACCCATTTAAGTCAGGTTATGCCGGTTTTGGGGGCTTTGTGTCAAATTTTATGTTTTGGAAATGTTCTAAAAATCAATAACTTAGAATTATTCTAAATATGAGTTAAGTACCCATCTTTAAACGTTAATTGGTCTTTTACATGGGTTGAGACGGTATCGAATTTGCACCGTCTCAAGATTATGCGCTATTTCGCCGCACGATGTGGAAAACATGGTCTTAGAGCATAATCCGACCGGAGCGGAGCGAGGATCGATAAGATTATGCTTCAAGTAAAAGAGTTTAGAGCGCCGATTTGATTCAATCAGATAGGCACTCTAAACGGCTCAAATGCCTTCGACGGCTTCGAATCCCTCAAACTGGGGTGGGCCGGCATAGAGCGGTTTGCGGTCACCGGCATTGCGGTGCGCATTTCGGAACTGCTCAGACTTCGTCCAGAAGGTGAAATCATCACGCGTGCGCCAGACTGTATGGGAAGAATAAAGCGTATAGCCTTCTTCTTCATTTGTCGCACCGCGCAGGAGATTGAAGCTTTCAAAGCCCGGAAGCTCGGCAAGCTGGGAATCGCGATTTTTCCAGACGGTTTCGAATTCGGCTTCATTGCCGATGAGAACCTTGAAACGGTTCATTGCTATAAACATTGCTGATCCTTTCTAAGAGGGACTGGCTACATATAAGTTTCCGGCGAGTGCGGTGGTAGGTTCCGCACTCGCCGCATCGCATCTCGGGATTGAAGCCCACTACAGCGGTCAGAGATGGGTGAACTTCATAGACGCGATGATTTCGTATCAGGAGGTTTTCACCTCCTGAAGAATTAGAACTTCTGCGTCAGCGAAATTTTGAAATAACGCCCTGCTTCTGCATAAAACTCTGTCGGGTTGGCGATGTCGTTGACCGACATCGCATCATAATACGTCTTGTCGAAGAGATTATAGACGCCTGCCTGCAAACGCGTGCCATTGAGCTGCGTTGGCTCCCACCAACCTGTCAGATTGACAATTCCATAGCCCGGCAGTCTGCGGGTTATAGTTCCGGCTTGCGTGGAGACAGTCTGGTTTAGATAAGCCGCTGCAACTACGCTGGTGTCGACGCCCCAGGTCTCGGTGTTATAGCCAACACCAAAGACGCCCTTGAAAGGAACCGCTGACGACAGAGGAATATCTTCATCGAGGTTCATTGCCTTTGAATAGGCAAGAGCGCCGTGAAGATTGATACCATTTGCAAAGTTGTGATGCGCTTTGACTTCGATACCGGCGATGCGTGCCTTATCGAGGTTGCGGTACTCGGTCAGCCCAAATGGATACGCGGTTGTCCGGGTAGTGATTGTGTCGATGAAGTTGCTGTAACGATTTGCGAAGACGGTGATTTTGCCGCCCGAATCGTTATCGCCGAACTTGGCACCGACGTCGATTCCATAGCCGGTTTCAGGCTTAAGGTCGGGATTGCCGATCGTGCCATAACCTGCGGAAAGATATGTTACATAAAGCTGATCGACTTCAGGTGCCTTATAGGTAGATGAAATCTGAGCGAAAAGCTCAAGATCAGGTGTTGCCTGCCACGAGAAACGGATCTTTGGAGAGATACGGTTGTCGGAATTGTTGGCATAGCCCGCGGCTGAATCCGGCTCATACTTGAACCAGTCAAAGCGCAGGCCTGGCGTGATGGCAAAAGGCGTATCACCGATCTCGATACGATCTTCGGCAAACAAGCCTAAACGATACGAGTCTACGTCAGGCGTATCCTGCTGATTGATATGCAGGAATGGGCAAGTGCTCCGCTGAGCGGCAGGGGTTGCCGTGCCACGGATACAAGCGTCGTCGCCAGTCAAAGACTGTGTGTTTTTTCCGACGCTGAAGTCACCACCGACAGTCAAGGAATGAGACAGCGCGCCTGTTTCAAAACCAAGATTGGCATATCCGCTTGCACCATAGCGTTCGTCTTCAAGTACGTATTTGCGGCTGAACGGACCTGCTACCGAACCAAAACGGATTGTGTCGGTCGAGAAGTCACGCTTCATCTTCTGCCAATAAATGGTCGCCGACGCATTGTTTACGAGGCCGTCGTCCTGGTTTTCAAAGCGGTAGTCGAGCGAAACGCGATCACGTTCGTTTTTGCGGTTCTGATTATAGTTTCTGTTATCGTAGGTCGTTCCGGCATCCGAACTTAGATTGGTATCGGAATCAAAACGGTTACGTTCAGCCGTGATCCCGATGGTGTGACCACCTTCAAGCTCCTGACGCAGCTTGAACATAAGATTGCTGTTATCATAATCTTCAGGGTTAGCTTTGGTGCGGTTTACGCCGTAACCGCCAACGTCACCAGGGTTCTGAGTTTCGTGGCCGCGCTTATATGAACCCTGAAACAGAACGGAAGTGTTCTGGATTTTCTGCGCAGCAGCAGCCGAGCCGATGAACGACTTATCCGAACCGTCATAAGTGAGCTTCGCAATACCACCAAAAGCCTTGCCGGGAGCCAGCAGATCTTCTGGCTCAAGAGTTTTAAGTGCAATTGCGCCGCCCATAGCTCCCGAACCCAGACGGCTCGCATCCGCGCCATAAAGCACATCAAATGTGGAGAGTGCAGAGAGGTCGTAGGCATTGCTGCCGCCACCGTTCACTTGTGTACGAATGGCTGCATCAAGATATGGAATTGGAATACCGTCGATTGTTGTCAGGACGCGATCATCCTGAAGGCCACGAATATTCACACTGCCTGTGGTGGCATTAACGGCTAGACCAGGCTCCAGCGTGTTCGTCAGATCCTTGACCGAATCGATGTTGTTTTTGCGAATTTCTTCGGCAGTCACAACGTTAGCCAAAGGGGTGTCGGAGACAGAACCCTTCGTGACGCGTGAGCCTTTAATGACAATGGGCTTGAGCGCAACACCATCATTTTCCGTCGCTGCAGTCTGTTGCTGCGCGAAAGCACTTTGAGTCATTGCCATGATAATGACAGCAAGACCTGTGCTTGCCAGAAATGACCGCTTCTGTTCCCCGTTTATAGCCCGCATTGCCTAGTTTCTCCTGAAGGACAAAGCAAAATTCCCACGTCCTTTCGGAAGTGAGAAAGTTAAGTTTCTCAATAGGTTATAAACTCCCCATCCCAAGGGGAGCATCGGCGCTGGTCTGGAAAAAATGAGATTTAAACTTGACTCGTTTAATCCAGTAAGGCAGTGATTATTAAACATGACTTAACATGTCAACTAATGATTTGCGGACATTAAGTCGGTTTTATAAAACGGCCATAACTGGCGCAGAGGCAGTAAAATGAACAGGCGAATCCATATCGACATGCAGGTGCGGTTGCCGCGTGAACGCGTCTCCAGCCGTATGCCGGAAATTCAGTCGCATGTTGATGCGGCCGGATCAGCTCAATTGCGTGCTTCTGAACAGTCTTATGAACCGCAGCTCAAAACTTACGGCAGCCGTGAACTCTTCAACGGTTCTCGCGAAGTGGCGATAGAACACGGCGGCTCTCTCTATCGTTTGAAAATCACCCGTCAAGGCAAGCTCATCCTGAACAAATAGGCAAACAAAAGATGACGACCCAGACCAAGCCCTCCCCAGAGCAGATTCTCAAGGCACGGGCAGATAACCCGAAAACGCGTGAGCGCGATTTTGCGCAAAGCCTCGGGATATCAGAAGCTGATTTCATTGCGGCTTACACCGGTGCTCCAACAGACACTGCGATTTCTGCCCGTCGTATCCGCGCAGATCTTGAAACCTTGCTCAAACACGCGCCTTCGCTTGGCGAAATCATGGCGCTGACGCGCAATGAAAGCGCTGTGCATGAAAAAATCGGCCCGTTTGAAAAGACAATCTGGGGTCCGCATGCGTCGCTGACGCTCGGTAAGGAAATCGATCTTCGCATTTTCCCAAAGCATTGGGTGCACGGCTTTGCCGTAGCAAAGCTCGATGGTGAACATGTTCGCCGCAGCCTTCAATTCTTTGATGCTTCGGGTGAAGCAGTCCATAAAATTCATCTTCGTCCAGCTTCCAATCTCGAAGCCTACGAACAGATCGTGTCCGAGTTGTTACTGGAAGACCAGACACCTTCGATTGAAACGAAGCCTGTTCCGGCAAAGGCAGAAAAAGCAGACGTTGCCACAATTGATGGGGAAGCCTTCCGTGAGCGCTGGGGTTCATTGACCGATGTTCACCAGTTTGTTGGTCTTCTGAAAGATTTCGGCGTCGACCGTCATCAGGCTGTGCATCTTGCCGGTCAGGATTTTGCGTGGCGCGTTGATCTGTCGGCAGTCGAAGCCATGATGAACCATGTGGTTCAGGAGCAGATTCCGATCATGTGCTTTGTCGGTAGCCGCGGTTGCATTCAGATTCACACCGGTACGATTGCAGAAATCAAGACAATGGGCCCCTGGCTCAATGTTCTCGATCCGACATTCCATCTGCATCTGCGCGCGGATCACATCGCGGATGCCTGGGTAGTGCGCAAGCCGACCAAAGACGGGCATGTTACATCGCTTGAGGCCTATGATGCCAATGGTGAACTGATCATTCAGTTCTTCGGCGAACGTCATGAAGGTGAAGTCGAGCTTGCTGACTGGCGCATGATCGCGGAAAACCTGCCGCGCCTGCCGCAGTCAACCGCCGCTTAGAGCGCGTTTCAATCTGATTAGATCAGATCAGCGCTCTAATCCGTTGTTTTAACGCGCATCTTCTCCGAAAGCCGTTTCATACTTTTCGGGATGCGCTCTAAATCAAGCGCGATCCGCGTCTTTGTTTTGATGCGTATTCCGGGAATGAAGCTCATTTCCGGAATACGCTCGAAGGATACAGAACATGTCAATCATTTCATCAAATATTCGGCGCTGTGCTGTGTTGGCACTCATGGCTGCTTCGGTTGCTTTTGCCGGAAACGCCGCTGCAGATACGGTTGAAAAAATCGACGATACGTCACGGCTCGTTTCCGTTGGTGGTGCTGTCACCGAAATCGTTTATGCATTGGGCGCAGGCGACAAGCTCGTTGCGCGCGATCAGACCAGTACTTATCCGGAGCAGGCACGCGACCTGGTTGATGTGGGCTATATGCGCCGTCTGTCACCCGAGGGCGTTCTCTCGGTCAATCCGACTGGCATTCTATTGTCTGAAGGCAGTGGTCCGCCCGAAACGCTTGAAGTGTTGAAAAAAGCGTCAGTGCCGATTGCAATTATTCCAGACGACCATACGGGTGAGGGCGTGATCGCCAAGATCGAAGCCATTGGAAAAGCGCTTGGACTTGAAGAAAAGGCCAAGGTGCTCGCAGACGATGTTTCGCGTGATCTGGAAGCAGCTGAGAAAATTGCGGCCAATCAGAACCCGCGCAAGCGCGTGCTGTTTATCATGTCTTCCCAGAATGGACGTATTACGGCATCCGGCACTGGCACAGGTGCCAACGGCATCATTACGCTTGCAGGTGGTTTGAATGCCATTGACGCTTATCAGGGCTATAAGCAGTTGACTGACGAAGCCATCGAAAAGGCTGCGCCCGACATGATCCTGACCATGGGCATTGGCAAAGACAGTGTTCAGAAGGAAGATCTCCTGAAGAACCCGGCTCTGGCCAATTCTCCTGCTGGACGCAGCGGCAATATTGTTCAGATGGATTCGCTCTATTTGCTGGGCTTTGGTCCGCGTACAGGTGCTGCCAGCCGTGAGCTTTCTGAAAAGCTCTATGGTAAGTCGCAATAAGGACATATCGCAATGACCAGCCAAGATCGCGCGGCAGCACGGGCAAGCTTTGCCATGCGTGAAACCATAAACAGGCATGCCGGAGATCGTTCCACAAGAGCCCGTCTGGCAATTGTCGTTCTCGCTGTCGCCCTCTGCCTGACCGCGATTTTCAGTCTGACTGCTGGTGCGTCTGATGCTTCTGTGGCGGCGGTTTTTCGTGAACTTGCGTTCGGAACAACCGAAAGCGTTGAAGCATTCCGGCGTGATCATCTGATCATTATGGAAATACGTCTGCCGCGCATTATTATGGGAATGCTGGTGGGGGCAGGGCTTGCGGTTTCCGGTGCTGTCATGCAGGGCCTGTTCCGCAATCCGCTTGCTGATCCGGGGCTTGTCGGTGTTTCTGCCGGCGCAAGTCTTGGCGCTGTCTCAATGATCGTGCTTGGCGGATCGACACTTGCGCCACTCTATCTCTTTCTTGGTCTTTATGCGCTCCCTATTGCTGCATTTGTGGGCGGTCTTGTCACAACGCTTCTTCTTTACCGGGTTGCAACCCGACGTGGACGCACCTCTGTTGCGACAATGCTGCTTGCAGGTATCGCGCTTGGGGCGCTCACGGGTGCCGCCACTGGCGCACTTATTTACATTTCCGATGATCGTCAGTTACGCGATCTTACATTCTGGGGACTTGGCTCGCTTGCCGGGGCGACCTGGGGTAAAATTGGCACTGCCGGGCCAATTATCGCAGTTGTGCTTGTCGCAACGCCATTTCTTGCACGTGGTCTCAACGCTTTGGCACTGGGCGAGGCGGCTGCTGGCCACCTCGGAATTCCCGTTCAGCGCATTAAGAACGTAGCGATTGTCACGGTTGCAGCAGCAACCGGCGCGACTGTCGCTATATCGGGCGGCATTGGTTTTGTCGGTATCGTGGTGCCGCATATGCTGCGTCTCAGTATCGGGCCGGATCACCGCTATTTGTTGCCCGCTTCAGCACTCTTGGGCGCGATCCTGCTGCTGCTGGCAGACGCGGTGAGCCGGACGATTGTAGCCCCTGCTGAATTGCCGATTGGCATCATTACTGCTGTTTGCGGTGCGCCATTCTTCCTCTGGATATTGCTGCGCCAGCGCGGCGTTCTTGATCTGTGAGGCTCAGATATGATTGAGACAAAAAGCTTAAGCGTTGCCATCGGCAATAAGACAATCATCGAGAATATCGATTTTGTTGCCCGTCCGGGAGCAGTGACTGCCATTGTCGGCCCGAATGGTTCCGGCAAAACCACTTTGTTGCGGGCCCTTTCCGGCGACTTGCCTTATACAGGCTCTGCCTTTCTTGACGGCGAAGACTTCGCAAAGATCAAACCATGGCGTATGGCTGCGCGGCGCGCCGTGCTTCCGCAGGCTAGTGCCCTGTCGTTTCCTTTTACCGTACGCGAGATCGTGCATATTGGATTGACGGGTGGTTTCAGTGGCGTAACGGGTGCCGAGCAGGAAAAACTGCCCGATCTTGCTTTGCAGAGAGTTGATCTTGCAGGCTTCAGTGGCAGGCTTTATCAGGAGCTTTCGGGTGGCGAACAACAGCGCGTGCAGCTTGCGCGCGTGCTGTGTCAGGTCTGGAAGCCGGTTGTTGATGGAAAGCCGCGTTATCTGTTTCTGGACGAGCCAATTTCCAGCCTCGACATAAAGCACCAGATTACAGTGATGGAAATCGCGCGTGATTTCGCTGCTTCTGGCGGTGGCGTTATTGCCATTCTTCACGATCTCAATCTGACCGCCATGTTTGCAGACAGCATTGCCGTCATGCACAAGGGCAGGCTTGATACGATCGGCACACCGCAACATGCTTTGACCGATGATCGATTGGAGCGCGTTTACGAATGCTCACTACGCGTTGGCGTTCCGCCTGTGCAGGGCGTTCCGTTCGTGCTGCCTCAATCAGCCTATTCGGTTAACATCTAGAAAAAGCACAACAAAAAAGGCTGAAAACCGTGATGGTTTTCAGCCTTTTTGTTTAAAAATTTGCTGAAATCAGCTCGCAATACGTTCTGCTGGTTCCAGATCTTCATCAAGACCGAGCAGAGCGCGAACATTCGGCCGCGCCTTGACCAGATCAGCGATGCTGTACTTCATCAAAACGCCGAAGAAAGCATTGAGCGCTTCACGCAATGCCGAATTCAGGCCGCAACTATCGACAAGTGGACATTCTGTAGCATCGTTTTCAAAGCATTCCGCCATAGCGAAATTTTCCTCGGTGACGCGCACGACATCAAACAGAGAAATATTCTTCGCTTCGCGTCCCAAACGCACACCGCCATTGCGGCCTCGTACGGTTTCCACCAGCTTGTTTTCGACAAGTGGTTGCAAAATCTTGAAGAGAAACAATTCTGAAACACCATAAGCACGGGCGATTTCAGGAACGCGGCTCAGCTTGCCGTCGTTGGCGGCGCAATACATAAGCATGCGAATGGCATAATTTGTCTGACGAGTAAGACGCATCAACTATTCCTTTCAACGCATCCTGAAGAGTTCCAGATCGACTTTTCAATCGGAAAACTCTGCTTTTTGTTAAGTCACAATCCCACCCGGATGCCCGGAATTTCAGGGGTATGCGCCAAGCGAATGCATTTGCCTCGAATCCACTTTAGAACTATTCTTAAAATATATGAAGTGTTTTATCACCTTTAAAGGGCAAAAAAGCACTTCATTACGTCATCGTGATGGCGGTTCAAATGATGGGTCATCATCATTGGCAGACATCAACCCACTCTGCCGAAGCAAGTTCCGCGATTTTGAGAGGCGTTATCCTGACAGCGCTGTTGGTTGCCCCGGCAGCGGGTACAACTTCTTCGAAGCTCTTGAGCGATAAGTCGCAATAAACCGGCAAATCCCGGGGCAGTCCGAAAGGACATACACCACCAACCGGATGGCTGGTTTCGATCAGTACTGTTTCGGCATCCAGCATGCGCGGCTTGGTTCCGAAACGGTCCTTAAATTTGCGATTATCGATACGCGCATCGCCACGTGTAACGATGAGAATGGTCTGGTCTTTTGCCGAAAATGAGAGCGTTTTTGCGATTTGTCCCGGTTCTACACCATGTGCCTGAGCGGCCAGTGCAACCGTCGCGGTACTGGTTGGCAACTCAATCACTTCGATTTCAGGTGCCTTGTCCGCAAAAAATGCTTTGACCGATTCCAGGCTCATACGTTCCCTTTTCTTTATGACTTATGCACTCAAGTTTAGGCTTCATTCATAATAAGAGCAAGAGATTGAGTCATTTTCTGGCGGATGAGAGCAAGTGGCAGATTGACGCTGTTCTTTGATGGCGTAAAACTGGCATTATGGCCTTTTTCGTGTAAATGAAAAGCGTAGCCAAGCTGTTTAATGGATTGGTCTTGAAATTCGGTTTTGACCGTCTGCCGTTTCATCCCTCCATACTTTAAACTCTCTCATTATATGGCGTTAAAGTGGTGCAAGTCTGCTTTGGTGCTAACTCGTTTTTGATCTTGCTACAGTGTTTGCTAGCAAACAATCCTATGATTGGTCCCGGCTCAGTGACTTGTGGATGAGGTTGCCTTTGACTGCTCAACTTGCCTTTGAAAACCTCGTGCAAATTTGAGTGGGGTGATAAATGTCAAAGCGCCGTGATAGTGTTGTCAAACAGGTAACCGCGATTTCTGAAGGCAAAAAAAGCGCGGGTGTATTCCAGAGATTAGATTGGTAAACGCCTATATCCGTCTGATACCTCAAGAGTATCAAGACGATAGTCCCTATGTGACAAAGACAAAATGCTACTAAGCCCCATCTATCCTACGCCTTGGCTTTAACCGCATCATCCCACCAACGAAGTAGCGTGAAAATCACGCCGCCGCTGCGGTGGAGTTTTTGTTTGGGCGATAAGTGGGATGGTTGTGCGGGAAAAGGCTCGTGCTTACGACTTGCTTTTTTGGCTATTCTTTTTCTCTTTATCTTTATCGTAGTGCCACTTGATGGCAAAGAACATGGCCACCCCTAATACGATAACCTTAAACGTACCGGCGACTATCGGGAACCATTCCATCTTTTCAATATTTCCATTCTGCTATCTATCTTGAAGGGCACTAGCATAATATTTCTGCTGCAACAGCTCATATTTGGTTCGGTCACTTTTTGAGACGAGTTGGACAATGAGTAAGAGTGATGCTTTTGCTTAACGCGGGCACGTCACGCATTGCCCACATGGTCAATAAGGCGGCTGTAAACGCTTTCATCCTTTGATTATCGGGATAACGATAGACCTTTATTCACATACCATGCTGGGAATCCAAACAAGTGCGGCAGAACAAGTTGACGCCGCTATAAAAACTGCTAAGAAGTCACTCGCTGAGTAAATGGGTAGCAAATCGGTAGCAATCGCCGATCTGAATCTTTTCTGAAACCGGGAAAAGTATAACCATTACGAGTACTTGGAGGGGTGGCCGAGCGGTTTAAGGCACCGGTCTTGAAAACCGGCGTGCGGGAGACCGTACCGTGGGTTCGAATCCCACCCCCTCCGCCATTTACCCTTTGAAGCAGGCGCACATACGTTCATTTCCGTTCAAAAACCGTTGTAAACCTTGAGTTTGCGTGTACATTCCGCATCAAGCGCGTTCGGGCAGAGTTGCTAGAAGTCGGCAACAAGTCGGATACGAACCGGATATCGTAAAATCGAAAACCGGATACCGTTATCCCCACCCGTTCACTCATAGAAATAGCGGGCGGAACATATGCTAACTGAAGTGCAAATAAAAAAAGCCAAATCAGCTGAAAAACCATACAAACTGAGCGACACAAAGGGGCTTTTTTTGTTGGTATCGAACTCTGGTTCGAAGCTATGGCGCTTTCGTTATCAGCGTGATGGTAAAGAATATTTGCTTTCATTGGGATCATATCCCGATTTATCGCTTTCGGACGCACGGGATCTACGTGATGAAAAACGTAAAGTCGTGAAAAGCGGCGGAGATCCTAAAGCTGTAGCGAATCAGCCACCATCAGATGCGGATGGCCTGACTTTTGAAGTGCTGGCACGTGAATGGTTTGAACTTCAAAGACCTATGTGGGTAAAGCGGCACGCTGATGATGTTATTGAGAGCCTAGAGGCGAGGGTCTTCCCATTCATTGGTACAGTACATCCCGATGATATAAGTGCGCCTGACGTGCTGAAACTGCTTCGTGAGATCGAAAAGACGGCCATCGAAACAGCGAAGCGCGTGAGACAGCGGATTTCAGCAATTTTTGTCTACGGTATATCCTCCAGCCAAGCATCGAATGATCCGGCGCATATTGTCAAAGGTGCACTGGCGCCGCTGCGAAAAAGCAAGCAGCCTGCCGTCATCACTCTTAAGGATGCTCGCGAAGTTTTGATAAAGGCTGAAGCTGAAACGGCTCATCCGGTTACCAAGCTGGCGATGCGCCTACTTGCCTTGACGTCCGTCAGGCCGGGTACATTGATCACGACACCTTGGACGGAATTTACGGATATCGATAAAGAAAATCCAGTCTGGCATATCCCGGCAAGTCGGATGAAGTTGAAGTTGGAACATAAGGAAGATGCGCGCCGCGATCATCTTGTACCTTTGTCGAGGCAGGCAATTGAGGTGATCGAAGCAGCTAAGAAAGAGTCGTGGGGCGCGACCTATGTTTTCCCAAACGTTCGTCACCGTTTTAAGCCAATGTCGGAAAACGCACTGAGTTATCTACTGAAGCGAGCGCATTTATCTGGAAAGCATGTGCCGCATGGTTGGAGGTCGACTTTCTCAACAGTCATGAACGAAAACTACCCCAACGATCGAGCCATAATTGATCTGATGCTTGCGCATGTCCCGAAAGATAAGGTTGAGGCCGCGTACAATCGAGCGATGCATATGGGGCGGCGGCGTGAGCTGGCACAGATTTGGGCTGATATGCTGCTTGAAAAAATGGCCCCAGCAGAAGAACTTTTACTAGGGCCAAAACGATAGGTTATTAGGCGCGTGGAAGACATTGCAGCCATTCAACAATTTCATCCTCGCGCCATCTTATCTTGTTTGCTCCCAGCCGTAATGGCTTCGGAAACTTACTATCTTTCACATACTGATAAATTGTCGTTTTTCCCAGAGTTGTGAGGCGCTTAACATCATTAACATCGAGGAGCCGTGGCGCTTGAATGTGGTCAAGATTTCTGTGTTGAGCGGGTGAGTGTTGGGTTTTCATGTTACTATCCGCCTTTCACGGCTACAGACTGAGATGGCAGGGTAAGGATAATTGATACGATTTTGCGAAGTGTGGTCATATCAAGCCCACGATCTGCGCGCCCAAAATGGCGGCAACGCTTAAGCTGGCAAAAAGCACAGCGAGGACGATCTTATGGTTGAGGCTGCCATCGTGTGTTTTGTACGCGGATGGCAAATTAAATCCGCAAGACTGGTTGCGATTATGCATGGAGGACAACCTCCGGCATATGCAGCGGACGCTTGATTAAAACTGTGGAAGGCTGGCCTTCCAGAGCATCTGCTAAAGCCGCAACAGCATTGAGTGGTGCCGGATCCCAGATTTCAATCTGGGCATCGCTTGAACGGTCGCCATCCAAGACGCCATGAAGCGCGGCGCGATCAGCTTCATTTAGGTTGCGCCATTTTTGGATATCGAAGTCGCCGAACAGGATACCGCGAGGCGATCCGCGTTGTGTTGTGCCAACCGAAAAGCCGTGAGCTTGCAGCAATTGTTCAGCGCGCCGGGCGGCGACAAAGTCGCCATGATCCGTCAGTCTTGCCATAAAAATGATGTTTGACATTGGTTGTCGCTTCCAAATAGCGTTCAAATTCAAGCAGCTTGCGCTGTTCGAAGGGTATTAATTTGGGGGTGATTGGAATGCGGGGAAAAATTGGTGCGTGGGCGATAGCGGGCGCGATGCTCTGCACACAAACGTCGATTGCTATGACCATCCAAGAGGTTATCGACACGCTCGGCGATGTCGCTGCAATTGAGCAAATTTGCCCGATGGTGAGCGCGATTCAAGACCAGTCGGTACTGAGAAGTTTTTTCGACAAAAACAGCGTTAAATGGGAGCTGTTCGATGCTTCCGGCCCTTACAATGCCGACATCGATGTTGCTATGCTGCGTGCTACAAACCGAAGAATGGATTACTCGGTTAAAAAGAACTGCGATGACGGTATAGCGCTCTATGGCCCGGAAGGCAGCGTCCATTCGGGTTTTGTCACTGGTAATGCCGAGAATTGGCGTAGCTTCAACGACATTTCGATCAACGCATTTATTGAAACTATCGGTGACATTGGAGCTTTGGTGAAAATATGCTCGTCCATGAGTATGGGCGGACACAATGTCGAGGATGTATTCGGGCGCTTTAGGCAGAATTCCGGGCTCAATACCACCAATGCCTACATCGATCACCTGATTTTCAAGGCTGTTGACGGCATGGAAGGCGAAAGCAACCACGCATTCGCGAAGCGCAAGATGATGTCCGCTAGTGAAAACTGCGATGATGGTTGGCGACTTTATGGCCCAGGCGGCACAATAATCCCCGGCCTTTTCACAGATCGCAAACCCCAGAACTGATAGCTTCGCGTCACTTGAATGAATGAACATTGGTCTCTCCGCTTAACCCCGGAGAACCGACTGCGCTTTCTACTCATACCCAATCCAGCGCAGCCAGTTTCCGTCGAGGGGCAGAGGCAAAATGCGCATTACGCACATTTGTGTCAAGCAAAAATGTGCGTAACGAGCAATAATAATGTGCTTTAAACCGACAGTGTGATGATCTTTCTACGAATCCCAGCTTGTGGACAGTGGGAATATGTGACCATTCTTATTAAATTTGCATTAATATGTTCTTGATGCGTTCTCATCAATAGTGCATCATTGATGCCGGAAAAGGGGCGCGTTGTGGATACTAAAGATGAAATGCTGACCGTGTGGGAAGGGCTTTCTCATCATGAAAAGCAGGCATTTATTGCTTTCTGGCAGCAATCAACGTCCTTAAAAGCGGAAGCATCGCCTTCCTCTCTTCTTCGGTGGCTTCGTCAGCGAGACGATAAAATTCTTCATCAATATCAGCAGATTGATCAACTTTAGCAGTTGCGGGGCCTTTGCCTTCGCCTGTTAATAGCCATGCCTCGCTAACACGGTAGGCGCGTGCATATGTGGCGGAAACCCTACCTATACCTCGGTTGCCCTGTTCGTGCTGAGCATATGAGTTGTAGTTCCATCCGAAATACTCACACGCGCTCTTCGCGGTTTTGAAACCACGGGAGGTACGTGCTTCTTCTAGACGTTTTGCAAAATCTGGGCGTGTATCAATCATGATTTGCATATTGCACACTTTCAATGTGCGTTTCGTCTTGACAAAGAATTGTGCCTAACGCACATTCCGCGACATGAACGAAGCACCTTTACATATCCCGACGATTAGAAAGGCCCTTAATCTGACCCAGTCTCAACTGGCAGATATGGCTGGCGTTAATCTTTCAACAGTCTGGCGCTGGGAGAATGAGGGCATTCCAAAACGCGGACCAGCAAGAGCCCTGCTTGATCGCTTGTATTTGGAAGCTTTGCGAATACCGAATTCCCCCGCCAGTTCATCGGTGGGTGATGATGCCGGAGCGTCCGTTACGCCCCCCGCCCAACTGGGCGCTCCGGCAATCTGTGAGCAGGGTAGAGAAGAGGTATCTCACCGGGTTCATACCCCGGAGATCGCCGGTTCGAATCCGGTCCCTGCAACCAATTCCAATTCGCCCGCTGACCTCCCGTCGGGCGAACCCGGAGCGCGGCTGGCTGCCACTCGCCGTGCTCCGGCATTTGTTTCCGGAGGTCAATTGCGATGATCTGGCGAGGTTGTGATCCATGAATTTTCAATTCCTGTAATGCCGTTCTGACGGTTTGAAATTCTCAAATTTTTGACCTTCCCACCACGGGAAACGACGCTGGATTTTCCCGGCGCGGGAAAGCTTTTGTCTCAAGGACTTCACAGTATGGCCGATATCGAACCTCGTGAATTCACCGAACGCTGGCGCATGCGGGTTTTGGCTGCCCAGACAGACCTGATCGACGCGTATGGCGGTAGCCGTCGCGTAGTTGAAAAGTTTTCAATTTCCAAAAGTCAGGTCGGGCGGTGGTATGGCGGGGTTGACCGCGACACGATGCCAACGCCGGTAGTAATGGCACTTGAAGGTTATGTTGGCCGCCCGATTGTTACGGGCATCATGGTCGAGTTTCTGGGGCTCGAGGTTGGCGGGTCGGTCATTGGTAAACCTGTCGAGGCTTGCCTCTCTGCACTCAACGCCGATCTGGTCGAGTTAAGTGGAAATATGATGGTCGAAACGGTTCGCGCTAAGGCGGATGGTGTTTTGACGCCATCCGAAGCACAGCAATTACGTAAACTTTCACGTCAGATAGCAAAAATCCACGCCGACATTGATGGACGCCTTGCTGCCGTTGAAGCACGGGAGTTTTCCGAACCGCGTGCGGTGGCCGAATGAACGCCGCGCAAATTCTCAAATATCTCAAGTGGTCGAATGGCCGATGGGTGATGTGCTGGCGTCACCCAGTCACTCGTTACGGCTGCAACCGCTCGCGCCACTTTGTTTCCGGCTTTCCAACTCAGGCCGATCTCGTTGCGCGCCGTGTTGTTGAAGCGGTTTCACCTCTCACTAAGAAGCAAAAACCCCATGTCATAGGAGGACTTAAATGAGCCGGGTAATGCGTTCGTTCCGAGAAATGCTCGGATTGCTGTCGCGTGGTGATTTCACGCGCAAACTTGATGAAGAAATGGCGCTTGCAATCGAGGCATTGGAAAACATGCCCGGCGACAAGGGTAAGGCCACGATGACCGTGACTATCGATTTTAACTACGAGCTGGGCCGCATCGACATTGATCCTAAGGTCAAGGTCAAGCTGCCCGACACTGCCAAGTTCATGAAAACACCGTTCTGGTCTTTGGACGGTGCACTGAGCATCGAGCATCCAAGCCAAGTTGACATGTTCCTTCGTGACGCCGGGCCAACGTCAAGCGCCGCCGCCGAAGGCTGATCTTTTTTTAACCGGAGAGTAAAACCATGGAAGATACGAAATCCATTGTCGGCCTCAATGCCGCAATTCTCACACTAACCGGGCTGGCCAATAAGGCCAGTGATCCGGAAATCGTGAGTGTTTCCACGAAAGGCTTGGCCAAAGGGCTGGCCGACGAAGTGCCGCTGGCGTTTGATCGCAACAATCAAAAGTTTGCCTCGGTCAAAAGCCTGCTTGAAGAGCATCGCATTGCGCCAGAACGCCGCCGCGGTACTGCGCATACCGATGTTTTGGCAAGCTTTATTGACCTCACGAACCGCCACAAGGATGACGGCTCCGTCATTTTCGGCAAGGCCAGTTGGCCGAATCCGAAACTCACTTCGATCATCGATTATCACGATCTCGATAATGAGCCGCGCTTTGGTGAGCATCGCGTGGAATACGCATTCCCGGTTACGGAAGAATTCACCGCATGGGTGAAGTACAACGCGCAGCCGATGGAACAGGCAGAATTTGCGCTATTCCTTGAAGAGCATTCGGTTGAATTGTGCGCTCCTACCGATGGCGAGCGTACTGAGTGCGAACGTCTGTTCAATGAAAAGATGGCGACACCTTCCGAGCTGGTCATGCTCGCCCGTCATCTGGAAGTATTTGTCAGCGCGACGGTGAAGCAAGGCACGCGGTTGCAGACCGGCGAACGCACTGTTGAGTTTAAGGAAGAGCATCAGAACGCAAAGGGTGAGCCGGTCGTTATTCCGGGCATCTTTATGATTTCGGTTCCAGCCTTCGTTGATGGTGACAAGGTTCGTATTCCGGCGCGCCTGCGTTATCGCATTAAGGGCGGCGATATTGTCTGGTTCTATCAGCTTTATCGTTGGGAGAACGTGCTGCGTGAACAGGTCCAGCGTGATCTTGCCGAAGCTGCCGCAAAAACCGGCCTTCCATTCTTCGAAGGCTCGGCAGAACGCTAATGTTTTACGCTTCCTCACGCCGCACAGAAAGCAATCCGATAACTGCCGCAGCTATGCGCGCGCAGCGCTTGCGCGAGGAAGCAGGCAAAGCTCCGGTGGTGCCAAAACTGGCACCACCGGTTGAGGTTGCGCCTGTCGTCACCGCGGATCCCGCGTCACCGAGGAAAACGCGGCCTAAGAAGGTGAGCAATGCCATCGCCGATGACGTCATCCTTCGTCGGGTGAATCGCAAGTGGGTTCAATTTGTTGGTGAGGTGGCCAAAGCGGGTGCATTACCAGTTGCTGATCTATATCGCCCTGATCTCGTCACCATTATTCGCCGCATATGTCGCGCCTTTTCCATATCGCCCCGCGATGTCCTTTCAAAATCGCGTCGTGTTGATCTCATTTTGCCTCGTCAGGCGATCTATTACTGGGCGCTTCGTTTGACCCCACTTAGCAGTGTCGAAATCGGCGTGAAGCTTGGCGGACGCGACCATTCAACAATTATTTATGGCGTCCGTAACTATCGCAAAAAGCGCCAGCAGAGCGGTCGCTTCCTTCGCACAGTGAGGCGCGCACGATGAATGATCGTCTGTCGCCACGCGAAACTATTTTGATCATCATCATCGCTGTTTTGGCTGAAACGCCAGTCACAGCTTTCCTCGTTTACATCATCTGGTTCGCAGGAGAGCGCTGACATGCGTGAGTACGATCCGGCTGACGATTCCAAAAAATGCTATGACCTTGCTGTCCAAGTGAAGCGTGAGCGTGGCGATACGCATTGGCCGCAACGCGATCCGCATGAGCGCAAGGTCGTCATCGGCAATTGCACGCTCTATCTCGGTGACTGCAACGCGATTGTTCCCACGCTCGGAATGATCGACGCGCTTGTTTCGGACCCGCCATATGAGTTCGAAACTTCAGGCGGCGGCAAGTTTCGCTCGAAGCGTCCGAACATGGATCAAATTGCGGCCGTCGGGCTTGATCAAGGCTTTGATCATAGAGTTTTTACCAGCGAGCAATTCGGCTCTGTGGTGTTCTTCGCGCACAATGATCAGTGGGCCGATCTACTGCCGTATCTCGCATGGCAGTATGATCGTTATGCAATCATCCCATGGATGAAGCCGAATGCCATGCCGGTGGCGAATAAGCATTATCGGCCTGATATCGAAATTTACGTTCATGCCTGGAATAGCGGCTTTCATCCCGTTGGCGACCTACAGCAGAAAAAGCGCTTCATCATCGCCAAGAATGGCCAAGACAGCGATGTCGCGCATCCAACGGTTAAGCCGCAGACCGTCATGTCGAAAATCATCTGCAACGTTGCAGGGCAGGTGGTGCTTGATCCGTTTATGGGCAGCGGCTCGACAGGCGTTGCCTGCGTAACCGCTGGCCGCTCTTTCATTGGCATCGAACGTCACGAGCCTTATTTTGAGATCGCATGTGAGCGGATCCGCAAGGCTCATGCACAGTGCGACATGCTGGTTGCAACTCCGCCGCTATCAGAGCCTTCAAAACAGGAGGGCTTTCTGTGACCGCAAGCCCGAATCTTATCGGCGGAATGAACGATAATATTCTGCCAATCTTGCAGGCTATGATCGGTGCTGCAAATGACGCTGATCGCGCATTGGTGCTGCTGGTTTGTCCTATCCGTATCATGATCCAGTATCAGCCATTCTTGGAGCGTTCATGCTCTGAGCATGGCTTTGAGGCTGGATCCGAATATCTCACGTGCTTTTACGCTGCCATGAGCCAGACGCGCCGCAATGGTGAGCTGGTCAATCTGGCGCTCGATCAAGCACGCCAAACGCTTCTTCTACTTACACAAAATGACGGGGGTGACGCATGAGCGATATGCTTATTCGCCAGTCTGTCAGCGTGCGCGATGCAACCAGATCCACTGGTCGGCGCATCATGCAGGGATATGTCAGCAATGGACTGGCTATCGTTGCGCATGAAATCGTTGACGAACTGAAAACTGATCAAGCGATAGCACGCTGGATTGACGGCGGTCGCAGGGGTGAGCGTCCCGGCGAACAATGCACGGCTGGCTTTATCCTTGTTCATGAAAACAGCAGCTATGTGCTGACGCCGGTGGGTTGGCTTTTGCCAAACCGCGATGCCGCGGCAACGTGCGTTCGCCGCCTTGTGAATCGCTTTGGCAATTTGTTTGAGGGCGGCGTGAATAGCATCCAGTCGCTATCCAGTGCGGTTTGTCAGGCGCAACGTGATGCTGGCGCGTTGACCGGCAGGCATCATCATCTGCGCCAGATGGATGCCTTGTTTGACGAAGGCGAATATCAGCGCAAGCTGGCCGAATTGCGCGCCATTAAGCAGCCCGTGCACCACGGCGCGTCTCCCTATCAGGAGGCGGCGGAATGAAGGAAGAGGCAACAATCCGCCGTGGCGCTCGAAACGCGCGTTATGCGGCTATTCCAAATCATGTGTTTGAAGAAGTGCGTCTCTCGATGGAGGCTCGCTGGCTTCTTGGCTATCTGTTGTCAAAGCCGGACAATTGGACCGTTGTGCTGCGCGACATCATCAATAAAGGAAATTGCGGTCGTGACAAGGCGCGTCGAATGGTTGCTGAGCTGGTCGAGCTTGGTTATGCGCAAAAAGAGCAGGCGAGGGACGGCGGACGTTTTAGCGCCTTGTCACTTGTCATCTATGATGAGCCGTTTGCAATCGAAGTGACTGAAAGTGTTGCATCTTTACCGCAGACTGAAAAACCGTCGACGGTAAATCCGTCAACGGAAAAACCGGCGCCGGTAAATCCCCCCCTAGTAATAACTGATAATCTAGAAAATACAGATAATAGATCTGAGAGAGGCGCGAGCGCGAATGATCAGGAAGATCGAAAGAAAATAGAGAAGGCTTACTGGAAGCTGGTTCGGTCATGGCCAAAGCTCGATGGAACACCGCAGGCCAAGTGGTTCGATTCATGGTTGGCACTAACGCCGGAAGAGCGCATTCTTGCCGCTGAAAAGCGCGATGCGTGGGTTGAGTTACTTCGCTCCAATGGTCGCGATCATATTCACGTTCCCGGTACTTACTTCGAAAACAAGCTCTGGGAGCAAGTGCCAGACGCTCCGACTGTATCAACAGACCAACCAGCTCGCCTTGAAGCCAAGCCTTTCGGGAAGCTGTTCGGTATCGAAGTCTATCGGAATTTTTTGACGGTATCGCCGGGCATGATCTCTGCGCCTACGGCTTTTGAGCGTGCGCAGATCGAAAGTAGTGAGCGAACCGAAGGCGAAATCTATCGCGAAAAGCTTGTGAAACAAGGCTGGACCGCTGTTGAGGGCATGTTTGAACGTGCTGTGACGGGTCGTTCAGCCGTTGTGTCTGCTCGCTTTGATCCACTACGCGAGCGGATGGAATCCGTTAGCGTCGGCAGTGAGCGTTGGTTTGCATGGAAGGCATACCACGAAGAGCGTGGCTGGCGTTGGTATCCATCACCTGACTGGCTGAAATGGGTTTGTTTCCCAGCAGGTGGCCCAGATCGAATGAAAGACTTTGAAACAGCTCTGAGGGGAATTGGTGATGATGATGGCAGATAAGCGTCTCACTGAGCATGCAGAAGAAATTGACCTCACACGTTGCTATGCAAAGCTGGATCGTTTCATGGATGAACGTAAGCGCAGACGAGCTGCAATTCAAAAGGCCGCTATTCGCGCTGATAGTGATTCGCCATGGTTGGTGCTTCGAGTGATGACTGGACGTGAACTTTGCGTAAAATCTGCACTTGAAGCTGTGGATATCGAAGTTTTATCACCAATGAAAATGGGGCCAAAAATCAGGCGGCAAGGGCGTGAAATTCCTCCTAAACAGCAACCCGTTATGATTGGATATGTGCTGGTGCGGGTGGTAATGAACGACGATAATTATGCAACTTTATTAGGTTTTGAACATGTCGTTTCTATCCTCGGAGGATATGAAAAGCCATATGTCGTCAAGGCAAAAAAGATTAATGAATTCAATAATAAAGCAGAGAAAGGTGAATTTGATCATCAAGTACCGCACGCTGTGTTTGCGGGGGTGAGACGAGTACGGATCCGCGATGGTGTATTTGCAGGTATCGAGGGGGAACTAGTGTCTGGTGGTGGCAAGGGAAAAGGGATTGCTGTCGTGGAAATCAAGATCTTTGGGCAGCCGACACCTATGATTATGCCGCTTGCTTTTCTGTCGCCGCTATGACTCAAATCGGCTTCTGGATGATCCGGTTTAGATAGTGATCCTCAATACACGGTAGCACGTGGGGAGCGAAGCTCCTGAGGTGTCCACGCTCGGACCCCGCCCTGACAGTCTCAATCACGAGACATCGATTCAGGTGCAGAGCGTAAGCTATGTCTGAAACTCCCCAACTACATTGAGCGCCTTTAAGGCGCTCTTTTATTAGATGCTTTCAGCGTGATGTATTATACGCGCAATCTCGCTCGGGTTTTCAATCCCGCTATCATAGATACCGTAAACACGCTTCGCGAGCGTTTGAGCTTCGCGTTCCGTTAGAGATGGTCTGCCGAGCAAATTGCAGGTTTCACGATATGCCCTTTGTAGAGCTCTGAGCTGATCAGGATTGTAGGTGCCAACAAAGGAATGTGCACGGAAAGGCATTCATTTCTCACGTCATCTCGGCATAAGCTTGCTGATGTCTATACAGCGCTCTGCAATTGTTTCGGGATCTCGCTCTCCATCTTCAAACAAACGAATGATAATGCGAGCGAAATCCTCTAACTCCTCATCTGTGACGGAAGAATGACCAACTTGTGTGAGACAGCTATCGTATGCTGCCCGCATGATTTGGACTTCAGATGGTGAATAGGCACCGCGAATACCTGCTGAACGAAATGGCATGTTGCTAACTCCCCCTTTAACCAGGCCCAATTAAACGCCTGTCATTCAGGATGTGCAACATGAAATGCCATAACATTCAGTTTTGAGTCAAACCAACATGTCAACATCAGACCAGTTATTGACTGTTAGTTAGAGGCAGTTCGCTTCTGCCAGTATCGGTTGCGCAAGCGTGGCGCGAGAAACCACGAAATACCTGGACTGAGCACGATGCTTGCGATGACTGCGACAGGCAACCAGAACTTTGCATCCGCATTAAGCGATGGAATGGTAAGCACCGTGATCGCGCCAATACCAAAAATAACGGCGTTGACCATGAGGCTGAGTAGCGCTGCAATCTGAAATCTTACCGACATGATGATGTCCTCCTGCGATTCTAACGTCAGAAATGCAATCAGGTTCCCGTTTGCCTTGGTTGAGAGTAACCTCTTTATAAGAGGGTAGGGTTCTATGAAGCTTGATGTCTCGACTGGACCTAACGGATCCGCAGCGGCTTTTCTGAACTTAGACATAAGCGGCTTTGATGCACTGCTGACTTCGCTTGAACGTGATGTGATGCCGAAAGCTGCTGTTGCCGCGCTTAACCGGACTGCTGCTGTCGGTCGGCTTGAAGTCCAAAAGGAAATGGAACTCAAACTTGACGCGGTGACCCCATTTGCAAAACGCGGTGTTATCTACGAACAAGCGAACAAAGATCGATTATCGGCAACGGTTATGATTTCTGGCCGATCATGGGGCTTGAAGAACTCAACACCGCCTGCCAACTTCCTGACACCGCAATTCTTTGGCGGGCAGCGTAATCTCAAGTCATTTGAACGACAATTGCAATCAGCCGGTCATCTGAGGTCTGGCGAGTATGCAGTGCCTGCACGCGATACGCCACTTGATCAATATGGAAACGTAAGGGTAGCCCTTATCGTTCGCATACTTGCTGATCTGCAAGTCACGCCACGAACCGAGGGCTTCAACCGCAAACGCAGTGAGGCTTCGACCAAACGTAACCGCAACTATCGGTTCGCTCGTTTCTTCATTGCAGACCGCAATTCGCACCTCCACCCCGGTGTTTGGCAACGCGACCCTCGCGATAACAGCATCAAGGCCGTCTATTTGTTCGTTCGCATGCGGCCATACACCAAGCGCGTCGATTTCTTTGGTGTCGTGAAGAATGTTGCTGAAAAGCGGTTCGGTCAGTTCATGGCTGAGGAGATCGGCAAGCGGATGAAGCGGTGACAGACCGATGAGCGGATCCACCCCAAAAACGTTTCGGGTCCTTCCTCGCCGGGGCTGACTGCGGGTATTTCGCACGGCTGCATCGGGTCAGTCTGAGCCGGAATATGAAGCCTAAACTCAAGGCTAAACTCCTAAACTCAAACACTAAAGTTGGAACATTGAGCGCGGGATCAAGCGCCGCTGCTGCTTTATCCCGAGGTTCACAGATGACCGCAACGCAATCGTTGCCCACCATGACGAAGGGCGAGTTTGCCCGATTGATCAATGTCACGCCGGGCCGCGTCTCGCAGTACATTGCGTCTGGCCAAATTGGGCCGGATGCCTTGGATGGCACAGGACGCAGCGCACGCATCATCGTTGATAAGGCGCGCCGGCATCTGAATGGTCGGCTGGATGTTGCACAACGCGTGGGCCTCAATGGCCTTGGCACGCGGGTCTCGTCATCATCGGATCAAAAACAAGAACTTGATCTTTCAAGTACACCAATTGTTTCGGTACCGCGTTCACAAGGCGATGCCGTCTCAGACCAGATCGCACTTGAAAAACTAGAACAGGCAAAAATGCAGACCGCGCGGGCACGCCGCGAGGAAGCACTTGCAGAGGGCCGGTACATTTTCGCGGACGAAGCGAGAGCAGAAATCACCCGTGCCGTTGCGATGGCTTATCGAGTGATGGAGGGCGGGCTTGCAGATATGGCGACATATTTAGCGGGCCAATTTGAAGTGCCACAGCGCGATATTCTGCATCACCTGCAGAGATCATTCCGCGATGTGCGTGCTCGTGCAGCCCAAGGCTTTAGTGAATCCGCGGAGAATGAACCGGCCCATATCGCTGACGATGATACGGATTCTGACAGTGAGGATGAGAAATGACACTTCTCTGCAATCCACGCCGTCTCACATATCTGGTGTTGATGCAGCAAACCGAGCCGCCGCCGCCTGTCGACTATCTAAAATGGGCGAAAGGCAACATTGTCTTTTCAGATCGTATCACCCAGTTTCCGGGTCCTTACAACGAGGCGCTGTTTCCATTCTTCTCGGAAATTCTTCGGGCACTCTCTCCCGAAGATGCTTGCCGCATGGTGACGATATCAAAGTCGGCGCAGGTCGGTGGCACGGTACTCGCGAATATCTTCACACTCGGCACCATGGACATGGACCCATGCGATTTTCTCTACGTCCACCCGACCGAGGAAAACGCGTCTCGTTGGTCAAAGCAGAAGCTCATGCCACTGCTCAGAGAAACCACATCGCTGGCAGCGCTCTTTCCTGAGAAGAGCCGTGATGGTGGCAACTCGATCCACTATAAGGAACGCGCTGACGGTCGTGGCGCTATTCAGGCGGCGGGTGCAAATTCGCCTTCAGGCCTATCGATGATTTCACCGCGCAAGCAGGTGCAGGACGATCTGTCGAAATGGCAGAACAACGAAGCGGGTGATCCAGAAAGTCAGGCTGAAAGCCGATCCAAGGCGTTTATCTCGGCAAAGATCCTTAAAATTTCAACGCCGCTGATTGCGCCAGGCTGCCGGATTTCCAGCAACTTTGAACAAGGCACACAGGAACGCTATCACGTTCCTTGCCCGCATTGTCGTCACCTCCATGCGCTCGAATGGGAGAATATGCGCGATCACATCAGCGCAGATCATCCCGAGAAGGCTGGCTTCTTCTGCCCCAAATGCGGTGGCGAAATCCGCGAGCATCATCGGGCTTGGATGGTTGATCCTACCAATGGCGCGGATTGGGTCGCAAAATATCCTGAGCGTGCGCGTTATCATCGCTCGTTTCATATCTGGGTGGCGTATTCGCCGCTTGAAAGCTGGGAAGCGTTGGCCCGTGCATATCTCAACGTGCAACGCGGCGGCCCGGATGACAAAGGCAAGAAGTCCGGTGCCGAACAGGTTTTCTTCAACGACTGGCTGGGACAACCATTTGAAACTGATGGTGAAGCCGTTGGTTGGGAGTTGCTGCGAGATCGCGCCGAACAAGGCAGCGTCATTCGTGGTGTTATCCCGCCACGTGCTTTGGTGTTGACTATTGGCATTGATGTTCAGGGCGACCGCGTGGAATGGCAGCTGCTGGGCCATG
>Ga0213829_1000159_pt1 | contig 84234 bp, 75 predicted proteins | sample MC6MC0896MG_FD_180665 | JGI IMG/M metagenome (GOLD analysis project Ga0213829, IMG submission 180665) | Enriched soil aggregate microbial communities from Iowa State University, Ames, United States - MC6-MC0896-MG | ecosystem: Environmental > Terrestrial > Soil > Unclassified | place: USA: Iowa... | reverse complement strand
CGGTCACCCTTCAGGGTAAATTTGAAATCGCCCTTCTCAAGGGCTTCTTCCGGCGTTTTATTGCCCTCGGGTTCCCAGTAACCCCGGTCCCAAAGCATCACCGTGCCGCCGCCATATTCCTTCTTCGGGATTGTTCCTTCGAAGTCGCCGTAATCCAGCGGGTGATCTTCAACTTCGACCGCAAGGCGCTTATCATGAGGATCAAGCGACGGTCCTTTGGTCAGTGCCCAGGATTTGAAAACCCCATCCAGTTCAAGCCGAAGATCATAATGAAGCCGCGTCGCGTCGTGTTTCTGAATGACGAAGCGCCTTTGCTCTGAAATATCAGATAAAGTTGAATTCTCCGGCTCGGTTGTTAAGCTAAAGTTACGTTTACTTTTGTAAATCGAAAGCTTGTCCCGCGGCATGGTCGTTTCCTTGACCTGTAACCAACATCTCTTCATACAAGTAGGTATTCAACCTTCGAACCGGTTGATAAAAATCTCAAATTATTTAATTTTCAGAAGAATTTCGCCCCATCAACTACGAATAAAGAAAAATATCTTTATCACGCGTGTTTAAGCTTATTGCATCATATCAGCTTTCAGCTTTGAACTTTTTCGCTTCCTTGAGCAGCTCAGGGTTGTCACGGCCAAGTAATTCTATCAATTCTTTTGCCTGAAGGGGTGAAAGATCAGAGTTCTCCGTCAGAAACTTAATATCCTTATCACTTGTGAGCGGATCAGTTGATTTCGGGTCCATTTCCTTGATACTTTCATTTTAGAGTAGCTGGAGTAATAAGAATGAAAGCCGCAGACGCGGCTTTCACAGCTCTCGCTTCCCAATTTACATCATGTGTTCTGAAACCTTGCCCTCTGCATCCAGTGAGAGCATTACATTTTTACCATCTTTCATAGCGGAAGCTTCCCACACTCCTTGATCGTTAAGCTTCAATCCTGTGAGGTCGGTATAACCTGCTTTGCTGAAGAGCTCAGTTGCCTGCGCCTCGGTAATACTGTTCTGACCGGCATCAGGTGTCTTGTCATCATGGGTCGGGGTATTCGTTGCACCAGGCGCATCGGTGTTGGGCGTTTGAGTTGCCTGAGCACCGGCAATTGCTGGCACGATCACCATTGCGCTTGCAAGTAGAAGTGCAGAGATTTTCATAGCATTTCCTCCAATTATGTTTCCTATGATTATTAACCATCGTTGATAGCTATGGTTCCATTAGGAGTTGGGAGGATGTAACCTGCCGGCTGTCAGCGTTCTCGCAAACAGGAGTAACGCGTCCTGATAAGGCCTAGAAGATAAAAGCATTCTAATTACGAGCAGAGCCGTTTGCAGTTTTGCCACTAGCCCTTTGCGTACCGAAGCAATTTAGATACGGACGGTTAGACATTGCGACGTTTAAGCCCAGCAATTACAAATGGTCTTTCTCCTGTATATTTAGCTGCATCGGCTCGCGACATCTTAGCCTTAGTTCTCGACTTTAAAGAGCTACAACTAAAGCGAAGTCAGCACTCGCCTCTCATGAAATTCCGCAATTTCACTTTGATCATAAGCCGCTTTCTGGTTAGCACGACTAGCTGCCCGCTGCTTTCGCCTCTTACTGGCAAACAACATGGAAAGAGCGCAATTCTGTCAATTATCGGAACGCAAAGCGCTCGATGTTTCACTCATGACTGCCCTGACCGGGTCAAGCTCAGGGGTAAATACCCCAAAATGAGCACTATAACCCCGCCGATTGCTGTGTCGACAAGGCGCTGAACACCATAATCGACATTAGCAGTTCCTGGAATGATTACGTCTACGAGCATCAAGATCAAAGGTGTGAGGAAAACAGCCTGCAAGATATAAGAGCGCTGCATCGCCCAAGGGAGTACGCCCCCCAAAACTGCCATGATGATGATGAAAAAAACACCTTTTGGAAAAGCCGCTAAAAGCGCAGCGCCGATCATGACACCAAATATTGTCCCTATAATACGTTGTATGGCACGATCTCTAATTGATCCGAAGTCTGGCTTCATCACCAAGCCAACTGTTAGTGGGATCCAGAACCAATGTCCGTCATGGTCAAACCAATGCATAGCGTACGAAACACCGAGACAGACCGAAAAAGCTAGTCCTGTTGCTACAATTGATCGTTCGGTTGCGAACGTGGTTTGAGCTGACGGTTTCCCAGTCACCTTATTGGACAGGACATCCTGTGAATGCCAGCCACGTAACAATGCCTCCAAGCCAAGAACTGCCGCATATAGAAGTGCTCCCACCAAATAAAGAGCGGCAGGTTGCCAAAAAGGTGTAATCGCAGGAACACCAAGCGCAATCGAAGCCAAGAGTAGTGCTTGCAGCGTACCAATAGATAATGCGCTATTCTTGCTACTTAAAAATGCAGCGCAAAAGCCAACTATCATCATCGCACAAACAATTGCCGCCCAAGGCATGAACCCAAGATAACCAAGAAGGTATCCCATTGCGCCAATGGGAGCAGAAATCAGCATTTTTCCAAATATCGAACCGTAACTGCCGGAACTTTCAGCGGTCACCATCATCAAACCACCCATCGCGATCCACATGCCGGTCATTATGTCATCAAGAACGAGACCGACGGCAAATGGAAACCCAATGCAAAAACCCGCTCTTAGCGCGCGCCAAGAGTTCCAGCGCGCAGGCTTTAATCCAATTAGTTCCGACGCAATATCGTGTGTTCTGGCTGTATCCACCATTTTCCCCGCCCTCAATGCTGACTTAACAAATTCCAAATCTAGATGATCTGTTTACTGCGATTAAGATCGCAATGATGTGTGAAATGTAAATTTTTGCCTTTTGATTGAAAATGATACCAATACACGGTCCTGCTAACAACCGTGCGACTTAGAGAAGCCTACTGTCATCTTCAATAAGAATTGCATTAAGGTTGTTTTTAAAGAAATTTTTAAAGCTTAAACGAGGGTCAGCAGACCGCGTTTCAGCTCAAGATGCTAAGAGCAAATGAAATTTGCGATGAGTTTTTGAAAATGGCAGTCGACATGGCTGGTGCTCTTGGCTTTTACACGTCCACTCTCGCAAATTAAGACTTGATACCTCGGAAAACAAGAACGACCTCGAAAGCTTAAAATATCGTTCTAGAAGGCCTACTCCTTCGCTGTAAGAGGGGTGGAAATCTCAGGTCACTGATCTCCACCGAGTGAGAGATATTGTTGACCAAGTAGTCCATTAAGTTTTATTGAACGTTTTCTGCAAACAGAATAATACGAGCCATCGCTGGAAGGTGGACGACCCCGCTACGGAATACGCGCCTCGCAACATGTAACGGCGGTTCTTTTTTAAACAGGAGATGCACCCCCTTGGTTTAAAAATAGATGTAATACTTTTTAAGCAAGATCACTCCGCTGTTCCTTGCTTCTTCGCCAACTTCACACTTTCACGCTGTGGTAACCGGCTATTCAGTACCAAATAGGCGGTTAACCCGATCACCAGCCCCCAGAAGGCACCACCAATACCGAACAGACTGATGTTTGCAGCGGACGCCAGAAATGTTATGAGAGCGGCCTCTCGGGAAGATGGCTCCGCCATTGCATTGGCGAGGCTGCTACCAATGGTTCCAAGCAGCGCAAGCCCCGCAAGCGTAGTGATAAACGTCGAGGGGAAGGCCATGAAAACTGCGGCGAGTGTCACCCCGAAAACGCCGACCAAGAAATAGAAAAAACCTGCCGCAATGCCAGCAATCCAGCGCTTAGATGGATCCTGGTGCGCTTCCCTGCCCGTTGCGATTGCAGCAGTAATTGCCGCTAAGTTAAAGGCGTGTGAGCCAAATGGCGCCATAATAAACGAACCAAAACCGGTAACCGTTAAAATGGGATTGGCGCTCGTCTTAAAGCCATCATTACGCAGCACCAGCATTCCCGGCATATATTGGCCGGTCATCGTGATAAGAAACATAGGCAAAGCAACGCTCAGAAGGGCGTTGAGCGAAAATTCCGGCATGGTAAAAATGGGCGTAGCGAACTTGAGTTCCAAGTCAGACATATCCACACGATCCTGCGAGACCAGAAAAGCAAGACCAATCACTAGAATGCCAACCACGGCATAGCGCGCAGAAACGCGTTTTAAAACGACATAAGCGAAAACTAGAAAGCCAACCAGAACGGGATCAACACTCGCGCCACCAAAGGCTCCAATACCAAATTGTAGCAAGATACCCGCAAGCAAGCCCGAAGCGATGCCAGAAGGGATCAGTCGGATGACTTTCTCAAAACAACCTGAAAGACCAAGCAGAACAAAGGCGAGAGCTGAGATTATGTAAGCGCCGATCGCCTCAGCGTAAGGCGTTGTGGCAAGCGCTGTCACTAGGAAGGCCGCCGCTGGCGTTGACCAGGCGGTGATAATCGGTTCTCGATAACGCCAACTTAGGACGAGACCAGTTAGCCCAACGCCAATGGAGACTGACCACACCCAGGATGCCGTCAGCTCGGGGCTAAGACCGGCAATATGCGCAGCCTGAAACACCAGAATAAAAGTACCTCCATAATTGACGATGACCGAAATTAGTCCCGCTATAATTGGGTGCGGAAGATCGTTGAGTTGGATGGGCGACGGTGAAGGCAAACGACATGACATGGCTCTGTCTGAGCTCCTGAATTGTGGCCTGTGGCGAATTCTTTGGCTTGACATCTAGCTGACAAATGGCCTGTTATTCCCATCCATTTTGTAAAAGGAGTGCAGACCAATTGTTCAAGCATGCGCAATTGGAGTCCGTGAAGGCCTGGCTCAATCATCACGGTCATGCCGCGATGCCTCTGCATGCGAGGATACAACGGGCCATCCGACAACTGATCGTCGACGGTGCGCTCGGACCTCGTAAACCGCTTCCGGCCTCTCGCGCGCTCGCCAAATCGCTTGGCGTTTCGCGCGATACTATCGAAACTGCTTATGCGCAGCTACACGCAGAAGGTTTTATCGACCGTCGCGTAGGCAGCGGTAGTTTCGTTGCGCAAATCGCAGAACTTTCAGCAAATCATCGTCGCGCGAGGCACATTAAAAACTTAAAAGATCAATTGCCTGAGTTAAGCAAACGCGGTCACGCGATTTTCCGGAATGGCGGCGTGCGCGAGACGTTGTTTCCTCGCCCCTTCGCACCCGGCATCCCAGACACTCGCAATTTTCCACTTGCTCTTTGGGAGCGTTTACAAAGACAGGTTCTCAAGGAGGTAGGCGCGCAAACACTTTTGCATGGAGATCCGCAAGGGGCTGCGCCACTGCGTCGGGCAATTGCAGATTACGTCAATCTTGAACGCGGAGCACGTGCCACTGCCGAGCGCGTTCTCATACTTACCTCTTCGCAGCAGGCTTTGAGTTTATGCGCGAGTGTACTGTTTGACCCGGGCGAGCGCATCTATATAGAAGACCCCGCTTATTACGGAGCGCGCAAAGCATTTGATACCGCCGGGCTTATTTGCCTGCCTGTTCCCCTAGATCAGCAAGGTTTAAAAACCGAGTCAATTCTCGCTGATCCTCATCCAGCCAGGGCTGTCTTCCTAACGCCTTCGCATCAATTCCCCATGGGTGCGACTTTAGCCTTGGACCGTCGCCTAGCTTTGATCGAATGGGCTAAGCGTCATCGGACCTGGATAATAGAAGACGATTACGATAGTGAATTTCATTATTCGGGCAAACCCACTGCCTGCATGCAAGGCCTCGATGACCAAGACAGAACAATCTATATCGGCACTTTCACAAAATCGCTCTTTCCCGGATTGCGATTAGGCTATGTTGTATTACCTGAGCAACTGATCAAACCGATGATCACGGCGCGCACGCTTCTCGATGGTCACACTGCCTCCATTTCGCAATACACGCTTGCACGCTTTATAGAGGGCGGACATTTTGGAGCCTATATTCGCATTATGCGCGGCATCTATGCACAGCGCCTCGAAAAACTCACCCAACTGGTTCGCAAATATCTGGCTAGCTTTGTTGAACCCCGCGCTCCTGTTGGCGGCTTGCAAATGCCATGCATATTAACGTGCAACATTTCCGAACATGCCGTTTTGGAAGCCGCTCGCCGTTCAGACATTGAACTGTTGGGGCTGTCATCACTTTATGCCGCAGGCGAAGGCGAAGCTGGTTTTCTGATGGGCTTTGCGGCATACACGCCCGGAGAACTCGAAGTCGCAGTTAGGAAGCTCGAAAAAGTATTTCAAACACTGAAGACAGTTTACTTGGAAAAGCCTTCGATGGGGATCCGATAGCTAACTCCTAAGTTCCCAATCTTTAACAGAGCCGTATCCAGCTCAGAGCAATTGATAGCTTCATTAACAAAATGTCGCGATGGTAGGTTGTCAGCTGTTTGCTCAGCTTATCCGTTTGTAGTTCCTTTCTGAAATCTGAGAACTTTGGGAAAATTCAAATGAGGCGATCGTGCCCCCAAGAGGGAACCTTTTGTAATTTTACTCATTGCCGAGGAGCGATATCTCAAAAGAGGGGCCATGTCAGAAAATCATCTGTTGCTTCCGGGCAGAAATTGCTGGCGGATTGAGAGTACGAAGCAGTTCGCGTTTATTGTTGACGGTGCGGATTACTTTACTTCCCTTCGCAAGTCTCTTTTGAAGGCTCGACGTTCAATTATGCTGGTAGGATGGGACTTTGACACGCGTATCAACTTTGGGGATAACAGCGACGGGGGTCCTGCGCGGCTTGGTGACTTCATTCTCTGGCTTGCAGATAGAACGCCGTCACTTGAGATTCGTCTTTTACGTTGGGACACAGGTGCGTTCAAAGCGATGTTGCGCGGCAATACACTTTGGACAATTCTTCGGTGGAAAGCCCATCCTCGCATTACATTAAAGCTCGATGCTAAACATCCGATAGCAGGCTCGCATCACCAGAAGATTGTGGCTATTGATGATAGTGTAGCATTTTGTGGGGGTATCGACCTAACCATGCAGCGCTGGGACACACGCGATCATCTTGACGATGATCCACTTCGGGTGAGCCCTGGGGGGAGCCGAGAAGAACCGTGGCACGATGCAACCTGTGCCTTTGACGGTAATGCAGCTTTCGCAATCGGTGATTTAGCGCGAATGCGATGGGAGACGGCTACTGGAGAGCAATTGCGTTCTTGTACGGTGAGAGAAAACTGTTGGCCTGAGGGGCTCGCACCGACTTTTACCGATATACGTCTTGGTATCGCGCGAACTATTCCGAAGATGGATGATCAAAAGGCCGTCCATGAAGTTGAAGCTGCCTGGCTAGACATGATACGAAGCGCCAAACGAACGATTTACGCTGAAACGCAGTATTTTGCGTCTCATAAGATTGCGCACGCCATTGCCCAACGTCTGATCGAAGCAGATCCGCCTGAGATAGTTATTGTTACACCGCAATCTGCCCAAGGGTGGCTTGAGCCGCTCGCGATGGATACAGCGCGCGCGAGACTGGTGAAAGCTCTAAAGCAAATTGACCACAAAGATCGTTTTCGTATTTGGCATCCTAAAACTGTGGGCGAACATCCGATCTATGTTCACGCTAAAATAATGGTGGTTGATGACTTTGCGCTAAGGGTGGGCTCATCAAACTTCAATAACCGCTCAATGCGCCTTGACAGCGAATGTGATATAATCTTTGAAGTCGAAAACAACATGCCTAACCAATTAACAAGCAAAATTACAGCTCTGCGTGATGACCTGCTTGCGGAACATCTTGGTGTACAACCCGATATTGTTAAAGCGAAGTTGGGACACACGCGATCACTGATCGATACGATAGAAGAGCTGAGTGGATCAGGACGAAGCCTTTACCCTTATGAAATACCGGACCTATCAAGCGCTGAAGAATGGTTGGCTGAGAATGAAATTCTTGACCCGAACGGGCCTGATGAGCTTTTTGAATTCGCTTCCAATGGAAGCTTGTTTAATGGTTGGGATCAAATAAGAAAACGCTTCCTTTCATGAGGATGTTGACAGGATATAAATGCGACATGATGCAATTCGTCCTGCCTTATCATTTTATCTCGTCTTGCGGAGTATCTTTAGAGTTCCCACCCGAAGGGGCCAAAATCATGTTTGAAGCCATCCTTTTTGGAAGATGTGAGTACCATGGAAGACATTAATCAAACCGTAGCCGCTTGCCCCCGCCCACATCTGACTTGAAAGCCCCCAGCCCGCGTTCGTTCATTCCGCTACAGTTCCTCTCCGCTTAACACACTCAAACTAAGAGTTATTGATTTTGTCTTGCAGGGCCGATGTGAGCGTTCTCAGCTACGTTAACTGTTTACCTGCGACATGGAAAATACTGAGCGTATCAAGACTTGGCATGAGTAGACATTCTGAGCGGCATATCGGTGTTGAATTTGCATTCAGAGATACCCATTTAAAGCGACAATGGCCGGAAACAACAATGATTTTTCCCCTGATACGGAGCTGATTAGAATATGGGAGTTGCCAACATCGGCGACGCTCGGTTCCGCAGTTCGCGCGAAAGGTATCCTCCAGGAGATTAGGGCGCGAACTCCTATAACAGTTCGCAAAAATCTTACTCTAGAAGCAAGAACGCTGACTTTGATTTCGTCCTAAAGTTTGCGAACACCTTTCCGTGCCGCTGTTTCAATTGTAGAAGAAACACTCCAGAATGTCACCGCTTTACATATCATCCCTCGGGAAATAGAGGATATTCTGGTGATAACGAGCACTGAGCGGCGCAGGTGGTTAAACGATGGTCGCTTAATAAGTGCAGGGACCCGTACCGTGAGACTGAAAGGTCGAGCAAAAAAGATTATTTTTCACGTCTTCGACCCCATTTTAATAGAAGATCTTCTAGATCGTGATATAGTGATGATATGGCGTGAAAATGATGAGATTACTGCAGTTGAAAAAAGACAACGCGCAGCAATGATAGCAAAAATGCGTCGAACCATTAAAGTAATGAAGCCCCCAAAGCCTCAACTGGAATCTGACATTCCAGAACCGAAGCTTCTTGATTGGGAAGATTTTAATTCGGAAGGCTTCTTGAAGTAATAATCAAAAATTCAATTACGCTTGTAGCTGTTTCAATAAAGAAGTCTATTTGAAGAGAGGCTGTGCACTGTCGACCTATCTACGATTTAGGACATTCGCGAAAAAGTGACAAAATATGACCGTCATTTTCATATTGAGCGCTTTGGGAAACCATTTGATCACGGTGGCCAACTAAAAATCGCCTGACTTTTCCCAATTTTGTTCTTGTTGTAGTTATCTCATTACACGAGCGACAAAGCTCGACTTGAACAATCTATTAGCTGCTAAACGCCTGGTGGTGCGTCTTATCGTCAAGATGCGAAAAATTTATCACCGTCGCGAACTTGTGGTCTGGACAAGCGTTTACCTTGGCCTAACTAACCGTTGCTGCATCACAATGGAAACGCCATGAGATTAGAACTTCCCAGTCAGTACAAAGATATATTCGTCGGCGATACAGAGATGGCGCATATGATGCGCGAGCATGACTGGACGAAGACCTCACTTGGCAAACCGGACGCCTGGCCAGATACGTTGAAGGTGGCAGTGCGATTGTTGCTCACTTCGAAGTTTGAAATGTGGCTCGGCTGGGGCCCCGATATAGCTTTCTTTTACAATGATGCCTATCGACCGACGTTGGGTAATAAGCATCCAAATGCGCTTGCCGTGCCTACAGAAATCCTCTGGGCGGAGATTTGGGAAGACATCAAGGAAAGATTGGCTACGGTTTACCAAACGGGGCAATCGACTTGGGATAGAGCACTTCTTCTTATTCTGGATCGGAATGGATACCACGAAGAAACCTATCATACATTTTCGTACAGCCCACTAATCGGCGACACTGGCAGGGTCGAAGGTGTATTTTGCGCTGTTACAGAGGAAACAGAGCGCGTCATCGGTGAACGCCGAATGACAACAATGCGGAAACTTGCATCCGGATTGGCTGCAGCGGATACGAAACAGCAAGTGGTCAGCGCATCTCGTGCAGCTCTAAATGAGAACCTGAATGATATTCCTTTCAGTGCTCTTTATATTTTTGATGATGAGGGGATTGCAAAGCGCCAATGGCTTTGTGGCATCCCCGATGAGCACACATTATTTCCGCCCCAAATAAGTAAAGACGGAAGCTTTTGGAGCCTTGAAAATGCCTGGGAACTACAAACTGTAGAATTCGCGGACCTTTCCATGAGCTCTGATGTTCCATCTGGTCCATGGCAAAAGGCGCCTACGCAGGCCGCAATAATTCCCCTGATCGCACAGAGTGGGGCGAAGTCGAAAGGGGTACTGATCTGCGGGCTCAACCCTCATAGGGCTGTCAGCGAAGAATACTTGGATTTTCTCAAACTGATTGCAGGCCAGATCACTTCGAGAATGGCGAGTGCTGAAGCATTTGAAGCGGAACGTCGGCGTGCAATTATACTGGCAGAGGCCGCAGAAATGCGGGAAATGGCCGCTATTGCGCTTGAGCAGCTCAACTCACAACTCTCGTCGGAAGTCGAGCTTCGCGTCGCTGAACGAGATCGTATGCGTGCGTTGTTCCAGCAAGCACCTAGTTTTATGTGCATCCTAAGCGGTGTTGATCATAGATTTGAATTGGTAAACGATGCTTACCTTCAGTTGGTCGGCAACAGACAACTCGTTGGGCTCACGGTCCGAGACGCACTGCCAGATCTGTCCGGCCAAGGCTTTTTTGAGTTGTTGGACACTGTATACCGGTCGGGAACACCATATCTTGGAAAGAACCTACCGGTATTTTTACAACGCGATGATGGTGATACGTCGGATAAACGCTTCATAAATTTGATCTACCAGCCGATATTTGACCAAACTGGAAATGTAACGGGAATATTTGTTGATGGCTTCGATGTAACGCATCAAAAGCGTGCAGAAGATGAACTGCAAAAGCTCAATCATACCCTTGAGGTAAAAGTGAAGCAACGGACGTCCGAATTGGCAACGGCACTTGTGTCTCTTGAAAGCGAAATCGTCGAGCGTGAAAAAGTTGAGCTTGCCTTACGACACGCACAAAAAATGGAAGCACTCGGCAACCTTACAGGTGGCGTGGCACATGACTTTAACAACCTTCTGCAAATTGTAAGTGGCAATCTTCAGCTTCTTACGAAAGATATTGACGCCGATACACCAGCAGAACAACGCCTTAACAACGCTTTGGCTGCAGTTGCACGAGGAGCAAAATTAGCATCCCAGTTACTCGCTTTTGGGCGCCGACAGCCTCTCGATCCTAAAGTTATTAATGTACGCAACCTCATACAGAATATTGACGACATGCTACGCCAAACACTTGGTGAACATATCGAGTTGGAGACGATCGTCTCCGACGAACTGTGGAATACGCTGATTGATCCCAACCAGCTTGAGAATGCAATTCTGAACTTGGCGATCAACGCACGAGATGCGATGGGCTCAGGTGGGCGGCTGACCATCGAATCCGCAAACGCGGTTCTCGATGAAGATTATGCTCAGATGCACGATGATGTAATTGCCGGTCAATACGTACTTGTCGCAGTCACCGACAATGGGACAGGCATACCCTCTGAAATCATTGAACACATAGTGGAACCTTTCTATAGCACGAAATCGGAAGGCAAGGGGAGCGGTCTTGGATTGTCGATGGTATATGGCTTTTTAAAGCAGTCCGGTGGCCATCTTAGGATTTATAGCGAAGTAGGTCACGGTACGACTATGAAGCTTTATATGCCACGCTCCATCAACGTCGTTGAAAGCTTGCCGGAGCTGGATGTCAATGCGGCGCAGGGCGGCACGGAGACAGTTTTGGTGGTAGAGGATGACGACGGCGTTCGTGAAACGTCGGTCGCGTTGTTGAGCGATCTCGGATACAAGGTTCTCAAAGCGCATGATGCGCAATCAGCATTTTCTGTCATCAGGAGTGGCCTTCATATCGATCTCCTTTTTACAGACGTTGTCATGCCAGGCCCGATGCGCAGCACGGAACTCGTGCAAAAAACGAAACTGCTTTTTCCTGATATGGCCATATTATACACTTCGGGATATACAGAGAACTCAATCGTCCATGGTGGGAAGTTGGATAGCGGTGTTGAATTGCTTTCCAAGCCCTATACTCTCGCTGAACTTGCACGCAAAGTTCGTAAAGTCCTCAGTAACGCACAGCAAAACAAAACTGTTGCGGAGACGATCAAAACACAAACGCTCATTGCGGCAAAACTAGACCAGCCCGTCATATCCCGCATTCTTGTTGTAGAAGATGAGCCTCTGATCCTTATGTCGACGGTCGATATGATCGGCGATTTGGGGCATGTTGTTTACGAAGCTGTTTCGGCTGAGGATGCACTTGTCGTTTTGGAAGCAGAATCCATCGACATATTGCTGACAGATGTGGGATTGCCCGGAATCTCTGGCACAAAACTCGCCCAACAAGTTAGACAACGTTGGCCCTCCGTTCGCATAATATTTGCAAGTGGGGATGATCGAGCCAAATTGGCTTCAGGTATTGAGGATGCGTTACAGTTGTCAAAGCCATTTACCTTTGATGGTCTGAAAGACGTACTGGCCGAAGCTTGCCGCAACAGAGCTTTGTAGATCTTAAATAACAAGGTTTCCGCAAAAAGCGAGTTTCGGTTTTTACGATGGAATACCACGCATCGTTTCACCCAGCGTTTAAATTAAAGAGAAGGTATTATTCAAAGAAGTTATACTTATATAATAAATATATATATTAAGTTTTATTTTAAATAACAGACAGAAATACTATTAATATCAAATCTCGCCAGCGTATACGAACCTGATAATTATTTTTGCGAATATTGACAAAACTGTGTTCGCTCCTAGTTCCACTAGCTGATACTCATACGACAAATTCGCGAGAGAAAATGCCAGCCAAATTTATTATCAATCCACCCGTGTTTTTCGGTTCGATAATTATAATAGGATTGTTTCTGGCAGTCGGTGTAATAGTTCCAGATCAAGCATCCGAAATTTTCGCCGCTCTGCAAAGCAGCATTCTCGCAAATTTTGGATGGTTTTATCTTCTAGTCGTTGGAATTTTTCTGGCCAGCGTTTTGCTCCTTAGTCTAGGGCGATATGGTCGTCTTAAACTAGGTCCTGATGACTCTACCCCCGATTTCAGTTTTCTGTCGTGGATCGCCATGCTTTTTGCCGCCGGCATGGGTATTGGATTAATGTACTATGCCGTTGGGGAGCCAATGTCTCATTTCATGGCACCACCAACAGCTGAGCCACGATCGATAGAAGCCACACGCGAAGCGATGGCCGTCACGTTTTTTCATTGGGGAATTCACGCATGGGCTATTTACGCTGTCGTAGGTCTGTCACTCGCGTATTTCGGCTATCGCTATAATCTGCCGCTTACAATCCGCTCAGGCCTTTATCCGCTTCTGAAGGAGAGGATTAATGGCCGTATTGGCCATGCCGTCGATATTTTCGCGATTGTGGGGACAATGTTCGGAATTGCGACGTCTCTTGGACTTGGCGTCTCCCAAATCAATGCAGGACTGAATTATCTGATCGGCGTTCCCATCGGACTTTCGGTTCAGCTTCCTCTGATACTGGTAATTACTGGCTTTGCAACTTTATCGGTCGTCAGCGGCCTTGATCGGGGCATCCGCATTCTATCGGAGGTGAACCTTCTGATTGCAGTTTTGCTGATGCTGTTTGTGCTCTTGGTAGGCCCCACCGCGCAACTTTTCCGGGACTTCGTTCAGAATATAGGGTTGTATCTGGATACAATTGTTCTACGAACTTTCAATATATACGCGTACCAGCCTACGCCGTGGGTTGATATTTGGACCCTCTTCTACTGGGCATGGTGGATTTCTTGGTCTCCATTTGTAGGCATGTTTATCGCTCGTATTTCGAGAGGTCGCACCGTACGTGAATTTGTTACAGCCGTATTGTTTATTCCAGCCGGCTTCACTTTCTTTTGGATGACAGTTTTCGGCAATTCTGCGATCTTGATTGATACGACTGTCGCAAACGGAAAACTGGGGGCGGAGATTGCTGCCGACGTATCAGTCGGATTGTTTCATTTCTTTGAGTATTTGCCGTGGACGACGTTCACTTCAACACTCGCAGTCATTCTGGTGGCTATTTTCTTCATTACTTCTTCGGATTCTGGTTCTCTGGTTGTGGATTCCATCGCCGCAGGTGGTGAAACCGAAACAACGACAATGCAACGGGTATTTTGGTGCGCCCTTGAAGGCATTGTCGCAGCGAGCCTTCTTCTTGCGGGTGGATTGAGTGCACTTCAATCTGTGACAATCGCAAGCGCGCTTCCATTTTCTATTGTCATTCTTGTTCTTGTATGGTCACTTTTTAAAGGTATGCGAGCCGATCTTGCACAGCAAGTTGCTCACGCCCGCATCCCGAATGTACCGACATCTCAACCAGCAGCTGGTCTTTCCTGGCAACGCAGACTATCGCTGATGCTTCATGCCCCCTCCCAGAGTGAGGTCACTATTTTCATCGAAGGTCCGGCAAGGACAGCGCTTTCGGAGGTCTCAAAAGAGCTGAACAATCGTGGCCGTGATACCTTCGTATCGTCAGAAGAAAACGGGGCAATTGCACTACGTTCATCCGCAGACGGGGTTCGAGATTTCATTTACGGGATAATGCCAGCATCGCATCAGATCCCAGCGTTCTCCACGATGGCCGTGGCCAAACCCGAACTCCGCTATGAAGCAAGAACATATTTTTCGAGTGGAGGTAGAGGGTATGATGTTATGGGCATGACGAAAGAACAATTGATCTCTGATGTGCTGGTTCAGTTCGAGCGCTATTTGGCTTTGGTTCATACACCAGAAACCCAATTGGTTCACAGCGCGCCGGAGCATTCCGCTGACATATAAGGGCTTCGTCGAAAAATTTTGGCGGTCTAAACTTCGCCGTGTCTCTTGATGCGCGAGCTCCGCGCAGATCGATAGTGAACGATTACCGAAAGCAATTCGACTGCTATTCGGGAAACACCGAACGGAATTCGTTATCTCGCGTCTGCTTTCGTATTGCTGGTCAAGGCACACGACGTTCGGATCAAAGGTTTGGCAGACTTCCAGGCGGCGTGCCGAAGTTTCACAATCTAGAAGAAGCTGACATGCGATATTGGATTGGATCGCTGTATCCTGGACATAAATGAATCACATAGATTCAAAGAAAGGCTGCGGGACCGCTTGTCAGAACCATCCGACCCTAAAAGATTGATGTGTAGATGTCATGTCTGTAAGCGTACCCTGATCCCCACTTTCCAATTACACTTCTGATTGTCGCATTAGACTTTTGAGATGATCAGGACGGAGTTTCTCCATGGACACTACATTGGAGGTTCTACGAGTTGGTGGCGCGTGGCTGCAAGATCATTAACGCCCGCCACCACCAGTCTTGCGTCTCCACGAGCCACGACGACATGACCGTTGGAGATAGTAGTCATCCCCAGTTCCTGATATCGCCGCATCCAGTCGTCGTGGCCGAAATAGTATTCGTGGTTGCCGGGAATGGTAAAAATACCATCGCGTGCACGTAACCCCGAGAGCGGCTCGACATCTGCCCTACGTGCTGTCAGATCGCCGTCGATCAAGTCTCCGGAGATGACAATGAGGTCGGCGTTCTGGGCATTTGTGCGGGCAACAAGCTCCTCCACCCATGGCGCCTGAAACAAGCGACTGATATGGAGATCAGTTAGCTGAATCATTCTGTAGCCTTCAAATTCACGCGGCAGATTGCGGATAGCGACTTCTATCTCGTTCACAGGCGGCACACGGATTGCATTACTCACTGCAAAAGCAGCCAGCGAAAGAGCCGCAACACCAATTCCGTAGCGCAGAGGCCGCGGTGGCGAAACTCGCCGCAATTTCAATGCTGCAGTAATAAGTATAGCCAGATCAAACACGACCGGAAAAATAACCAATAAAAGAATTGTACCCGAAAGCCAGTTAGCGACAATCATCACGAATCGCGGCACTTCCGGCGAAAAGATTGTGCCGAATACGAGAAGGCTGATTAGACTATGTTGTAAAACCACCATTAGCACGATGGCAATGCCCAATTTCAAAAACTTTGGCCAAGGCAAAGGCCAGATGAAACGGACTACTACTTAAAGGCAAAAAAAGGCGCTGGCGAGATGAAACAAGGTGGGGATACGCTTGGTTATGGTTGGCGGTACACAACATAATAACGCAATTGCATGACGATTGTTGCTGATGTTGAACGTAATTCACCCAATAATATATTTAGGATATAAATATTACTATCGGCCATTACAATGGAGCTACGATTCTTTGCACTGTCGTTCACCGATTTCAGCGTATAGTGATAATCAAAATTTCCAGATAGCGGCCCTTCAGCGAATTCTTGCTCGGGCAAGCCGACTGACAAATGTTCGCACTGGCAGGTTTATGATATCAATTTAGGCTCGCCGGTGGGATCCAATCTACATATGGATACATCAACGGTCTGCTTAATAGTCGACGTTTTAAACCACATCACCAGTTCCCCATTTCGAGTTGATCATTGGTCAGGTCGGCCGCGTCCATGTAGGTAAAAATTACACTTCACTCTGGTTGTTTAATCAACCCAAAGCGGAAAACTGGCTCGAACTCAGGTCGAATTCATAAGCTCTCGGTTTCATTAAAAGTTTCACTAAAAGCCTGTCAAACAAGTACACCGGAATCCTCTCATCCCGGTGCACTTAATAACATGAGGTTGCTTATTCAGCGTTGACAATCTCTTCCGGAAGAGGCGTCCCGTGATACTTTTGATAGATTTCGTTTAACTTGCCATTCTTCAGATTGGTTGCAACCCACTCATTAACCTTGGCTAGCAATTCCGGCTCATTCTTTCGAACTCCAATGGCGAGATCGAAAACGCGAATAGTGATTTTGGGCTCAAACGCCAAATTGGGGTTCTTGTCGTGAACCTGTTTCACAAGTGTCGCCGATGTTGCGATAGCCTTCGCTTGTCCAGAGACGGCAGCTGTAACCATTGTTGCATCGTCATCATAGCGCGTCACTGTAAAGCCATGCTCGGCAGCGAGCTTCGTTAGTTCGCTGTCTTGCGTTGTCCCACGAGTAACAGTCACTGTCTGCCCTTTAAGATCCGCCCAATCTTTTAGATCGGAAGCCGCTGGCGCTGCAATTACAGAGAGTAGACCAGCATAAGGTTTAGAGAAATCAATAACCTCTGCGCGTTCGGGAGTTACTGACAAAGTCGAGATGACTATATCAGCCTTGTTGGTCTGCAGATTAGGGATGCGCGTAGCACCTGTTGTCTGAACAAACTCCAACTCGACGCGCCAATCATTTGCAAGAAGCTGTGCAGTTTCAACATCTGAACCGATAGGCTTAAGGTCTGCATCGAGCATGCCCGAAGGTGGTATCGCCAAATCAGTCGAAACCCTGATTTTTTTTGCTGAAACAATGTCAGAATATGTATCCGCTAGTGCGGGTAGCGCATGGGCTGTCAGCATTGCTCCCACAACGCCGAATGCAAGAAATTTCTTAAGCATGTCATTCTCCTCCATTTGAATTGATTTTATAAATCGTGACTGAGAAAATCCTGTAGTTCCGATGTCTTAGGGTCACTGAGCATCGAAGCGTCTCCCTTCTCATGAACAAGCCCCTGATGCATGAAGACCACACGATCAGCGACCTTGCGTGCGAAATTCATTTCATGGGTGACCATAATCATGGTCATCCCACTCTCTGCGAGTTTCTCGATAACGCGCAGTACCTCACCCGTCAGTTTGGGGTCGAGTGCCGATGTCACTTCGTCGAACAACATGACTTTGGGCTCCATTGCCAAAGACCGCGCTATTGCAGCACGCTGCTGTTGTCCGCCGGACAACTGTTCAGGATAGTGGTCAATTTTGTCTGCCAGACCAACCCGCTCAAGGGCTGAAAGCGCCAGTTCGCGAGCCTGTACTTTCGGCAGATGTTTCACCGAACGCGGAGCGAGCATGATGTTTTCTTCGACCGTGAGGTGGGGGAAAAGATTATAGCTTTGGAAAACGATCCCCACATCAAGGCGCAGTTTGCGAAGATCTAATTTGGGATCATGAACCTTGTGCTCGGCAACCGTTATTTCGCCGCTGTCTATAATCTCAAGGCGGTCGATGCAACGAAGGGCTGTACTCTTTCCAGAGCCGCTTGCGCCAATAAGCGCTGCGACCTGCCCTTTCTCAACGGAAAAACTTACGCCATGGAGCACAGCTAAATTGCCAAAGCTCTTTTTTACCTGATTGAGTGCTATCATTGACATAGTTTACCTCCCTGAAACACTTCGGTCTTATGTCGCCGATTGAAATTTAATGCGTCTTCTCGGCCCCATATTTTCGAGCTTCTGACTAAATGCTGACAGCGGAAAGCACAGGCAAAAGTAGAGAACAGCGACGATGAGGTAGATGAGAAAAGGTTCGAATATTGAGTTGTTTATAAGTTGCCCGGCGCGTGTCAGCTCAACAAAGCCGACCACTGAAGCGAGGGACGTGTTCTTGATGATCTGGACACTGAAACCCACCGTTGGAGGCGTCGCGATCCTGATCGCTTGAGGCATAATTACTTTGAACATCCGCTGTATTTTAGAAAGTGCCAAACACTCTGCGGCCTCCCACTGTGCTTTTGGGACCGATTCCAAGCATCCACGCCATATCTCTCCGAGATAAGCGCTCACGTAGATGGTCAGTGAGATTCCAGCTGCGAAAAGCGGTGTGATAGAAAAACCAAGTGTTGGCAGGCCAAAATAGATAATGAACATAATGACCAGAAGCGGTGTGCCCTGAACTAACTGAACGTATGCTGCCGTCAGCAAACGAATTATGCGCGACGACGTAATACGTCCAAGCGCAACAAGAAATCCAACAAGTCCTCCCCCTACAAACGCCATTCCCGAGAGAACCAGAGTCCACAGAACACCGTTAAGCAGGAAAAGGAGATGATTATAGTTGAGTGCGGTTGTCATAACTTACCTCCCTTACAACGGTGTTCCGAGCCGTCGACGGCGCGGAAACAGAGCCATCCCCAATGCCCAGAACAAGCCGCGCATGGCAAATGACAGGAAAAGATAGATCAGAGCGATGACGAGATAGGTTTCGAAGGGACGGTAGGTTTCTGACTGGATAAAATTGCCTGCAGCCGTCAACTCCTCTACCGAAATCTGGGACGTCACTGATGACGCAAGCATCAACAAAATGAACTGGCTTGTAAGAGACGGATATACACGCTCCATGGCAGGTCGAAGCCCGACATGCCAATAAAGCTTAACCGGCGACAGACCAAGGCATTCCCCTGCCTCCCACTGCCCCTTTTGAATAGAGTCGAAGCCCGCCCGCATGATTTCTGCAGTGTATGCACCGACATTGACCGTCAGAGCAATTATGGCCACAAGGACTGCTCCAAACGAATAGCCCAGACTCGAAAGCCCGAAGTAAATAACAAATATCTGCACCAGAAATGGCGTGTTTCGAATACTCTCAACGTAGGTTTTGGCAATTCGTTGGATAACCGGACCGCCAGAACGACGTGCAATTGCGCAGGCCGTTCCGATCAGGAAGCCCGTGATGGTTGTGATCAGCGCTAACTGTGCTGTCAGGGTCGCGCCATCTAACAGCATTTGCCAACGTAATAGGACAGCGGAGAAATCAAAGGTCATGGCTGGGCAACCCAGAGGGGCGACCTTCCCGCGTCCTGACCCGTCATTCGATCGTAAACCCGGAAAAGAGCTTGATTACCGTTTGAACCTTCTCCGTGCGCACGCGCTTCGACGTATTGTGCAGTCACAAGAGAAGTAGCAGGCAGAGGAACATCCTTTTGACCAGCCATCTCCAGAACCAGACGCAAGTCCTTTAACATCAAGTCAATACGAAAACCTGCACTAGCATCACCTGATATCATTGCCGGGCCTAGCTTATCGAGCATCCATGATGATGCCGAACCACCGAGCAATACGTCACGCATCTGATCTAGATCTACACCGCTGGCGCGGCCAAGCGCGAGTGCTTCACACACGGCCTGAATATTTACAGCGCAAACAAGCTGGTTACAAAGCTTAACGGTTTGCCCCGTACCGGAAGTACCAACATGCGCAACAGAGGTTCCCATGACTTCAAGAACAGTCTTTGCACGATCAAATGCTAAACGCTCGCCACCGACCATAATAGAAAGTGCAGCGTTTTTCGCACCAATAGGGCCACCCGAAACCGGTCCGTCAAGCATAGAGATCGACTTTGCGGCGAGGGTTGTAGACATGCTACGCGTCGCCTCAGGCGCGATGGTACTCATGTCAATGAATATGCCCCCAGAGGGCATGTGGTCGAGAATTCCGTCACGATAGACGACATCTTCGACTTGCGGCGTATTTGGCAGCATAGAGATCACGATCTCGGCGTCTGCAACAGCTTCCGCAACACTAGATGATGAAATCCCACCAATTTCCGACAATGCACCGACCGCGTCGATTGATATGTCAAACACCCGAACTGGGTATCCTGCGCTAATAAGGTGACGCGCCATCTCTCGGCCCATGACGCCCAAACCGATGAACGCCAGTTTTGGCAACTTGCATTTACTCACGTCTTCTCCTCCCGTTCTAACTGCTTTGTCGGCTTACTGTGCCCTTTCCAATGCGGAGAGTTTTTCGACGCGGCGAACGAAATCCTCGTTTCGGTCGAATTCTGCGCCGAGATAGGCGGCGACCAAATCCCGCGCGAGCCATGGGCCAATAATCTGAGCACCGATACACATGACGTTCACGTCATCATGCTCTACGCTTTGATGCGCGGAATGAACGTCGTGGCAGACGGCGGCGCGAATACCATTGATCTTGTTAGCAGCTATCGCTGCGCCAACGCCTGTACCGCAGACGAGAATGCCGCGTTCAGCTGCGCCACTACGAACTTTTTCACAAAGCAAGCCTGCGATATCGGGAAAGTCGACAGGATCAGGCGTAAAGCTGCCAATGTCTTCAACATTATGACCGAGTTCTTGTAGGACAAAAACAATATCCGCCTTAAGAGGAAAACCTGCGTGGTCACTCCCAATTACAATTTTCATAGAAATCCTCCCATATTGTTGAGTAATAACTTAGACTGTGGCTCGCGCAGCCGATAATTCATGAAGGCTTGCACGCCGCCGAAAATCCGCGCCAATTTCGAAATGTTGATGTAATAGATCGTCGGCCCTGACACGATCACGCGCCGCCAAGGCCTCTAAGATCAAGCGATGATGGTCTATGAGAAACTCCTCGATACCTTCAACCTGTATGATCTTCTCTCGACGCTCGAGATGTGAGCGCATCATTAGCTGGGAAATCGAAGCGTAAATTGTCACAAGTGTTGGTGAGTGGGAGGCATTAACAATTGCCTCGTGGAATTGAAAATCTGCGAGCCCGCCTGCCTCGGGATTGTCGATCGTTTCGATAATGTAACGAAGTGCATTCGCAATACTGGCAAAGTCCTGCTCTGTGGCGCGCTGGCACACAAGACGGACAGCATGATGCTCGATCGCCTTTCTCGCTTCCATAATGTCACCCGTTACGTTTGATCCATGGGCGAGCATGAAACTGAACACATCGCCGAAAGCTGTGACATCCGGCCGTTTCACGATTGTACCGACCCCGTGTCTGATCTCCACGGCACCGATCATCGACAGCGCACGCAAGGCCTCTCTCAGGACTGGGCGACTAACGTTCAGCAGCGCTGCAAGCTCCCGCTCCGGCAGAAGGCAATCCCCTGCTTTAAGCTCGCCTGAAAGCAATTGATCGCGAAGGAATGCAGACACCCTGTTATGTGCACCAGCTTCCTGCGGTTCGCGTCGTATCGTTTTCTTTACCGTCATGATTTGTCCATACCGTGGTAATACCACTACACTATCCACATTCATACCTGTGTCAATGTGCTGTATTTAGAATTCGAATAAGCTATTGTTTGGAATTAAATATTTCGAGGGATACAGGGCTACAAGCAGTTGAGCTGGTATCCTTTGCGGATTAACTCGCACTGATTTGAATTGACCTCGCCAATTCAACTAGACACAGTCAAGCGCCTACCAGCTCAGCTATGAGGCGAAATACTATTCTTCCGAGATCGCGCAACACTAATGGCCCCGCGATCTCAAACTCTTAAGCCAAAATACCACGCTTATTCACACGCTAGCAGCGCCTCGTGATAAGCCCAGAACTCATCTATAAACCGTTGAGCCAGGCTATTGTCAGGGCCGTTGCTACGACGAATGACGAGAAACCCAGCATCAACGAAGCTTTTAAATGGCCGGATCACCACACCGCGCCCTCGAAAATCCGTTGCCGAGGATGGATCAATGATCGTTATGCCGACACCTTCGGCTACAAGTGTGAGCGCGGTGTGCGATAGACGGGTTTCAATGGTTGCCGAGCGCGGGATGCGCGCGAGCGCAACTTCAACACGCATGGCAAAAAGCGATCCCGGTTCAAGTGTGATCATTCGTTCGTCCGCAAGATCGTCAGGAGAAATTTCCTGATAGTCTGCCAATCGGTGTCCTTCAGGGACAGCAACGACTGCCGGTATGGCACGCGTTTCGATATCAAACCCTGGTCTATCCAGTGGGCCGTCTGCAAAGCCGATATCGGCCTGCCCTGACGCAACGGACTCCACAACCAACGCGGATGAAATGCCGTTCAGGGAAGCGTGAATATTGGGTCGGGGCTTTAGGAAGCGTGCAAGGAAGCGTGGCATGATCCCATTTGCAAGCGCAGGCATGGCCGCGATACGCAACATTCCGGCGTTCTGACGACTAATCTCGTCGGCGAAAGTCCTGATGCGATTGAGCCCTACATAGGCTCGCTCCACTTCCTGCAACAACGTCATAGCAGCCTGTGTGGGGATCAACTGATTTCCGCGCCGGTTGAAGAGTTTGAGTTTAGTGTCGATCTCGAAGTCGCGGATGAGGCGGCTCACGGCAGGTTGGGTAATCGACATTAATTCTGCTGCGGCTGTCATTTTACCGGTTAGCATAACGGTTCGGAACGCTTCCACCTGACGCAGGTTCATATTTCACCATAATATTTAGTTATGCTTGGGGCTTAATTTCGAATTTGACTGTATCGAGGCCCCCTGTCAATTCTTTCCCATGATCGTATCGGTGCGACTAAAGCAGCGGACATTTAAAGGGAACAAAGCAATTGAGTGCGGTCAGCACATATCTAGATCTCATGGGTTTTTCTGAGGATGGCTGGGGGTACGACATGCTCAGGGCCACCGGCATGACGCTGGCAGTCGCATTCTGCGGCTTCGCAGCTGGCGCAGTGTTTGGCATGATTGCCGCCGCTGCGTCTTTTTCATCACAGCGTATTCTCAGAATTGCAGCGGATGGCTATTCGACAGTGCTTCGCGGAATACCAGACCTACTGATCATTTACCTGTTCTACTTTGGCAGCAGCGCTTTGTTAAGCCAGGTTGGTTCGTTGTTCGGCGCGCAAGGTTTTGTCAGCGCACCTATTTTCGTCACCGGTGCGCTGGCCATAGGCGTGGTATCGGGCGCTTATCAGGCCGAAGTCTTTCGCGGCGCAGTCCTTGCGCTTCCCAAAGGCGAGATTGAGGCTGCCAAAGCCTATGGAATGCCATCAGCTTTGCTGTTTCGCCGTATCATGGTTCCGCAGGCAGCACGCTTTGCCATCCCAGGCATAGGCAATGTGTGGCAGCTCGTTTTGAAGGAATCCGCGCTCATATCGGTCGTAGGATTAGTTGAGTTGATGCGTCAGGCACAAATCGGCGCTGGTTCAACCCGCAAGCCGTTCACATTCTTTCTGACCGCCGCGCTGCTTTATCTGCTCATCACTTTTATATCAGGCCTGTTGTTTAAGAGGGCTGAAAAGCACTCCATGCGCGGCATCCGGAGGGCCGTATGAGCTTTCTCGACCTTCCGTTCATGTTCGACAGTTTTGTTCAGCTGTGTCGCGGTATCCCGCTTACGCTTCAACTTATGGTGCTATCGGTTATCAGTGGCGCCCTGCTGGCAATGATCCTGGCAACGATGCGTCTGTCAGACAACGTGTTACTGGACCTCGTTGCGCGGGGTTACATCTTCGTGTTTCGCGGCACACCGCTGCTGGTGCAACTCTATATTATCTATTACGGCCTCAGCCAGTTTCCCGAACTGCGCAAGAGCTTTCTCTGGCCATTTCTGCGCGAACCCTACTGGTGCGCAGTGCTGGCTCTCGCCCTCAATACTGCTGCCTACAGCGCCGAGATCATTCGCGGCGGCGTTCTATCGGTCGCGACCGGGCAGGTCGAAGCCGCGCGCGCTTACGGCATGAGCGGGTTTACACTCGTCTACCGCATTCTCGCCCCGCAGGCTCTACGACAGATGCTGCCCGCTTATTCGAACGAAGTCATCTTGATGGTTAAGTCCACAGCGCTCGCATCGACCATAACGATGATGGAAGTTACAGGCTTGGCGGCCAAGCTGATCTCCGCCACTTACCGCCCGGTCGAGGTCTTTATCTGCGCAGGCGCAATCTATCTCCTCATGAATTTCGTAATCACCAGAATCTTCAAATTGGCAGAATTCCGCCTGTCGGCGGCCCAACGTCAGCCTGCCATCGTGGATGCCGCCGGAGTAAACTCATGAAGCAAAATATCGAAACACCTGCGGTTGAGATCAGGAAACTCGAAAAGTGCTATGGCGCACATAAGGTTCTGCACTCAGTTTCGTTACAGGCCCACCAAGGTGAAGTCATCTCCATTTTGGGAGCCTCGGGTTCAGGTAAGTCCACGCTGCTGCGTTGTATCAACATGCTGGAAGTGCCGAATGCCGGCAGTGTGTCTATTCATGGCGAGGTATACAAACTCGACCAGCAACCGGGCCGCGCCCCTCGTCCATTCGATGCAAAGCAAGTTCAGCGACTGCGTTGTCAGGCGACGATGGTGTTTCAGTCGTTCAACCTGTGGTCTCATCTGACAATCCTGGAGAATCTGGTCGAAGCACCCGTTCATGTGCAGAAACGAAGCCGGACGGAATGTATTGCTGAAGCAGAAGCTCTACTGGAACGTGTTGGCATTGCCGATAAGCGTAACTTCTACCCCGCACATCTTTCCGGGGGGCAGCAGCAGCGCGCAGCGATTGCCCGCGCCCTTGCGATGCGTCCTAAGATCATGCTGTTCGACGAGCCTACCTCTGCGCTCGACCCCGAGCTGGTAGCAGAGGTGCTAAAGGTCATGCGCGATCTCGCAGTAGACGGCCGTACCATGCTGGTAGTTACCCACGAAATGGCATTTGCCCGCGATGTTTCTAGCCGTGTGGTGTTTCTGCGCCAAGGCGTGATTGAAGAAGAAGGCACGCCTGAAGAGGTTTTTGGCAATCCCAAAAGCGAACGGTTCCGACAATTCATTTCCAAGTAAAACAAATGAACCGATCAATCGGTTCTCTAACAGAGGTGAACATATGAAACTGAAATACGTCCTTTCCGTCCTTAGCATTCTGTCAGTCACACCGAGCGCACAAGCAGAAGATGTCGTGCGCATCGCTACGGAAGGTGCTTATGCGCCATGGAATTTTTCCGGCCCGAACGGTGTACTGGAAGGTTTTGAGATTGATCTCGCCAAGGAGCTGTGTGAGCGCATAAAAGCAAAATGCGAAATCACCGCCCAGAACTGGGACGGCATCATCCCTTCCCTGACCGCGGGCAAGTATGACGCCATCATGGCCGGTATGAGCATCACACCAAAGCGTGAGGAAGTTATCGCGTTTTCATCGCCTTATGCGGCAGCCATCAACTCCTTTGCAGTCATGGAAGATAGCGATCTCGCCGATCTGCCTGAAGGCGGTAATCCGATAAATGTCGATTCTGATGCGGCCAAGCCGTTGCTAGAGGAAATCGCCAAGAAGATTGATGGTAAGACCGTCGGTGTTCAGGGTTCCACGACCGCTTCGGCCTTCATGGAACAATATTTCAAGGATGGTGCAGATGTCCGTGAATACAAGACTTCGGAAGAGCACAACTTCGACCTGACTAGCGGGCGCGTCGATGCGGTTGTCGCTAACGCCACGGTTCTGGCTGCAGCGCTCGAAAAGGACGATATGAAAGGCGCGAAGCTGACTGGTCCGCTGTTTTCCGGCAAGGTCTTTGGCATGATAGGCGTCGGCATACGCAAAGAAGATACCGCCCTCAAGGGCCGCTTCGATACAGCCATTCAGTCAGCTATTGCGGATGGAACTGTCAAGAAGCTTTCAGAAAAGTGGTTCAAGGTGGACGTAAGCCCGCAAAATTAAGCGCAAACAATCGGGCCTGGCTTTTGTCGGGCCCGCCCCTGACGACACTGTGACAACAGATTGAATTTACGAATGCGCAGATTGCCAGATCAGAAGATTGTTATTATCGGAGGCGGATTGGTGGGCTCTGCTATCGCTTGGGGTCTCGCCCGATCCGGTTTGCGTCCAACTCTTCTCGATGGAGAAGACCTGTCCCTGCGCGCATCCCGTGCGAACTTCGCACTCATCTGGGTGCAGGGCAAAGGTTTAGGCGCCCCACACTATGCTCGTTGGACAATGCAATCTGCACGCCTGTGGCCTACTTTTGCAGATGAATTGCGGGATGTCACCGGCATTGATGTTGCACTGAAACAGACCGGCGCCTTTACATTCTGTCTCGACGAGCGAGAGCTTAAAATGTTCGCAGAAGACGTCGAGACAGTGGCGCGTGAGCTTGGCAATGATGCGCCCGAACATGTCGTGCTCGACCATCAGGAAACCGCGAGAACGGTTCCGTCCATCGGCCAGGATGTAATCGGTTCGATCTACTCACCGATGGACGGTGACGTAAATTCGCTGCGCTTATTTCGCGCATTACACATGGGCATGATGAAACTTGGCGCTTCTTACGAGCCGCATTGTGAAGTCGCGTCCATTATGCCGCAAAACGGTGGTTTTATCCTGAGTGGCACGTGGGGTGAGGTTTTCGCCGAGCGTGTCGTTCTGGCCGCTGGCAACGGCAATGCAGAGCTTGCCAAGACTATCGGTCTTAGCGCGCCAGTCGTGCGCAGCAAAGGTCAAATCCTTGTAACGGAGAAATGCGCGCCATTCTTCCCCTATACATCTGCTACCCTGCGGCAGGCAGATGAAGGTGGCGTCATGATCGGCGACAGCCAAGAAACCCATACGGATCGGATCATGACCGACCAAGATATCAGCGCGGTTCTGGCCAATAGAGCAGTGCGGACGTTTCCGCATTTGGCCAATGTCAATGTCATTCGCAGCTGGGCCGGGTTTCGGGTCAAGACACCCGACGGTCTTCCTGTTTACGAACAATCCGAGAGCCACCCGGGCGCTTACGCCATTATGTGCCATTCCGGCGTCACGCTCGCAGCCAGTCATGCCCTGATCGTTGCGCAAGAAATAGCGGCCGATGCCAAACAGCTTGCTGGCGATGCGTTTTCGGGCCGGAGGTTTCATGTCTCCTAAAATGTTTATTTCAACTGAAATACCGGAGGATACAGTGACGGTCACATTTGATACGCGTACCTTAACGGTACCTGCCAATGTAACTGTCGCGGCAGCACTGCTTGGTGAGGGTATCAACCGGCTGAGATATAGCGTGGTGGGGCATCAGCCGCGAGCACCCTATTGCCTGATGGGCATCTGTTTTGAGTGTCTTGTCACCATAAATGGGGTGCAGAACCGCCAAGCCTGCATGACGCCAGTGGCGGATGGAATGGTAATTTCTTCCCAGTCCGGCGCGCGTCGAGTGGAACTGTGACGACCATGCTTAAAAGAATTTCCGATATTGATGCACTCGATGCATTCTACGATCTTGCCATCATTGGCGCCGGACCGGCAGGCATGTCTGCAGCCGCAGAGGCAAGCGCAGTAGGCGCAAGTGTGGTTCTATTCGACGAAAACCCTGCCCCCGGCGGCCAAATCTACCGCGGCATCGAACACAACACGACTGCCCGCAGGCCGTTTCTCGGTGCCGACTACTGGCGGGGCAAAGACCTACTGAAAGCTCTCATCGCCAGCAATGTTACCTACGTGCCGCAGGCGCTTGTCTGGAGTGTGGAACCACAGGATGGCGACAACAGCAACAGCGTCGATTTGCGCGTATCGGTGAGCGGCAAGAGCGGAATTGTCTCTGCGCGCCGCGTGATCTTCGCGACCGGCGCCATAGAGCGCCCGATGCCTGTCAGAGGCTGGACATTGCCGGGGGTGATGAGCGTTGGTGCAGCCCAGATTGCGCTGAAGGCTTCCGGTCTCGTTCCTGTTGGTCGTGTGGTTCTGGCTGGAACCGGCCCGCTGCTCTATATGTTCGCCGCGCAGCTGCTGCAGGCGGGAGGCAAGGTTGCAGCATTGCTCGATACGACGCCCGGCGCAAATTATGCAAAAGCCGCGCCGAACCTGTTTTCGTTTCTTTTCTCTCCCTATGCCTGGAAAGGGCTGTCGCTTCTTCTAAAGATACGCAAATCGGTGCCGGTATATTCCGGTGTGAACAACATCGCCATAGAAGGGAAAGAGGAAGCCGAAGCGGTCTGCTTTTCGGCAAAAGGTCGGACGCACAGCCTTAGTGTCGATAGCGTATTCCTGCATCAGGGGGTAGTCCCGAACAATAACCTCGCCAATGCCTCCGGCTGCGCGCTTGTCTGGAACGACACTCAGAAATGTTTTCAACCACAGCTTGACGGCTATGGCCGTTCGTCTATTGCCAGCATCTATATTGCCGGAGACGGTGGCGGTATTGGTGGTGCATTGGTTGCTGAGCAGAGCGGGCGTATCGCAGCACTTGCAGCCTGTCAGGACATTTTTCCAAATCTGGCCACGACGTTGACGTCAAAAATTGCAAAGCTGCGTGCACAAGCGCGACATTTCGAACGCGGTCGGTCCTTTATTGATGCGCTTTATCGGCCTGCGCAGGCGTTTCGCGCGCCGACAGATCGACATACGATTGTATGCCGTTGCGAAGAAGTGACCGCAGGAACGATTCGCGACGCAGCAACTTGCAATATTGCCGGCCCCAACCAGCTTAAAACCATGTTTCGCTGCGGCATGGGACCTTGTCAGGGTCGCTTGTGCAGTTCTACCGTCACGGAAATCCTAGCCGAAGTGCAAAACCGTTCGCCGGAAGCCGTCGGCTACTATCGTCTGCGCGCTCCGGTCAAACCGGTGTCACTCAGCGAAATAGCAGCACTACCTCAAACCCCCGAAGCTGTTTTTGCCGTTACCGGCGAGCAACCGGAAAACTCCCCAACCATTTGAAAGGATTAATTATGGCTCAGCGTTTCATCCAAACTCCGATTATGCATCGTGTAGTCGAGCACAACGGCATCGTCTATGTCGGTGGAACCACCTGTGATGACGAAAGCCTGGACATGGCGGGTCAGACCCGCGAAATCCTCGCCAAGCTCGACAGCTACCTGGCGCAAGCAGGCACGGACAAAACCAAGCTCTTAGCAGTCACCATCTTTGTAACGGATCTCAACAAGAAACCCGAAATGGATAAGGTCTGGAAGGATTGGATCGATCCATCACTGTTGCCAACCCGTGCAACCGTTGGCGTTGCTGATCTGGGCGGTGACACGCTGATTGAGATTGTAGTTTCCGCTTACAAGTAATCGATAGTGAATTCTTGCTTAGCTCTCATATTCCCCTCGTTAACAGCGGGGGGGCCGCCTCATCTGTGCGATTTCTCTTTTCAGTTGTATCGAGATGCAGCCGCAGTGTAAAATCCGCTTTCACATTTTCAATCGCAGCGTGTGCAGGACCGGAATGGATGTGTCACGTGACAGTAGTGCGATGGCTAATTTGAAATTGGCAGCCGTGTTTCGCTTAATCGGGCTAAAATTGCTCTATTTCGCCAGCGTTAAGTAACCCGGCGGAAATTTATTAGCGAGTTTCCGATTTAGATTGCCAGTCAAGAATCTTCGCTCGAATTCAAAGCCGTTGAACCACGGTTCCAAAGGGGTAGAAAATTTGCTTTGAGGTGACATTGTCGAAGGCAAGATGCAATTGGAGTAACTTCTCCAGCCTCAGCATGATCATTTATTCCATTCGGGTACCGCTCATGGTGGCTACAAAACCTGTCGATTTCCGCAATTATGCGCCGACGATAACTGTTCGCTGATCTTGATATATAGCACCGACTGCCCAAGCCCCATGATACCTGGACCAAGTGGGCAGGTCGGAGCGAATGAACCGCATTATAAAGGGACAGTCAAACGCTTTCACTACTACGACGATGATCATCTACGCACACACATGGTTGATTTTATCGATGCCTACAATTTCGGCCGTCGGCTGAAGACGCTTCGGGGCCTCACATCATACGAATACATATTCAAAATCTGGACACAGAGCCGGAAAGATTCAAGATAAATCCAATCTATCAAATGCCGGGGCTAAAGATCTACAATTGAAACTGTACACAGGCTGCTTTCAGCGATAATCAACATTCTGAGTTCGGGATAGTCTGAAGCATTCCTTTACGGTTAATCCTACAAGGATATTGAATATGGGAACCTAATAGATTGATGGGTGTTAAAACAAGAGCTTCAACGAGGAGATTGCTATGTCGCTGAAAAAAGAAATAAAAATATCGGCAGAACGTGTCATCGATAAATCGAGAAGCTCCTCTAAAACTCTACAGGCCAGTCCGAGTATCGCTGCAATTGGCCATACTTTAAGACGCTTAAACTCGGACGAGTTCGATGTTAGTAGAGTTCAATTTGATGACCTTTTAGCCCGCCTCAAGAATGTTGACAATAACTGCCATATATCACGTGAGATAGAACGTCGATTCCACGAGTAGGAGCCCCTCCAATTTGTATAAACTAATTTCAAGACAATATTATTACAAATTCCAATGTAATTGGCGCAGACGTTTCATAAAAAATATGTTAGTTTGACGCCACATTTAAATTTAATTTGACAATTTGTTGTGTATATTCTAAATAACATATATCGATATTTTCTTTTTGAGTTTTGCTTATTGCACAATTAGCACCGTGCCCTGAACGAACCCCATTTTAAAAATCGTTATCACTTTGAACCACGCTTTGGCGTGTTGTTTTCTATGTTGCTAAGAGAGGGTTTATTATGACCACCGGCACAGTTAAATGGTTTAATTCCACAAAAGGGTTTGGCTTCATTCAGCCTGACAACGGCGGTGCGGACGCATTTGTTCATATTTCTGCCGTCGAGCGCGCCGGAATGCGCGAAATCGTCGAAGGCCAAAAGATTGGCTACGATATGGAGCGTGACATGAAGTCGGGCAAAATGTCTGCCTGCAATCTGCAGGCTGCTTAAATAGGTTTTCTTCTTTCCTTTGACCACGGATGTACTGGCATTGTTGAAAGAAGATTGCTTTTGAGGGTCGAGTGCACGCTCGGCCCTTTTTAATACCTACTTAATATAAGACTTCATTTTCAACAGGGAGGCGGAATGCAAACTCCATCAGTGAATGCATTTAATTTTATAACCACAGTAAGAAAATTAGGCATCGCACCTGAGACGCAGATTTCGTCCACAAATAACAGCCTGGCACGCCCCGCTTTGTCAGGAGAGTGGTCCAAACTTTCCAATGTTCTGAAAAGAAGTGCTGGTGGTTGTTCAAAAAGCAGAGCGAGATTGTCAAGCTTAATTTGTTCACTTTGGGAGTAGAACGCAATGATAACGGAATTCACAAAAGACACACTGTTCAAGCCCGTCGCTACGCGTATGGAGTCGCAGAAGTCACGAACTGACATGGCTGCTAAAACTATTCTAAACGAGGAAAAGTCTGCTAACGCGGCAAAAACAGAACGCTTAAGGGCAGCCAGAATTGCCCGTGACCTTACTTCATAAGCTTTAGTATAGGAGTTATTTTGCAAGTTCTTGTTCGAGATAACAACATTGACCAAGCCCTACGGGTTCTAAAAAAGAAATTGCAGCGTGAAGGCGTTTTCCGCGAGATGAAAGCTCGTCGCGCGTATGAGAAGCCTTCCGAAAGACGAATTCGGGAAAAGGAAGCTGCGATAAGCCGAGCAAAAAAAGAAGCGAAGAAGAAAGCTCAGCGCGAAGGTTTGTTACCTAAACCGAAGCGAAAGTCATTTTCTAGAAATATGCCGTCTTCACCCAATGGCAATGAAGCCCAAAAACAAGCATAATTTGGCCGATTTGCAACGTATTACTGGCTCAGGTAGCCTTCGCCAATTTCCGTCTCTTATGAAAAGCGAAAAATAGCGGCAAAGCGACAGGCTAATGACAGCGCGGCTTGAAATAGTATGCCTTGTGAAAGCAACAAGCAGTGCATTTTCCACCATGTTTACTCTTATCAGCCAAATGAGCCAGCTGGACTTTAACTTGCTGCTAAACATTAAAAGGACAAATCTTGAAAAGCCAAAACAGTAATGAATTTGCCGATCGCCGCTCCAATGCTGCTGCTGCCAAAGCCTCTCTTCTCAACGCATACAATGCTGCAAAAGCCGCCGCTGAGCCGTCGCGGCTTGAAAAACATGCGGAAAGAGTTGCTATCGTTGAGGCTCGTGAAGCACGTCGCGTTGAACGAGATCGCCTGAAGCTTGAAGAGCGTATTCGCCTAGTAGTAGAGGCAGCTGATAAGCAAGCAGCAGTCGAAGCCGAGAAAGCTTTGGAAGCCAAATCGCTCGAGATGGAGCATAATGCTCGCATAGCACGGGTCATAGAAGATGAAGCTGCACGCAAGGCAGAGCGTGACAGACGCTACGCCCAACGTAAGGCGAGACAAGCTTAAGTTCTCAAGCAATAAATTGGCGATCAAGATCCTGTTTTTTACTCTGTGCTCGCTGATACGCTAGTTTAACATGCTTGATGATTATCAGACGATGCTTTCGCTGATTTAGGTAATTCCACGAACTCTTTAATTCTGATCAAGTTTTACAATCGCTGGCTATATCGCCAGCGATAATTACATTGAAAATGTTTTATCCATTACACATTGCGTTCCATTTAGAGTGAGGTGAAGTTGAAAACCAACACCCCTGTGAAAGCTAATGCGTGATGATCGACAAAGGTATTTCGAGAGTAACCACCAAGCCATCACGCATATAATTCTTTTCAATCGTTCCCATGAGTTGTGACTCAATGGTTCTGGTGACCATTTTGGTTCCAAATCCTTTTCTAGTTGGCTTTTCTAGAACCTGTGGTCCCCCAACTTCACGCCAGATTATCTTTAACGTGTCGTTATCGCAGCGGCCCATCAATTCAATACGTCCATGTACCACCGAAAGAGCGCCATATTTCGCTGAGTTCGTCGCTAATTCGTGAATGACGAGTGCAAGCGCTGCTGCAGATTTTTTACCAACCGATACAGCGGGAAAGGCAAGCTCAAACTGATTGTCGTTTTGGTTGAAAGGCTGAAGCAGAGCATCAATCAATCCCTTAAGGCCTTTAGCAGCTACTTCATCTTTTGTGTTTTCATTGATGATGAAGTCATTCGCCTTGCTAAGTGCTTGAATCCTTCCGGTAACGCTTAACACAAAGCTATTGAGATCAGTTTCAGTTCTGGATGATATCAAGAGTAAGCTGGAAATAACTGAAAAAATGTTTTTAATCCGATGAGCAAGCTCGCCTTGAATGAGCGATCGCTGCTCATCGAATTTTGCCAACTCCTCCACGCGCTTCCGCATGGCGATTTGTTCTTCGACGAGCTTGGCAAAGTCTGCAAGTATTTCCTGCTCTTGCATCGTCCATTGATGAGGCATTGAATCAATTGCACAGAGCGAGCCTAAGACATGCCCATCACAGCTAATCAAAGGAATGCCAAGATAGGCCCTGACGTTCAAGTCAGTGATGGCGAGGTTGTCGCATACTAGAGGATCGAGAGTCGCATCCTCAATAATCAGCGGGGCGGCTCTTGCAACAACATGCTGGCAAAACGAGTGAGTTAAAGGTGTCTCTCGCTCGGTTTTCCAGGGTTCTGGAAGGCCATATGTACTTTTAAAAAACTGCCTCTTGGTATCGACAAGTGATACGAGTGCAACCGGGACTGATAACGATCTCGCCACCAAACGTGTTAGGCGGTCAAAGCGTTCTTCTGGTGAGCTGTCCATCAAGTCAGTTTGATAAAGCGCGCTGAGGCGTTGGCGAGAAATCTCGAGCTGCTCTGTCTCACTGTCTGCCGAAATTGATAGGACTTCGTGTGTGTCGTTCAAGCTGCATCCTCAGACGTTATTCGCGATTATAAAATGCTCATGTAATGGCATTCTGGATATGATCAACGCCATGGAACTAAATAATTGTTTTTATTAAGGCGCGCTAAATTTAGACGCGCTATAAGCAACTCACACAATGATCGCTATTTTATCTCCCTACTATGCCGGGTGGATATGATTAGGCCGTTATTTTGAAATTTTCGATATATCATAAGATTAAATATAGTAATTACTTGTGAAATATTGGCTCATTATGAACCAGTTTTCCATTGCGGGTTAACCCACACAAATTTGGAAATCGACATGTGTTACAATCGAATACCTGTGAAGGGGCTGATCAACCTCAAATACAAAACTGGGTCAAACTCAGATGATGTTCAACAAGCAAGCTCTACGAGCGAACCTCAATTATCGTTACGACCAATCTGGCGTTTAGTCAGTGGCCCACCGTCTTTGGTGATGCCAAAATGACAACTGCACTCCTTGATCGGCTGACGCACCATTGCGAAATCGTAGAGACAGGCAACGATTCATGGCGCTTTAAAAGCCGCTCTCAAAGCTAAAGCCGAAAGAGCTAATCACCCGCACTTGGCCTACCCTTTGCAACCCCGGCCAGCGTCGGGCAGGCCAAGTGCTAATCCGTAATCAGGGGGTCAAAATTGCATAAGTAAAAGGGGTGAATATTTCGTTCCGATTGACACCGGTCGTCCTTTTCCTTGCCAGCAAAGACTCGCAATACATGACGGGATGCAGCCTTACCCCGGATGGCGGCTCCCTTATAGACAGCGAACGCTGACCAATTAGCCGCCGATGGTTCAGCTATCGGCGGCGACGCTTTAGTCTGTAAAACCCTTGTCAGCGGGCCACACTGCCAATGTAGCCCTCACGATTATGTTTGACCCCTACGATCAACAACGACCACAGTACCGCGACCTATCAGTCTGATATTTGCGATCACCAATCTTTAGCCATATTGAACCAAAGTCCCGAAATGAGCCGTGCTAAGGTCATCGAATCTCATGCGCTGGTGGTGCTAGCTCGTTCTCGCAGAGTAAGAATATCGCGCTTGGGCGGCGCCCCAAATAGGCGGCTATACTCGCGGCTAAACTGGGATGGACTCTCATAACCCACGTTGAAGGCCGCCGCGGCGGCATCCATATCCTCGTTCAGCATCAAGCGTCGAGCCTCGTTGAGACGCATCCATTTCTGGTACTGTAGCGGGCTCATGGCAGTAAGCTGTCGGAAATGGTGGTGCAGGCTGGAAGCGCTCATCTGAACATGTCTCGCGAGTTCCTCGATACTCAACTGCCGGGCATAGTTCCCCTTCATCCAGTCGATGGCCCTGGCAATTCGGTGGCCCTGGCTACCCGCTGACGCGATTTGCAGTAAGCGCCCTGCTACCTCGCTTTTAAGAAGACGAAAGTGAATTTCACGGACGACCAGTGGCGCCAACGCCTCAATTTCATCAGGATGTTCCAGAAGAGCTAACAACCGGGTAAACGGCTCCAACAGCGCTGGTGTGATGCTGCCGATTGCCGCGCTACTGTCACATACACATTCACGATGCGCGGGTAGCCGCACATGTGCAACGAGTTCCGAAATCACCCTCAGGTCGAGGCGAAGCGCCAGTCCAAGGCAAGGCTTTTCAGAGCTGCCTTCCAGCACTTGCGAGCTGCCTGGCAGGTCGAGGGACGCAATCAAAAAACGATCAGTGTCGTAGGTATATGCCTGCTCTCCGATTAGCAATTGTTTGGCTCCTTGGGCGACAAACACAATGCTGGGCTCGATGAGACAGGGAGTAGGGCCAGTCAGTTTCTCTCGCCGAAAAAAGGTCAAGCCGGGAATAGCTGTCGCGCGGTCGTCCTCTCCCACCGTCCTTTTCGCAATGGCTTCGGCTAACCGTCTTTGAAGAGCACTAAGCTCATCCCCCCGGGGCTTTGTACGACCATCTGTAGGCATATCGATTTCCATGTTGCACGTGCGACCAACATACACCTCCTCACTTTTATGTCACTCGCATTCCCCATAATGCTGGAGTATCGGGCAAGAATTCCGATGGATTGTTATACCGCTACGCGATCTTTGCCTGAAATAGTGCAATCCAACCTCAACGCTGCCTGGCAATGAGCGTAAAGAAAAGGATTACGACATGATTAAAGACAAGGTGATTATAATAACCGGAGCATCGTCTGGTATCGGCGAAGCGACAGCACGGCTATTGGCAGGCCGGGGTGCCAAGGTCGTCCTTGGCGCACGTCGAGCCGACAAGCTCAAGATGCTAGCGGACGCCATCCTTCAGGAGGGCGGTGAAGCGATCTACCAGGAGCTCGACGTCACGAAGCAAGCGGACAATGATGCCATCGTTGCCCTCGCCAAGGACAAATTCGGCCGGGTCGATGTCATTTTTCTCAATGCTGGAATTATGCCCAATTCTTCGCTGTCGGCGCTTAAGACGAACGAGTGGCACCAGATGGTCGACGTCAACATAACCGGCGTTCTCAATGGCCTGGCAGCCGTTCTACCGACCTTCGTGGCGCAAAAATCCGGTCAAGTGATTGCCTCGTCTTCGGTAGCAGGTCTCAAAGCCTATCCGGGCGGCGCCGTCTATGGCGGCACCAAGTGGTTCTTGCGCAATTTCCTTGAAGTCCTGCGGATGGAATCGGCGATGGAGGGCACAAACATCCGAACCACCAATATCTATCCGGCGGCGATCAGCACTGAATTGCTCAACACAGTCAGTGAAGCGACCACGTCAGAGATGCTGCACAAGCTTTACGATCAGTACGGCATCTCACCAGATCGCATCGCGCGAGTCGTTGAGTTCGCCGTAGATGCCCCTGAGGACACTACGATCAATGAGTTCACCGTCGGGCCAGCCAACCAGCCCTGGTAAAAAACCCGAGAGCCCGAATTCCCCTCAATAAACAAAGCCAAAGGCGGGTTAGTGCTGCTGTAGCGCCGCCGATGGCTATGGGCTCGCGCCTGTGAATTAGAAAAGGAAATTGACATGACTGACAAGAGAGGAACCGCTACAGAGTTCAGTTCATCCCGTCGCTCCGTGCTGCAGGCGGGCGCTCTGCTTGCCGCTCTTGGAACCGTGCCTATCATGGCTGTCGGAGCAACCCCTGCGCTTGCACAGGGTGCCGAATGGGACAAGACCTTTCCACTCAGCGATAAGGTCGATCACGAAAAGATCTCTTTCAAAAATCGCTATGGCATCACCCTTTCAGGCGATCTTTATCTGCCAAAAGAGAGGTCAGGGAAACTATCGGCGCTTGCCGTTGCGGGGCCATTCGGCGCCGTCAAGGAACAGTCTTCCGGCCTTTATGCACAGACAATGGCTGAGCGGGGCTTCGTTACGCTTGCTTTCGATCCGTCCTACACTGGCGAGAGCGGTGGTGAGCCGCGCAATGTCGCGTCCCCTGACATCAACACCGAAGACTTCAGCGCGGCCGTCGACTACCTTGGTTTGCATTCTTCAGTCGATCGCGAAAGGATCGGCATTATCGGGATCTGCGGTTTTGCAGGTATGGCCTTGAACGCAGTTGCCGCCGATAAGCGCGTCAAGGCTGTGGCGACGACAAGTATGTACGACATGACACGCGTTATGTCCCGCGGTTACAATGATAGCACCACCCCAGAAGAGCGTGCACAAGCACTGGAGAAGATGAGCCAACAGCGTTGGTTGGACGCAGAAAATGGCGCTCCAGCAATGGCTGGCGGGCTTCCCGATAGCCTTGAAGGTGTCGATACACCGTTCATGATCCGATATTTCGAGTATTACAAAACCCCGCGGGGCTTTCATAAGAATTCGGTGAATTCGACAACCGGCTGGACCGCCACAACACCGTTGTCATTCATGAATATGCCGATCCTGCAATACATCGAGGAAATCTCTCCACGCCCTTCGCTCATCATCGCTGGACAGCACGCACATTCACGCTATTTCAGCGAGGATGCATATAAAGCTGCGGCCGAGCCTAAGGAACTTCTTATTATTCCGGGCGCTGACCATGTGGCTCTGTATGACCAAGTTGACGTTATACCGTTTGCGAAGCTGGAAAGCTTTTTCAACGAGAACCTCAAAGCCTGAGAAAATCGCGACGTCGGCGTATCCCGCCGGCGTCGCCCTGGGCATTGCAATGCTGCAGGCAGCCCCACTTACTACGAGCAGTATTGAACCTTGAGCAAACAGTCACCAGCCGAGACAGCAATACAGAGGTTAACTTGTCTAACACTTCTACCAACTAAAGGCACAATCTGTTGGTTAGATCGTTTTTCCTCAGCCTACCTCCCGAAACTTGAACGCTTCTACAAATGCTGCGAACGCCGAAGAATGGTTCCGTCTGTTGGGGTAGTAGAGATGATAACCTTGGAAGATCGGGCACCAGGTCTTGATGACCTCCCTTAAACGCCCATCCTTGACATATCTCAGAATGAGATCGGTCGGCGCATATGCAAGACCCATTCCGTCAACGGCTGCGTCGATCGCAGAACCGATATTGCTATAGACGAGTTGGCCAGCGACGCGGACGCTGAACTCGCGCCCGTCCTCCTGAAATTCCCAGGCGTAAAGGCCGCCGGATGTCGGCAAACGAAGGTTGACGCAATTATGCTCTGTGAGATCCTGTGGGCTCACTGGCACTGGGCGTCGCTCGAAGTATTCAGGCGAACCGACGACGGAGTAACTGACATCGGGACCAATACGCACCGCGACCATATCCCGCGCTATCGCCTCGCCTAACCGTACGCCGGCATCGAACTGCCGCTCAATGATATTTGTAAAGCCGTTGTCGACGATAAGTTCCACCTGAATGTCCGGGTATTCGCGAAGGAAATTTTTCAGGCGATGCCGAAACACCAATTCAATTGCGTCGTCAGGACAGACGATCCGGACGTGGCCGGAGGGCCTGTCGCTGAGAGCCTTCAGCGCAGTGATCTCCGAACTAATACCCTCAAAATGATGCTCAATGCTCTGGACCAGCCGCTGCCCCATGGCAGTGGGTGCCACGTCGCGGGTCGTGCGCGCCAGAAGACGCATTCCTAGCCGCTCCTCCAGCGTTCGGATCGTGTGGCTAAGAGCGGATCGGGTGACCCCAAGTTTTACTGCCGCGCGCGTGAAGCTGCGTTCTCGCGCCACCTCTAGAAAGGCTCGCATCTCGGTAAATTCATCTCGGCGCATTGTTGAATCTCTCTCACCACGACATGTCGTTTATATCGTCTAGTGGCTCGACTTCAACACAGTTATCTAACTTGCAAAGAGAGCGAGTATGAGATGACTGAACTGACCACGGATGAGAGCCTGCAGTCAACGCCCTGGAGCGCCGTTACCTGCCTGTCCCTGCTGACGTTCCTTCTGGTGGGACTGGAGTTCATGCCAGTCAGCCTGCTGACGCCGATAGCCCAGGACCTTTCTATTACCGAGGGACAAGCAGGACTGGCGATCGCAGTCTCGGGCTTTTGTGCAGTCGTGACCAGCTTGTTCGGAAACAGGCTTCTCGGCCAACTGGACCGGAAAATGGTCGTAGTTTTCTATACGTCGATCTTGACGCTCTCCAGCCTCACTGTTGCCCTTGCCCCAAGCTACCTCATCTTACTGATCGGGCGTGCCATGGTTGGAATCGCGATTGGTGGCTTCTGGTCGCTGTCGACCGCCATTCTGGCTCGGCTCGCATCCGGCCCAGATCTTCCGAAGGCAATTGCGTTGCTTCAGGGCGGTACGGCGATGGCAATCGTTGCTGCCGCACCGCTGGGTAGTTTTCTGGGCAGCCTTATGGGCTGGCGCAACACTTTTTTCGTAACAGTGCCAATAGGGCTTATAGCGCTGGTGTGGCAGATCACTGCTCTGCCCAAGATGCCGTCTGCCAAGGCTGCTACCGTCGGGACGATGTTAGGATTGTTGCGCGATCGTACGTTTGTGATTGGGATGGTGGCGACGGCCGTGACGTTCATTGGGATGAATTCGCTTTCAATCTATCTGAGGCCATTCCTGGAACAGGTGACTCGTCTCGATATCAACACGCTGTCCATGGTGTTGCTCGGTCTGGGCGCCGGCGGCCTGGCAGGGCTGTTTGCGATCGGTTTCGTGCTTCGTCAGCATCTCGACCTCGCACTTATCGGCATGCCCGTTATCCTCGCCGTCATTGCTCTGCTTCTGATCGCAGGCGGACCATTCCAATGGCTGACGGCCTCCCTGCTCGTTCTTTGGGGTGTCGTTTCTACGCCGGTACCCGTCGCCTGGAACACCTGGATGACACGGATCATCCCCGATGATCTCGAAGCCGGCGGCGGCCTGCAAGTCGCACTGATCCAACTCGCCATCGCGGGTGGCGCGTCTGTAGGCGGGGTTTTGTTCGACACCATCGGATGGTGGAGTGCTTTCGTGCTCTCCGCAGTTCTCCTTGCCGGGGCGGCGGTTCTGGCTGCCCTCGCCCGGCCGCGCAACTGATTTCTCAAACTCAAAAACGTGGAGACCATCATGTCACAAGAAATCGAAAACAAGGTGATTGTCATCACCGGAGCCAGCAGTGGCCTCGGCGAAGCGACGGCCCGCCATCTTTCCGCATGCGGCGCAAAGGTGGTTATCGGCGCACGCCGCCTTGAGCGCATCGAAGCTTTGGCTGCGGAACTGACCGCGCAAGGCCAAAACGTTGTTGCGGTCGGTACTGACGTAACCGACCGGGATCAGGTCAAAAACCTTGTCGATATCGCTGTCGAGCGGTTTGGTCGGATCGACGTCATGCTGAACAATGCCGGTCTCATGCCGCTGGCCCCGCTGGAACGCCTGAAGATCGACGAATGGGATCGAATGATCGATGTCAACATTAAGGGTGTGCTTTACGGTATTGCTGCGGCACTGCCCCACATGAAGGCGCAACAGTCCGGGCACATCATCAATGTCTCCTCGGTTTATGGCCATGTCGTCGATCCGGGTGCAACTGTTTATTGCGCCACCAAACATGCCGTCCGCACGCTCTCAGAGGGTCTGCGCAAGGAGGTGAAGCCCTACAATATCCGCACGACCATCATCTCGCCGGGTGCGGTCAGCACTGAACTCCTCGACCATATCAGCGAAAAGGATATTCAGTCGGGCACCAGGGAGTTTGTCAGCAAGATCGCCATCGGACCCGGGACCTTCGCCCGGAGCGTCGCATTCGCGATCAATGAGCCTGATGACGTCGACATCAACGAAATCCTCTTCCGGCCCACAGCGCAACCGGTCTGAGCCGGGACGGACCGACGCGTCCTGACCGCCTCATTGCAGTTCGACCCGCTTCCGCTGCGCGGCGCATATCCCGCTCTCAACGAACGGGTCCACCAGAACCTCTAACTCTCCCCCAAACGAAGGACATATTGATGAACACTTTCAAAATCGCCCTCACGGCACTGGCACTGGCGTTCACCTCTCCGGCATTCGCCAGCGATACAAAGTCACCGATTATCGGTGCATGGCGTATGTCGGAGCTGAAAGTGGGCACTGCGGGCAATCTTCAGGCCATTCCCTATTCAGGCCAGCTTGTCTTCACCAAAGGGGGTACCCTATCGGTCCAGGCCATGAACCCCGATGCCGATGCCGCTGACACGCCTTACACAACAAAAGCCTATGAGGCGTATTATGGCCCGGTCGAGATCGACGACGCCAAGAACATATTCGCGATCACGGTGGAATCCTCTCTCGTCCGCAACTTGATCGGTCAGCGACTTGAGCGCAAGTTCGAGGTCACCGGTGACAAACTGGTGATTTCCCCTGTGAATGCCGAAGAAGGTTGGCGCGTGAGCTACGACCGCTTCTGACTATTCATGACGGGTCGTTTATAATGACCCGTCATCAAGACATACGGTAGCGATCACTGCTCATACTGCAAAGGATAGACCCATGGAGATCATTAAACTCGGTTTACAGCCATCAAGCAAAGGTCCGGCTGACTGGTTCACCGGAACTGTTCGTATTGACCCGCTCTTTGCAGCCAATACCGCCCGACGGGGTGCCGCCGCGTCCGTTACGTTCGAGCCGGGTGCTCGAACTGCGTGGCACACCCATCCTCTGGGCCAAACTCTCATCGTGACTGCGGGACTTGGCAGAGTTCAGCGCGAAGGTGGCCCAATCGCGGAGATCCGCCCCGGTGACGTGATCTGGTTCGAGCCCGGCGAAAAGCACTGGCACGGTGCTTCTCCCACGGTTGCCATGACCCATATCGCCATTCAGGAAAATCTCGATGGCAAGGTCGTGGATTGGATGGAGCAGGTCACGGACCGTCAGTACGAGCATTCGATCTGATATATGAAGCGCCTGCCGCATCGCGGCGGGCGCTTCTAAAGAAAAATGACGAACTTCAGATTGCAGTGACCCTATTCAATCCCATCAATGATGAAAGAGCGATAGTCTGCACCTAGAAACCTGTGCTTCACAGCAGCCTGGTAGTCGGGACTGTCATAAAAGTCACGAGCGGCTTTCATCGTTGGGAAGCTGGCAATCACGACGCCTTCTGGAGCAGGGCCTTCAAGGGCATCTAATGCACCATAGGCCGCAAGCACGCTCGCACTCGATGCTCCCAGGAGTGGCGTCACCAGTTCGGCATAGGTCTGCAGTTCAGCGGCGTCACGACTGCGTTCCCGAATAAAAATTGCATAGGCGGTCATTCCAAAATCTCCTTGGAAGTCAGGATAATATCAGTTGCGAATGACAACCTTGCCGAAGACGTTTCGGCTACCTAGGCGCTCATAGGCTGAATGGGCATCCTCAAAAGCGAAGACGCTATCGATCGCAGGGCGGATTTTGTGAGCGGCGACAGCCCGGTTCATTTCCTCAAGGTCGCTGCGGTTACCAACGCTGATGACCTTGTAGGTCGCCTGGCTGAAAAACAGCTTCATGATATCAATTGCCTCGCCTTCAAGGCCGAGAGCACCGACGATGGAGACCTGACCGCCTTCGCGGATCGAGCGGACGGACTGGGCAATGGTGGCCGGTCCGCCAACCTCGACGATACGATCAGCACCCAGACCAGCGGTCAGGTCACGAACCTCTTTGTGCCAGTCGGGTGTCTGGCGATAGTTGATGAGTTTGTCTGCCCCAAGCGACGTCAGTTTTTCGAACTTGTCGCTGGACGACGTCGTGGCGATAACGCGTGCGCCGAGGGCTTTGGCGAACTGGATGGCAAAGATGGACACGCCACCAGTACCCAGAGTTAGCACTGTGTCTCCCGGACCGACACCTGATACCGCCGACCAGGCTGTCAGAGCAGCGCATGGCAATGTCGAGGCTTCCTCGAATGTGAGATGATCGGGAACGCTCGTCAAAGCTTCCGCACTGATCAGGAGGTATTCAGTAAGCCAGCCGTCCTGCTCATTCTGATACTGCTCGCGGTGCGCGGGAATGCGACCGCCGAACCAGTTCGTAAAGAAGCTGCTCATGACACGATCGCCGACAGTAAACCGCCGCACACCGTCACCGACAGCTTCAATGACACCTGCACCGTCCGACAGGGGCACGTGGTTTTCAACGATGCCGAAGGGATAGTGTCCCTGGGCGATAATGATGTCGCGGAAGTTCAGCGAACTTGCCTCGACACGAACCAGCACCTGACCTGTACCAACCTCGGGAAGGTTCTCTTCATTGACATTCAGGGTGCCCATGTCGCCCACGTGCTTGTGGCGGTAAACTTTCATCTTTCAACTCCATGCTTGACTATGGAGCTAAACTAGCATTGGTAGTTCGGATGAATAATGCCTCTTAGTCTGGCATTTATGTCCGATCGTCCAATTTGAAGAACAATGATGAACCCGTTTGATGAAATCATCCACCAGATGCAGGTCGAAACGTCGCTCTACGCCAGTCTCCACCTGACCGCGCCCTGGGGCATCCGGTTTCACACCGGAGAAAACGCCAGATTGGTCGTGATCTCCGGAAGTGATTGCTGGTTGAGGTGGGAAGGGATCAGCGATCCGGTCAGACTGACTGCCGGCACCTGCATGATTGTGCAGCCCAATGTCACCTTCGATCTATCGGACGTGCCTGACCAAAGCGTGATTGCCTGTGAAACAGTGGTGACATCAGCAACGATAGGCACAGTGGCCTATGGCGGAAGCGGCTTGCAGACCGAGTTGGTCTCAGCTCGCTTTTCCTTCGATGCAGTTGCCGCGGAGCCACTGTTTCGCTCGATACCAGAACTGGTTCATTTTCCGCTGTATGATACGCATTCCGCTTTGATCAAAGCGACCCTCGATCTCATCGGTATGGAAACCAACGCCGGCGAGCACGGTTCAGGGTTTGTGATTGATCGACTGGTCAACACCCTGTTCGTGCAGGCGCTGCGCGCATTATGCAGCAACGATACTGGCAAGACGAGTTGCTGGCTCGCAGGCCTAGGAGATCGGCGACTAGCACGAACGATCCACGCCATCCATTCTGATCTCGCTCGCCGCTGGACCGTCGAAGACATGGCACAGGAAGCCGGACTTTCGCGTTCAAGCTTTGCAGCCCTGTTCAAATCGGTCGTTGGCGAGGCCCCGCTGGATTACCTTACGGGATGGCGCGTTTATCGAGTCAAAATGCTGCTGGCAGCGACAGACGAGAGCCTGCTACACATCGCAAACATGGTTGGCTACGACAGCGACTTGTCTCTGAGCCGCGTATTCAAACGACGAACAGGCAATGCTCCAGGCAGATGGCGGCAAATCATGAAACAGGGAAGGAAAATTCATAAGGAGCTGGCCAGTGTCGGTTCCGAAATTGAGGTTGCGTAATGGTGCCTCGAATGAACTCGTCTGTGACGAACTTTTTTGAGTTGGGTTAGTAGTCCTCTCGCGATGGCTGCAACAGCATGGCCCTGAATCATATATTAGTGGTTACTAGCTCTTGAGGGGATATGAACCCGTGACCCGTTGCTATTTTTACGACGGGAATGGGGCCGTTAGCGGAACGTCCGGTTTTACCGAAAACAATTGGAAATCAGACATAAATGTCCGTTTAACTGGTTGAGTGCCAGTCAAGAATATCCGCCACAAAACATCAACGGCCGAAAGAGCCTTTGAGTCATGACAGGAGGCTGTCGCTAACTTAAAAAAGTTAGAGCGTGTTTATTGCCGCTAAGAACAGATGGGGTGGATGCCCCTACGGCCGGTATCGCAATGTACCATAGCAATGTATGCAGCAATCAACAGACAGCGACGAGCAGACAAAAATAATGATATCACCGCGCCGAGCGGAACATTCGAGACTAAACGCCGAGATGATGTCGCAGCGTTTCGCCATCATATTGGGTTCGGAAAATCCCCTTTGACTGCAGCAGAGGGACGACATTGTCGACGAAGTCCGTTAGACCTGATGGTAAAACATCGGGCATCAGGTTGAAACCATCAGCAATACCTTCTGCGTGCCAAGTTATAATATGACCTGCCAATTGATCAGGCGTGCCGACGAATAGATGATGTCCTGCTCCGCCTCCAAGCCGTCTATTCAGTTGCCGGACCGTCAATTGTTCCCGGCGAGCCATCCCCACCGTCGCGTGAAAGAATGATTTACTCGCCCCAGATGCCGGTTCAGGCAAATCGTCTGGTAATGGCTTATCGGGATGAAGAAGCTCAACTGGTACTTGAAGAATTGCCGCCAACCTCGGTAGGAAATACGCGTCAGGAATAGCATCCAGGGCACCGTTACCTTAATCAAAGCGTAAACGTCAGCAGCGATAATAGGGTATGACAGAACCTCGTGCCTCGCTTTATCGTCGCCATCGTTATCCAGCTGAGATTATCGCGGAAGCTGTCTGGTTGTATTTCCGCTTTCCACTGAGCTTTCGTATGGTCGAAGTTATGCTGGCTTACCGCGGGATATTCGTCACACATAAGACAGTTTACGAATGGGCTGAGAAATTCGGACGGGCTTATGCCAGTAATATCCGTCGTCGCACACCGCGCCTTGGCGATAAATGGCACTTGGATGAATGCGTAATATCTATCAAAGGTGAGCATCACATTCTTTGGCGAGCGGTTGATCAGGACGGTTTTGTGTTAGATGTTTTGGTCCAGAAACGCCGCAATACCAAGGCCGCCAAGCGTTTCATGCGCAAGCTTCTCTCTGCACAGGGCTGCGCACCGCGGGTTATGGTCACCGATAAACTACGATCATATGGCGCTGCCAAACGAGCTATAGGCCTTAGCGTTTGTGATCATCGCCAACATAAGGGTTTGAACAATCGGGCAGAGAATTCGCATCAGCCGATCCGACGACGCGAGCGTGTTATGAAGCGCTTTAAATCGGCGCGACATGTGCAAAACTTCACGTCGATACATGATCCGATCTACAACATATATTATTTCCCCCGCAACCAATTCGATGCTGCTGATCATCGTGAGTTACGACAAGCCGCCACTAACATGTGGCGTGAAATAGCGTGCCTGAAATCTGCATGACAGATGCCACAAAGAATGAGCCACGTCTGCACTCTCGTTAAAGTAACAGTGCCGCATCAACGCCTCAAAGACTTGATCCACTTGGGCTAGACTTTTCAACCTCACATGTACAATTATGGCCAAAAATATAACCGCTTGGTACTCGCTGAAACTTGGATACGTATCCATCTAAAGGGGCGCTGCAATAAAATGACCTGTCGCTGTGTGCTGCATCACATCCATGGGAATGCCGTAGATTTCTTTAAGACGTTCCGGTACCATAATCTCGGTGGCCGTGGATTGAGCAATCAAACGCCCACTATGCAGTGCAAAGACCGCGTCACAAAAGCGTGCTGCCATATTTACATCGTGCAATACGACGAAAATGCTTAAGCTTTTCTCGGTAGAAAGCTTCTTAACCAACGATAAAACTTCTATCTGATGCGCAATATCAAGTGCTGATGTCGGCTCGTCCAGCAAAAGGCATTCAGCATCTTGAGCAACGAGCATAGCCAGCCATACGCGCTGTCGTTCACCGCCTGAGAGAGTATCAACCATGCGCTCTACAAATGGGGCGATACCTGTCAGTTCAATTGCCTCATCGACCTTCTGGCGATCGACGGCGCTAAAACGTCCCAGAGCACCATGCCATGGATAGCGGCCAAGTGCTACAAGCTCCTTAACCAGCATACCGGATGCAGGGGCAGTCTGCTGAGGAAGATACGCAATCTTTCGAGCAATTTCGCGATCACCCCATTCAACAAGTGGCTTTCCAGCGAAACGCACAACTCCACTCGAAGCTGCGTGCTGGCGTGCAAGAATCTTTAGAAGAGTCGACTTGCCCGATCCGTTGTGACCTATGAGTGCCGTCATGCACGCTGCTGGTATCGACATTGTCAAAGGCTGCAATAAGCTACGTCCAGGAACTGTAAAACTGACATTTTCAAGTTCAAACAATGCGGCAGTCATAGCTCTATCCAGTTTGCTAAGGGTTTGGCTGTTGATAGCAAAAGCTGATCAATATTTACATGTTAAAATGCCAAAGAGCGGCTTTTGATTAAATCATTTTTGAAAAGCGCTCTATCTATCTATTTATTTTTTCGGAAAGATACGTTGGGCTTTCCTTTAAACATGACACGTCGCATCGAAGACGTTCGTCTGCTCGACGATCTTCGCTTTCGCAGATGGAATAGCGCAATTGCAGATGTGTGGACGGTCGATTGCGGCCCAAATGCAAGCGGCAAACAACGGCTGTATTGCAAACTTTTCGTCTATGGATGATCTGATAGTATAAGGGCTTCTAAAGATCTGAGTATCATTGATGTTTAAAGGCCGCCATTTTGATAATTCGTCATCCTTCAGTGTGTTCGGTGTTACTTGGTCTACAATTTGAGCCTTCGCAATCTAAAGGAAATGATGGCGGAGCGCGGTATCGATCTAGACCGTTCAACGATGTATCGCTGGGTTCTGTATTTCAGTCCAAAACTGCTTGACCGTTTCAATTTTAGGAAGCGTCAAGTCGAAGGCGAGTGGCTGTACCTGTATCGTGCGATAGACACTAATGGTGTACGATTGAATGCGATTTCAGCAAAGACGTTGATCTGACTGCACCCAAGCGCTTTTTGCGCAAGGCTTTGGCCATGCATCGCAGACCGGAGCGAATTACGATTGATGGCCGTCAGACCAATCGTACTGCCAATCCGTACTGTGATGCTGAGAACCGCCTCAGACAGGCTGTCAAACCCATTGCAATTCGCTTCGGCAAATATATGAACAACATGATTGAGCAGGATCATCGCCTCATCAAGCGGCGCGCACGCTTTATGCTCGGCTTTAAGTCCGAAGCTGCAGCCAGCATCACGTTTTCCGGCATTGAACTCATTCATATGATGCGAAAGCAGCAAGTGGTGTTCGCTTCATCGCCAAAGCTTTCCATCAAACCCTAGTTCAACGCCCTCACAGCATAATTGCGTCCAAAGATAAGCCGTGTTGCGTAACTAGCAAATTTTTGCAACAGAGCCCCTCGAAGCTGTCCGTGCCACAGATCCTCATCTGTTGGTCTTGCTTACATATGGATTAGGATTTCAACCCGGTATTCTTGCTTCAGCTTAATAGCGAGTCGATGTAATACATAACGAATGAGAATGTGACATTTCAGGCACATCTTTTTGATAAAGATTTGAGACCTATTTCAACTTCAAACAAGCCGGGGAGCGATCTCATCGCTCGAAGCCTCTGTTTTGCCACGACAAAAGATGAGTAATTAATACATATTTTATCTTCCAGCTTGGAATTCTTCTAAATCACTATGATTGCGCGATATTTTTTAAACCTTTAATGCGTGAGGAGGCTTCTGCATGAACCCAGATGCCTATCATGTAACTTATCCGGAGTGCGCTTAAGAATGACTTCCCGCTTGTGGGATCTGACAGAACTTTATGAAAGTGAGCAGATTAATCTGCGAGCTTTCGTGCGCCGTATTGTCGGAAACACCGCCACAGCTGAAGATGTCGTTCAACAAGCATTCCTGAACCTGCTCTCGAGATACGAACATACAGAGAAGGTGCCCGGCCCAGCTTATGTAAAGCGAACAGCGCGTAATCTGGCACTTAATCATTTACGCAATACCCGTCTCAGGGCAGATGTCGAGATTGCTGTCGATGAGCCAGAGCGCCTTGCCGATACGAGACCATCGCCTGAAATGACTGTGCTCTACCGCAGTGAGCTGCATCGTCTTTTACACTCGATAACGCAGCTTCCGCCGCGAAGGCGCGAAGCCTTCATTCTCAACCGGATCGAAGGTTTGAGTTATGATGAAGTCTCAGTACGTATGGGCATTTCCCGAAATACGGTTATAACGCAGATCGTGTCAGCCTTAGCTGAACTCGACAGACAGCTTTCGGAATAGTTATCAGCGGAAACATCAGGACGCGCATGAAGGAGTTTGAAACCGATCCGGTTTACATGAAAGCGCTGGAATGGTTTGTCCTTTTGCAGGACAAAACCGTCAACGCTGATGATCGGCATGCGTTCTCAGTCTGGATCGGGTCTGATCCCGCCCATCGGCTGGCCTATGAGCGTGCAAAAAAACTGTGGCAACGATTTGATACTATTAAGCCTGAATATGATCGTATCCGTCAGTCAAAACGGCCTGTTAGTCGGCGTGGCGTGGTGCTGGGTAGCCTTGCAGCGCTTGTTCTCCTTCCCGGTGCTTTTCTCATATCGCGCCATGGCTTGTTTGCGACCTATCAAACTGGTGTTGGTGAACGCCGCAGCTTTACACTTGCCGATGGAAGCTCCGTTGAACTCGGCACCTATTCGGCTTTATCTGTCGATTTTTCGGATGATCGCCGTGACCTCGTGCTCCATCGGGGACAGGCATTCTTTCAGGTCGTCTCTGATCAGTCGCGTCCCTTTGTTGTCAGTGCCAGTGGCGGCACCATAACTGCGCTCGGGACTGCTTTTGACGTTAAACTGACAGATCAGGTGGTCACCGTGTCTGTTGTCGAGCATGCCGTTTCAATAGCATTTGGCCAGATTGATCCGGTACGGCTGAATGAAGGTTGGCAAATAACCTATGGGGCTGAGGAAACATCGGCTCCTCAGAACGCCGATAGAAATATTGTGGAAGCGTGGCGTAACGACAGGGTTATCTTTGAAGATGTTCCGCTCAGCCGTGTACTAAACGAACTGGAACGCTATCGCCGGGGTAAAATTTTCACCACCGACACAGAAATCGGCAATATGCCCGTCACGGCTATTTTCGATACACGTGATGCTGAAGCGGCTCTTACAACCATAGCCGAAACCTTGCCTGTCAGGGTTCTGAACGGCTCCGGGTGGATCACGGTTGTTACACGGCGATAATAACTTGATAAAAAAAATCAAAATTTTTTACAATGGCGATCATTAGATCGCTTTTCCGAGGTGTCTTATCCTGTGAGGGCTGCCTTGCAGCCGAGTAGTAATCGGAAATCCTGCCACACGCAGGGCGTCAGACATCGGGAAATCAGCCTATGCACGTCGATATGAAGAGCGGAATGCGGAACCGTCATCGCCTGAGTTCTAAGGCTCTTCTTAAAACCGGATTCTCTCTGCATCTCCTCGCGGCCAGTGCATTAGTTGCCGTTATGGCATTCGCGCCCGGCGTGGTGTGGGCGCAAGCCGCTGCAAATGGTCAGATGCAGCGCACATCATTTGATATTGCAGCACAGCCATTGTCCAAAGCGCTGGTTCAGTATTCAAACGAAACCGGTGTTCAACTGTTCTTTGATGCAAGCATTGTGCGTGGCAAAAACTCTGGCGGTGCGAAAGGTTCGCTGACACGTTCAGAAGCACTGAGCCACATTCTTTCCGGCTCTGGTCTCACATATAGTCTGCGCGGCAATACCGTTACGATATCGGCACAACAATCACCAAGTGCTGACGCAGTTGCTCCGGATGGCTCCTTGTTGCTTAACACGATTACCGTTGAGGGCAATGGCGGTCAAAGCGCATTTGGCCCTGTGGATGGTTATCTTGCAGCCAGCACATCGTCTGCAACAAAAATGGACACCCCACTGATTGAAACACCTCAGTCAGTCACAGTTGTAACTGCCGATCAGGTGCGTGATCAGAAAGCGACATCGATCGCTCAGACGCTAAGTTATACGCCGGGGGTGTCTGCCCAATCAGGCTCATTCAGCCGCATGGTCGATGACCTTACTATTCGCGGTTTCAATGTTGCGTCCGGTAATAGCGGAACTTTGCGCGACGGCATGAAACTGCAATCTAATGTTTATGACGGTGGCCAGGAGCCCTATGGCCTGGAACGTGTGGAAGTTCTGCGCGGCGCGTCGTCCGTACTTTATGGGCAGCTTTCGCCGGGCGGGGTGGTCAATGGGGTTTCCAAACGCCCGACTGATACACCATTGCACGAAGTGAATGTCGAATATGGCAGCTATAATCGTAAGCAGCTCTCTGCTGATTTTGGCGGCCCAATTACCAGTGATGGCAGTCTGACCTATCGTCTGACCGGGCTGTTGCGTGATGCGGACAACTGGGTTGATAATACGCCTGATGATAAGTTTTACATCGCACCAGCTGTTACTTGGAAGCCGGATGAGGCAACGTCATTCACTGTTCTGGGAAGCTATCAGCATATCAAAACGGGTTTCGCTACGCCGCTGCGCTATGAAGATGTCAGCCAGGGGACAATCCCGCGGGATCGTTTTTTGGGAATTGAGGGCTTCGATAAATATAATGTCGATATGTACACTGTTGGCGGATTATTCGAGCACCAGTTTGAAAATGGTGTGAAGCTGCGCAGTAATAATCGCTATTTCCACTCTGATGTTGAGTGGAACTACATGTTCGGCAATCTAGCACCATCAAGCAATGGAAAGCTCACACGGCTTGCCAGCGAACGCTATGAAACATCCTATGGTGCTACCTCGGATACTTCACTCGAATATGCTTTCAATACAGGCGCAGTCGAACACACGATTATTGGTGGTTTTGACTACTATCGCCGGTCTTACGATTCAAACCGCTACAGAGGCACCACTTATAGCGTACTGGATCTTGAAACGGGCCAATATACCGGCAGCCCTTCAGTGAGCTATGCCGTCAATCGTGGTCAGAGGGCCATCGGCAATCAGTATGGGCTTTATCTGCAGGATCAGATTAAGTTCGACGAGCACTGGACTCTGTTGCTTGGTGGCCGGCATGACTGGTCAGAAAGCACAACAACAACATACCAAAATGGTAAGGTCACGGATCAGAAGAATAGCGCATTCACCGGACGCGCTGGCCTCGTCTATGTGTTTGACAACGGCCTCGCTCCTTATGTGAGCGTCAGTCAGTCATTCGATCCGCAGATTGGTGCAGATGTGAATGGTGACGCGCTAGAGCCAAACAAGGGACTGCAATACGAAGCTGGTATTCGATATCAGCCCGATGGCACTGACCTGATGTTGAGTGCGGCAGTGTTCGATCTCACGCAAAAGAATGTTGTTACCTATAATTCATTTGGTGACGCATTTCAGCAGGGTAAAGTTCACTCGCGCGGCTTTGAACTGGAAGCGCGGGGACAGGTTGGCGATCTTGGTCTGATTGCGGCCTATACTTTCACTGATGCTACGATCGAACAAAGCGCCAAGTCTTACGAAATCGGCGAACAGGTTGCTCTGGTTCCACGCCATAGTTTCTCGATCTGGGCTGATTACGATCTCGATAAGGTCGGTGTTAAGGGCGTTAATGTCGGAGCAGGTCTGCGTTATGTCGGAAAAACCAATCTTCCAGACATGGAACAGGACGTTCCGGCCTACACAATGGTCGATGCGATGGTGCGTTTCGATCTGGGTGCTTTCAAGCACGAGCTTGAGGGAACGTCGGTGACAATCAATGCACGTAATCTTTTTGATAAAAAATATTACACCTGTGTTGCTCAGGATGGATGTCGCTATGGCGAGCCTCTTACCGTCACCGCTACGCTCGGATATAAATGGTAACCCATAGAGGCATCACGCGTCGAAGCTTACTGGGTACGGTACTTGCCGCTCCTTTGGCGTTTACGATTACGGCTGGGCAAGCAGGTCAAACAGGCGGCATGCCGTCTATGTCACGCATCGTCAGCATGGATCTTCTGCTCACTGAATTACTCGTAACGCTTGGTCTGCAGCCAATCGCGACGGCCAATGTACCTCTTTATCAGCGATTGGTCGTTGACCCCGCAATTGATAATACCGTTGCAGATCTTGGGCCACTGAATGAGCCTAACATCGAATATATGCTCTCGCTTCGGCCTGATCATATTCTGATGGCGGATTGGCAGGCCTTATCGCTTGAAATGCTGGGGAAAATTGCTCCGGTGACAACCTATCCGGTCTTCGCAGGCAAAACGCCTGCGGTTGAACATGTTCAGGTACTCCTCCGCCGCCTCGCCATGCAAACAGATCGTATTGCTATTGCGGAGACCATGATTAACAACTGCGAACGTGCGATTGAAACAGCGTCGCACGCACTTTCCGGATTTGATCGCCCTGTCTATGTGTGCCGGTTCAATCGCGATGGGCGGAATGTGGCAATGTTCGGCGGCAACGGCCTGATCGGTGACATGTTAGAGCGGCTTTCGTTGCGGAATGCATTTGAGGGTCGCGTAAATGCATCGGGCGTTACGTCTGTTACGCTTAACCGCCTTGCAGAGAATTCCGACGCAGTCATTATCCACTTTGACAGAGGTGCAGAAACCGACGCGGCATTAGACAGGCTCGCTCATAATCCTATCTGGAATGCGTTTCCGGCGGTACAAGCAGGTCGCATTGTGCGTATGCCTGTCATTTACCCCAATGGTGGCGTGCGCTCCGCTGAAAGGCTGGCAGAGCAAATGCGCGAAGGGCTTTCCAATGTCTGACGCCAAAACACCCGCGTCGATCGACAAAAATCCGCCCCGCAATAGAAGCATTACCCTTGGAAGTGTTCTGATTGGTCTGGGGCTGCTTCTGTTCGCGCTTAACCTCCGGCGAAGCGGCATATGGCCTGTCAATGCCGGGGTAATATTTACGCCTGATACAACCAATCTTGCGGAAATGCTTGTTTATTATAGCTATCTCCCACGCGTGAGCGTGGCAATTCTGGCGGGAATATTACTAGCGCTCTGCACAACGCTACTGCAGCAGGTGCTTTCCAATCCGCTTGCAGAGCCGGGCACTCTGGGTATCTTCTCAGCATCGCGCGTAACTGTTGCGATCACGGTTCTCTGGTTTCCTGCAGCAGCAAACTCCGGCTTTATTCTTCCCTCCCTCATTGGCAGCGGCATGGCGCTGGCAATGATTTTATTCATCACGAAATCACAGCAATTCACCCCGCTCAGGATCGTACTCTACGGCATGGTACTTTCGCTTTGTTTTGAAGCCGTGACCACAATGCTGTTGATTGCGCATTTTGAAGATCTGGGCGAACTAATCGTCTGGCAATCAGGCTCGCTATCACAGAACAATTGGCATGGAACGCTGTTGCTCCTCATTGCATCTCTGACGCTTAGCTTAATAGCTTTTATGTTGTTGCGACCTCTGACAGCAATGGGCGTTAACGAAACCGTGGCCACCAATCTCGGCTCAAAACCTGTACTTGTCCGGACTATGACTCTGATCGCTGCCGTAACAGGTGCTGCGATTGTCATATCTACCTGCGGCGTCATTGCCTTTATCGGTCTTGGTGGTGCTGCAATAGCCCGCTTTGCAGGGGCAAGGAGATTGAAAGACCAGTTGGTTGCAGCCCCGTTGATTGCAGCAGGTTTATTACTGACAACGGATCAGTTGTTGCTGTTTCTCCTGCCAGCAGTGGATGTTCCGGCGGGAAGCCTGACAGCTATTCTTGGTGCGCCACTTCTCCTGATTATTCTGCGAAAAGCACGGTCGCTGCGGACACAGACCTCCTCTTTAACTGACGGAGCATCCTATAAACGCCAGGCGCCCTTGTTTCTCCTCCTTCTCCTGTTAGCACTGGTGGCTTTAACGCTCTTTGTCCTGGTGATAACGCGTACCGAGGGGGGCTGGCATATTCTTATCGCCAGCGAATGGGCAAGCTATTTTGAATGGCGCGTTCCGCGCATAATGGCTGCTGCGGCTACAGGAGCGATGCTCGCTATAGCGGGATGTCTTATGCAAAGGATGACCGGTAATCCGATGGCAAGCCCTGAATTGCTGGGCATATCATCAGGAGCCGCCCTTCTGATGATCCCAATCGTTCTCTTCCTACCTCCGCTAGGGCGCACTCAAAGCATTATGATTGCAGCGCTCGGAAGCATATTGATCCTCTCTCTTTCTCTGCGCTTGACAGCACGGGCGGGCTTTGCGCCAGAAAGACTGCTGATGACTGGTATTGCGGTCACCGCACTTTCAGGTTCTGTTATATCGATCGTCATTTTTCTGGGCGACATGAGGATAACCCGGCTACTGGGATGGATGTCCGGGTCGCTTTATTCCGTTCGCATGTCCGATGCTCTAATTGCATCAGTAATCTGTATCACTGGCCTTTGCGCGGCATTGTTGCTCCAGCGATGGATGGAGATTTTACCATTAGGACAGCAAGTTTCCCGCTCACTTGGGCTGAGGTTAAATCGCGCTCGTTTGCTGATCGTTCTTCTGACCGGGCTATTGACAGGAACCTCCGTTCTCCTTGTCGGACCAGTCAGCTTCATCGGTTTGGTAGCACCTCATCTTTCTCGGTTATTTGGCTATCATCGACCTGCGCCGTTTCTGCTCAGTTCTTCGTTGATCGGGGCTGCAATCCTCGTTCTCGCTGACTGGATCGGCAGATCTATTGCCTTCCCATGGGAAATACCGGCCGGGCTGATCGCAACATTTGTTGGTGGTTCGTTTTTCTGCCTGGCTGTGGCGCGACGATGATTAAAATTTTTGCGGATCAATTTACAGGGCCACTTGCCGAATTGGCTGACCATTTCTTCCTGATCAGAGAAGCGACTACGGATTTTGAGCCCGCACTTCAGATATTTGATCCGGATCGCTTAGATAGCATTTTGAAAAGCTTCGCTAAACGCTATGAAGAGCCTGAGACCCGCGCTGTGGCGTCGCAATGGTCTAAACTCTATTTCTCCCGGCTTATTCTGCCCTCTGCGGCAGCCGCGATCTTATTTGACTGGCAGCTGCAACTTGATATCTCACATATGTACGTTGCTTTGGATAGCGATGGTGGCAGCATCCGTTTTGGCTTGCCTTCTAAAGGCAATCGAACCGCAATAAAAAATCCCAGAGAGCGCTTTTCATTTCTAGTCGATGCACATCTGCACCAGGTCATTCCAGTTTTGTCCGATGTCAGTGGACTGCCGCGCAAGGTGCTATGGAGCAATGCTGGAAACATACTTGAAAATGTGGTTCAGCGCAGCGCTTCGATATTAGGGTCAGAACATTTTGGCGTAAGTGACGGGCATCACTATCTCGCGGAACGTCGCTTTGAGAACGGTAAGACCAATCCATTATTCGAGCCTGTGCGATACATTGATAACGACGGTGAAATTCAACGTAAACGCCGCATCTGCTGCTTACGATATTTCATCCCTTCATTGTCAGTCTGCAAAACCTGTCCTTTAGAAAAAGCCTAGAGCGTAACCAGGGCGTACGTGTTGGCGAGTTTCGGATTTAGATAACCAGTCAAGAATCCTAATTCCAAACATAACCGTCGACTACGTCTCCATCTAAGTTGGAAACAAATGACTGCAAAAGTCGCCCGTCCGCACAAACTAACCAAAAGCAGGACGCACTTGAGATAGCTTCTCCGAGATTACCTATACGCCTGTAAGGGGCAGCCCTAGATCCATCGAATAGAATTCTAACTTATCCGCTCGAAACATCTATCAGTGCACTGAAGCGTACATAATGTCTTTTTCAGTGACTGTAAGCGGCGCGAATTCTTCAACAATACGCCCCTGACGACAGACCAGAATTCGATCTGAAAGAGACAGAATTTCCGGAAGATAAGAGGAGATAACGATAACAGCCAGTCCCTGATCTGCAAGACCTTCAATCAGACTGTGAATTTCTGCAATCGCGCCCACATCTACGCCACGCGTCGGCTCATCAAAAATGATAAGTTTGGGCTTCTGCACAAGCGCCTTGCTGATCACAACCTTCTGCTGATTGCCGCCTGAAAGCTCGATAACCTGTGCTTTTGAATCAATGCTTCTGATGGCGAGCTTATTTCGCCATGTATCGGCGAGCGCCTTCATTTCCTTATAGCTTATAACTGGCAGCCGTTCCAAACCAGCAGCCAGAAGTCCCGCATAAAGATTTTCAGCTATGGACATGGTTTCAAAGAAGCCATCAACCTTCCGGTCTTCAGTGACATAAACGATCCCGTCGCGCACGGCCTCACGTGGCGTGGTGTAACGCACCGGCCGCCCACGATATTCGATGGTTCCGCCACGCAGAAAATTGCGTTTGAAGACTCCGGCAATGATCTTCGCCGTCTCTGTTCTGCCCGAACCAACAAGCCCGAAAACACCAGTCGTCTGTCCCTCAAAAACTGAGAAGGATGTGTTGCGCACCATCGCCCCCATAGACACATCTTCAACCGACAGGATGCGCGGGCCAGCTGGACGGATAGCTCGGCGTGGTAGCCCTGCCTCAACAGAAGTACGCCCGATCATTGCCTGAACAATCTTCGCCTGATCCAGATGAACGGTATTCTCCGTTATCACCTTCTCACCGTCACGCATGATCGTGATACGGTCCGAGATAAGCAGAGCTTCCTCCAGAGCATGACTAATGAAAACTATGGTTACGCCGCGTTTTTTCAATCGCCTGACAAGTGCGAAGAAATGCTTGCGTTCTTCAGGTGTCAGAGTAGCCGTTGGTTCATCAAAGATGATGATTTTCGCGTTCAGCCGCACTGCGCGCGCGATCTCCACCATCTGGCGTTTTGCGGCACCAAGCGTTGAGACATTGGCTGTAGGATCAACAGTAAAATTCAGCGATTGCAGAAACTGTTGTGCCGCAATGGTAATGCCGCGTAAGCGGTTGAATGCTTTCTCATCGCCAAGATAGAGATTCTGAGCAACAGTCATCGAGGGCACAAGGCTCGTTTCCTGAAACACCATAGCGATACCATGTTGCAAGGCAATGGCGGGGCCGGAAAACTTTATTTCCCTCCCGTTCAGAATAAGTTTGCCAGAACTCGGTTCCACAACACCCGCAATCAGTTTGCTGAGTGTTGATTTTCCGGCTCCATTTTCACCCAGCAGTGCATGCACCTCCCCCGGGTAAAGGTCGAAATCAACGGCATTAACGGCGATATTCCCGTGATAAGATTTCGTGATCGCCTTGGTCTCCAGCAGAACTGTCATTGCCTATCACCTTTACCAAGATCGATTATCAGGTCAGCTCCTTTGACAGTTGCAAGTACCGACGAGCCTGTATCCAGTATCGACGTTAATCCGTGACGGTTACCATCAGAGCGGCTATGGAAACTTTCCTCCGGCAGGCACTGACTGTCGAGCCTAACCGCCAAGCCGTATGAGCGCGATGGCGCCCAAGGTTTGTGAACTCCCATTGTGCGCACCGATCCGCATTGCAAAGGCGCAAGAAAGTCAGAGCGAGAAGAGAGGGCAGGCGCAATCCAGCATTCGCGCTCTATCGATGCGAGCATATCGTGACGGAAAGCCTTCTCCTGCAATACAAACTCGATCAGGCGATTTCGGGGTGCGAAAACTGACAGCCAGAAACCGCCATTGCGCGCAGGCGACAGCCTGCCCGGATAGCCCGGAATTCTGGTCAGAACAGGCGTTGCGCCCATTCCGGCATCAACGCGAATAATGCGGTGCGCAAAAGCTTCACTGACGTAGATCGAGCCATCACGGATAGTATGAACACCCGATGGCCATGCAAGCCTGTCTGCCAGAAGAGTTGCTTTCCCGGAAACAATATCAAGCGTCCACACAGACCCGGTCGCCTGTTTGTTCATGAGAGCAACAACCCAGTCAGACGGCGCATAGGTGCCAGAGCCCACCGCCACAACAATGGTTGTCGCGTCGATTACCGATACGGCAGTAGGACAAAGAAGCATGTTTGAGCCAAGACGGTCAAAAATCTTGCCGTCATATATGCCACCATGGATGAGCAACTTGCCGGTATCAAGCGCAACAATCAGAGCGTCATCGGAAAGCACTGCAAGCGCGGAAATATCGGCATCGTAACTCGCGATCTCTTCGGCCGCAGCATCTGTAATTTTGAACACCGAAGCACCAGACGAGAAGACCGGTGTGCCTGACCAGAGCACGACATTATCCGGCGCTTTATGCGATTGAAGGACAGGGGCATCATCCAGGGCATTATTCGGTTTATATGCACCGTCATAGGGTGGGATCGTAATTGCCTTACCCCGGAACGGATCAAGAAGGCGGTCAATGAAACTCATTTTGCCTCTCCCCAATAGGAGTTCCAGCCTGTCCAGTCTCGGTCAGCTCCGTCGATCCGGATACGACCAATCCGGTTATTAAGAATACCACCAATATAAAGAAAACCCTTGTGCTCGCGCATCGACGTCACCATAGGATGGCTCAAACCGCCAAGATCGCCAAGGGTCGCAATGATGGTCCCGGATTCATCAAATTTCACGACGCCGCCCGTGTTGATATTGGGAAATAGCCACTCATCCTGCGGAAGACGCCGGGTCATGCGTTTGCGCATACCGGGATTGCGCAACGCAAGATCGAAACTTGGTGTGCGCATCCCCAGCCACGCCATCCAGTAAGTGCCATCGGAAGCGCGGTTGATATTATCCGGATAACCAGGCATGTCACGGATAACTGTTTCAAGAGTGCCGGCCTTTGGCCCCTCAATCCAGTAGCGGTGAACGGAGCAGGCCCACGACTCTGCCAAGAGCAGTGACCGCCCATCATGGGCTATGCAAACGCCATTGGCATAGCGGAGATTTTTAAGAACCGTCCGTGTTTTGCCAGTTTTCGGATCATACACCAACAAACGCCCGGTGGGTCGGCTCTCAATTGAGTCCAAAGCCCAGTCATGGGCATCATAACGTGTCGTTGAATCCGTGAACCAGACCCGACCATGACGATCGATGTCGCAATCATTCGGATCACGCAGTCGCGCATCGTCGATGACAGAAAAAAGGGAACGGCCTGTCTCCGTTGATAATTCGCTAACTGTGCCATTCTGTGCAACAGAATATAAACCCATCGCGCCCACGCAGGACTTGATTGATCCGTCACGGTCGATCGCAAGCCCCAGCGGGAAGCCGCCAATGTGAGCAAATATTTCTGAGCGTTTATAATCCGGAGCGAAATAGCGCACGATTTCGCCATGCCGGGTGCCCGCATAAAGATTATCGTCGCGGTCCAGAACCACATCTTCCGGGCCTTCGACCTCCCCAATACCGATAGCTTCAGCATTCGCCAGTGAATTATTGAGCGCGTATGGTGTGCCCGATCCTGGAACCGCCGACAAAGCGGTCTGCATCCGATGATGCACAGGTGCCACATAAACCTCAGACACGACCTTATGTCGGTTTTTTAGCCAACGCACATCCAACACGATTGCAAGCGCCAGCAACAATCCGAGGATCATCTGATTGGTACCAGTTCCTGCGCCCATGCGGATCAATCCGTTATTGATGAGCAGAACGGCGACAGCACCCATAAAGCCCTTGGCAATCGAGCCGCGACCGCCGCCAAGACTGTTCCCGCCGACAACGGCGGCAGTCAAAGCCAGTAATTCCAGCCCAAGCCCGGTCCCGGGCCCGACCCCGGACAAACGGGCAGCAAAAAGATAACCGGCAACGCCACACGCACCTCCGCATACAACATAGGTCAGAAAAACCGTTCGCCTCACCGGAATGCCTATATTGTACGCAGAACGACGAGCACCACCAACGGCACTGATATGCCAGCCAATGCGCGAACGTGTGATGATAAGATGTGCGAGCGCCGTGAACAGCACAGCGATCAAAGCACTCACAGGCAGGCCCCATAAGGTACCCATACCCATCCAGTCAAAGCTATCAGAAAAGACCGCAGAACTTTGTATCTGTTTGCCGTAGTGAATGATCAGAATATCATAGATCGAACGACCGAGGATGAGCGTAACAAGTGTTGTAAGAAATGCGCGCAGACGCAGATAGCCAATGAGAAAGCCATTGAACGCGCCAAACAATGCCCCCACACCGACCGCAGCAATAAATGCCAGCCAGACAGACCCTTCCCCGATATAAATGACGGAGAGTGTGGCAAAGGCTGCAAGAGCAAAAATAGACCCTACCGAGAGATCAATTCCGCCCCCGATGATAACCACCGTAAGCCCGATCACGACGATCAGAAACTCACCCAGCTGCCGGGATGTATCAAGAAGACTGCCTGCGGTAAAAAAGCCTGGAACAAGCACACCGAATATGCCGATGACGGCGATAAGAAAGACAAACGGAACCAGATTATCAGCCCAGTTTTTAACGAGAATTTCCCCGGCGAGATGATCAGGGATTCTGTTATATCGAAACCGCGCTAGCGCTTCTCTCATTTTCATTCGATGTTTCCGGCTTTCCGAAAGGCAATGACTGCCACCCAGTCCCCGCTGCTGGAGCGAGGAGGCATGATTAAAAATAGACAGCATAGCGCTCAAGGAGCGCCATGCTTTCCTAAATGGTGACTTTAAATCTTCGCTGCTTCGATTGCTTTCTGGCTCCAGCAGACGTCGGGCGTCAGATCAGCCTTTGTACGCGCGCGTTCGAGCGTGTAAAGGTAGCGGGCCTTATCACCGGGCTTTTCATTGCCCTGCAACAGAAGCTTGATAGCGGTTACAACGTCGTGCGACTGACGAACTAGCTCACTGGTCACGATAGCGCCGAAAGTGCCATCCTCCAGCAGGTTGCAGTCTATCTGTTCGCCGCCACCGGTGGTTACCAGAAACACCTTGTCTTTAAGACCTGCATCACGAATGGCAGCAGCGGTTCCCTGCGCGGTTGCGTCCCAGAAATCGATAATACCGCACACATCAGGATTTTGCTGTAACAGTGTTGTTGCTGCATTGCGCGCGGTGGTTGGATCCCAGTTGGAATCCGGTTGACCTACGACCTTGAATTCAGGGTTCTTCTCAAGAATAGCTTGCACACCAGCCCATTGATCAAGGCTTGACGCATTAACCTGATCGCCCTGTATCACGCCGATCTTCTTGCTGGAGTTTGGACCACAGCCTTTGATAACAGCTTCTGTTTCCAACTCTCCAAGCTTTTTCCAGTCTGAACCGGCGAAAACATCAGACGCAAAATTCGATGGGTTATCGAGCTGAATGACAAAAATCCCGGCATCCTGTGCACGCTTATAAAGGCGGCTATAGGAGTTGATATCGGGGGATTGTACAATCAGCACATCAGGCTTGTTCGCCGACGAAATCAGATCTGTGATTGCCTGTGCGCCTGCATCTACACTCCAGTTGGGATCACGTGTTTCCCAGACACCACCGAAAGCCTTGACTTCTTCACCTATAAAATGGTTCCAGCCCTGAGCCAGATCAAAGCCCATTGTCATTGGCACGAGCACAACGCGCTTGCCCTTAAGCGCATTTTCATACGCGACAGGTCCGGGATTCCCCGCATCCTGCGCCGAGCTCGTGAAAGCGCTCACAGCGAACACCATGGTCGCGGACAGAGCAGCAAGTAAACCACGCTTCCATAATTTCATTTTCAACCCTCTTTTCGATGGACCGCTAAGCGTGCCCTTAGTTACAAATGTCAGATGTCGCCCTGCTGACTGGTCTGTTCGTCGCGTGGATTGAGACGCCCATCGAGAATGATCGCAGCCAGCAAAATTGTTGCTTTGATAAGGTTCTGATAAATATTGGGGAGGTCGAGAATGGTCATACCGTTGAGCAAAATGCCAATCAGCAGAGCGCCAACCAGAACATTGCGCATTCCGCCTTTCCCGCCAGAAAGCCCTATGCCGCCAATCACCACCACCAGAATGACATCATAGAGCAGCGTTGAATTCACGATGCGGGTATTCATGCTTTGCAGGCTGACGGCCGTGGCAACTCCTGCAACCCATGCCAGCAAAGCACTGACAACATATTTGAGCAGCGTCAGCGGACGCACACCGATGCCCATGGTCCGCGCGGCCTCATAGTTATCGCCCATCAGGTAAAGGAACCGTCCGGGCTTCGTATATCGAAGAAACAGCCAGCCTATGACCAGCATGCCAAGAAAAAGCAGCACATCGAGCGGAAGCCCCACCAGCCGCGCCTGCCCCAGAGAGAGCAGAGCCAACGCATCCTGCGGAATGGCAATCACATCCTGCGTCAATATCTGAGAACGAACAAAGCCGAAAACAAAAGCGCTCGTGGCGAGCGTCGCAAAAAGCGCCGGGACACTGGCATAGGCAACCAGAAATCCGTTCACCAGACCAATAGCCACCACAACCAGAAAAGCGACAGAACTCGCTGCCAGCAAGCTCCAGCCATGATGCAACAATTCAAGTTGCAGTGCAGTCGCTATCACCATCACAGCAACCATGGATAAGTCGATACCACGACCGATAACCACCAGCCCCATACCGATAGCCAGAATGCCCAGCACTGATATGCTGCGTATAATTGCGATAAGATTTCCGGTTGTCCTGAAACCATCAAGGCTCCAGGCAAAGCCTGCAAACAATGCCATGGCCAGGATGAGAACAATTTTTTCCTGACTAGCTGAGTTGAAAAAACCAGATGACCGCGACAATCAGGGCAACCTTTCACATGCTGAAACAGTCGTTTCAGGCCGTTAGTCGACACCCTGCCGGGCTGCAACAATCGCGGTAGTTGAAACGCTTTCCGGATCATCAATAGCCGGTCTTCGTCGTTGCTTGCAGGCAGCCTTTTCTATCTTGAAGTCAGAATGAGAACAATTTTTCGCAAAAAAGCGTCCTACAGGAAACAGGTCTTAAACCTTGTCTACTGCCAAAGAACCAATGCAGAGCTTATTTGCTTCAGCTGGTCACATCAAACTCAGGATCAACGGGAATAGACAAGGCAGTGACAATCCGATTGGTCTCTGATGCCATACCAATAACAGCAAGAAGATCGCCATACTGAGCATCCGTCATTCCCTTGGCGCGTGCTGCGGCCGTGTGAGAATGAATGCAATAATTACAACCGCTGGCAACCGAAACAGCAATATAGATCAGCTCTTTTGTAAGCGGATCCAGTGCAGACGGCGCTACCATTACCTCTTTCAGACTTTGCCACGTCCGTTCGAGGGTGCGAGGATCGTTCGCCAGTCCCCGCCAGAAATTATTTATGAAATCTGATCCCCGAACGGCCTTTATATCATCGAATACGGCTTTAACGCTTGGTGATTTCTCCGCATCCCCGTCTGTCCAGAGCTTCACTGTCGTCATGTCCATCACCTTATATTTCTACAAGCGCCGCCGGACATTATATCAAACCAATAGCGCCAGCCAGAATAAGAATATCGCTTCAGGAAAAGTAAATCAGGACGGGTTCACCGCCCTGCACAGCATAGCTAAAGTGATCAGATATTTCCTGCGATTTTAAAGCGCAACGCATCGTCAATAAAGCTCTTTTCGCTCGGTTCACTCTCATTAGAACCGAACGGCAATTGGGCGCGCAGCTTCCAATTTTGCGGGATATCCCATTGCTGTGCAACCACGGTGTCGATCACTGGATTATAATGTTGCAGGCTTGCACCAACCCCGGCATTCGCCAAAGCAGTCCAGACTGAAAACTGCGTCATTCCCGATGATTGCTCTGAAAATTCAGGAAATTTGTCAGCATAGAGCTTGTAGGTTTCCTGCAGATCACGAACAACCTGCTGATCTTCATAAAAAAGAACCGTGCCTGCTCCCGATGCAAATTTCTTGAGTTTCGCCTCAGTTGATTCAAAAGAATCTTGAGAGACGAGAGGTCGCAGCGCTGCCTTAACAAGCTCCCAGAACTGAATGCTTTCGGAGCCATAAAGAATAGCAATTCGCGAGCTTTGAGAGTTAAAGGTGCTGGGCGCATGGCGCACAGCTTCCTGAATTATGTTGGTTACGTTGGCCTGAGACAGCTTCAGGTTCCGACCAATGTTATACTGACTTCGACGGCGGCGAATATGATCGATAAAGTCATGGGCCATTACAGGTCTCTTTGCTGGTGAACAGGATTTTTGTTTCGGGCAATCACTGAATTAATAGTCGAAGGTGGGCAAAATTGACAGGTTCCCGCGTCCCGCGCAAAGTTGCGAGGCGGTAATTTACGCCACTTCTGGAGAAATTATTTCCATCATATGCGGTTCAGACACCAACTTCATTATACAAAACGTTTGAAGTTGAATAACGCGGGCTTTGTCGCAAAATTTTCACGTCTCCAGAGCTAGTTTCGGATCAACGGCATAGTTGATTGAGGCGAAGAGCGATGTCGATTGGTTCCAAAGGAGCTCATTTCCCCTAAAAGCGTGATCCTCTATGCTGTCTACTTTCATGTCCGTTTTGCTGTTTCGTATCGAGATCTTCAGAAGATTATGGCTGAGCGTGGTGTTGACGTTGACCACGCAACATTGAACCGTGGGTAGTTCGATATTCTCCAAAAATCGCGTAACAGGCTCAGAAATGCAAACAACCAACGCTTGGATCCTGGCTTGTTGACGAGACCTATATAAAGGTCAAAGGGAAAGGGACGTATTTATAGCGGCCGTTGATCGTGACGGGAAAACGCTCGATTTCATACTCTCTGAACGACGAAGCCTTGGCGCTGCACGGCGTTTCTTTAAAAACAGCCATCGCAAGCAACGGCATTCTCCACAAGATTGTCATAGATAAAAGTGGGCCAATCTGGCGCGAGCGCAGGCTGCCAACAACACCCTGAAGATAACAGGTGAAAGCAAACTGGTTGAAATCCTACAGGTCAAATACCCGAACAATATTGTTGAGCAGGGTCACCGTTGCATCAAGCGGGTCACCAAACACATGTTGGACTTCAAAGCATTTCATTCAGCATCAGCTAATATTGCCGGTACTGAAGTGGCCCACATGATCCGCAAAAACCAATTCGCAAACCGCCGCCACTCGCCATTCGAAGTCTTTACCGAACTCGCAGGATAATTGCGTAAAAAGATCAGGCCGTCTTTAACCTGTGAAAAATTTGCGACATAGCCGATCAACAAGCGTTTGGGTTGCCGCCGCTGCGGGCGCGTCTTTCCATATTCCGTCGATCAGGAATGCATGGCTGCGGAAGTCTTCTTGAAGGGACAATTTGTTCAATCCTCTATGCGTACTTGATGATGGGGGGAAAGTTCGTGATAGCTGGGGGCCGCGCTGACGAAATCCAGGGTACGCAACTGGCTCGGGATTTCGTCGTTGGAGAGCGATACCGGTGGCCGCCTTTTGGAAGGATCGGGTATTGGAACGGACGCAAGAAGCTTCTTCGTATACGGATGGGCAGGGGTTTTCAGAACCTGGTCGCGTATTCCTATTTCCACGATCTGTCCCTGCTTCATCACGGCGACACGGTGGCTGATTTGTTCCACGACTGCGATATCATGAGATATGAAGAGCAGCGCAATTCCCAGCTCGCCCTGAAGCTTTCGCAGCAATTCGACGATCTGCGCCTTGACCGAGACGTCGAGCGCCGACACCGCCTCGTCCGCGATCAGGAGCTTTGGAGAAAGTGCGATTGCGCGGGCGATGGAAAGACGCTGGCGCTGACCGCCCGAGAACTCATGCGGATAGCGATCCGCCATTTCCAAGTTTAACCCGACGAGATCCAAAAGCGAGGCGACCTTGTCACGACCAGCTCCACGCGAGGAGACGAGACCGTGGACGAGCAGCGGCTCGGCAATCGCACGCCCAACAGTCAGGCGAGGATTTAGGCTTCCGTAAGGGTCTTGAAAGACCATCTGAACCTGTCGGCGTGCAGCCCGCAGTCCATTCGGCGTCATCGCGGCCATATCCGTTCCGTCCAGCAGGATCTGCCCCGATTTGGGCTTGATAAAACGCATGATCGCCTTGCCGGTGGTGGATTTTCCACAACCGGATTCGCCGACGAGTGCAAGCGTCTCGCCAGGCGCAATATCAAAGGAGATACCGTCCACCGCATGGAGCCTGCCCTTCAGTCGTCCGAGCAATCCGCCACGCTGATCGAAGTGCACCTTGAGATCGCGTACGGACAAAACCGGTTGAGCAGGAGGGTTGGGGCGCGCAATAGCCGGTACTCCGGCCGCGCTTCCTAGTACAGGAACGGCCGCCAGAAGCCGCCGAGTATAGTCGTGGCGAGGATCGGCGAACAGCGCTGCCGTCGTATTTTCCTCGACAGCCTTTCCTTCTTTCATGACAAGCGTTCGGTCGGCGATTTCGGCAACCACGCCCATGTCATGTGTGATGAAGAGCACGGTCATACCCTCCTCTTCGCGCAACATACGCAGGAGGGCGAGAATCTGGTCCTGAATTGTTACGTCGAGGGCTGTCGTTGGTTCATCGGCGATTAGCAAGCGTGGACGACAGGCAAGTGCCATGGCGATCATTACTCGCTGACGCATTCCCCCGGAAAACCGGTGCGGAAAATCGTTCATCCGTTCTGCGGCGGACGGGATACGGACTCGATCGAGCATTCGGCGTGCCTCGGCCAGCCCCGAACGCTTATCCAGGCCCCGATGCAAACACAATGCCTCCGCAATCTGGGCGCCGATTGGAAGAACCGGGTTAAGGCTCGTCATAGGCTCCTGAAAAATCATGGATATCTCCGATCCACGCACATGCCGCAGGTCGGAATTGGACATCTTGATCAGATCGCGGTCGCCGAACATGGCCGAGCCAGATATTTGCGTTACTCTTTTCGGCAACAGCCCGATCAGCGACATGGCCGACACACTTTTCCCGGAACCGGATTCGCCTACAATGGCAAGAGTTTCGCCACCATTGACCTGAAAAGACAGATTGTTGACGACTGGTACGGCATTGATGCCGTTGCCAAACGCGATTGTCAGATCACGTACATCGAGGAGTGGTTCGACCGTCATGCTTTATGTTGCCTCAGCCGTGTGTGCAATTTCATCGCGAATAACGTCGGGTGACTCGTGACGGCCTGAAAGGCGGGATCGGCTTGCTGCTTCTGCAAGAACAAGTGCCTCGAAACCGTCTTTTATGCCGGGGACGTCGTTTCTATGGCCCGAAGCGAACTCCACGAACGCGGTGATCGAAGCCGCATAGCTTGCCGCCATTCTAATCATCGGATCCTTTGGTAGACCCTCCGATAGTAGTTTATCGTCGAAAATGCGCATGATATTGCCTTCCGTCACACGCGACGATTCCAGAAGGCCGCCGGTTCCGAACAGCTCAATACGATCATCATAACCGTAGACGGCACGTCTGGCATTATCAATAAGGACGATCGCACCCGAGCGGGTCTGCAACGTCACCAGTGCAGTATCGATGTCATTATAATCGGCAAAGACCTGATCGGCGATGACCGATCCCATGGCAGAGACCTGAACGATGTCTTCCCGCGTAAACCATCGCGCAAGATCGAAAAAGTGCACCATCTTATCAAAAAACAGATTTCCCGAGACACGCAGGTAGTCCGCGTTTGGAACAGCATTCGGCCCACGCGACGTCATCTGGACTGTCTGGAGCTTTCCGATCCGTCCTGCATGCGCGTCTGAGGCTACTATTGAGTGATTTCTGTCAAAACGCCGGTTAAAGCCCACCATAACGCGATGAGGCTGCGAGAGTATGTCCTGTTGCAGCTTCCACGCATCGACAAGACCCGCTGCGATCGGCTTTTCGCAGTAAACGGCTTTGCCGGCGGACACGGCCATCCGGAGCACATCCGGATGGGTTTCGGTCGAAGATGCTATGACCACCGCATCGACATCATCCGCAGCAACCAGTGTCTGCCAGTCTTGCGCAATGCGGGCGTCAAGTTCCCTAGCGATGGATGTGGAGCGTTCAACAAGCGGATCGTAAACTCCAACGATCCGGGCTTCCTTTATGCCTGCGAGGTGGCGCGCATGAACGCCGCCGATGCGTCCAGCGCCAACAAGTGCGATTCTGATCATTGGTCTTTCCTGTATTAAGTCGTTGTGGCCACATCTGGCCCGGTCTGTAGGGGCAGACTTTCGTCAGCGGCCCATTCCGAAAGAGAGGCATCATAGATACGAACGTTTGGGTGTCCGAGCCGGATCAGCGCGAATGCCGTTGCACTGGCCGCAATGCCATGACCGCAATGCACGATGACAGGACGATCGAAGGAAAGCTCCTCCAGAGCCGCCCGTTGCGCTTCAAGCGACAGCATCCGACCGCTCTTTGGGTCGTACAGCGCTTCTGCCGGGAAGTTTGCGCTTCCGGGGATGTGTCCGGGGCGACCATAAAGGTTGCCGCTGTCGCCGCGAAATGCAGACGGAGACCTTGCATTAACGACAGTATCGCCCGCGCCTACTGCCTTCAGCACATCTGTTTTGCTGGCCACGAATTCCCGGTGAAATCTCGGAATATAGTCGCCGAGAGCACGCGGGACGGCGGAGCCTGTTTCAACGTTACCCCCCGCGGCAACCCATGCAGACCACCCACCATCGAGAACAAGCACGTTGTCGTGTCCGAAGACATGAAACGTCCACCAGAGCCGGGTCGCCCACCACGGGTCGCCCGTTGAGTAAACGATGACCTGGCTCGCATTCCCCACGCCAAAAGCGCGGATGCGCTCCGCGAAGGCTTCGCTTGAAGGCAGCATGAAACGCCACGGGCTAGCCTGATCCGAGAGATCCGCCTGAATATCGACAAACTGAGCCCCGGGAATGTGCCCTGCAAGAAAACTGTTCAGGCCGGGTTCGGTCCGGTAGCGCTTTACCGAATCCGGAAGGATGAAGGTCGTCGCATCAAGAATGACCGTATTGTTCTCGGTAAAGCATTGCTTGAGATCACTAGCGGATATCAGGAATTGATGGCTCATCAGCTTCTCCGGCGGCTGAGGCGCGGATTTAGCGCGTCGCTGATCCCATCGCCCAAAAGGTTGAAAGCAAGGACGGTCACGAAAATGCATAAGCCTGGAAGGGCTGCAACGTACCAGGCAGCACGCAGGTATTGCCGTCCCTCCCCGATCATCGAGCCCCAACTGACGACATTGGGATCTCCCAGCCCCATGAACGACAAGGCACTTTCCGTCAATATCGCCGAAGCCACCATGATCGAACCAGTGAGAATGACCGGCGAGAGTACGTTCGGCATGATATGCAGGAAGATCAGTCGGGCATGCCCGAAACCCATGCCTTTCGCTGCAACGGCGAATTCCCGCTCGCGTACAGAGCGGACTTCGGCCCTGACGAGCCTTGCGATCGTTGGCCAACTGATAAGTCCGATCGCGAGGATCATCGTCCAGATAGTCGAACCAATGATGGACATGACGACCACCAGAAGGATAAAATTAGGTATGGTCTGGAAGACCTCGGTTACCCGTATCAGAGCAGACTCGGTCCATCCGCCAAAATAACCAGCGCAGGCGCCGATCACCACGCCGGTGGCGACACCTATAACGGTGGCTGAAAGACCGATCAGGAGCGAGACACGTGCCCCGTGCAGCATTCCTGCACCCATTGAACGACCAAGTGAATCGGTGCCCAACAGAAAGCCCCCCCCTGTAACGGCCATTGCAGTGGCGTTCCAATCTGCCTGAGAGGGTCACCGGGGGCAAGAACCGGGGCGAGCACCGCGAGGACAGCAAGCAAAAACAGGGTTGCAAAGCCTGCGAGGGCATTTGGATTTTGCAGCAGACGTCGCCAGAACACCATACGCACGGAAGCTGACGCCTCGGATGTCATAATCGTTGTCATTAATTGATCTCTACGCGCGGATCGAGCAAAGCATGCGCGAAGTCGGCCAGGACATTCATAAGGGTGACAAGCAGCGAAGACAGCAGCAGGATCCCCAACATGACATTGAAGTCTCGCGCCATGACCGATTCATAGGCCAGCCGACCGAGACCGGGCCATCCATAAATCGTTTCCACGACCACCGCGCCGCCCATCATGCCGCCAATGTAGACGCCGGCCACCATTGTGACGGGGGAAAGGGCGTTGCGTAAAGCATGACGCCAGATAATTACACCCTCGGAAAGCCCCTTCGCACGTGCAGTTCGGATGTAATCCTGCTCGCGAACATCGAGCATGGAACTGCGCATCAGACGCGCGAAGATCGCGATATAGAAAAGGGAAAGCGAAAGCGCGGGCATGATCATGTATCGCGCCCGATCCAACAGCAATTCGATGCCGGTCAACGAAGACGCGATGGATCTGTTACCGCTAGACGGCAGCCACCCAAGAATGATCGAGAATAGCACGATCATCATCAGACCGATCCAGAAACTGGGAACTGAATAAAAGACTATCGATAATACGGAGATGACGCGATCAGGCCAGCGGGCATAAAAGGCCGACATGATTGCGCCGAGAGTGATCCCCATTAAAAGCGCTGCTGCCAACGACACAATCATCAGCAGAAAGGTCGCGGGAAGTCGCTGGCCGATCAGGTCCGCGACTGGTACGCCGAAGCGTGGAGACATGCCAAGACTGAAGCCGGCGAGATTTTTCAGATAGTTCCAGAGCTGTTCGAAGATGCTGAGATCGAGGCCATAGACCTCGCGCCACATGCGCACTGTTTCAGGTGTGGCCCCGCCTGACTCTGCATCCAGCACATCCACCAAATCGCCGGGCACGAGTTTGAAAAGGAAGAACGACCCGATGACGATCAAGAGTGTCGTCGGCAGCGCGCGTATCGTGGCCTTTATCAATACAGACGCTAGACGAAATGACAATGAACAACCCTCTGTTTCAAGGGCGAAGCATGCCCGTTTGCAGGCCGCACTATTTCAGCTGCACCCACCTATCCGGAAGAAACAATTTTATAATCATACTAAAATTATAGAATTTATTTTCTTTTACGACTGTGTGTTTTCGCGGCAGTTAAAGACACGACTTTGGAGGCCTATTCGTTTGGCCCCCTCAGAGTTAACTGTCATTTCAAAGGATTTCTGGATTGCGCCGCGAAAGACTGGTTCTCAACGTTCATTTCATACATTCTGGGACCTACAGCTCCGCTTGGCGTAGTCCAGAAGCGCAACCCACCGATTTCTTCGACATCAAGCATTACATCAGAGGTGCGAAAATTGCAGAGCGCGGCGGTTTCGACTCTTTCTTTCTAGCGGACGTCCCTGCACTCATCGACCAGCCGAACCGCCGTCCAAGTTACGCCCTTGAGCCGACCATAGCGTTGACCGCCATCGCAGCCGCGACCGAGAATATTGGCCTCATCGGTACACTGTCCACCTCTTACAACTCCCCATACAATGTGGCGCGCCGGCTCGCTTCTCTCGATCACATCAGCAACGGCCGGTGTGGGTGGAACATTGTGACCACCTCCAAGTCGGAGGCTTCCCGGAATTTCGGATTGAGTGTCGCCGCCGCACACAGCGAACGATATTCTCGCGCCCATGAGTTCACAGAGGTCGTGCTGGCGCTCTGCGCCAGCTGGGAGCCTGATGCCCTTGTCGGAAACAAGGAAACCGCTGACTTCGTAGACCTAACGAAGGTTCTTCCTATCAATCATAGCGGACCGCATTTTACGGTAGATGGTCCGCTGAACTTGCCGCGCTCGCCGCAGGGACATCCGGTTCTGGTGCAAGCCGGAGGATCCAAGGACGGCATCGAGCTGGCGGCGCGGTTTGCGGAAGTCGTCTATTCCGTCTCGCATACTCTGGAAGACGCCCTGCAGTTTTCCGCCCGTGTGGATGAAGCGTTGGTTCGTCACGGCCGCCAGCCAGGCGATGTCACGATCTGCCCCGGCCTTGTGACCATTTTAGGTAGCACGGAAGAAGAAGCCCGCCGCCGCGAGGATGAACTCTGGAGTCTTGTGCCGCTCGATTACGGCCTACAGAGGATCGCCGATCAGATTGGCATTCCTGTGTCGGACCTCGATCTGGACAAGCCACTACCCGATGGGTTGACGCTGCCGGTCGACGGCAACCAGACATTTTTCAACGCGGCCACGCAGACTGCACGTCGCGGCAATTTGACGGCACGAGAACTGATTAGGGTTCAGGGCGGTGGCACGCTCAGCCCCATCGTTATCGGCACACCAGAAAGACTGGCCGACCGAATGGAGGAATGGTTCCGAACTGGTGCCATTGGAGGCTTCAATGTCATGCCTGACGTTCTGCCGTCAGGTTTGGAGGACTTCGTCGATGAGGTTGTGCCGCTTCTTCAACGCAAGGGCATTTTCCGCAATGCCTACGAAGCCGGAACATTCCGTGATCGCCTTCGGGCGGGTCGTGCGCGTTGTACAGCGGCTGCAGATCAAGGAGCTTGAAAATGGGAACGGATTATAACCTTAAGCTGACGCTGCATCTCATATATCCGGGAACCTATAGTTCCGCATGGCGGACGGATGAGACAGACGCGAGTGATCTCGTCAGCCCGGAATTCTTCGTCAATGCTGCCAGGATCGCCGAGCGTGGTGCGTTCGACGCGGTGTTTCTGGCGGATAATCTGATGGTGCCAGACGGCTTCGAACATCGTGTATTCTACGCGCTAGAACCGACGATCACGCTTGCTACAATTGCCGCGCACACGTCCCATATCGGGCTGATCGGCACGATTTCAACGAGTTATAATGAACCCTTCAATCTCGCCCGCCGGATAGCCTCGCTCGATCATGTTAGCGGCGGGCGAGCTGGTTGGAATATCGTCACGACCGCAGACAGTCTCACACACCTAAATTTTGGCCTCCAACAGCCCTCATCGCGTGAAGAACGTTATGCACGGGCACTCGAATTTGCCGATACTGTTGTCGATCTATGGGATAGCTGGGAAGACGGGGCGCTTGTCGGAGACAAAGCAGCGGGACGCCTCATCGACCCCGGTCGCGTGCATCCGATCAACCATGCAGGGGACCACTACCGAGTCCGTGGCCCACTAAACGTTCCGCGTCCGCCACAAGGCCATCCCATACGGGTTCAGGCCGGCGGCTCCGAGGGTGGGCTTGCTCTAGCCGCGCGACATGCAGACATAGTGTTTGCCCTCCTTCATACGGTCGATGAAGCAAAAGCCTACCGCAAGGAACTCGACCGCCGGTTGATCGCGCAGGGACGTCAGGCCGGCGAAGTCATCGTGATGCCGGGTCTCGTGACGATCATCGGCAGTACCGAAGAAGAGGCAAAGCGCCGTGAGGAGCAGCTGTGGAACCTGGTGCCGATCCGGCACGGATTGAACCGTCTGGCCTTCATTCTCGACGTCGATCCGGACAGCCTCGATCTCGACGCGCCATTGCCCGAAAACATCACGCCGCCGCGCGATCGCAGCAAAATATTCTTCGAAAAGACCATCGCACGCGCAAGGGAAGGCAAGTTGACCGTGCGTGAACTTATCAAGGTACAGGGCGGCGGCACCTCTCACCGTATCGTTGTCGGCACGCCCGAGAAAATCGCTGATGATATCGAGCGGTGGTATCGCGCCGATGCGGTTGGCGGGTTCAATATCATGGCAGATGTCCTGCCCTCCGGCATCGAAGCTTTCGTCGACGGTGTAGTGCCCCTGCTGCGCGCAAGAAAGCTCTTCCGGCATGGCTATACCGGGACGACCCTTCGCGACCACCTCGGTTTGGCCAGACCGGCAAGCCGTTTCTCCACACCCGCCGCGAAACGTCGGGGCCAATCCACCTTATCCTAACCGTTCCAATCAGGTACAAAATGACCGACACCAATTCCGATACCCCACGTGGCATCAACCGCCGTTCATTGCTTGCGCTTTTAGGAGTCGCCAGTATCGGCGGTCTTCTTTTGCCAGAGCAACTGCGTGCCCAGAGTGTTACATCCACTGGGGACGCACCCAAGCATGGTGGCACTGCAGTCTATAGCTACGGTCGCAACGACCCTACGATGTTGTCAAACATTGATCGCAGTGGTGTCGAAGCCATCACTAACAAGATTTTCGAAGGTCTAGTATCCTTCGATTTCGATTTCAACCCGCAGCCTGCTCTGGCGGAAAAATGGACGATTTCTGATGATGGTCTAACCTATACCTTCCATCTGGTCCAGAACGTCAAATGGCACGACGGCACGCCTTTCACCTCGGCCGATGTGGCCTATTCATTGCTGACCCTCAAAGAGCTCCATCCGAGACGCCGGGCAACATTTGCCAACTTTTCCAGCGTCGAGACGCCAGATGCCAACACGGTCGTCATCAAGCTTTCGGATCCGGCACCCTATCTTCTGGGAGCACTTGAGGTCGGCTCAGCACCGATCTTTGCCAAGCACCTCTATGATGGCGTCGACTTTGCTACTAACCCGGCAAACTCCCGGCCGATCGGCACGGGACCGTTCCGCTTCGTGGAATGGGAGCGGGGCAGCCACGTTTTGGTTGAGCGCAACCCGGACTACCGCGATGCCGATAAGCCCTATCTGGACAAGATCATCTTTCGTATCTTGCCAGAGGCAGGCGTCCGAGCTGCGGGACTGGAAACCGGCGAAATCGATGTTGGCAATTCCAGCCCGGTCTCCAGTGCCGATATAGAACGCTTGCGTGCACTTCCCCATCTAGAATTCGAGGAACGTGGCTACGGCCGCGCCGCGCAGCAATCGCAATTGTTCTTTAATCTTGATAACCCGATCCTGAAGGATAGACAAGTTCGCTTGGCAATTGCCCATGCGATTGATCCGGTCGCCATTCGAGACATTGCGTGGAACGGGCATGCCCGTCTGTCGCCTGCAGCGATTGTGCCGGGCGGTCTCTACAACAATCCCGACATCAAGTTCTATCAGTTCGACCGCGAACTTGCAGGCAAGTTACTGGACGAGGCCGGTTATCCTGAGAAGGACGGTGGACGCTTTTCCATCCGTATCCTTTACGCCCCGTGGCTCGACACCTTGAAACGTGTTGCCGATCAGGTACGCGGACAGCTACGTGAAGTAGGTATCGACGCCAATGTAGAATCGTATGACTACGCCACGTTCGCGAACAAGGTCTATAGTGAACGCGCTTTCGACATCGACGTCGAAGCCTTGCAGAACGGGTACGATCCCCTCGACGGTGTCCACCGTTGCTATTGGACACAAGCGTTCAAGATCGGTCTGCAATTCTCGAACCCTGCACACTATTCCAATCCCGAGGTGGATAAAATTCTCGAGGCGGCAGCGCGTGAGAACAGCTTCGAGAAGCGCAAAGCACTTTATTTGAAGTTCCAAGAGATCGTCCATTACGATCTGCCTGCTATCAATCTCGTAGAAGCAATCAGTTACACTGTGGCCAACAAGCGCCTGAAAGACCACACGATTAATGCGGTGGGTGCGATCTACGACTTCTCAGATGCCTGGATCGACGCACCAGCTTAATCCCGCCAGGTTGTTTGACAGCAATACCGGTAGTGCGTCGCTAGGCGCACTACTTCTCCAAGGAATGAGCTATGCCCGACACTAGTTCTCGCCGTGAAATGAAGATAGGCGCTTTTTTGCTAGCCACCGGACACCATCAGGCTGGATGGCGTGCGAAGGATGCAGCCGCCAATGGCGGAGCGGATATCGCCCACTACATCGCGTTGGCTCAAGCCTGTGAAGCGGCAAAACTCGATATGGTTTTTCTCGAGGATGTGTTGAGCGTCCGCGACACTGATCCGGAAATCGTTTCTCGAATGGCGCGGGCGATGATTTTCGAGCCCACCACTCTTCTGGCCGCACTTGCCGTGTCCACCGAACGCATCGGCCTGGTGGGAACAGCCTCCACAAGTTACCACGAGCCATACAATGTCGCGCGCAGTTTCGGATCACTTGATCTCATCAGCCGCGGACGTGCGGGTTGGAACCAAGTAACGTCGATTACCGATCTGGAAGCGCGAAATTTCGGTCGCGATCAGCATTTTGGACATGCCGAAAGATATGTACGCGCGGAAGAATTCGCCAAAATCGTACGCGGACTCTGGCAATCATGGTCGCCTGCCGCTCTTTGCTACGACAAGCAAGCCGGGCGCTTTTTCGAACCTGACGGTATGCGTGTCCTCAATCACGAAGGCCAATTCTTTCGCGTCCGCGGCCCACTAAACGTCGCGCCTTCACCGCAAGGACATCCAGTCATCGTGCAAGCGGGCTCATCGGATGCCGGCCAGCGGTTGGCAGCTCAGAGTGCGGAAGTGGTCTTCACTGCCCAGACCAATCTCGCGGATGCTCAAGCTTTCTATCGCGGCTTAAAAACTCGCCTAGCCGGATTCGGGCGCAATCCGTCGCAGCTTCATGTGCTACCTGGCATTTCAGCCGTTGTGGGTCAAACCCGCGAAGAGGCCCGACAAAAGTTCGAAGCACTTCAAGAGCTCGTTGATTTTCGGGTTGCCTTGCGCATTGTGGCAGAGAAACTGGATATAGATGACCTAGCCAGCTATCCCCTGGACGGACCCGTTCCGCCTCTACCTGACACCCAGAGAGCTATCGGTCGCCAGAACCTGTTGCGCGATCTCGCGGAACGCGAAGGCCTTACCATACGTGAGCTTTGCATGCGGGTCGCAGGCGCGCGGGGGCATCTTCAGCTAGTTGGTAGCGTCACAGAAATTGCCGATGTCATGGAGGAATGGTTTCTCGCCAAAGGATGCGATGGCTTCAATATCATGCCGGCTGTTCTGCCGACAGGGCTCACCGACTTCCTCACATTGGTCATACCTGAGTTACAGCGCCGTGGGCTGTTTCGAACCGAATATCGGGGCACGACTCTTCGCGCGCATCTGGAGCTTGATATTCCACTTCACGAAAAACCGGCCGCATGACAGCCTCTGCACACTCCCTACAGGAGCTCGAAGAAAGGGTTCGTTACGATCTGGAATGCCTGGACTATCCCCGAGGCTTCTGGATGCCTGTGAATGCCGACAAAACCAGCGGCGCGCCATTCAACGTTCTCATTGTGGGTGCTGGTCAGAGCGGACTGGCGGCCGCTTGGGCACTCAAGCAAAAGAAGATTGATCGCATCCGACTCGTCGACAACCGGCCGGAGGGCTTCGAAGGTCCATGGGATACTTATGCCCGCATGGACACATTGCGAACACCGAAACATGTGACGGCACTTGACGGCGGGGTTGCCAGTTTGAGCTTCCGGGCCTGGTACGACGCGTGCGGGCTTCAACCAACGTGGGCGGAGATTGATCGCGCTCCGCGCACGGTGTGGATGGACTATCTCCGCTGGTTTCGCCGGGTTCTTACTTTGCCAGTCCAGAACGAAACCAAACTTGTCGGGTTTGCGCCTGCCGCGAACGGCCTTCTGGACGTGGAGCTGTTGCACAACGGGGCAACTGAGATCGTTCAGACCCGCAAGCTTGTGCTGGCGACAGGCATGAATGGCGGTGGTGAATATGCTATACCTTTAGCCCTCGCAGCCGGTCTGCCGGCACAATCATATGCACATGCGTATGACGAAATTGATTTTAAAAGCCTTATCGGAAAGCGTATTGGCATACTGGGAATAGGTTCGGCAGCGGCGGACAATGCGACAGCTGCCTTGAATGCCGGGGCTGCACGTGTCGATCTTTTTGCCCGTCGCCCCCCTCCTCCACCGCTGGAGGCACGCGACTGGGTGGAGCACGCGGGTTTCCTACATGGGTTTGCAGACCTGCCAGACACGCTTCGCTGGGAGGTGGCCCACAAGCTCATTGGTATAAGCACTCCCGCGCCGCCGTGGAGCATGGAAAAATGCTGCGCTTTTTCCAACTGCAGTTTTCATTTCGAGGCGGGATGGCAGACTGCGAACTGGACCGGCTCCGAGATACGGATTGAAACCGTCAAAGGACCCTATGTCACCGATTTCATAATATTTGCGACGGGAGCGACGGTAGACTTGGCAAGACGCCCGGAACTTGCGCCACACCAATCGGAGATCACACTCTGGCGAGATCGCTTCGAGCCTGCTGTCGAAAAGCGTTGCGAGGCGACGCTTGATTTTCCCTATCTCTCATCCGGCTTTGCGATTATTCCGCGCCATATGGATAATGCTGCTTACTTGAAAAATGTCCACCTTTTCAACAGGTCGGCCACCGCAAGCCTTGGCGTCGGGGCTGCGACAGTGACTGGTCTCGGTTTTGCGTCTCACCGTTTGGCTTCGGCGCTCACAAGCGATCTTTATCGTTCTGTTGCAAACAATCACGTCGCTGAGATGCCCTGGCCAGACTTCAGCGCTGCGCCTATTACTTTCAATTCAACTACAGTAGCCGATGCGTTATCGGCAGAGGAAAAAAGTCGTGCTTGAATTATGGGGAAGATCGACGTCCGTGAACGTCCGTAAGGTCCTGTGGTTGCTTTTGGAGCTAGATGTAGAATACGCCCATATACCGGCAGGTGGAGCGTTTGGAAAAAACCGCACTCCAGAATTTCTTGAGCTTAATCCCAACGGGCTTGTTCCAGTTCTGCGGGTTGGGAATACGATCGTTTGGGAATCAAACACCATTCTCCGCTATCTGGCGGCGACCCATAAACACAGAGGCTTCTGGCCGGATGACACCTCGGAGCGTGCTATTGCTGACAGATGGATGGATTGGTCGAGCACCACGTTCGCAATTCCGTTCCGCGACATTTTCTGGAACCTTGTCCGAGCGACACCTGAGCAACGCATAGACGACGAGATTACAAAAGGCACATCAAAGGCCATTGAATTACTCGCAATTGTCGACGGTGTTCTCACGCATCAGGCCTACCTGTCTGGCCAGAAATTCGGCTTAGGCGATATACCTTTCGCTCTGCAAATACAGGCTTTATTGACGACCTCTGCCGCTATTGTGTTGCCACCAGCAGTCGACGGCTGGTATAAAAATCTTTTAGAGGCAACTAAGTTGAAGGAAATTTCCAAACTTCCTTTGTAGGTGCAAAGCATTGAAGTAAAAATAGATGCGATTTAAGAAATATTCAGAACCACCACCCCCTTGGAATTTCTAATATTCTCGGCGCCGCACCTACTACAGGAGGGATTGGTCATTTGTACTTGAAAGACCACGTTTATAGCGCTCGAAATTTACTGATTATTTAACCTTTTCCTCTTATTGCGGCATCGATCTACATTGGAAACACTATTGTTAGAAAGTGCCAGTAAAAAGGCTAACGGGCATCCGAACGCTGTTCCTTGTCAAAGCCCTGAGCTCGGACCACTTCATCGTGCAAAAGAGCATTGCACAGGATATTTGACTGCGTTCAAAGAGAGCCGAGCGAGCCAACATAATGTTGCGTTTCTTATGAACGATAGTGACAAGCGGGCGTGATACCAGAATAGCGTGATCGTCTGCTTTTCTCGCGGCAGCTCGTAACCACAAGTCCGAATGCGGGATGCCATTCGCAACTCGCTGGAGCTTGGGACCTAATACATGTGAAGTCTCACTTTCTATCTGAAATACTCCGCCCATCTCAAGACTAAAGCATTTCATGGCGTGTACGAACGACGGCGAACAAGGCCGGTACACCTGCTTCTATCGCTGCAATGGTGATTGTATCGCCTTTGCTTAATTGATCCTGCGCAGTGGTCATCAATTGAGCAATTGTTCTGGCAGATGGCACTTTCTGAAGTTGCTGATCACAGACTTTTTCGGCTCGTCGACGCCTTGTCGCCCATTCACCAACAACACGATAACAACCTCGGAAGCCTTTCCGCTGTAGTTGACGCCACAGTTCAGCGCCATTTTGCTGACCGGATTTCCATAGTTCGTCCAGTACAGGCAAATAGGTTTCGAGAGAACTTTGTCTGACGCGGAACACGTCACTACGATGACCACGGATAATCTGCCGTACAGTGCCGCGGCTATGGCCGGTTCGCCGAACGATTTCTTTGATCGGGACGCCATCGGCGGCGAGCTTGTTGACTGCTATATTCATATCCTCACGCCTTAAGTAACTGTCATATTGCAGTTTTTCAGCAGCTGTAAGTAATTTAGGGTTGATGACAGTGGCACCAATCGCTGCACGAATTGCCCGCATGGATTTACGAACAGAATCCAGGAATGCAGCGCTGGCATTTTCCATCAGATGCCAACGATCGGCGACCTGTACAGCGTCTGGCAACGCCTTCTTGGCGGCTTCACGATAGCCACCACCTCGATCACGCGAGACAATCTTAATTTCCGGGTATTGCGCAAGAAAGGTTGAGACCGTTGTGATCTCGCGATCCGGCAGAAGTTTAACAATCTTTCGCTTCTCCAGATCGCATACGATGGTGCCGTAGCGGTGATTGCGCCGGAATGCCCAATCATCGACGCCGACCACACTGATTGTTTCATGTCGGGCCGCTGATCTTTTTCTTACGGTGCGGATAAGCGTATCGTTACTCACGGGTATCATCAGGCGTTTTGCAAAGGCTGCGGCGGGCCGCCCTCCCAAAGCTAATCCAAGATGATGCACAATAGTATCCAGTCGGGTAGTACGGCGACTGCGCTCGTGTAAGACACAATCATCAAACCGCTCGGCAAAGATTTTCCGACGGCAGAACGTAGTCTGACAAACGAAACGTCGTGTCGATATGCGTAGTTTGACCTCTACGCCTGAACAGGGCAGATCCGCCACTTTCCTAACGTAACGGCTATGAACACGATCTGACGCTTCGTTGCACAATGGGCAGCAACCTAGATCTGCTGCCCCCTGTGCGAAAATGGTAATGATATCATTACTTTCGTCGAAACGGTGCGCAATTAATCCGTCCGGAATGAGGGATGACAAACGAAAACTGAAAGCCATACTGCGGTTCCTTTCGCTAACCACAGTACTTTCAACCAAAAAATCATCAAATATGATGGTGTGGAACGGCCCTTCGCACCGGCATTGAGGATGCCTACTGTGGTGGCGCCAATCGCCACAAGATAGAAGGAACCGTTCCATGGAGAAGATTACCACAATCGGACTGGATCTGGCTAAGTCAGTCTTTCAGGTTCATGCCATTACGGAAGATGGACATGTCGCTGTCCGACGTGCTTTGCGGCGATCACAGTTGTTGGAGTTCTTCCGCAACGTCGAACCCTGCCTCGTCGGCCTTGAGGCTTGTGGGAGCGCGCACTACTGGGCCAACGCGATCGGCGAATTCGGCCATACAGTTCGGCTGATGCCGCCGGCGTACGTAAAGCCTTACGTCAAACGTAACAAGACCGATGCAGCCGATGCGGAGGCGATCTGCGAGGCGGTCACGCGCCCGACAATGCGCTTTGTGCCAGTCAAAACACCGGACGAGCAAGCGGCTGGGATGGTTTTGAAGACTCGAGAGCTATTTGTGCGTCAGCGAAGCCAGACGGCGAATGCCATGCGGGGCCACATGGCCGAGCTCGGGATCATCGCCGCGACCGGAATGACAAGCATTGCCAAGCTCATTGCAATTTTGCGCGACGATGGAGATGGTCGCCTGCCGCACTCGGCCAGGGCGGCGCTTCTTGAGATGGCCGATCAGATCGAAAGGCTGACAGAAAGGGTTGAGGTGCTCGACAGTAAGATTATCGCAGCAGTGAAAGCCGATGATGCCGCTCGTCGGCTGACGACGATTCCCGGCGTAGGCCCTATTATCGCAGCGACTGTTCGTGCCGCCGTTCAGGATCCGGCAGCCTTTCGGACAGGGCGGGATCTGGCCGCCTGGATCGGCATCACACCAAGAGCAAACTCCAGCGGAGGGAAGGAGCGGCTCGGCAAGATCTCGAAACGCGGCAACAAGCAGCTACGTACGCTACTGATTGTCGGTGCGACGTCGATCCTGAAACAGGCTCGCAGAGGTTCAAGGCTACCCAGTTGGGTGGTATCAATAATGGCACGACGACCCTACAAGGTGGCAGCCGTGGCGCTAGCAAACAAGATGGCCCGCACAATATGGGCGCTTCTCGTCAAGGGCGGCACATACCAAGCGCCGATGATGGCAAAGGCGTAGGAACAGAGTTCCCGGCGTTCCTGCGTCGGGATAAAGCGGCAAGGTACGAAGCGTGATGAACCCGAGGGGCGATACCTCGATGTTGATTAGACCGTCTGACTCAATGCGTCTTTGAGCGCGAGAAAATGATTAGGCGATCAGCATCGCGGATCTCATCGTGGCCAGCGGTCGATGACCGCGCTGACAGGCCGGACATATGACTGCACCGTCCGATGGCGATTCACGCGGAAAGACCTTGCTAACCGGGCCGTTCCACATATGAGTCAGAGCCCCGTTTAACGCCGATTGACAATAAGGAAGTAGTTCGGCTGGTGAAGCAGGCCGCGATGGCGGCCGACGTTCGCGGTGATCTCAGCGAGATCGAGCGTGCGTTTAAGTTCTCCGGTCACTCGCTTAGTGCTGGCCTCGCTTCTTCTGCCGAAGTCGATGAGCGGTATGTCCAGAAGCAACTGGGCACGTGTCAGCAGAGATGACCCGCCGATAGGAGAGACGACGTGATCGTTTCCGCGTGAATTTGACCAAGGCATCAGGACTTTAGCTGCCCCCTCCCCTGCTCCGCGTGAAATCGTAAGCAGAGATTTTGAGTTCGGGATTCTCGCTTAGCTCTTCAATTGAAATCAGGAGTTAAAAGCCACAGCTTCACTGGCGCGCGCCAATGTTGATTGCAGTAATCGGGGCATATTTGGTGGCCAAGATTCTGTTTCTGATAACCAGTCAAGAACATTCCAATGCGCTCCAAACCTTCTGCTCTGACTTCATTAGAACGCAAAGGCTACTGTACTGATAGCTCACTGCAGCGAGCCTTTCTAAATATATGCAATTAATTAGAACATTATATTGCACGTTGTCGCGCTCAGGAGTGGATCGCATTCGTAACTTATCTAGCCTTTTCAAGCTCCGGTAACACGGTGAAGAGATCACCGACGAGGCCGTAATCAGCGACCTGAAAGATCGGTGCTTCTTCGTCCTTGTTGATCGCAACAATCACGCGGCTGTCTTTCATGCCCGCCAGATGCTGGATGGCGCCGGAAATACCAACTGCGATGTAAAGATCAGGCGCAACCACCTTGCCGGTCTGGCCAACCTGCCAGTCGTTCGGAGCATAGCCCGCATCAACCGCCGCACGCGATGCGCCAACAGCAGCACCCAGCTTGTCGGCAACAGGCAGGATCACTTCCTCAAACTTTTCTGCCGAACCAAGCGCACGACCGCCCGAAATGATGATCTTGGCAGAGGTCAGTTCCGGACGATCACCACCCGAAAGTGCATTCTCGACAAAGCTCGACAGTGCCGGATCGCTCGCTGCATTGACACTCTCAACCGCAGCCGAACCGCCTTCTGCCGTAGCCGAGAACGAAGCCGTACGCACGGTGATGA
>Ga0213829_1000154_pt1 | contig 88040 bp, 67 predicted proteins | sample MC6MC0896MG_FD_180665 | JGI IMG/M metagenome (GOLD analysis project Ga0213829, IMG submission 180665) | Enriched soil aggregate microbial communities from Iowa State University, Ames, United States - MC6-MC0896-MG | ecosystem: Environmental > Terrestrial > Soil > Unclassified | place: USA: Iowa... | reverse complement strand
TATATCCTTTTTTTACACTATAAATATATGAAAACCAGTTGATTAAACAAAATTAAATATCATGAAATAACAAAAAAAGAGGCTGTCCATTTTGAGACAGCCCCTCCGTAAAAATAAACATATGGCCTCTCGGCTTCTTTGTCATTAGTTGAAGTTGTAGGTCAACCCAACTTGCGTTATTAAATTTCCTTCAAATTTTCGTCCACCCTTTTCTCCATCAAATCCATCGCCCAACAAATTGCCGCGGACATCCACCATAAAATCAAGTTTATCTGATAGACGGAATGTCTGGAGAACCCCAAGGTTGGGACTGAAATTGGTTGCTTTCGGCTTATCGAACACCGTGGCAACACCAAGGCCGGCATAAGGAATCAAATGGTACATACGGTCAGTATACCCGCCATAAATATCATTGGTCCAGTCAAAGAGCAAGTCCGCATGCGCGTACATAAAATTGAAACTCTGTTTGTCCAACCACTGGGATGCATCATAGATTTCTCCCGTAGAATGGCTTCCATTTTGGGTTGCCCCTTTCATCTTAAAACCGCTTAACCCCGCACGCAATCCAAAACTGGCATTGATCCATTTACCAGCTGAGAGATCAAAACTCGGTGTGATCCGCCCACCCAAGTTCACCTGCTTATTGTGGTCGCCAAAATAGACCTGCCCACCGACACCAATACTGGCAAACCAGTTTGTTTGGGCTGTGAATGGCCGTACCACACTTGTTGATACCGCTCCCCCGTCAGCGCTTACCTGTCCAAATACCGAACTTGCGGCAAGCAAGAGCGGGAAAAACACAAATGATAATTTCATAAACTATAATTTTGAATGAATAAATAATATTTCTAAGATTTTGTTATATTCCCCCGAATCTTCCTCCACCAGCCTTTCAATCCCTTTTCCTGCTCCACATAGCCATACCCGTAACCATAGCCATACCCGTAAGTACCGTAACCATAGCCGCCACCTTCCAATTTCAATCCGTTCAAAGCAATGGCCATATTGGTCAGTTTCCGTTCCCGGTATATTTTTTCAATATCAGGCAACTGTCGTCGGTCCATTTTTCCCGTCCGGATCATAAATAAGGTTAGGTCGGAAATACGGTCCACAATACTTGCATCCGCGACTATACCCAACGGCACACCATCCACCACCACATAATCATAGCGTTCCCGAAGTGCATTGATCAACTGATCAAGGCGCGGACTTAACAAAAGTTCGACAGGATTTGGTGCAATCAGTCCGATCGGGACACAGTCCAGATAGTCCAGCTCAGGCAGCCTATGGATAATTTCGTCCAACTGCACATTGGCATCGGAAAGGTAATGGCTACACCCTTGCGTATTGGACAGCCCCATCCGTGCACTCAAGGTCCCCTTGCGCAGATCCAGATCTACCACAACCACACGTTTCTCCAAAAAAGACAGGGTAGCCGACAAATTGATCGCCGAAAAAGTTTTCCCCACCTCTATACCAAAAGACGTAAATGTGATGACCTTAGGAATGACGCCATTGACGCTCATAAAGTTGATATTTGTCCGCAGGATCCGGAACGCCTCCGTCAATGGATCCCGACCTGTTTTTTCAACAAGGACAGGCCGTTGTTTCGATCTATTCCGGGACTGTGGTATCTCGCCCAGGAAGGGTATGGATAGTACATCTTCGACATCCTTCCGGTTACGTACACCCATATTAAATAACAGCATCATCAAAAACACAGCGGTTGGCAGCACAACACCGATACCCACCCCGATAGCAACTTTGCGCAACTTGTTGGGGGCAATAGGTCCCAGCGCCACTGATGCCGGATCGATCACCCGGATATTGTCCTCGGTCATCGCCTGATTTAACGCATTTTCCTCGCGTTTGTTCAGTAAGTAGAGGTAAAGCTCTTCCTTCACTTTCTGTTGTCGTTCAACCGAAAGCATGATCCGTTGTTTCTGGGGGACCTGCAAGGCCTTACCCCGAGCGCGGTTCTCCTCCTTCTGTGCATTCTGGATTTTAATACCCAGCCCAGCTACCGCGTTGTCCACCGCCCGGCCAATGTTCCCACGCATTGCATTCAGCGCTTTATCGAGATCCTGAACAACGGGATTGGCCGTGCTGCTCCCCTCCACCAGACGGTTCTTGCGCAGGAGCGTACGGTTGTATTCTGCGATCTGGCTCTCTACACTGGCATCGACAAGCCCCGTATTATTGGGGATCAGTTCATCCTGTTTCCCTTCACTACGGAGATGTTGTTGCATCATCTGTGCGAGCGTACGGTCTGTTTCTACCTTTGTACGTTCGGTCTGAAACTGACGGCTATCCGACAGGTACATCTCGCCCGCCGTCTCCACATTGACCCCTTGATTGGATTCACGAAGGCGCTCGATATTCGATTCTACCGAACCCAGTTCGGATTGGATAATAGCGATACGTTCATTGATAAAATTCGCCGTGTTCCGGCCGATCTGATTTTTATCCTTCAGGGAAATCTCATTATATACCGTGATCATCTCTGTGATCAGATCTGCTGCACGGTTGGGATTCTGGTCTTCAATAGTCACCAGTAATACCGAAGCATCATCTTCCAGTTGCGTTATTTTCAAATTACCCATAAAATAATTGGCCATGGCATTCCGATCATAGCGGTGTACCTGAATAGGTTCTGCAAATGCGGCTGCGGTGTAATAGGCTGTCGGGATGATGGTCAAACGACCCAACGGCGTATTGACTTCCGTATTCAATGCCACTTTCAATTCCGGCCCCACTGTTTGTCCCCCAAAGTTTTTCAGGAGCACCGTTGTTTTGTCCACCGGTATAACGGTCAGCTCAAACTGCGTTGCCGCAGTGATTTGTGCGGGTTGTATCAATACGGGACTATGTTTATAGAGTTCTATTTGACGTAATCCCTTACGTACGGAGTAACTTGTTTCCGCACCAATACGTGCCACGGTTTCGCGCATCAGTTCTTTGGATTTTAACTGCAAGATCTCGGAAGTCACGCTCACCGAATTAAACGATGAGTTGGTCGTTGTCAACCGGGCCGTAGCAGGTGTATTCATGGCTGTCTTAATCACCACTGTTTCCGAACTGCTGTAGATAAAGGGCGATTTACTATACTGATAGTAGAAATAGGCCCCAAAACAAAAAACCGATAAAACAAGCCATTTCCAATGGATAAGCAGGTATTTAAAAACATCCAATATATTAATGGCATTGTTTCGCTTATCTCCACCAGACGGCAACCCTTCTCTAAAATTCTGTATCATAATCAATTACTTCAATATACTAACTACCGAAAGGATCAGTGTTAAACTCCCTAATACCGTTGTCGCTATACGCCAGCTTCTTTCCTCCTTTGGCGTACTTTCCGCAGATCGGGGTTCAATATAGACGATATCATTTTGCTGGAGGTAATAGGCCTCCGAATCAAATATATTTTTGGATTCAATATCATTGACGATACGGATCCGTTTGCCATTTCCTTCCCGTATCACCGTCACCCGGTTCGGAACCGCATTGGGTGTCAACCCACCGGCCTTTGTGATCGCCTCTAGGATCGTCATCCGTCCATCGGGAACATTGATGACCATTTCATTTTTAACGGCCCCCATAATGGTGATCTTCACATTTAATATTTCTGCTTTGACGATCGGATCATTGACAATTTTTTTGTTGATCAATTGATCCTGGATCAAATTTTTCACTTCTTCCAAGCTCAGACCCTCAACTTTCAAATTGCCTAAAATCGGAAAAGTAATCTGTCCTTGTTGATCCACTAAATAAGTCTGTCCACCTGCCCCTGTTGTTCCCGCAGCTGGCATGCTTGTAAACTCGCCCTTGTCACCTACGGGGTAAGTCCCCGAAACCGTATTAAAGGGAAGAACTAATTCCGGATTTTTGGAACTCACCACAATACTCAGGCGGTCACTCTTTTGGATACGCAATGCCGACGTTTCTTTTATCTGCTGTGCAATATCTGCCTCCATATCCTTCACATAAACTACTTTTTTGGAGCTTATACAGGAATTCAACAAAAGCATCCCACATACGCAGAGGTATACTATTCTATTCATACTCTTCATCTTTTTTTTTGTTATTAACTATTGTCTCGCGCGACTCGACATTAATAAATACGGTCGAGTTGCCCGATTGTCCCAAAAAATTATCAAAAATCTTCAAAATGTAGTTTAAGACCTGTCAGGGAGGATTGTGGACGGTCAATTTTGGGATAGTCTGCTGACCATCTTGTCGAGAGAAAGTATAGTAAACTGCGTAAACTAGGGATTAGTCAGCTTTGGCACGGTAATGCATAATCGGGAAACTGATCGCTTCCATGGGGGCATAGGGCAGATACTTCCAAAAGTTTGCCCATATTTTTTTAAAAGTAGATTTTCGTCCTGAAAACAAGCCATTCTCCTGACGGATATAATTTTCATCATGGAAACCAAAATTTCCAGCTGTCCAACAGTCTTCCATCATCCAGGTACAGTTCTGCTGTTTGTTCAGCTCAAAAGGCAATTTATCCCTATCCAACCCCAGAAAATCGACCAGTAGCTGATGGAACACATGCACCCAATTTAACAGGTTCAGCTTTTGATAAATGGCACGAAGGGTTGCGCCTTCCACCTGACGATGATAATAGGCATAGAGGCAAGCCGCATCACACAGTTGCCTGATGCCAACGCCAAATGCAAGTTGATGTTTTAAAATATGTGTATTGACTTGCAGGATTTGAAGCATAGGAGCAAGTAACGATACCCTTGTCTCCCCCAGGAGCAGGGCTAATTTATTGTCCCCATACGCCGATTCCAATTGCCCAACATAGCCTTGTACAAAAGGATTGTGAATATCAAACAGCTTACCATGCTGATCCACGGCACAGCCTTTCCAGGCATAGCTGCTATTGTATTTACCGCTTGAGGACAATTGCAGCCCCAGCTTGTGTACCTGTTCATTTGCCTCAGCAAAAGCAGCGGGACTGTCAAAGTACCAGTCAATATCACCCGAAAGGCGTATAGTCGGATCACGGTAACATTGTGCCACACCCTGCCCTTTCAATAAAATCGGATGAAGGTTGTGTTTGTTGAAAAACAAAGCTTGTTCCACCAGCATCGTATCCATCCAGCGGTTTCGTTGTCGGATTTTCTCGACACGTACCAACCATTTTAACAATAAAGTCTTTGGGGGCTGCATTCCGGCTTCCAATTGCTGCACGCCATCAAATAAGATCCCCTCTACCGTCTGCTTTTCTGCATATTGATACAGCTGCCCCCACTCGGTATCCGTCAATGGGAAACAATCCAAACGATCAATGGGCCTATGCCAGAGGCCCGACCGTAAGAGCGAAAAAAAAACTGTAATTTCCTTGTTCCCCAGCATTATCATTAGATCAAAAAGCCCCGCTTCTCAAATTGTTTGACCAATGCGACCGCATCCCTTTCAGCCTCATCCTCCCCGACCTCATAATTGTCCAGCAAAACAGCCTTCACACTTTCCACATTAAATTCTTTTCCTTGCAGCTCCAACCAGATCTGCACAGCTGTCTCGTTAAAGGTAAATACCTTGGAAACATCCAAGTGGTCTCGTCCCGGATCTACCAAAATATGTTCGTCTCCCAATTGGCGTAGTTGTAAATCTACTCTAAGTTTCATGTTGCAATGGCTTTATTTATTTATTTTTATTACGTTCCAAACGCATGATTGGCTTGTCTTTTCTATAGCAAATCTACAAATTTATACGAAAGATACTTTCCTATTTGAGTAGTTATTTGTATCCAGGACCGCCTGATAGACAGTCAACGATTTTTCCACCATTTTATCACGTGTAAATAATTCATCGTATCGCATTTTACTTCCCCGGATCAATCGATCATGCAGGGCCGGATTTTCACAGATTGCCTTAAAAGCATGAGCCAGCGCACGCTCGTCCTTGATCGGTACCACCAGACCGGATTGGTCATGCTGATTGACCCAGCTGACACCCGAACCGGGGATATCTGTAGAGACAATTGGTGTACTACAGGACATCGCTTCTATCTGTACAATGGCAAAGGCTTCGGTTTTCCAGATGGAGCTGAGGCAAAAAATAGTTGCCGCTGCAAAATAAGCCGAAATATCTTCGTCCGCTACATAGCCCAATAGTGTGACCCGATCACTTACACCCAAGGTAAAGATCAATTGCTGTAGGGATTCCAAAAGCGGACCTTTGCCGCCAATGACAATGTGATAGTCATCACTGAGCTCCTGCGCCGAACGGATCAGGTATTCGTAGCCCTTGTACTCAACCAGGCGTCCGAGGGAAAAGATCAGTTTTTTATTTTTGTATATGGCCTTTATCTGCTCCGTACGGTACGGATCCGCTACAATAGGCTCGACACCAATAGGAACATGCACCACCTTATCCTGTACGGCCTCCAGAAAAATGGATTCCTTCACATAGACAGGACTGGTACCTACAATAATATCTGCCCGTTTGATCAACCAATCTTGTAGAGGTTTATACAGCTTGAGCAGCGTTTTCTGTTTGAGGATATCCGAATGCCAATGTAATACCACCTGTCCACGATATCCCGAGAGAAATAAGGCCAATGTGGCCATTGGATCAGGATGATGGATGTGGATAATATCATAGTTTCTTGCGATCGCCCGCAATCGGGTAATCATCGTTGGCGCCAGCATGGTTGCCGAAAATTTAAGCTTGGTGGGGACAACCATGACACGACCACAGGCATTGAGTTCAATGGTCCCCGATGGGTAATCCTCGGTGGAAGCACATAACATATCACAATGTATCCCCTTTTCGGACAGTCCCAAGGTCAGATCATACATGACTTTTTCGACTCCGCCACGAATGGGGTAGAACTTGCCTAATTGTAGTATTTTCAAATTGCTTAACTTTTTCATCCGTTTAAATTATTTACAAGTGTTTAGTCTATCGGTGTAAACGAGTTCGTTGACGTTCAAGAACTCATCCGAATACTTCGGATTCGGTTCATCCGCCTATGTTTTTGAATAAATCATGATCGTTTCATAACGATTAATTTTTATCGTCTTTTAACAGGATCTCAAAGAGCTCCTTCCAATGATGAGACAGGGGGCCCTCCAGCTCCCGATCTGGCACCCGCTGTAGAAAACTCTCGTCATTTTCAATCAACTGGCGCATTTGAGCGGCAAGCTGTTCCGCTTTATCGGGGTCAAAAAAAGCCACCTGTTGCAGACCCGCCGCGGTCTCATGGGCATAGGGCAGATCGGCCAGCAACATAGGCTTGCCAAATGCGGCAAACTCAGTGATCGGCAGTCCCCAGGTTTCTACCTTTGACGGGAAGAGCAGGCAATCACTCTGGGCGTAGTAAGTATAGAGTGATTGGCGGGATTGAAAACCAATAAATGACAATGTTTTTAATGTTCCCCATTGGTCATAGATCCACTTGGCATAGGTATTTTCATTGCCGACAAAAGTGATATAGACCTTAAAATTGACCTGTCCCTCTTTTCGCTCCAGTATTTCTGCTGCCCGACAGATCAGCTCAAAGTTTTTGTGGCTGTCTGCTGTCGCAGCATAGATAAAGCTGTATACCGCAGCTTTCCGCTCCGTTACAGTTTCAAAATACGTTGCATCCGGTTTCTTATTGGGCAGGGCAAGGATAATCTGCTCTTTGCTTAATGCAAACATACGCTTAAATGCATCTTTCAGCCACTGTTGCTGTACAATGACATAACTATTTTTATGGATGCCGATCCGATAGATCAACTTGCTAAATAGGGCAAAGAGCACAATCTTTGGTGCCATAAAACATTCCCTCCAGGACCATTTATAAAAAGGATAGGAGTTGTGACAATAGACTGCCTGCCGCCGCGCAGTGACATTGGGTGTTGTATCATGCAAGGAGAGCCACAGGTCTATTTCACCTATTTCCCCGGAGACTTTTTTGAGCGATACATACTCGTACCACAGCCGGTTGATCCATCTTTTCTTGGGCCACTGTGTTTCGATATACTCGATATTCGGATAGTCAGCCAGTTCACGTTTATAGACCATCGCAACAATACGGTAGCCCCCGTCCGTTGCAAGAGCAGACAGATAAGCCAGGCAATCGCGCAAGATGGTCAGTGTCCCGCCCCTATTTAAATTTACCGCTGATATAACTATTGTTTTCATTTTTTATCCTAGCATTCCATTAAATAGATTCAACCATTTTTGCATGATCTCCCCTTCCGAGAATCGGGAGGACATCGCTTTTGCTTGCTCCCCCATTCTGCTTCGGGAGTTTTCATCCGTCATCAAGGCAACTACTTTTTCGCCAAATGTCCTGCGATCAGCCTCCTCAATCAACCAACCGTTTACCCCTTGTTGTATGATGTCTCTAGGGCCACATTTACAGGCATAGGCAACCATCGGTAAACCATGGATCTGTCCCTCTAGCAGCACCATAGGGAGACCCTCGTACCGAGAAGTCATCAACAGGATCGAATGCTGTACATACACTTGCGCAATATCTTTGACAGGAGGTTGGATCCGGACTACATCTTGCAGCCCATCGTTCCGGATAAGCTGTTCAAGTGCTTCTTTGAGCGGTCCCGAACCAAAAATATTCAACTTCCAGTCCGGTTGTAATCGATGTACTTCCTTCCAGATCAGTATCAGCTCTTCAAAGCCTTTTTGGTAATCCAGACGTCCCACAGCAATTGCTTGTTTGCTGGAGATATCAGCCCGCAGCAAACTTTCATAGCTGTTTGGATTGGCTATGACGGCAATATTGGGTAAAGCCCCCCAGTATCCCCGGTCTTCTTCGGTCAGCACCACAAAACGGTCGTAACGTTTGGCGATAGCCAGATCCTGTTGGCTGCGCATGCGGTTGATCCAGCCCCATATCCCCTTGCGTCCGTATTGCTGTCTTTTAAACCTCGAAAAATGGATTTCCAATACCTTCATACTGCCATCATCGATCTTATACAGGAAGCTTGCTTCATGATCAAACATCGATATCACCACATCGGCTTTCAACTGCTTGAGGAGTATGGCCAGTTTCTTTCGATGTGCAATCTGTTTGGAAGGATAGGTCAGCAGTTTGCCCACCAGGTTCTTAGGCACTGTGGTATCATACAGGATATTCAAATCATGCTGTATGATCCGTGCGTCCATCAGAAAATAGGGCGCACGTCCGCACTGATCTGTGGTAATCACATGGACCTCATGCCCGTGATTGACCAGCCAATTGGCTTTAATTGCCAATACCCGTTCCATCCCGCCCGAGTTAAAAGTTCCTGCTATACAATAAACGATCTTCATCATTATCATCATTTGTGGAGAATGCTTCCCCTTTTGTCAATATGTCCATATTATAAAACAAGGCGTAAATCAGGAATATGTCTGTAGAGACCTTCAGCCATGTGGTAAAAGTCAGTATGGAGAACAGTATAAAAAGATGCTGATAGTCCCTATATTTGATCGAAAATACGGTAGCGTTGTAGATAAAAAAGGAAGCGAACACAGCAAAGCCCATTAGCCCGCTATATAAAATAAACCTACAATAGCCAATATCCGTATTAAAGGCCCAGTTGTCAAACAGGCCCGCCCCGATAATCCATGTTTTGGTATCCTGTGGCCAAATCCACATGGTCTTGTTGAGCTTATCGGTCGAATCGGTCCGCCACTCGCCCTTCTCGACCCAATTAAAAAATCCCTCAAAACCGAACCTGATCTGCCGGTGAAAGTCTTCACTCCTGTGGTAGAAATATAAACCGATGTAAAATGCCACCACCATGATCGTGATCAATGCAGTATAGGTTTTGATATTTCGCTCCTTCAGGACGAAGCTAAATAAACCCAGGTTGAAAAACATATAGACCAATCCGATGAGTCCACCTAAGGAAGTGGTCCGGGAGATCACGTTTCCCAGTATAGCAATGGCAAAGAAACCGATCAATAAACAGGTGAATTTAAAAAAGCTCTTGCGCACGATGTCATCTTTTACCAGCAAAACAGCTATCATGACAAGCACGACCGAAAAACGGACCCCAGCATTATCCAGGGAAGCCCCTATGCCGTACAAGCGCTTTACCTTCATCAAAAATTTTTGATCCTGCTCGACATAGGTGTTGACCAAGGCCTGAACACCAGGTAAACTGTCTATAGCCAATGCCAAGGCACACTGTATCACGCATACAGCCGTCAGATAATAGGTCAGGAGCCTAAAGTTCACTACCCCGTGTCCCCAGCGGATCGCTACACATACACAATAAGACGCCAGTATCCAAACAAAAAAACTAACGATATAGGTTGCATAGGCATAGTCTGTGGTATGATTGTAGTCAACTGCTATGAAACATACCAGCGAAAACAACAGTGCAAAGAACAATGCACCCAATAAACCTTTATCCATGTACACATTTTGCTTGAGCACCAGATGTATACCGACGAGGACTGCCCCCAGCACAGCGAGGATCAGCTTCGTGTTGATGCCTGGTGGTAAAAAGGTAAAACTGAACGAGAAGTAATAACAACTCACCAACACACCCAAAATGATATATTTTACGATTGCTACCATTTTTTCTTATTTATAGACAACACCATATCGATACCGGATAATACAACGATAGTATAACTTGAGAAACCAATACTGCTGTTTAAGTGCCATCCATTGCAACAGACGTGTCCGAAAAGGCAGCCCCTTATTCTTCAGCACATAACCGTTGGCCTCGGGAAACCAGGTCTTCCAACGTCTATAATTGGAATCCATATCCGAGATCAGGAGCGGCAGTTTAATATTCAGTTTGAGGTAATTAATAGCTTCGTTTTCTATACAGCCCGGCGCTTCTTGATTTAAATATTCTTCCAGTACCTTGACATTGTGGGTCACTTCCATCATATGTTTTTCTGAATAGGTTTTTGTCAGTGACCCCTCGTTAGACTGTCCATAATGGTAAAGCGGAAGGTCGATAAAAGACACGATTCCTGCATGTGCCAACAACTTGACCATCACCATGAGATCCTCGCCCATATTCATCCCCGGGATAAATCGGATGTTAAAATCTTCATACAGACTACGACGGACCATAAACAGCCACAGGTTCCAGCGCATGGTCCCATTGAATATGCCCTGTATAGCTTCTTTTGCACTTCGAAGTGGGGGCTGGTTCATTTTTCGTTCGTTTTGACCGAATGATAGGTACCAATTACACCCGATGATATCCGCATCTGTTTCCAATGCTTTTCTGACCAGTAGTTCGATCGCATTCGTATCAATATGGTCATCCGCATCGACATAATAGATATAATCGCCCGTTGCATGTGCCAGGCCTGTATTCCGGGCAGCAGCGACACCCTGATTGTGCTCGTGCGAAATAACGCGAACCACCATACTGTCAATGGATAACATGTTGTCCATATATTTTCGGAGGACATCTACCGTATCGTCACTGCTCGCGTCATTGATGAAAATGAGCTCCAACTGCTGATAGGTCTGAGCGATCAAAGCGTCCAGTGTCGCCGATAAGGTTTTTCCTGCATTATACACCGGTATAATGACAGAGATCATTATATTTTCATTCATCTGCTTCCAGTTATAAAATAGAGTGTTTTGGGAAAGAATTCATGCATCGCCCGATAGATAAGCAGTATGATTCCGATACATAGAAAAGGAATCACTAAATAGCCCAACAGCATACCCGTGGGGGAATCAGCCAAAGGAGACTTCAAGAATCCACCTTTGAGCCAGCCAAGTATATAGATGACATGAATGGCATAAATAAAAAATACCGTGGGTGCCAATCGGATACAGATTCTTTTCAATCCTTCCCACTTATTGCATTGGTATCCCAAATACAAAACTGCGGTTACACCAAACACCGTAAACAGGCGGACACAGTACTCGTAGTAAGGTGATACGGTATAATAGGTCGTGACAGCCAGCATAGCAATTGCCATGACTATTGCAATCCGTCTATAGCTAAGTGCAAAATCCAGTAGGCTATACTTAAATTGTCCCATGTAAGCCCCGACACCAAAGTAAAGAATAGCGGTGCTGCTCAGCCCTTGAATAGTAGACTCCAACCCCATGAGATAGATCACAAGAATCAGAATCAATCCAATGAATTTGGTATACCTGAAATAATAGTAAAATAAAGGGGCAAGTGCTACCATCACGATCAGATCCCGAAGATACCATAGCGGAAAATTGAGCGGTTCGCCCCACAATATGCCATAAACCGATAGGCTATGCAGCTTTTCATAGTTGTCATCCAATGGCAAATTGATTTTTTGGAAGACCAGATTCTTAAACAGGATTACCGGTACAAATAGGATATTCCATAACAAATAGGGAATCAGCAGCGTATGGAATCTTTTTTTGAGCTGAGAAGCGTATACCTTGCTGTTCCATTCGGTAATCTTGATAAAGAAAAAATAACCGGAAAATAGGAAAAAACAGGGCACAGCCAAGCGTCCGATATGATGGGAGATGACTTCCGTCACGATACGGTATACGTTTGCCCCATTCAATTCCCAGGAAAGGGCCTGCCTTTCAAATGGAATCATGTGTACAAAGACAACCAAGATTATCAACGGGAAACGCAATAATTCGATGACCTGCGACTGTATTTCTTTGGTATTGTTCTTCATCTTAACTTGTTTTCGTCCTTTTGTTTCAATTTGCTATCTTGTTAGCAGTGCCTTTAGTTTTTTCTTCATTTTCACAACACGCATCAGGATATTGGGATCATTCAAGCCCAAGAAATTCCAGAATGCATGTTCCCATTTGACGTAATCCGGAAGCCATGATCCTGCAAAATGATGGATGGAAAATGTCTGCGCTGTTGTGGTTACTTTGCCGGTTGCATAGGATTTGGGGCTGAAATAATCGCTGGAAAACACAGGAATATAATCTGCCTTCTCCGCTTCCATTGCTTGTTCCAAGGAATTTACATTCCGGATCTCTATCCCCTGCTGCTCAAACACTTCAACGACAATCTTTGGTACTACTTTCATGTCACAGCTCCCATCCTCCCGTACAAAAGGACGATTATCATAATAGGCCAATGCTTGTTTCACCCAGGCACTTTCTTTTTCAACGCCGAAGGTGGCCATCTCATAGCGGTCGCCAAAGTCTTCGTAGCACATCATTGTACGCAATCCCAACAGGGGATCAAAAGTCCGCAGCACCTCCACATCGCTGTCCAAATATATTCCACCAAAGTGATACAGCGCGTACAGTCGGATATAATCGGCCGCAAAGGCATATTTCCTCGCTTCAAAAGCTTCTCTTACCCATTGGCTCTGGTTGATGTCAAACCGGTCAAAGCCCCACTTTATAAATTCATAATCTGGCAATACCTGTTTCCAACCTTCGATATACCCATGTACCTCTTTAGGTAAAGGGTCATTACTCAGCCAACAATAATGTATAATTTTCGGTATCATTTTTTCTTTATAATCTTGTTCATCATCCGTCCTTATCGCAATCGATATAGGATCCCCAATCCTTTATTCCACAGAAAAAGTAATTTGGCAAAGACTGACTTGGGTAATCTCAGTAAGAGATACATGGGTTTACATCCCCATAGCACTTTACTGCTCTGTAGTGCCATACGAATCGCATAGCGGTATTCTCTTTCAAAAAATGCACGGTTGCCATCCGAAATGGTTAGCATACGATTGTGCTGAAAATGCTTCAGGATACACAGGTTGTCGATATTGCGCATGTTATCTTTGATGCCCTTGAGCATCTCGACCAATACATAGCTATACGATGAAATACGTTTGATTTCATTTGCCGGAGCCGTCATCACCGAATTGTCATTATAACGGTAATAGTAGGTCTTCTCTTTACAAAAAGCGATACGTTTGATATAGGTCCGCAGATGAAAGGCCCATAACACATCTTCACAGACAATCCCTTCTTTAAACCATAGGCTATTTGCACATAGGAGTTCTTTTTTCACCAGCTTATTACAGGGTGTAATCGGCACGTGTAGAAAAAAATTGTCCTTCAACCAATTTTGGTCATCCGTAAATACGGGAAACAGATCGTTATCAATCGAAAGCTCCTTCTCCATGGCTTTATCTTCACAGGTCATATCACCATGTACCATATCAATTCCGGGATATCGTGAAAGATAACCTGCTAATATGGAGATACTGGAAGGTAACAAGCGGTCGTCACTATCCAGAAAGAAAATATAATCTCCGGCAGCCTCACGTATGCCGCGGTTCCGGGCGGCAGCAGCCCCCCTATTTTCAGGCTGTGTTAAGACCCGGAAGCGCTTAGCACCATGGTATTCCGAAAGTATATCCGCCACCACATGCATACTGTCATCAGTTCCGCCATCGTCCACGATCAAGCATTCAATACGGTCTTCCTCTTGCTGCATAACCGAGCTGATACAATCCCGGATATAACGCTGTACGTTGTAAACAGGAATGACGATTGTGATGAGTGCTGTGTTATTGTCTGTCATAGTTTGTTATTTCTTTCCATCCACTTGAATCCTACGCACGATACGGCTTGGTAAAAAACGTTTCAATGCCAGCTTAGCCTGATAAACCCAGAAATAAAACTGTCCCTGAAACCCGTGCCGATAATATAATTGCTGTATTTTTTTCATCCCTAAATTCGCTTTATACTGTTTTAAGCTTTGGAGGAATCGTAATCGGATCGTCAATGGTTTTTTCTGTCTGAGAAGCTCCGTTGTCAGTTCGTCAAAGAAAAGAGCAGAAGCTTCATTTTTCTTTTGTAGATTTTTATCCGATCCCGATATACTTCCTTCGTACTTCCGTATATAGACGACAGCATCAGCATTGTAAAAAAATGAACCGAAATCCGACACCTGCAAAAAGACCATATCATCGGTATGCCAGCCCAAAGGATAGCTTACAAAACCATGTTTCAAAAATGCAGACCGTCTAAAAATATGCTCACTGAGACTACAATTTATATTTCCGCCCAATTTAGAAATCATAAACTCCAAGGCATTATAGCTACCGGTCGCCAGCCCTTTATATAGATCCTGTTGCTTTTGATCTTGGGGCGTATATAAGATAGGTTTGCACTTCACTATATCCATTTGTGCGAGCTGTCCCTGACATTTATAAAATTCTTCCACAAAATTGGGTGACAACACATCATCATCTCCCAATATTTCAAACCATTCTTCCGTTACATTATCCAAAATACGTTGCCACTGCTTGGGAAGGTCCTGACCGCCAACATTCTCTTTATAATCAAAATACCGATAGTCCGTTGTCCGAAAATACTTGTCTATCATCGGTAAGGGATCATCTGGACTGGCGTCGTTTCCAATATACAGGGTAAAGCGTCTGTCGGTCTGCCCCGCTAGCGAAGCAATCGTCTCCTCAAAAAAATCCAGTTTGAAGTAAGGAATGATAATAGCTAGCTTATTCATAATATACTTTTTATTTTATTCCAGGATTCAGTGAACCCCATTCCCAAAAAGTGGATAAAATTTATTCCAAACTCTCGGCAGATCACCGTTGGCCATTTCCAGTTGGCATAACATAATTGTACGATCCCTTGTACAGCGATCAACCCCATAATACCATAAGCCGTATAGTTTAGTACCAGATAGTCACCGATAAGGACAAAGAAGCCAGCTATAATGGAAGATTTAAAGAAGGGAACCTCATTATTGGAGACAATCAGGGTGGCAAAATTGGAGTGGTTGCCCTCCAATAATATCACAGTACAGTACAGCAGCATTACCGGAATAGCCGGCAAGATCACATTAGCTCCTATATAATTCAGGACAAATGGTCCTAATCCAATAAGGATAAGAGCTCCCAGGATATAGAAGAAATAATAAACATGCATCGAAAAAGCGAATGTTTTTAAAAGTCTATTTTTGTCACCTGATATCCTTAACGATGAAAATACAGGATTAAAGCTGGTAAATAAAGTACCGGAAATGGTGGATATAATACCTACCAATTGAATCAAGATTCCATAGGAAGCGACTTCTTTGGAAGGTAGGTACAGCCCTGCCAGAAACATACTGAAATTATTGATCGCGTAGGCCGAAACAAAGACCAGCCCCAGTTTACTGGCATTGTGCCATAATATCCCAAACAATTCATCTTTCTGTTCCCGATCCACTTTAATGCCCTGAAGATTGTTCCGAAAGGTGCTATCATAAAAAAAATTGTAGGATACTGACCTGTAAATAAACAGGGATATCAGATTTGAAATAACCACCCCCAGGAGTCCCCAGCCCAAGTTCAAAAACAGGACTGTCCCCAAGATATAGGTCAGCTTGGCGATGATTGTCGCTTTTTGTGCTTCTTTGATTAACCCTCTACCGATCAGCAACGAATCGAAATAGGTAAAATAGAATCCTAAAAAAGTGGATACGATCGTGATACACCAAATGGGCAATGCATTTTCTATGGATTGGAATCCATCGGTAATCCGATAGATATACCAAGTACCAAATGTTACTAAAAACAGGACCACGGTCAGGGCGATCCGCCGATAGGTATATTTTGCCGTTTCGATCATGGCTGCCAATAGTGGATAACTGATCTCATCTGTATAGTCGACCACATCTACCCCTTGTCTTTTTAAGCCTTTGGCTCCGCTGAAGACGTAAGTAATATTACGCGCAAATTGTGGTGCAAAACCAAAATCAAATAAAGCCACCAAAGTCCCCAAAGTGGTCAACAGATAGTTCAAGGCTATTTCTTCTACCGATAAAACCCTAAGAATCAATGGCAATACCAATAAACCGGAAGCTATTTTCAGCAGTTGAGCCGTGTAACTCCAAAGTACATCCTGTCTGGATAAATTCATTTTTATCGGGTGTTTTTTTACTTGTACTATTTAACAAATTCTTGTTCCAGCATTCTTTTCAAACCCTCCTCCAACGTATAGGGGGGAACAAAACCGGATGCCATTGCCTTGGTCGAATCATATTGTGTCACGGCACAGAACTTTTTAACCCTGACCGAACTAATGCTTAGTTTCTTTCCACTGACCTTTGCCAGCACATCAAAGCCATATCCACCCAACATGCCCAACCAGTAAGGAATATGCGTGGTCGGAATCTTCTTATTCAGAATTTTTCCGGTCAGTGCGACAAGATCATTCGTACTGAAATCGGGTTTATCCACATAATTGAATACCCGATACCCACTTTGTGTTTGCCCTGCCAGGAAGGATATAAAAGCCACGATATTTCCGATATAAGACATGGACTTTTGGTTATTGCCCTTGCCGATCATCATAAACTTACCTTGGGCGATCTGCTGCAATAGATTAAATACATTGCCTCGGTTACCTTCGCCAAATATGACCGTAGGTCGGATAATATGAATAGTCCAATCCTGATGTCCGTGATACCAGTCCTGCAGTACCTGTTCAGCTTCCCATTTACTCCGTCCGTAATGGTTGAATGGTTCAGCAGCAAAGGACTCGTCGGGATTGTCCTTATCCAATCCGTAAACCGCTACCGAACTGGTAAACAGGATATTTTTAACACCATTTGCCTCCATGGCGGCTAAAGTATTGCGCATGCCCTGCACGTTGACAGTATAATACTGTGAGACCGGCGTGACATCATCGCGGTGTTCGGCCGCCAGCAGGATGACCAGATCCGTATCCTGCAATTGTTGGGTGAGCGCAGCGACATCCAGTACATCGCCGATTTCGCTGATATCCCCATATTTTACAGAAGGCGCTTTATCGATATTCAGCACATCACTTATACCATTTTCGTACAGGTGCGTAATCAGGTGTGTGCCCACAAAACCACTTCCGCCGATAATTGTTATTTTCATTCTTTTCTTTTGTTAGGGTATATTACAATAGGTTGATAAATAGTTGCATCCGCGCAAATAGCTTCTTCTTTTCCAAAATGGCACAGCCCTTGATAAAGAGGATCCAAATCAATATGTCCAGTAGTGCTACGATATTCATATTATTGATCAGCCTTACAGCAACAATATTGAACATGCAAAAAAACAAGGTCAGCAACAGAATGGTTACCATCGCGGTACGTTGGGATAGTCCTGCACGTAAAAATTTATGATGAAGGTGGTTCCGATCAGGTTTAAAGACGGGCTTACCCAGTCTCCAGCGCACATACATTACTCTGGCAACATCCAAAATAGGCACGATCAATGTCGAGAATGCTACGACGATAGCTCCCTCAGAAAAAGGTTTAATAAATTGATTGTTCATAGCAAAGCTGATGGCCAAAAAAGCCATGGAATACCCCAATGTCATACTCCCTGTATCTCCCATAAAGATCTGTCTCCGTCGACGGGTCAGCCCATAGACATTGATAAAGAAAAATGGAACAAGTACGCCTACAGTGACAAATGCGAATAATGCATGGAACCAAGCCCCATGATAGCAAAAAAGCCCGCCCAATACCATACAGCCCACAGCGACAACCCCAGAACAAAGACCATCAAGACCATCAATTAAATTGATGGCATTAATAATCAGTACAACAAAAAAAATGGTAAAAGGAATTCCAATCCATGGAGGGAGTTCCTGCATAAAAGCGACACCATAGAAATCATTGATCCACAATCCCGACAAAGGAAAGAAACTTGCCACGATGAGCTGAACCATAAATTTCCATTTATAGCTTATTCCGATCAGATCGTCACCAATTCCAACAATAAATAGAATGACCAAACCGCATAACAGCATCATGAAACTCGGCAGGATAGCCCAGGACTGTAAATTCAAATTAACATGAAACACTTTGATCATTATCACCAACGAGATCACCAGGATACAACATTGAATTGGGGCAAAAGCTACGCCCCCCAAGCGCGGTACGATACGTTGATGCACCTTACGCGCATCAATCGGATCAAAAAGCCGCTTCTTATAAGTCACTAAAATTATAAAAGGAATAAATATCCTACTCAACAGCATGGCCACCAACGCAGGTATAAGAATATAAAGTAAATTCATCTTAACCGCTAAATTTAAAATCAACTATAATCCTCTTCATCGTATTCATTGTATTGTATCTCTAATATGTTTTTCGATAAACTATTGTTAGTATAACTCAATTACGAGCATTGTTATAAGGATGACGGTTGAGTAAACGAATTGTCCCGAAAAAAAATAAAAAAGTTTGGGGAGGGGTCTTAGAAAGGTTTGTCAGGTTATTCCATCAGGATTTTAGCCGTTTATTCAATCGGTCTATAAGACTTTTATCTTATGATTTGTTTCTTTCCAAGAAAGATGATCGACCTTGATACGTATCCTGGGAAAATTGAATAAAAAACAGTCGTTCTAGTTTTGACCGGAACAAGAAACTAAATAAAGAGGGAAAAAATATGGCTGGCGATCAGCAATAACGGAAAGAATTTGGACCGCAAGTATTTTAAGATAGAAGAATGTTGATTGCGGATGGTCTTTTCGGACAGGTGGAGCTTTTTGGCAATCTCATGGTTGTTGTAACCTTGGAGACGTAGCCGTATTATGGTTTTGGCCCGGGGGCTATATGCAACGAGCAACCCTTCTATCTGTTCCAAAAAAAATTTCTCACGAAACAGAAAATCAGCTCCGTCACTATGATCTTGAACAAAAGTTTGCTCCATTGTATCTATATAGGTCTCCACATGAATAGATCGCGCCATAAAATCGATAATACGATTGCGCATCGCTTTAAAAAGGTACGAAACAACGGATCCTTTCAACCGGATAACCTCCCGTTTCTCCCAGACATTTATCCAAAGGTCATGATTCAGATCCTCTGCCTCTTCTATCTCGATTTTTTTTAACGTGTATGCCATTAATGGCCTTCGATAGCGATGATAGAGTTCTTCAAAGGCAGCCCGTTCACCCTTTTTTATAAGTAAAAATAATTCTTCATCCGATTTTCGTTTCATCGCTCCGAGCCTAAGTTAACTGACTTATCAAAGATACTGTCAAATTTTTAAGGCTACTAGTTTAATTTAATTTGAGGTAGAATTATAGCTACAACTTTTCCTACAAGTCTCCCTATTTATTAAAATAAAATACCATGAGTATCCATCCCGGCTACCAGTGATAAACATGATATGGAATATCAATACCGAACTTAACATGCTGACACCTGAGTATCAGTCATTTTATTGAAATAAAAGTCCCTTATCAGACAAAAATAGTGGTACAATCTGATTATCCGGATTTCCATAGAAAACCAAGTGGTCGACTTGGGTATAAGTAAGCATTAAAAATATTTGAAGCATTAACCTGGATCGAAAAGACAAATGATTTACATATGATGCAATACAATATGCACAATAAATCTTTTGTAGAGTTTTCTATTCTACAGTAATTCAAAAGGAGGGCTATCTGCAAAAATGAAAGCCATCGTTCCTATTTTCACTTTCTTCGGGACAATTAGACCTTTCAGCCGTCATATCAAGATATAGATTTAAATTTTCATGTATGGCGATTTTAATAATTCAGTTATCAACAGGTCTTTTGCTGTGGCAGTATTTTGCTATTTTAGAGTTTATCCTTAAAATCTATTCTTTATATATTCTGTTCAAACAACGTAAACGATACCGATCCTTCTTATTCGTATCTTTTCTGATGATTTTCCTGGTTCCTTTTTTTGGTAGTCTAATATTCCTGATCACCAATACCGACATTAATAAAAACCGTGATTTAACCTAGTCAAATCTGGTATCATTGTAATCCTCAGGCGTCGGACCTACCAAGCATCTTCATTAAACCTCATCAGTTCAGATTTAGAAGTCTCTAAAATCGTAATTGTATTTCAGATGCTATTCATGAGCATTATCAAGATTAATCATCCCGAAAGTTTTATAATTATTGTAATTTCACTTTTTCTCGGGACAATTTACCTGTTCAACCGTATCTATAATATAGATTGTAAACTCAATTCACATGAAAACAAAATTCCTTCTTATCACTCCATTGATTATGGTAATCTTCTGGAGTATGGTTGGCTGTCAGAAACCGAAAACCGAACTAGCGACAGCCGATCTCATGACAAATAAACTGACAAAAGAGGCTGCTGTAAACACGGACACTACTGTCAAAACATTTATCAAAGAACCTATTTCAAATTCGTCTACTGCGACAAAGAAATTTAAATTCCCGAGTTCAAGCGCCAATGTTAAAAAGATTCTGATGCACGTCTATTTAACCTGTCCATCAGGAGGCTGTCCACCTTGGGATGTCTATGCCAATGCACGATTAATGAAAAGCAATGGTGATGATTCCAAGACATATGGTTATGAACTGGGTAGATGGATTACCCCTTATGGGAAGGACAATACAAGTATCCCTGGTGGTTGGGTCATCGACGTTACAGATTTTCGGTCCCTGCTCATTGGCGATGTCACATTAGAAACACGTGCAGAAGTATGGAGCGGTACTTGGCTAGTCTCTATTGATTTTGAAATTCAAAGAGGTACCCCCACCTATAAATATAGTACCATAGTTCCGGTCATGCAGTACAACGACTGGTCCTGGTCGGGCATAAACTTTGGCAAAGGTACTGTTACAGCAAATAACTACAACGGAAAACAAACAGGCTTTAAAATAAGTGGTATGCCTTCAAATATTGAGCGGACGTCATTTAGAAGTATTATTTCAGGTTGGGGCCAAGCATTGCCTGCTGCCCCTGGATCCAGAAGATTTGCAGAATGGGCATTCCGCAAACATGGAATCAGTATAGATGATAGTCCAACTTTTGTGCATGATATGAATGCCCTGGGCTGTGCCGTCAATCCCAAAGTGGTCAAAAACCAAGCTGGAAATTGGACAGGCGACAGAGCAGGCTGGTGCCCGGGTCTAGAAGTCCCCGTACGGACAGATGTATTGGCTTCGCCGAAAGCTGGTGCCACATTCAATTTCAATTATGTACTCCAGGAGGATCAATGGAATCCTTTAAATCTAGCGCAAAAATGGAAGGATGATGGTACCGACACCGGTGGTGCTTATTATGCATTGTCGACCTATATGGTCCTGGAAAGCAATACTCCTATTAGCAATTTGCCAACCGTAAGTGATAGACCTTAATGATTGGACGGAGAAGACAGGAAACTTCTTGTACAAAGGGGCCAGTATTCACTTAGAATTTGGCCCCTTTTATGCGGTAAAGCAGAAAATGTGATTTGCAAATCAAACAGGCATCATTCACCTGTATCCAGGTCAGGTGGCCTTCTCTTATCGCTGATAGCCATTTTTCTCTATCGCTTTTATTGTCAACAGAAACACCTAATACTGTAAATCCCTTTTCCTTTAATACGTTATATACTTCTCTAAAAACCCAGTTATAATACAGCTCAAAAAGAAAAAAACCGCTAGGAATGTATGTTCTTAGCGGTTAAAATGTATAAATAAGCTAAAGCTTAGTTCTCAAAAAAATTTCTTAAGCAATATCTATGATATTACGCCCAATTATTACTCCTCATTCTCCACCAACACAAATTCTTGAAATTCGTTATTATTAATTCGTTTATCCAGGACTGCTTTAATAAGATCCCTCCCTTTTACGCGAGTAGTGCGATTATTTGCGCTGACCACGCGACCAGGATAACGCATTGACATTAAAGTTTGATAGCGGTTCCCTTCAGTTCTAGCAATCACAAATTGCTGTGAAAATGGCATGTTGACATCAAATGGTACAAACTTCAAACTTGTCGAATCGTTTGCAATCAGGACCAGGTTATGATCTATGCCTGATCGGATTACATAGCTGCTATCGCTAACAGACTGTAAACTCCAGCGCTGTCCATTGACAGTATTATTATCTTTTGAAATGGAGATTGAGCCGCCTACATTCCCTTCTAATACCCATTGTGCATTCTTCTTACTGTACATACGATATATTTTTCCGTCCGCAAGGTCTTTTGGATAAAGAAAATTGATGGTCAAAACATCTCCTTTTGACAGGGTATCAGAAAATTGTGGACTATATTGATACAAGCTATCAGGCTTAAATCGAACAGAATAAAGCATCAATGAACTTGCATTGAAGGGACCAATCATCTGTGTGTTTATACCCCAATCTCCCGAAGTACCCTCGTTATATATATATTCATCACGGTCTGCACGTGATTGTTCATGGGAAATCCCCATCGCATGCAACAGTTCATGCATAATGGTACCAACACTCCACTCATAGGAAATACGGATCTTTTGTTCACCTCCAATCATTCCTATCATGGAATTATTATCAGTTGCATGACTGATAAATTTCACATAGTTAGTTTCCTCGCTCCGTTGCCGGAATGCAAAACCTGTTTTTGCCGTTACACGGCGCATAGCCTCGGCTACATTCTTTTTTAAGGTCGCAAGCTTTGAGGAGTCGCCACGTTCATCCAAAAAATTAATATCATAAATAAGTGTCTTATTAGGCCACAATTTTGTAAATTCGCCTTTTACCAATACTGCTCCCCGATCTTCTGTACTCGTTGTACCATCCCACTTCCTTAATTTATTCATCTGTCCTATCGATAGCAAAATATCGTGGTCATAATAAAATTCCCCATTTTTCTCTTCAACGACAACCTCTTGACCATCGATCATGAATTTATGCAATTGAACAGATTCTTGTTCTAAATCTTCCATTCTACTTCTTGATTCCATTTCTTTTTTACAGGAGCTCAATAAGCTTACACTTGTGATAATGCAAAAGATAATCCATGTCAAACAGTTTTGTTTTCTTTCTTTTCTTTTCATGATTTTTCTAATTGTTGTTAATTTATAAAAATATAATACTTCTTTATTTTTTTAAATTGAAGGAATAGGAAAGTCCAACCTGTATCCCCATATCAAACTGCTGCCCACCGTTCAATTGACTAAGCTTAATAGTGCCATCTTTTTTATAGAGGATATCAGTACCCTTTCCTATGGAACGATGCCTAAAATTAACAGCCATATTCACCCTGATTTTCTTTGTCACGGCATATTCGATCAACCCTTCCGTCCATAACCCCAATCCCCTTTTGGATGAATGCGAAAAGCTGTTTTGGGAAATAAAATCTTCTCTCGAATTCCAGTCTGCAGTGGCAATATAACGGAGCTTCTCTAGGCCTGCTTTTCCTGTCAGTGTCAGCTTTTTTATGAAATTATATTCATAAGCCACGTAAAATCCCCCTCCTTTCCAGACGGCTCGATATTTATTTTTTATATCCTTGAATCTATCATCAGAGAGTGTTTTATCGAGATTAAGCATCTCGTAGTTATCTTTATAATGTTTATATAAAAAGCCTATGTACAATATATTCTTCGATTCATCGTCTAATATTAAACAATAACTTAAGGATGGTGACAGCATTTGCTGAAGACCATTGCCAGCCTGATATATGTAAAAAGCAGTCACCTGTTGTCGATCATCTGCCGCAAAGTCAGCATCCGAAACTTGCCCACTGTAAATCTTTGATCTCGAAAAGTGAATAGCGAGCTCCAAATTCTTATAAGGTACATACAATGCAAAAGATTGATTTAGGCTTTTCAAATCCTCCCATTTTAGTTCTGAAAGGATGTTTGGGTTCTGTCCCAAACTATTTCCCGCAATGTTCCAGTCAAATAAAGTCTTTGTAATTCCAACGGAATAATAAATCCTGCTGGCTCGCCCTTGTGCAAAAGACGGCTTAAGCCCCAGGAACGTAAGTGCATAAAGAAAGAGAATACTAAATTTATTAATCACACCGGCTTAAATTGATTGCTTATTAAGTATTATATATCAAGTAACCTATTTTTATACTTACGGTTGAGATCGCAAATTGTCCCGAAAAAAAACAAAATACTTACAGCATATCATGAGCTCATTTGTAACAACTGCGACAATTCACTTCTAAAATCGCAAAAAAAGCTTATCTAAAGACCCAGTTATAATACAGCTCAAAAAGAAAAAAACCGCTAGGAATGTATGTTCTTAGCGGTTAAAATGTATAAATAAGCTAAAGCTTAGTTCTCAAAACAAGATCATTGCTATGGCATCCAATAAAGTTTTCGGGTGATCTGCTCCGTAGGATCTAGAATAGCTCCACCTAAGGCCGCTTTCCAGTTATCCAAATTCTGAACTTTTTCGCCATTCGGATAGGGCAGACGATATACAGTAGGTGGATTATAAGTAGGATCTTTGGGGGTACGTCCGGTTCTTCGAACAATAGCCCATGCTTCGGCTGGCTCAAAAAGTGTCGCCAACCAAGCTTGTGTGGCAATTTTGTTTAACGCATCATCATCACTGATACCGTTGTAAACGACTTTTGGATGGCTCAAGAAAGCCGTCATCTTCACTGGCGTAGGTGCTTCAGGTTTTACAATCCAATAGGGAGAGCGCTGCGTATAATCATACCAAAAATCCACCGAGGATTTAATACCTGCTTCATAAGCGCTTTTTGCAGCCGTAATATCTTTAGCTACCCCCAGTCCTCGCTGGTAGATCTCAGCTTTCAGAAAGTATACATCAGCCTCGGTCATGACAAGATAGGGGAAATAGGTCTGATCAGACACAAGCATAATATTGAACGCAGACCGTTTGTTTTGTGGGTCTGTTCCTTTGGGCTTTTTGGTTCCATCTCCCGGATAAGGATCCCCCCCGTCCTGATCTCCTCCGCTCTGCGGCTGTGCTGACCACTCTTCTGCATTGTTGGTCTGAAAGTAGATCTGACAACGTGGATCAAATATACCTGAGCCATCTACATTATCATTGGAAGACATCTGCTTCCAAACATTGCTGCTCATCCGCATATTTGTAATGGATTTTTCACGGAAAGTATACCACAATCGTTCTGTTTTAACTGGTAGATTAACTTTGCTTGGCCAAAATCCAAAATTGTTGCGCTGCATATTTCCGGGTTGTTGATTAGCGGGAAGCGGTTTATTACCTCCGATAATATCAATAATGATGGCGTTGCTCAACGCTTTCTCCTTGTCGTATAGACGAACAGCATAACGCAAACGTATAGCGTTGCCAAAACGGATCCAGGCGGCCAGATCATAATTCAAAAAAGACTCTGAGGTGCCAATGTTCGTCTGGGTCGGATCATTGAGTTTAATTCCATTGACTGCAGCCTCCAGATCCGCCAAAGCGGACTTATAAACATCTGCTTCCTTGTCGTATTTGGGCCGGTAGTAGGCAACACCTGACTCCGCTCTCGAAGCATCGGAATAAGGAATATCACCGTAATAATCCAACATACGCAATGTCTGTGAAACGATAAGTATCGTGGCCATATTCCTGATATTACTATACGAAGGGGCCGCAACTGGATCTTCATCGATTTTCTTTATTAACCATCTGTAAGTAAGTAATGACGGGTAATAATTGTCCCACAATCCACTCGAATAATTGAGATAGGGTGCCGTGACATTTTGTACTCCCTGCTGATTAGTGATTGGATATAGTAATGAAGTATACAACACATTGCTTTCATCCGTAACCTTCTGTGCGATACGGTTAAACAACGAGGGTATACTTAGTGTACTAATATTCGCATCTTTGTAAGGTTTATTTAAGTCTTCAAATCCCTTTGTACAGGAGGCTTGATTGAGTCCACATAGGACTGCTAATCCAATAAATATTTTATGATATGATTTCATCTCTGTGTCATTTATGAATTTATATTAGCTATCACTTTAAAACTATATTAAAAGGATGCTTTAACCGAGAAACCAATTGATCTTGTAAGCGGCATAGCGGCATATTCAATCCCTTGTGCATTGCCAATACCAGTTACACCCTCTGGATTAAGCCCTTTGGGGATGGTCGTGAAGATGTAAAATAGGTCACGTCCAATCAGCGATAGATTAATCTTTTGAAATGCTTTCATTCGGGCAACAAGATGCTTGGGCAATTGATAAGATAAAGATACCTCACGCAATTTCATCCAGCTATTTTTAAAGACCGATTCCGACCGGGGTACACTGTTCTCATTCAAATGATTCCAACCTGAGTAGGTATTTGCATAATACCAAGCGGCAGGGACAACATCTGTATTTTTTGTTCCGTCCGCAAACACACCATCCATAATCATCCCCGTGTTGGAGGTAGAACCATCAGGATACACAAGCGCTACACCGCCACCATTCCGCTCCTTAAGCGTTTCCTTCAAAAGACCTGTACTCATCGCAGTTCCATAACTTCCAAAATAAGTATCACCACCAAATTTTCCATCTGTCAGAACATATAATGAAAAATCTTTATAACGGAATGTATTGGCGATGCCGCCAGTAAGAAAAGGCTGCGAATTGCCGATAGGTACCTGCTCACTACTGAGATCCCATTTGGTCACATAATAGGTTTTGCCATCAACGGTATAGCTCATTGGAGTCTTATTGTCGGCACCCAATGGTCTTTTCACCAGCTTATTTCCATTCTCATCATATTTATAGTCGTAGCCATATAATGTGCCATAGTTATCACCGACATTGACCCATTGCGATATACCCTCACTTCCCTGAAAATCACCTAAGAAAAGTCGGGTGTTGCCCTCATCCAGCGCCAGTACCTTATTTTTATTTGACGCCCCGTTAACCCGCACATTCCATGCAAAATCCTCTTTGCTGACCGGAGTGGCATTGATCGTGAATTCAAGTCCTTTGTTACCCAAAGACCCCCTATTGATCTGTACACTTGTATAGCCGGATGACCGCGGGATAGGGTTACTCAAAATCTGATTGAATGATTTCGATGAATAATAGGTAAGGTCAACATTCAATTTATTCTCAAAAAATCCCAAGCTAAATCCCCCCTGATACTCGCGGAGCCGTTGTGGCTGGATACCCGGATATTTTAACGCATCGGGAAGCCACTGCGTCGGTTGCCCATTGTACACATCAGAACTGATCGTATTATGAATAGTGTACGGTTCGGTATCGCTTCCTGTTTCAGCATAGGAGAGGATAACTTTACCAAAGTTTAACACCTTATTTGATTGCAGACTTTTGATCGCGTCGGTAAATACAAATGACATATTGAATCCCGGATAAACATAAGGCAGATATTCCGTCGCAATAGTAGAAGACCAGTCTGCACGGACAGTAGCCTGAAGAAATAGGTAATTAGCATAAGACAGATCCAGAAAACCTACACTTGAATTTATCTTCTTGGTATATTTCCGTTCATTTCCAGCCGGTGGCGGATTACTACCATTGTTCAGCGAAAAGATAAAGGGTTTATTAAATCGCCCGCTTGTCTCATTGAATACACCAATGTCATTTCGATAATACGATTCAAAAGCACCGCTTAAACTGGCATTAAGTTTCTCAGTAAATAAACTATCCTTGTGCAGACGCACTGTTCCACGCATCGTACTGTTGAAACTTCGGAAAATATCCTGCGAATAGTATCCCTCTCTCCCTTGAAGATCTGTAGGGTAATTTTTTTTCTCTGTGGCATCATTGGAATTGTCTACAGATACTTCGCCAATTAATGTTAACCAATCGGTGATTTTACCCGTGACTTTCATACCACCTATGATCTGGTTTCTATTGTATCTGGTATTGTTTTTATAAATATTCCAAAACGAATTACCAAGATATTGAGCGGCAAAGGGATATCCCGGAGATCCGTCGGGGAAATTACTCGTATTAGTTACATCACGCCTTGGCCCGCTTCCCAAAAAATCATTTTGCATTTCAACATCCGGCCGAAAATCCCGTGTCATCGCATACATCAATCCGGCTAAATAGCTTCCATTTCCAAAATCTGCTGTGTTTAACCTGGAATACATGGTATAACTTCCTGTTGCCTCAGCAGATAGACGGTCGCTGATCTTAATAGATGTTCCCAAATTAAAGGTATTGGTATTAAAATCACTATTGATGATATTGGCTCTATTATCCGTTCGCGTATAGGAGAACCGGGCTGTTGCGGCATCACTACCACCGGAGAGGGCAATATTATGTTGCCTTGCGAACCCATTGCGGAAATAACCTTTCCAGTTATTGGGCTGTGCCTCGTAAGGTCGCTCCACCCCATCATACCATAAGATCGGTTTGCCGTCAAAACGCGGTCCCCAGGATAAGCTTCCGGGATAGGATATTAAATCCCAATTCTTTTTTGCGTTGTCATATGGAAGATATCCCCCAGCTCCGCTCACAAAATCACCTGCCCCCTCTTTAGAAGTATAGATTCCGATCTGCCGCCGTCTGCCATCCTTACTATAAAACTGTTTATCTTGATTTGCTGTCCATAGATTACTGACAAAGCCGGGGCCATATTCATTTTGAAAATCAAGGAATTGATAAGGATTGGTAAAGCGATCCGAGAAGGAATATTCGACCCCCAGACCGTCCTGTTTACTGCCTTTCTTACGGGTGACCAAAATAACTCCATTTGCACCACGTGAACCATATAAAGCCGCTGCAGCTGCTCCTTTTAGAACAGAGATACTTTCGACATCATCCGGATTGATCAGGTTGAGACCTGTACCCCAGTCTTGGTAATTTTGCTGATTCTCACCGCCAAGAACGCCACTTGAGTTGTTCATAGGACTGTTGTTGATCGGCACCCCATCCACAACGATCATCGCGCGGTTATCACCATTCAAGGATATATTACCACGGACAACCAGACGCGATGAGCCCCCTTCAAATCCCCCTGCGGCCTGACTGATATTCAAACCGGCCACTTTTCCGAAAAGCCCTTGTGCGATCGTAGGCGCCTGTGCTATGGTCAGGTCATCGCCCTTCACTTGCTGTACCGAATAGCCGATGGAACGCGGATTGCGCTTAATCCCCAAAGCCGTGACGACAACCTCTCCCAATGTACCATCTTGGTTTACCAGTTCAACATCGATTGTCTTAGCTGATGTCACTGTAATTTCCTTCGTTGTGTAGCCAACCATGGAAAATCGTAATACATCCCCCGGCTTTGTGACAATACTATAACTACCCGTTTGACTTGTCTGGGTAGCAGTGGATCCCCCTTTTATTGAAACGCTGGCGCCACTGACCGGACCCGATTTATCTGATACAATCCCTGTAACAGATTGCTGTGCAAACACCATGGAAATGCAAAAAAGCATTGTCATCATGATACTGCAACATTTGAAATGAAAAGTCCACATAAAAATTTAGTTTAATGTTATTTATTATTTTTTATTGCTATGACTCCACTTAATGCTAATACGGCAATACAAGCACTACCGATAAGCTGTGCATCTTGTAAGGATGATATTTCTATACGCGTGTATTTTGATAGACGATTGATACTAAATTCAAGAATAGAGGTCTGAATCTGCGGTAGCAATATGTCCCCTACTTTAGCCCCCTGTCCACTGATGATCACTTTTTCCGGATTGATCAGATGAATGAGTGTGGCGATTCCTTTTCCAAGCATATAACCGGTTCGTGCAAAGGCGGCTATGGCCACCTGATCACCCGCGACAGCAGCATCCATCAGCTGATCTATACTGATCTTTCCTTCCGATGTATAAATTTCACTAAGTTGTGATATCTCTCCTGTTTCTAGTTTTGAACTAGCGCTTTCCAGAGCTGCGGCCAATGAAGCTTCCACCTCAAGACAGCCACGTTTGCCACAGGAGCATAATTTATTTAAGTTGGATAATGGAATATGACTAAACTCTCCGGCAAATCCTGTACTTCCTTTAAACAGCTCATTCCCCAAGATCATTCCCAACCCAACTCCCCAGTTAAGATTAATGATCAAGGCATCTGGTACTCCTCTTGCCTTGCCGAAACGGTGCTCAGCAATCGCAATGGCCGTAGAATCATTTTCGATATAAGTAGGACAATGAAGATGCTGTTGGACAATGCTTTTGATATTAAATAATGGATGTCCTTCGGAATAGGAGGTATTGACACCTTTAACGGAGTTGACAAAACCCGGCATTGTAATGCCTATCGCTAAAATCTTATCCATCATTTGATCCATTAAATATTGATCAATATGTTTAAGAATTTTCTTATCCAGATCACTATCTCCATGAAGATTGATTGATTCAGAATGAGAAGCTTTAATGGCAACATTTGACAGATCTAACAATGTAATAGTAACCGAATACTGGTCGATCGTTATCGCTAATATATGAGGTAAATCGTCCGTATTCAATGAATAATTAGTTGCCCTACGTCCCCCTGTGGATGGAGCAAAGCCTTCTGAACTAATAATTCCGTTTTCGAGAAGCTGATGTATACCTATGGTTATTCGGGGTATACTTCTTCCGATATTATTACTCAGATCCGCAATGGATTGTGTCCCCATAAAATATAGGTTTTTGACGATGGTCTGGTTTAAAGAGTTCATAACTAAAATCTTCATTAACTGGTTACTCTGCTTCTAGCGACGATATCTGTATCCTTCACTAAATTCATCAAATGGAACACGATTCTAAATAATCAGCATGTTATTTCATTAAGCACTGTACCATTATGCACAAACTTTTCGGCAGAAATAAGGTTTATACTATCGCTAACATAATAGTTGGCCCCAAAATGCTTTCTCTTCCCATAGCTTTTTAATAATATGACGAATAGCCATTTGTAGCTTAATTAAAGTTACCGGCTTCTCTCCGGTATATAAAGTCATTTTTGACGTATTATTTTCAAATTTGACATAAGTTTTTAAAACCAGTCTCCATAAACAGCAAGGTAATCCTCAATCTCCCGAAACTACAGTCCCAAAAATCAAAAGAGGAACCGACTTATTGATCGTATTTAAAAAGTCTTTCCGAATTATTTTATTTTTTTTCGGGACAATCGGAACTTTCGACCGTCATATAGAGAAAAGGGGAATATTTTATTAAAGTCCGTATGGGCTTTTGTATAAAAAACACAAATCAAATCTTTAAATCTACTCATTATGCAAATCGGACACAGACTAAAAACCATTCGCATCTCGAAAAAGATAGAACCAATCACGATGGCCGACAAATTGTCGATCTCGGAGAGTACTTATAGAAGATATGAGCGTAATGAAAGCGAACCAACCCTATCTATCCTCTGCATGATCGCAGAGATCTTTGGGATCAAGATCGGGGATCTGCTAGAAGAGGAAATGAATATTTTATTGCCTAGCTTAACTGACAAAAAGAAATGCTAAAGGACAAACTCAAAAAGCCCTCCTACTTCACAGCTGTGGATCCAAAAAAATATTGCCAATTCATGTCATGTTCAAAGTGAACTCCTCAATTTTATGTCAACTAACCATAAGTGTGTACTTGTAGATCCCAGTACCTCTGTAGTAATACAACCTGCCATTAAAAACATCTTCGGCATTCCACGTATGAGGCAATGTAACTAGTTCTTCGAATGCATTTTGCCACACATCATAGCAAAAATTAAAATGCCGGCTATCATTTAGATTCAAACGTATTCTCGGTGGGATAATCTACGGCACTACAGACTAAGGAAAACAGACAAACAAAGAGCAGACTGAAGTTTTTTTTATCATATTCTTTTTGTATTGGGCTGGCATCTATCGTTATAATAATGCCCGCATGCACTTTGGTACAGCGGGCAGATTATTTGTTTAATACTGAAGTTCTAGTACAGGCTTATTTGCTGCAGCCTCTTTACTGCTAAATGACATATTTCCTAAAGAAGAAAAGGCACCACTATTTAAAAACAGAAATGATACTTTACGATCCGTACCTGCCAATTGCTTATTTATTGCTTTTGTTACATCAATAGTCTGCAGACCTGTGTCTTTGATGACTACCTTTCCAACATATACGGTATCCATCGGCGCATTGTTCCAGTTAATCGTATTTTCCAGCCAAGAGGTGCTATTTGTTGTATAAATATCGATGATACGCTGTGGAACTGTATTCACACCACTTACATACATTTTTAAGAGAGCTGAACTTACCTTAGGTTTCGTTACGGCAGCTATATCAAATTTCGCATACGATTTACGTGCATAAGATGTTACATCCGATTTGACAACGAGATCACTAGCTCCTCCGTAATTGACGCTAGCATAAGTTCCATTACGTACGTAAGCGTCCGCAAGTGTACTACCGGCTTGTGAAATAACTGCATGCTGGAACGCGCCTACATCAGGATTACCGACAGCAGGTAAAGCGTTGCCAGAAAAATCTTTGCCGCCATTGTTCATTATGAAAATACCAGCATTACGAACGGGTGAGTTAGCATCGACATCATACCCCTTGGCGACGTCAAATCCAGTACCAGTCGCAGGATTTATAAAAGCGGGGGATGTGTAGAAATTATCGTGTAGTATTGCTTTACCCCAGTTAAATGCATTGAATACATTCCCAGGATAAAAATTATTATTGTTAAATCGAGTTTGAGTCGTTAGAGGAATAGAAGGACTACTTTCATTTTTAGCTAAAACTAAATTCGTGGCAGTGGGGGCAACATAAAAAATATTATTTGAATAGGTACCATAGGGAGCACCATAGAAAATAGTGCCATTAGGGTTTTTAATGTAGAATACATTGTTATATATTTGGTGATTGCGATCGCTGCTACCATTAAACAAAAATATTTTTTTCTTACCTGTAGTACCGATATCGTTTACACTTACATTATAACGTACTGTAATATTTTGAGAATTGTACATAAACAGCATAAATCCACCGTTATTGTCGTGTGAGTAATTATATTCAAAAATATCACCATTGGTCGGACTATTGGCATCATAGCCATCGGCGTCAAAAGCCATACCGTCATTTACTCCACCACCCGTCAAGCCATAAACTTCATTGGAAGCCACCAGTGTATTTTTGCTTTTTACCGTCCAAATACCGGCGTAATTATAATTGCTTGTATTCATACATGCTTTATAAACGGTATTATGAGTAATTTTACAGCCTCCTTCGGCACCTGCCATAATTATCCCATCACCATAGATATATTCCAGTAAGTTATTGTCAAACACAACATTCGTTGCTGTACCAAGAGTACGTATGCCTGTGACCGATGATCTGGCGATATGGCAGTTCTGCACTGTGATGTCACTGACCGTTCCGTCGACAATAATACCACCTGTAGCTTTGTTAAAGTTGGGTTGAACATCTGTTGCTCCATTGACATTATGGATATAGCAATTTTTGACAGAAACGTTACTAGCGCCACTCCCTCCATTTATACGGATACCGGTAGCTGCATAGAAAATTCCAGCGGGTACAGTATTCGTGAGTTCCAAATTATTTACTTCAACATAAGACACCTTATTTAAATACAATGCATTGGAACCATTTTTTTTTCCTCCACCATTGATAACAGGTCGCGCATCACCATCATATTTATCAATGATGATAGGTGCTCCATTGGCTCCTGAACTTTTAATATGCAAAGTGTCATTCCACACCCCGCCACTCTTGAAAAGTATCTGATCGCCCGGACTAAATACAGTCGCATTAATTTTAGCAAGCGACTTCCATGCTGCCGTGGCATTAGTACCAATACTATCATCATGACCGGAAGGATCTATGTAATAGGTCGTGCCCAAGGTATTGCTATAAGCAGTTGCTTTTGCCTTGAGAGTTGCCGCAGTATCTAGCGCATCTGTTTTGTGGCAGGCCGTTAAACCGCTAAGGCCAATCGATATCAAAATAATTAGCTTTCTCATAATCAGTTATTTTTAAATATTAATATAATGTCTATTTTTTTAAATTTTGGGCAATCCTGTTCTTCCTCACATCCCATTGACCGGAATAGGTTCCTAGAAGTCGGAAACTGAAAGCGTACTTGAAAACTCAAACCCACTTCATTTTACTGAAGTGGGTTCCACTAAACTATATAAACCTAAATGCTATTTTTTATTCACAATTTAAAATCTGACGCTACTAACTCCTGGTCAAATAGCGGATATCGGTATTAATAGGAATCTGCGTTCAATCTTGCTGCGATAGCCTCAATTACTGCTTGTTCTGCATCAGCGATAGCATCCAATGCAAAATACACGCTCATTTCAGCATCATTTTCTGCCCATTCGGCATTCAGCTCCGCATTAGCCGCTTTAGTCTCATATTTTGCCTTTTTGTAATCTGCCTTTACTTTGGCTACACCCTCTTCAAAATTTTGCTTTACACTATCCCAATGTGACTTTGCATCATCTTCTAGCGTTTCGCGCTTTGCCTCAAATGCTTCTTTGTTGGCCGCTGTTTTCCGGCTCACATCATCCTTCCAATCTTGTAATTGCTCCGCTGTTTCTGTCTTGGACTGTGCAAATTTATCCTCCAGGTGTTTCGCTTTCCCAGAAAGTTCTGCTAGCAAATTCGATAATTTTTGTGCCATACTTTTGTTGTTTTACTGCCTACTTTTTATTTCGGTGTTCGGCTTGTCCGGTTATAATCCTATACATAGTACTACGGTTGAGATTGCAAATTGTCCCAAGAAAAATTAAAATAGTTCAGTGACCAAATATATTTTGCTTTTTTGGGGACAAATAGATCCATCAACCGTCATTCAGGATAGGAGACATCATTAATGTAGGCCCTGATGGGACATCCAGACAGCTCAATGCTCTGCATTGACAGCGAATTAAATTCGCCTTCTGAGGATTAGTTCCGAAAAAGCAATTCAGAATTTTTAATTGATCATAGTGTATAAAGCCTTTTCCGATTGGAGAAGGCTTTATCTTTTCACGTTGTCTACCCGTAGAAAACTGTTCGGTTTCACTTGGTAGAATTTTTCTTGCTTTTCTTATTCTTCGAAGACTGCGTACCCCTAGAGGAACTTCCATTCTCCAAATCTTCAGCTTTTATACCTTTAGGGCTACTCCATAGCTTCCTTTTGTAAGCATCCAACTGTTCCTCTACCTGTTGCCCATCCAATTGCTGTACACCATTGTTAGCAGTTTTTACGTTCTGTAACATCCCCGGAGATGATTCGCGTACAATTGTACCGGCAAACTTATGCTGCACAAAAAAATCGTCCATAGTCATTTCATAAAGTCCCTTATCCGGATCAGTAATATCCACCTGCACCAAGCTATAACGCAGCTGTGGAAAATACAACCAGAAGGCTGGTGTCGAACCAACAGATTCGGCCAGTTCGGCAGAAGTGGTTATGTTCATTAATGGTGCTACACCAATAATACGTGTCTCCAATCGACTACGCTGTTTATCAAAAAAGATATCTTCCTTGACCCGAAATTTGGTTACCCGTGCCGGATCAAACTCATTGAGTGTCATCTTGGAATCTATTTGATTACCTTCATCGTCAAAGATGGGTACCAAAACACTATCTGCAAAACGAGCAAGGCCTTCCTGTGCCCCCAGTCGGCTCTTGAAAGAATCATCGTCGGGACTGTAAAGCGAAAGCTTGCCCTTTTGAATAGCTTTCATCACCACCTCGATCAGGGAATTGCCGGGAACAGCTAGAATGTAATTTCTTTCATCTTTTAGATCAATATCCCGCCATACCCGTTTGTAAAAACGGATATTCTTTTTGTTGATTTCGGGATAGGCGAACGGAACAGCATCTTCCATATTATTTGCGTGATAGAATCCGTCCATAGTCGGGATAGTATCGGGATTGACCGTTGTTGAAACAACAGCTTTTAAGGGATCTGCTTTAACCTCCTGTTGGGCAAACACGACATGAACGCTCATTGTTATCACAATGGTAGCTAATACTTGTATATTCATCAGCTTCAGTTTAAATTTTCTGTCTATTAATATTTACGTGTTTTACTTTGTACTGTAGGCATTTCAAATGCGGACATGACACAGCGAAAACCTATATAGGAATGAGGTTCATAATCTACAGAATAATTACGTGTCTCACTATTGAGCTGCTCGCCATTATCTTTCCAGGAGCCACCGCGGACTACTTTTCGCTTGAGTGCATCGCCATCTTTCGCATCAGCATCATACAAAAGCGCCGGATTAAGATCATTGACAAAGACGACCGCAGAAGGACTATAGGCATCCAAAGTCCATTCGGATACGTTGCCCGCCATATTATAGATACCAAAAGCATTGGGCATATAGGACTTTACAGGTAGTGTAAATGTTGCCCCGTCCCGCGAATAGGTTCCCTCTCCTTGTTTAAAATTGACCGCCAGTTTCTTCTTGCCATTCTTTGCATCAATAGTCAACCGTGTACCGGCCACAGTATCCTGTGGGTCCAATTTTCCGGATGCTGCATATTGCCACTGGGCTTCGGTAGGTAGACTCAAACTCAGCTGATAGCCGGCAAGATACGATCTTCTCAATATCGTTGCTGCCATTTGGTTAGCCCGCCAATCGGTAAAAGCACGTGCCTGTCTCCAGGTTACCCCCACCACAGGATAGTAATCAAATGAAGGATGGTTAAAATAATTGGCATCAAGCGACGCAAGCTGTGCATTGGGAAAATCTTTTGTCCAGATATCCTCCGATGGCATCACAACCACTGTATCGGTTACATATTGTTTTTTCAGATTCCCTTTTGATTGTAGGTAGGAGAAGCGATATCCGATCACCTCGGGATTCAATGTACGCCTGTTTCCTTGCATGGCCAACATCGGTGCCAGACGCTCCTGAATCTTAGGATCATTACTCTTCCATAAGGGCGATGCCTTTTTCACCTTGCTCCAGTTGATACGCTTCTGCCCTACTTTCTCTCCTGCAACATCCAAAAAGTATGCATCATCTTTTAAATAATCTGTCACGGCAACAGAATCAGCCACCCAATTGACAAATTCACGGTATTGCTTATTGGTTACCTCGGTTTCATCAATAAAAAACGCACTTACACTCACATTTTTCCCAATATCGCCACTATCGAGCGACCCTTTAAAAAGAATCGTGCCAGAGGGAACATAGACCATCCCCGGGGGGGCGGCTAGCTTATCACCACGGAAAGCTTTTACATCTGGAGACTGATATAGACTCAAACTGGACTTACATGCGGAAAAGCCCACCAAAATGGTCAAAAAAGCAATCCCAAACCAACGATGACACTGAGGTCCTTTTAGTATATTCATATTTGTGTATTAGATATCAATGTTCAATTTGCTTAGTTAATGTTCAGACAACATATATTTTAACACAGGAACTCCTAGCCATCTGATAGCAGCCTTCACATCATCACCACTATTTTTTATTCTCATATGATTTAGATATTATCCTTGAATGGTATCCCTCTACAAATAAAAGCTCAGTTGAAGACGCCATTATCTACATGACGTTTGAAACGTGCAATTGTCCCTAAAAATCATAAAAATGATTTTTACCAATGCCATGCTAGGATAATTTGGGATGACCGAGACCAGCACACGGCTGACAAGAAGTAAATGATATATAGCACATTAATCCCAAAAAATCGTATATTCGTGCTACTCCATTAATGCAATTCAAGTGTTCAGTAAAAGTACCAAAGGCATTCAATTAAAAATTTGTCAAGGCATACTGACAACGACAAAAGTGTGAAGTTCACGATTAAAAGACAATGAAATGGAGAATCCCGGAAAATTAGAAGAGTGGGTAAATTTGTACGGTCAAAAACTTTTTGACAAGGCGTATTATTTGTTAAGCAATCGAGAGGATGCCGAAGATATGGTTCAAGATGTATTCATTCTTGCCTATTCAGGTCTGAAAAATTATACAGGAAGGAGCACCTTTCTTGCTTGGCTAATGGGGATATTGCATCATAAAGTTTCGGATTTCTATCGAAAAAAGTATAAAACCGGAACTAAAATCAGTCTGGACAACTTTTTTGATGAAAATCTATTCTGGAAAGATCCGACGGGTGTACTGCGGGAATGGGATCTCAGTAATCCCTCGTTATTAGACAATGAATCTTTTAACGAATACCTTGCAAAATGTTTGCGGGAACTGCCAGAAAGATGGCTGATGTTAGTTAAATTGACCTATCTCCAGGAAAAAAAATCAAAAGACATCTGTCAGGAAATCTGTATTTCCCTCAACAACTATTGGAAGATACTCCAACGTAGCCGTCTTCAACTCCGTGAATGCCTGGAACTTAATTGGTTTGCAAAAGAACGATAAGTATGTTTAGAAAAATACTACATATCCTGATACTCCCCTGTACACAGGCTACTTTTTTGATCGAAAAAAGAATGCATGCAGCACTCACATTCCGTGAGCGCATACAGCTTTTAATGCACTTATTTTTGTGTAAGTGGTGCATAATTTATAATAAAAAAGCTACATTTTTACATCGTGCAATTCAACATAACATTGAAAAAATAGAAACAGGTTCTCCCCGCCTACTGATCGACAAGGAGGAGCTACGCAAGAAGATCGAAAAAAAATTGAGCAAATAATTATTTTTTTGTCAGGATTTTGCCTTTCTACCGAATATGTATCTGTATACAAATTTAGAAAGTAATGAAAAAGACCTTTATGTCTGCCATACTATTGGCAAGTTTGATGGGAGCAATGACTTCCTGCAAAAAAGACAACAACAACATGTCCCAGACACTACGGGGCGCATTTGTGGTAGAAAATACTGCTGTGATAAAAGACTTTGTCGAAAGTGGCACCTTTAGAGGTACCGGCACCCCACCCGTTGTATTCCCCGGACAAACGATCAACTTTAAATTTCATGCGGGCAAAGGACAACGTCTTATGTTCACAACAATGTACGGAGCATCCAAAGACTGGTTTTTTGCACCTGAAAACCCAGGTATCGCTCTTTATAATGAAAGTGGCCTACCCATCACGGGTGATATCTCCAACCAAATTAAACTATGGGACAATGGCTCCAAAGATAATATGACAGGAGCAGTAGAATCCAAGCCTATTACTATGGTTACTATGGTAAACGCTAGTTCATTAATGAAACTAAATCTGAGCTATCAGGCAGATTTATCCGAATTTACACTCAGCATTTCCAATACTTCCGGAGGTACAACCAATGAAACACCTTTTTCACCGGGGGTATGGGCTATTTCGAATGTGCTTGGAGGAGCATTACTGAATAATGAACCATTTTATAAAATGGGAATGTTAACGAACCCTGAAATTACTGCCATTGCCGAAGGTGGCAACAATATACCTCTGGCAACCAAAACAATGACAGCGACAGGAGTCATCACAGGGCTCTCACCTGTATTGATCGTAGTATACCAAGGCAATATGAACCCGATCTTTCAGGCCGGAACAAAGGATATGAATAATGGCTTAAAGGAAGTCGCCCAGATGGGAGATCCGGCTAAACTAAAGAACTATCTCATGCAAAAACAGGGTATAAAAAAAGTATATGTTGCGGGTGATGCACCGATTGCCCCCGGCGCAAAAGTCAGCGTCCAGATCGAATCTAACCCTGGTGATAAAATAGCCTATGTGACGATGTTTGGCTATTCAAATGACTGGTTCTATGCCAATGAAGGTGAAGTATCCGCACAAACAAAAGGCGATTTAACCGCTAAAACGGCCCTATTTAATGATGGTACCGCTGTCGATCAATATCCCGGAGCCGGAAATAACCAGGCTTTATTTGGTGGTAAAGCCATCTTAGAGAGCAAAGACATCAGTAAAGTTGGAACCATGTATCCAGTACCGCAAGTATCATCGGTCATCAAAGTATCGTATCAATAGCAGTGTTTAACCTGATACCAGAGAAACTCAGCAACAATCGCATCAGACTGGATAGGTCTTTTTTAAGGGAAGGTCAGCATAGTGCCATGTGCTGCGACCATCTTTCGTATATAAAGATAAATTGTTTATTTAAAATAAAGATAAGCTACAGCTAATATACCAAGATTACTTTTCCTGCATGAGAAGAAACCTTTTACAATTTTGAGTGTACTGTTGTCAGTTGGGATCGCCGGCTGTAGGGACCTTACCTCAAAAGAAACGGCCAAGATAATGGCTTTTTTGAAAGCACTGGATGATCACGATATAAAGAAAGAATTCAACACAATAAGCCATTTCTCTAATCGACATTCATATCGATCGGGGAAATGGCTTATTGTTTTTCTTTTGCTCCCGTTGATATTTGCGCAACCAATCGATCACGGATCTCCTATCATGCACATTGTATTTGATCATTGCTTCTTCTAGCCAAAGCTCGCCTTTGACAATTGCATTTACGACCTTTTCTTTCGTTTCTCTTGAATAACGCACCACAATTTTGTTTTTAATTTTTTGCTATTAGTCAACTATCTCCATAAATTAAGGCCGGCAGAACATCGCGCCCCACCGGCCTCCTCCATTAATTAATATTATTATGAATAAGAATTCAAAAAGTGTGTCTGGGTCCATCACGATAGACACACTATATACAATACGGTTGAGAAGTCGAATTGTCCCGAAAAAATTTTTTTTTCTTTGAAATAACAATCTAATTTGTCATTCTATAACAAAAGAACCGTCCCATAAGTACTTATAGAACGGCCTCTTGACCAAATATCAATAAGAATGCTGCGATCAATACCCCGGATTCTGTACCAGATTGGTATTGTTTAAGATATCTGTAGAAGGAATCGGAAACAACAGCTCTCGTTCCCGCAACACTGGACCATAGGAGAATTTATGACCAACATAATCATCAAACTTCTTTGTGGTCAGGTTGAAGGCTTTACGCAGCCGCACCATATCGAACCATGTTTTATTCTCATAACAGAGTTCATACCAGCGCTCACGCCAGACGGCTTCCCTAAAATCATTTGCTGACAATCCACTAAGCGGAGTCAGCGTGGCACGCTTCCGAATCGCATTGACTGCTTCATAGGCTTTTTCACTTGGCCCTCCAACTTCATTGATGGCCTCGGCATAGGTAAGCAGGACATCGGCATAGCGGATCAGTCCATAATTGAGATCGCTATTGGCACCACTGGTTTGCGCGGCAACATCAAATAGCTTGTAGATAAAATAACCACCTAAATCGACCGATTTCGTCCGGTCTTTCTCATCGGTAAATTTGGTAAAAAAGAACTGTTTCTCTTTTGCACGTAGATCGTTGGCCTCGAAGACCTTTACAAAATCAGGGTTGACATAGATTCCTCCGGTCTCAGCCGAATAGGCCGAAATCCCCTTGTTATATGGAATAATAAGTTCCTGCCAATTGCCAGGAATCACACCCGTTTTGAACTGGATCATAAAAATATGCTCCTCCGTATTTTTCTTTGCTGGGGTATGTAGATCTTCGTAATTGTCAAACAGTTTGAACTGCTTGGAATCGATTACTTCTGCCGCCTTCTGGGCTGCAAGCGTGTAGTACTCTTTTCCTTTTTGCAGTGGAAAGCCTGCCATCGTCAAATAGACATTGGCCAATAATGATTTTGCTGCTCCCAAGCTGCCCCGACCTTCTGGACTCTTCCAAGGAAGTCCGGCAGCTTCTGCTAGTTTTAGATCTTCAACAATCTGGGTATACACTTCCTCCGTCTTGGCTTGTTTTGGTTTAAAGTTTGGATCTGTGGTGGAAAGTACCGGTTCGGTCAACAATGGAATATTCCCGAATAATCGAACCAATGTAAAGTAGTACCAAGCACGCATAAAGCGCGCTTCACCCAGCAGGCGTTTTTTTGTCGTCTCATCCATGGTGATCCCTGGTATCTTGGCTATCGCGAGATTGGCATTTGCGATTCCCGTATAATAGTTGCCCCAATAATTGGTTCCATAACCATTTTCGGAGGTATTGTCAAGATTCTTCACATAATAACTATCCACAGCCTGTCCAAGATCAGTATTGGCGAGCCCCGTTGCAAACTCGGTCATGGTCCAGGCACCACCACCAAAACCACTTCCTGTGATTTCACGAAGCGAAGCGTAGATCGCATCGACAGCGGCTTGGGCGTGCTCTGGTTTGGTATAATAGGTGTCAATCATGTAATTTGAAGGATTTGATTCATCCAAAAATTTGTTGCAACCTGAAAATAGAGATAAGCAGGTCATCGCCCCTACGATCAGGTACAGGTGTTTTTTATATATTGGTTTCATCTGTCTAAATTTTAATTTTCCAAAAGTCTATTCATGTAGTTCAATGTCTCTAAAAAGTCATATTCAAGCCCAACATAAATGTTCGTGGCCTAGGGTAATCATACAAGGCAAATCCTTGCTCCAAAGGAGAACCGGAATTGGACACCTCGGGGTCATAGCCTTTGTACTTGGTCGCGACAAAGAAATTCTGTACCGAGCCATAAACACGAACACGTTCAAGTTTCCATCTGTTAACAAGATCTCTGGGCAAATTATAAGATAAAAGCAAATTGCGCCCACGTATAAATGATGCATCAGTAATCTTGTGACTGTCATTAAAGGTGTCATAATAGGCATTATTTGGTCTTACCTGTGCAATGGCTGTATTTTGATTGGTCTCGGTCCATGCATTTAACACAGTTTTATAACTGTTAGCCATACCCTGTCTGTCCTCCAAAGAATGAAGACTTCTGTCCAGTACATCATTACCGTACATATATTGCAGATCTACCGAAAGTGACCAGTCTTTATAGGTAAATGTATTGATAAAACTACCGTAGCCCTTTGGAGTACCGTAACCGATAATTGTCCGGTCATTGTCATTGATGACAGTATCGCCATTGAGATCTTTAAATTTGATATCGCCCGGCAATCGATCATATTTTTTTGCCAGTTCAGCTTCCCCTGTTCCATAGGTTCCCTCGGCGATACGACCAAAGAATGCACCAATAGGTTCGCCAACACGGATCACCGTATTGCCTGCATAGAGATCACTTCCTCCGGCCAAAGCAAGCACTTTGTTTTTGTTGACAGAAATATTAAAATTGGTACTCCATGTGAAATTTTCATTCTTCACATTGACCGTATTCAAAGAAAATTCTATTCCTTTATTTTCCATACTGCCTATATTGGTGAAGACACTGCGGTAACCGGAAGTATAAGGTATTGTTGCATTGAGCAGCATATTGTCTACTTTCCTGCGATAAAAATCCAATTCTACAGCAATCCGGTTTTGAAATAAGCCAAGTTCCAATCCAAAGTCAATTTGCTGGGTCTTTTCCCATTTGAGGTCGGGATTGGCAATGGTGCCAACACCCACACCATTCACTCGGGCACCACTAAAAATAACACCATAGTTATTCATTCCGGGCTCGGCGCGATAAGCAGGGATTTCAGAATTACCGGTATAGCCGATACTGGTCCTTACTTTTAGATTGGATATGAACGCATGATCTTTCAAAAAGTTCTCTTCATTGACTTTCCATGCAAATGCTGCCGAAGGAAAAAAGGCATAGCGATTATTTTTACCGAATTTGGACGATCCATCTGTACGCCCAGTCAGGGTCAATAGGTATCGATCTCTAAGGGTATAATTAATCCGTGCAAAATAGGAATTCAGGCCATATGCATTCGCCGAGGAACCAGGTTGTAAAGCTGTTGCCGCAGCACCAAGGTTATTGTATTTGAAAAAATCATCGACATAACCTTCCGAATTGGCAACACTGCCAAAATAATCCACATGCTGCCAGGAAAGACCAGCCATTACGTTGATCGCATGTATATCCGCAAAAGCCTTATTATAGGTCAGGTAGTTTTCAAACTGCCAGGAGTTATACCGGTCATTGGTAACCGAGGCATTGCCATTGTCGGAGATATATTTCATCCCCTTGGCTGCAAAATAATCCGTGCGCTGATTAATAATATTGGTTCCCAGCACCGAGCGTAGCTCCAACCCCTCCGCCAATTTAAACGTCGCAAAAACATTACCCAACATAGTTTGAGTGCGTAGATAATACAGTCTATCATCTGCTACCCGAACAGGGTTATCGCCGCCTTCCATACCCGGATAATCCTTATTGGCAGCCCAGGTCCCATCGGGATAGCGAATCGGAATAATCGGAATCGCTTCCAATACCTGCCGCATGGTCACAATACCCCCACCGTTTAACTGGTCAACTTGTTTTTCGGTCTGGTCTGTATAGCTTAAATTTCCACCGACCTTTAGCCAGCTTTTTATAGTGGACTCTGCTGTAAAACGACCCGAGTACCGTTTTTGGGACGAGCCATAAATAATCCCATTTTCATTGCGATAATTCAGAAAAATCCCATAATTGCCCTGTTCATTGCCATTAGTAAAACCTAACTGATGATTTTGTGTAAACGCTTTTTTAAACATCACATCCTGCCAGTCGGTATCATATAAGGGATTGCCATTTTTGTCAAATAATCGTGGATCGGTTCTTTTGGTACGCGGATCGGTATACTTGTCCCCATTGGCCCAGCCTACGGGATCGTACTTCTGTGCATTTTTATAAATTTCCTCCTCAACCCGTAGAAATTCCGCTGAATTAAGCACGGGAAGCTTCTTTGGTGCAAAACCAACACTGAAATAAGGTTCGTAGTTTACCTTGCCGCCACTGGCAGTCCCCCTTTTGGTGGTAACGATAATGACACCATTAGCTCCCCTTGCTCCATAAATAGCTGTTGAAGACGCATCTTTCAGCACATCAATGGATTCAATCTCATTTGGATTAATATAATCAATTGGCGAGCTACCATTCGCCATTCCTGTTGTATTTAAGATCACCCCATCGACCACATACAGTGGATTATTGGAGACACTGATGGAGCTGATACCACGAATCCGGATATTGGCCCGTCCACCGGGCCGTCCTGAATTGGAGGACACATTAACCCCAGAGATACGACCAGACAGTGCCTGATTGAGCGAAGAAGATGGTCGTTCTTGGAGTACATCTCCTTTGACACTTCCCACGGCACCGGTAAGATCCGTCTTTTTACGGCTTCCGTAACCGATCACAACCACATCTTCGATCACCTTATTAGATTGTTTCAATGCAATACGAATAGTATTTTTTCCTCCCACAGCAACTGTCACCATATCGTATCCGACAAAGGATACCAATAGTGTATCTGTTGCGGCTGTCTGGAGAGTAAATGTTCCTTTTTCATCGGTTTTCGTACCAGTGGGTACCGCCCTATTTTTAATCGTGACAGAGGCGCCGGAAATGGTCTCGCCCAATTCATTTGAAACAGTTCCTGAAACCGTATGGGACTGTGCAAAAACCTGGAAACATAGTGAGACAAGCAATAGCATGCATACCACTATTTTTCGGATAGTTATCATCATAATTTTTGTTTTATAAAGTTTATAATTAATCTGTAGAGGATCTTAAACAAATACTGCACTTAGATACTGCCAATATTTAGACAAAGGATCTTTCGCAATGGGTTGGTACCAAAAATTGAAGACATAGGAACGCCTCCTCGTAGCATAGATTTTTCTCATTGTCATTTCTTTTAGATTTATAAAAAATTCGAGTTCCTCATAATAACCTTCACCCTCCGCAATGCGAATTGGCTATCATCAGCCTTAAAGCACTCTTTAATTAGTAAAGACGGTTGGTTTAGCGATTTGTCCCAAGAATTTTACAAATATTTTGCCCTATTGTTTTCGTCGGATCGAAACAAAAAAAGGATGCCAATAAATAATTGACATCCTTATCCATTCTAATTTATTCCATTTACTCTTCTATTTCATACCCCAACGGATACGATACTCCTGTGAATTCGGTCCGCACCGAACTTCTACCATTCAGATCATAGGAACGAATATTAAAATAATAATTTCCTGCTTTTAATGGATTGATATTCAACTCCATCATTGGCTTGTTGTAGCTGGCCCTATCAAAATTAACGGATAGCGAATCCCGATTGTTATTCCAGAAAATACGAAATTCATTGATATTGGGATCAGTCGGAATCTTCCAGGTTATTTTTAATTTTTCATTTCCAGCGGTGGTAATCACCTCAGTGACCCGACCAGCATAGATTCGCTCGCCATCTTTGATGAATTCCTTGTAGCTATCCTCCATTTTACCACAGGATACCCCTAACAGAAGAAGTGTCCCTAGCATACAAAGCGACCAATTGTTGTTTATATATCTCATTACAGTGTCTTTAAAATAAGCTAATGTATTTCTCTATTTCTTCTCATTTTGCCCATATAGGGTAAGTTCCATTAAATGAAAAAATCCAGCTGCCCATGCCGAAAGCACCTTGAAACGGATATATCGCACCTTAGGTGTACCCGGAGGGAAATTATACTCATGTCCTTTTTTTGCCAGATCTGTATCTGCAGCGGAATTTGTACCCGGCAATTGCCCTGATGGTTTCACCACTTCATAACGTCCCAACGATTTCCATTTTGGATCCCAGACATCGGCTTTATCATCTGCAGCGAGTGGTATATCAATAGCACCATACAATTCAAATTCCCTCGGGTTACCATGGGAATACATGAAGATGCCCAAGCGTTGATTGATAACAAAGCGGCTCAGAGATACATCCTGTCCGAGATCAAAGGTAAACCATTGCGGCATGCCCGCAGGTGGATATTCTTTCGTATGAAATCCGTTATTTAGGTCGCCATCCCAAAGTCGTTCCATAGTCCAGCCATAGTCGGCTCCCTGATCTGTAGGCAATGTTAGTTTTACAATTTTCTTTTTATCAATTTCCTCTTCCAATTCGGGTACTCCCGACCACTCGACGGTATCACTAAAATTTTGATATTTGTCCCGCACCGTCAATCCAAAAGTAGTCTGCTCGGCCTTCATTCCACGGACATTAAATACTATTTGTTTAGTCGCCGAATAGTTTGTTTTGACTGCCGACCATTTGCCATCAGCATCTTTCCTGAGAATAATGGCCGCGAGATCTGCTTCTACCGGATTATCGAGCTGTACCAATATGCCACCAAAATCTGAACGGATCTGCGCTGTCTTAGCTGCATAAGAAAATGGCGGATCTGTCGGATTTACCTTTACAGTGATTGGCGTGGATCTTTGTTCTGCACGGCTAATCGCATAGAGCTGCACATCAAAACTACCTGCTTTGACAAATCCATCCACCTGAATCGTATCATTGTAAATGGATGCTTTCTGCTTAAAGATCTTCCCATTACCAATATCATATTCGGCCTGCACATACAGGGCATTTGAAGATTTCGGCAACACAAATTTAATAGCGGCGCCGCCTGAAAAACTCTCAACTACCGTGGCTTTCTCAACCGGCGCTGGGGTACCGCTGTCGTTCACACTGGGATCGACCCAGCCAGATTCCTTGCATGCCCAGATAATGGACATGGTCAGCAGAAATAGAACGAATTGCACAATTTTTTTCATCTGTATCTAATTATTAATAAGTACTCATTTTTCATTTCCTATACATAAACTTCCTACACGTGCTTTGAGTGTATAGTGATATTTTTTAACGAATGTATTTCATTCACTACCAACCTGGATTTTGAACCAAATTGCGATTTCTGATAATGGATTCTTCTCGGATCGGCCATAGATTTTCCCTGAAAGAATAGATTCTATTATTCAAAACCTGGGGTACATTATAATCCTTGGCACTGATCTTCATGATATTCCAGCCACGGGTCGCTTTTGTATATAGTGTGCTCGCTATATTCCAGCGACGAACATCCCAGAAATTCTGCCCTTCAAACATCAGTTCGACCATACGTTCTTGTTGAATAATTGCCCGTAACCCTTCTTTTGTATTGGGTTTACTTGGGTTTTTGGAATAATTGGCCCAGGCTTCTTTCACTCCCGACAGGCCATATTTGCCCCGAATTTTATCGAGCAATGCATACACTTCCGTCGTAGGGCCGTTGACTTCATTCAAAGCTTCTGCATAAGCCAGATATAAAGCCGACATCCGATAAATGGGTGCCAAATAACTTTTTTGTGAATAACTATTCTGTTCAATGACAGATTCAGGGCTGACAATTTTCTTGGCAAACATACCTGTAATGGAAAAGGCATCTATCCGGGCACGTCCACTGACTTCATAGGCACGGCTCTGTACATAGAAGTAGTTGGCCGCATTGGATTCCGAATAGCGGCCATTGCCATACCATACCCCTCTGTCAAAGCCAATAGATCCATAATAACGGGGCTCACGATCAAAATGCACCTTGGCAGCTTCTTCTCCCTCGCGGATATAGTAACGGTCTTTAGATACCGCTTTTTTAAGCTCATATCGGTTGGCATAATCAAAGGTTTTATCCTCAGTAATAGGCACACCGTGATTAGAATAAAACAACTCTGCCGCTTCTAATGTAGGAGCCAGACTTTGGGCAACAAATACCGATGCCCGCTCCTTGTTTATTTTGGCCTGTCCAGCCACTTGACTGACAAACGAATTAGTCTTGGCCCAGACAATTTCAGGATTTAAATTACTGGTATATGCATTGCGGATATTCAATTCGTATTTCAAAGAATCCGGAATAACACGTTGCACCGCTTCCAAACTATAGGTATATAATTTATTTTCACCTACGGTTTCCGCTAATTCTATTGCTTTTTTATAGGCTTCGGCCGCTTTTTCCCATTTTGCTACGCTAAAAGTTGTATTGATGAGCTTAACACCCTTTGCATCCACAAAACCGGCATAGTCAACATTCCCATTGAACAGTGGGCTTGCAGCCGTTAATAAAATATCGGCTTTGATCGCCGCAGCAACAGTCTTGGTAATCCGGCCGACTTCGGTAGGACGACTGATGTATCGCTCCTGCAATAAATTCATATTGCTGTCAATAAGACCAACAATATAATCCACATTTTCATCAAAGGTATTGCGAAATACACGTGTATCTGCTGTAGGAGCTGTAATAGGCAGATTCTCTTTGATGTTAGGGATAGGACCATATTGCCGCATCAGTATATAATGATAATAGGCCTTTAACACATTTACCTCACCAATCCAATAATTGCGTTCATATTCTTCGATATCGGGCACGCGTCCAATATTCTCTAAAAAAATATTACAGTCTCGGATGGCTCTAAACATTCCCTCATCCCAGATATTGAAATCGGGATTGGTAACTGATAGGTACCCTTTCGCAATTTCAAGAATATTATTTCGGTAAAGATTTACTGGCTGATAATGCCAGAATTCATTTCCTGCAAAATAGGCCGGATTAGTATTAGGATCACTAATATTGGGAATATAACTGTAACAGGTAGCGAGATAGCGCTGTGCTTCAGTCCGTACCGAAAAGGCATTATCAATGCCGGCAATATTATCGGGTACGACATCAATAAACTTCTGACAGGACCAGCAACAGCCCAGTCCGATCAAAACGAAAAGGTACCGACACTTAATGATTAAATATTTCATATGAATTTCAATTTTTTAAAGTAAAAAACTCAGTCTTCCAGCAATAAACCCCAGCTGAACGTTGATTATTTAAAAAGAGGCCAGAATGCCAATATTAAATACCCGTTGCAAGGGATAATTCAATCCGCTACCGGCCATTTCGGGATCCCATAATTTAAAAGGGGACCAAGCCAGTAGGTTGCTGCCATTGGCATAAATACGAAGCTGCTTAATATGTGCTCGTTTGAGTAGCCCCTTACTGCCGTTTTGTGTAAAATTGTAGTCCACTTCTGCTTGTTTCAACCGTATGAAAGCGCCATCGCGCATAAACCAAGTATTCCGGACTGAATTATTTTCTAGACCGAAACTTGGGTCAGCCGTAAGCCTTGGCCAGAGTGCGTAAATATTACGGTTACTTTCGGACCAATAATTTTCAGCATAAGCCTGCAGCAATTGCTTGTCTCCAATAAAAGGTGCTGTTCCGAAGTTATCATCCGCGATACCAAATCCTGTGTTGATCCAAAAACTCTGCCGTGCTGTCCCTTGAAAAAATAACGACAGATGTGCACCTTTGTAACCCACTGTAAAACCGGCACCATATAAAATTTCCGGTGCGGTAGGCAAGCCTAAGGGTACCTGGTCTCGTCCGGTAATCACTCCATCTCCGTTAACATCACGAAATTTAATATCACCGGCACCATAAGCACCAAAGGTCTGCCGCGGTGAGCTAGCCACATCAGCCTCATCGACAAATAAACGTTCGGCGATATATCCGAATTCCTGTCTAAACGAATGGCCTATTCTAGAACGATAGGGTTCGTCATAATCAGGCTCTTCGAATTTGGTATACTTACTTTTTGCCAAGGTAAAATTGCCGAAAGCTGAAAGAGTAAAGTTTTCACCAATGTATTTATTATTCATTGTGGCATTGATATCAATTCCCTTACTCACCCCTTCACCAATATTATCACGTGGTGCCGCAGCTAAGCCCATTGTCGAAGGAATATCTGCTCGGGTCTGCAGCATATTGGTCCGCCGATTGTGATAAAGATCAATGTTAAAAATATAGTTATTGAATAATCCGAGTTCAAGGGCAATATTTTTTTGATAGGATTTTTCCCAGGTAATATTTTCATTTGCATAACGCCGCACATTTATACCCAAAATTGTAGGCTCATCCAAGTTGGATCCAAACCTATAGCTTCTTTGGGAATTACGCATATCGATCTCAGATAAATAGAAAAAACGATCAAATGCATCACCGATCGCATCATAACCGATGATCCCGTAGGTTCCGCGCAGTCTCAGATTGGTGATGCTCTTTTTCAATGGTTCGAAAAACTTCTCATTGGAAATTGTCCAAGCAGCACCTACTGATGGGAAAAAGCCATAACGTTTGTCTTTGGCAAAACGTTCGGATCCGTTATAGCCAAAATTAAATTCGGCAAAATATCGGCTATCATAGGTATAGCTCAATTTACCGGATACTCCCATGTTGCGGAAAGGCAAGGAAGTCTGAACTGTCGCCTTACCATCGCCCAGACGAATACCAGTCTGTAGCTTATCACGCATATTATAGACCAGTAAACCTGTTATATTATGTTTTTCCGCTAAGGTTTTTGCATAGGTTAAAGTAGATTCCAGGTACATAATCGAAAAGACCTCGGGAACACTTTCATTGAAATCTAAGAATTCTGTTCCGGTTTTTGGATTGATCGGATTGATGGTAAATTTCCCTGTCTGGTTATCATAGTTACCTAAATCATAATAGAACGGATCGTAAGATCTATCTATTTTAAATGATGACTGACGAGAAGTATTTCCCATTACCCTGAATTTTAACCCATCAACAATATTGGAGAAATCATGGTTAAATTCAAGCATAGCCCCCATATTAGAACGATTTCGCTGCTGATAACCATGCATCAAATCGGCGTAAGGATTATAACTGGACGGAATATCATCTTTTATGGACAATCGCGTATTGCCGAATAAAATATGTTTGAGATGGACTGTTTTTTCATCGGGTTCAAAAAACGGCGGAAACAAGGTCTGATTGCTACGCATAATATTTCGATACATACCCGCCCCCCCAGGGATAGGTCCAGAATACTGCTCAAACTGACCATTCAAACGAATCAGGAAGGTAGAGCGTTTAAAATTCAACGTGATATTAGAAAGCAAACTATACATTTGGTTTCGCGCATTGCTGCTAAATGTATTGCGATTATCGGATTTCAATAATCCATTGTCCTGGGTAAAGGCTCCTGACACATAATACCGTGCCAATTGCCCGCCACCACTCAGATTAGCATTGACACGTTGGTTCATTGTCGATTTTTTTAACAGTTCCTCTGTCCAATCTGTCATAGGGTAGATAAAGGGGTCTGCTCCAGGTTTGCCTGTATTGTCTATCTTATCATAAGAATAGACCAATTCCTGTAAGGGCGACCGAGTCAAAATAGCCTCATTATGCATTTTCATATACGTAATAGGATCGGCCAGCTTCACCCGTTTTGTCGGCTGAGAGATCGTATTTTCAAGCCTAACCGAGACAGTCGCAGGCCCCTCATATCCTTTCTTTGTCGCCACCAAAATAACTCCATTCGCGCCACGTGAACCATAGATAGCTGTAGCAGTCGCATCTTTCATCACAGAGAAACTCTCTAAATCGTCTGTCTGAAGGATGGCTAAATCATCTACGCTACTCTCTATATTATCAATCAATATCAATGGTTTGTTTTGTGTACCAAATGTGGCAATACCGCGAATGTAAAAATCTGCATCATCCAAACCCGGCTCGCCACTGCGTTGAAAACCAATTACACCGGCAATGCGTCCTTGCAGGGCCTGCGTTAAGTTACTCGATGGAACCTTCAAGTCACCGGGCCGCACAGTTGTAATAGATCCAATCATATCGGTACGCTTTCGCGTACTACCAAATCCTGTTACTACCACCTCATCAAGCTTGGAGTTTGCAGATTGTTTCAATAAAACATCAAGCAGGGTCTTTCCCTTGGTATCAATTTCCTGCTTATCATAACCTACCATCGTGAAGATCAAAATAGGTTTACTATCAGACACAGAAATAATGTACTTCCCGTTCACGTCTGTCGTAGTGGTCTTTGAACTTTCATGTTTGGTGGAGACGGTAACCCCAGGAAGAATAGTACCGGTGCTGTCCCGTACTGTGCCGAAGACCTCCCGATTCTGGGAAAATGCACAGACAGAAAATAATAGCAGGCCGATCCCGAAACACAGTCGGAGATAAAGCCAGACAGCATGTTTTTGTTGATCCTTGTTTTTTTTCATTTGCTTAGGATTAAATTATTAATTGGTAAAAAAGCTTGCATATTCGGTCTACTCCGATCAGGCATAGCTCACAATTCTTTTATTAAGAATTGGTTTATAAGGTTTCCTAAAGAGAAGACGGTCAACACGATCAATTGTCCCGAAGTTTTTTATTTTTTTTACTACAACGTTTTCGTAAACTATTTTCAATAGCTTTTTTCTCGCCGTAAATTTTATTTATTTTTTCAGGGACAATTTGTCTGCTCAACCGTAATATAAATAACCCAGTAGATTTTCATCTTTCTGCTCGGTTGTTAACTATAGGGTCGTCAGAACTCAGGTTCTAGACGGCTCTTTTTAGTTTCATTAGCTTGAAAAAAGACATATGATCTAAAGAAAAACAAAAAAAGTAGCCTATTACTTAACTTATAGGCTACTTTCAATTTGTCAAGCTGATTATCAATTACTCAGCGACCAGCATACATAATATATTATTAAGGATTAACAGCCGAGATCAACTGTCTTGTCACGGAATAGTTGGTTGGCACAATCTGATTCTGCCCCTGTACAACACCATCGCGATCTACAGCATAGCTAAATACTCCACCCTTTTTTCCCTGAGATGGATTCCAGATCGTATAGTTATATGCCCTACTACTTGTCAATGGTGATGTAACGTCTCCCCAATAAGCTCCTCGCTCTTCATAAAAAGAAAAACCGATTAAATATTGATTGGGCCGAATCTTATTTGTATAGGTATTGAAGGTACTTTGTAAACTGCTCACTCCACGACCATAGGATTGTACCAAGACATAATCGACTGTTGGATGGACAGCCGTAAACAAAGGTGTCCCCCCGTCTTGATTCGTATCGTATATCAATAGCTTACCTGTACCAGATTTTGGTCCCAGAGATTTGGAAAGTGCATTAAAAACGCCTGTCGCCCGCTGTAGATCCTCGCCTTCAATTTCACGTTCGACATCAAAATCTATCCCATCTAAATCATATCTTGTAATTTTGTCAGCAATAATTTTCTGTGCCAATGCTTCATACCCAGTTGTGGTATTCGGGAAATTTTTATCCAATACGGCTCCGATATCTAATGTCATGACAACTTTAGTGCCTCTCGCACGTAAATGTGGTACATACGATGTACGTAGGGAATCCCAAAATGCATTGCCTTCGGGGGTATAATCAGGAAATACAAAAGCTATATCCAAACTATCCGGAAGTTCTTTCATGGATGTTTTGTTGACTGCCGGATCTGTAGCTCTATCACGCCAGGTACGAAAATAAGCTGCCATAATCTGATGGTCACTTTTCTTGTAATTACGAAGGTTTTCCAGGTAGGTGGCTGTGCTATCTCCTTTTTCAACAGGATAAAGTACCGTGTTATCCTTTGTACAGGATGTGACTGTTGCAGATAAAAGTAGTGCAGTCACCCCAAAACCAAAAAAGTACTGTAATTTTTTCTTAAAATTTGTCATAATTTAAATTTTATCTATAATTTGGTATACGGTTGAGTTGGCTAATTGTCCCAAAAAAATAAAAAAATTACAACAAAAGCAGTAAAAGATAAGAAATCATGGTTAATAACAAAGTTCGATATCTACAGCTTTGTCGATGATGTTACGATCCTGTAGTTCATATCTCTTACTTTGGGTATCGTAGAGATAATAAGAGCCTTTACGTGTCCGAGGCGAGACCGGATCATAAGTCGCAACACCTATTTTTTGCAATTGCGAGGTCGTATTTTTATAGAAATTCCAAGCGGCGATATCGCCGGATTGATCCTCTGGAAGCGTGAGGTAAGATTCAACGTCCAAACCAGTATCAGCAAAACGATAGATTGTACGCCCTTTAGCGAAATACCAGTAACCATCATGAAACTTAAACCCAATACCATCGACCATTTCGGGGACGGATTTGGAAACGATGACTTCAACACTTCTTACATAAATGTTATCCGAATCAATATTTATCATGTGTATTTGAGTGGCTTTTCTCGTCAAAAATTGCCAATTTATATTTTCGCCTCTAGTATCCGTAACTATGAAACTCCTTGCTGCAATAAAAGAGTGTCCGACGGTCAATTGAGGTGAAATTGAATTATCAAAATTGTCAGTAAAAACTCCTCCCCGTCCCCAATTATGAAAAACTCTTATCCGTTGATTACGCTTGTCATAGCCCGCTAGTACATATCCCTTAAGTCTCCCGTTATAGGCTAATGCATGATCTCCAAAATCATAATTTAATGGATCCGTCCGATAGACATCATTGCTAATTATCCCCCTTTCTAAACTGTAACATTTACCATTGATCAATAGCATGCCATCAAACCGGTCATTACTTACCTGCGGATCATTTTCCTGCAGATAATAACTGGGATGCAACAACTCGCCTGACAGTACTACCCCCCTGGCCGGCAACATTAATGTTGGTTTCAAAGTCATGAGGTCAACGGCAAACATCGGAAAATCACCCTCTTTTGTCGTCATCAATACTTGTTGATAAGACCGTGTTGCATTCTCGCCTTGTTGATAAATCACTTCAATATCGACCGGCTGTTTTCCCAGTCTAACGCCTCCAAAACTGTCCCTATAGATATAGCTAGCATCAATAGCCGAAGCATGCATAATCAGGAGACTTTCCTGCTGCTCATTAGTCGTTAGGATAATCGAACCTGTGTGTATTCCTGCCCGTACCGATACAAAAAAAGCATTGGCATATGAAAGACCAGTTTGATTATCTATAACAAGCAGCTTGCAAAAATGTCCCCCTACTCCTAAAACTGATGCATCAATCTTCCAAAATTTATCCCTACTCATGGTATCTCTTCCTACAATCCAATAGAAATCAAGCTGATCTGCTTTTATCGGATAAATACTGCCTGTGATTTTTGGAGATAATGTGTACTCTTCATCTAACATCAAATTATATATCGACTGATTAATCCGATTGCCCTCTTGGTCGACGATATGCAATTGATTAACCGTTTGATAATTATAATTTCCTTTATCCTTACTACAACAGATGAGAAGAAACGCAAAAAACAGAGATATAATAAAACAATATTTTGTGCTTATTTTCATCATTTAATAGGGGATATAGATCCGTGGCTTACTGCTATTGCCATCGGGATAAACGATGTGTTCCTCAAAATATTGCCGCAATTGCTCAATATAAAAAAAAGTCACAGGATAATAATACGGCTGAACTAAAACGGGCATATTATTCCAAGCAAAATTAGGTTTGTCTCCTGGTAATAGCGGCGGGGTCTTATCTATACCCGGAGGGTAAAGCTCTATCCATTTTTTGTATACTTCTTTTCGATAACTCCCAAAAACTTCCTGCCAACTGAACCACCAAGAAGGTTCGATCAATTGATCGGTAATTACTAAAGTAAACTTCGTATTGACAGGGCTACCTATGGCAAACGTTTCATTTTGATACAGCTCTCCCTTTAAAATATAGGATTGTTTTTTTAAAAAAGCATTCCTCTTAACCCGGATAAATAAGGTATCTTGAAAATGATCTGCGCGCATTACCGGTGGTACAACCTGGATAAGACTGTCAGGAACTGTTGTCTGATCTTTTATGATCTTAAAACCAATGGCACGATCATAACCTTGCTTCTGACCAATAATCTGCACTGGAAAGGACAATGTTTTTTCTTTTAAATCATCTGCTTCAAATGCAAATGAAAAAGTAAGAGAATCCATGAGATCGACAGCACTACCAAGATTAAATTTTGGTTTCTTAAAATAAATAAAGGTTTTTTCGATATCATAACCTAGCACTCCTGTCCTCTTCTGGCAAGACGCTAGTACAAACATAGCCGTTATAAGCAACAAAATATATTCTTTCATCTGGCAATTTTTTAATAAACTCCATTTCCGTTATTCAATTGCTGTTCGTCAATTGGGATAGGAAAAACAAAAACGGCTTCGCTTGCCAGAACATCGTCATTCGTTCGATGGATAAGGTGATAAAGATGTTTGTAATAGGTAAATAAATGTCCCTCACCAATAAATTCGCGACCCGCCTCATCGACCAGATACTCCATCAATTTCTCCTTCGTCAAATCCAATGAAAAATTCAGTGCCGGCAATCGTCTGGATTGCCGAACTGTATTGAGATAAGCGAGAGCCTTTCTTAAATCCTGTTCTAAATATGCCTCCACTAAGATAAAATATATTTCCGACAATTTAATCTGTGATGCTTCATAATGATTTGGATCATAAGTACGAGGATCCTCTGTATAGGGAAAAAGTAATTTAATAAATGGGTCGCCGGTTCCCCAAATAACTGGTCTTAGATCTAAACCATTCCCGTCATTGTACAAAATCTGGAAGTAAGTTGCCGGTAACAATTTTTTATTGAGCTGGCCAGCGCCGCCTATAAAATCACGTTTTACATTGACCATATCATTAATATACAATCCGAAAATATTTTCTTTGGTAAATCGGATATCACCGGGACGATATACTCCAGAAATGATCTCGAACATTTCCACGATTGATACAAAGCGTATAACTCGACTTTCTTCTAATTTGTCCAATAGAAACTGGGCCCGGATAATAGCCTCTGCCGTGTTTCCTTCCCATTGTGATTTGCGCGCCAACAATGCCAATACAGCATAATAATTTAGATGAATACCGCGTCGATCAATTAATGAAAAATATGGATCAGCAGTCTTATTTCCATCAGCTGCTCGTCCCTGTGTAATCATAGGGTCTTCTGAAAGCAATATTTTAGCAGCCTGTAAGTCTTCCTCAATCAGATTAAAACAAGCGCGGCTAGTCAAAAATTGCTGCGCTTTTTTGGTACTTGAAGTATAATAAGGAATTGCTTTGGTATCCAATCCGCGTCGTTTGACAACAGGCCCAAATAATTTAAACAGCTCAAAATGAAGAAAAGCGCGAAGCCCTAAGGTCTCACCTTTGATCAGATCATAATAGGGGTCAGATTTAACTTTATCCACCTGTTCTAGAATAACATTACATTGGTGAATAGCCTTATACAAACCTGACCAGATAGCAGCGACACGTTGCTGTGTCCCAGAAGCTGCATAGTTAAAGCGAAAATCTTGATAATATTCGTGGTTGGAGCTCATCTGCCAATAACCAGCCATAACGTCAACCATGCCGAATTCTAATTCGCGGCCATATAACGAAGCATCCCCAAGTTGGCTATAAATACCGGCCATTGCACGGGCAAATCCCTTGCGATCCACCAATACCTCATCGACATATAAATTTTCGTCAGGCTTGGCATCCAGCCATTTTTTACAGGATCCTAATCCGGTCAACACAATTACTCCACATAAGACTAGCAGCTTCTTCATCGCAATATTCTCTTAAAATTGAGCCATAAAACCCAGATTAATGGTCTGCGCAAATGGATAATCTAAACCTCGCTCCATCTTTATCGTACTAAACCTAAACAAATCATTGGCTGAAAAGTTGAGCCGAAGCCTTTGCAATTTATATTTTTGAATCAACTTTTGAGGAAATTCGTAATTAACCATCAAGCTTGCCAGATGTAGTGTATTTTCCCGCTGGACAAAGCGGCTTGTCAAATTGGTCCTTTCCAAATTTCGGATATCCTTAAATGCTTTCTCGTCACCTGCATTTTGCCAGCGATCTTGAAGAACGCGGATATCAGTATTAACAGTGGGATTAATATTCTCCACACGATCCGCAAGTGTCTTATTGTACAGATCCCCCCCCAATGTATAACCGAAAAAGACCTGTAAAGTAAAAGTCTTATAATTTACCGCTGTATGAATATTACCAAAGAGCTTGGGTTCCAAATCACCTACGACGGTAATATCACTCGCACTCCACTCAGTTGTAATACGATTGTTTCTGTCCAAGAAGATCTCTCGACCAGAAGCAGGGTCGATACCAAGTGAACGTACCCCTTTGATATTATTGATAGACTTTCCCTCTTGATAAAATACATTCTGCTGATATAAACCATCAGCGTCCTTTTTAAGATTAGCCGCATTGAGCTGGCGCAGTGCATCGGAAATTTCTATTAGTTTCCCTTGATTGCTATTCGCAGAAGCCGTGAGATACCAGTTGAAAGTCTTGTCACTATTTTCAATAACCTTGACAGTAGTAGCCAACTCAAATCCCTTATTTTGGACCTTACCCATATTCTCAAAATATGAATCGTTAGGCAGTCCTAAAGATGGCGCTACAGTAATCAACGAAATCATCCGGTCAGTTACCTTCCTATAGTAAGCCATCGAATATAATACTCTCCCATGGAAAAGTCTCCCTGTACTCCCAAAACTCCACGATCGGATCTGCGGCCATTTCAGATCGGGATTACCCTCATTATAATAACTTAAACCAAACTCCTTGTAGTAATTTTGTTTTGGCGATAAAACATAGGACGACAGGGTCATGTTGGCCAAAAATGCGTCTGTACCATTTATCCCAGTATTTGCAAACAGCCGCAATTCTTGGATCCAATCACGTTGGAAGAACTCCTCCTTGTGCAGATTGTACCCTAAGCCTACGCTCCAAAAATTGCCGAATCTGGTATTTTCACCGAATTTAGAGGAGCCGTCTACCCGATACGACAGATCCAAAATATACTTTTGATCATAAGTATAATTGCCCGTAAAAAAAAGCCCAACCAATCTATTTTCTACATTCCGGTTTATTATCTGGTTAATTTTCGCATAATTTATAATAGAATCGGGCGCTATTGCTGCTGTAAATCCCATGAATTGCCTTGTTTGCTGCCTAAAGCTGGAGGATTTGATTTCCCCAATTAAACTCAGGCTATAAACATGTTTTCCCTTGTTTTTAAAATAGGTCAGATTCATATTGGCACTATAACCAGACCCTTTCCCATTGCCAGAGCTATACAGACCAACACTATCTTGGCGTTTATGTACAAATTGAGAATTTAAAGGTGAAATAAATTCTTCATTTTTAGTGGTATTTCTCTCAACAACCGCTGTAGAACGTAGCAACAAAGAAGGAAACATATACCACTCCAAGTTCAAATTATTGGTTAAGATATTAGCTTGCTCCTCCTCTCGGTAGGGCTGACTGGCATCATAAAGTGGATTATATTTATTCGCATCTAACGGCTCGTCGTCATACACGGCGATAAACTCCCCTTGCTCATTCCGAAGAGGTTGATAGGGATTCATTGCGGCGTAACGGAAGAATGATCCATATGGTGACCGGGAAGACTTGGTCGATAAATAGCTCAAATTATTTCGCACCATTAGTTTTCTCGGCATACGATAGATCAGGTCAAACGCAGCTCCACCACGCCGCCTTCCCGAACTTTTCATAGCCCCATCAAGATGATTGTAATTGCCCTCAACACTATAACGGATACGATCCCCACCTCCCTCCGCCCGTAGGCTATGGCCCGGGGAAAGTGATGACTGCACAGGCTGTGATAACCAATAGCTATCTATACCGCGCAGCACGTTTGCTTTTCGGTCATTGTATAAATTATCCAGTCGTGTCTGTTCGATATGATCCGTCGCTGGTGGAAATTTACCGGGCGTAACCGTATAAATTCCAGCCAATTTTTCGTAAACCAATTTCTCAGATGCGTTCATGAGATTGTAATCACTGAGGTCTACTGCGGTAATGGACGATCTAAGATCATAAGTCAATACCAAATGCCCTTTTTTGGGCAATCGGGTTTCGATGACCAGAACGCCGTTGCCCCCACGGGAACCATAAAGCACTGTAGAACTGACATCTTTGAGCAAGCTGATGGTCTCGATGCGATTAATATCAAGATCATAAAGACGTTCTAATGAAACCTCGAAACCATCCAATATAATTAATGGGGAATTGATCGCATACTCTCCAACATTGTTGGTTCCCCGAATTGTAATAGTGGGAATCACATTAGGATTGGAACCAGCAAAAATATTGGGTTCCATATGGAAGGTCGGGTCAAGACTTTGCAAGACCGAAAAAATATTATTGTTATTAAACTGTTCAAGCTCTTTACGGTTTATGGTACGCGATGCACCGGTCATCGATTCCGGTCTACGATAGCCGTAACCTGTGCTTACCAAAACTTCGGACATCGCTTCCTGTCTCCGTTTCAGCTTTACCTGAAGAAAAGCCTGTCCTGTATATTGCACTGTCTGTTGCTCATATCCCACCATGGAGAACAGTAGAGTTTGATCAGTATGAACAGTAATCTGATAACTTCCATTAAACTGAGAAACAACGCCTTGAAAAATTCCAGCAGTGGTCCTTACATTAACTCCATGAAGTGGGTGCCCCTGCTCATCGACAACAGTACCAGACAATAATTTATCTTTGATAGCTTTAGGTTTCACCAGCTCCGGTTGAATAATAATGGCATTGCGATACAATATTAATCGAAAAGGCTGTTCATGAGAGAGATCCTCTAAGACCAAATGAAAATCCCGTTTCTTGACATCAATGGAAAAAGGAGGTAGTTGTTTGAGCAGATTGAGATCACCAAATAAATCTACTTTGGCCTGTTGTTGTACCTTTTTTAAAATTTCCAACAGCGGCTTGTTTCGCATTTTTAGTGTAATGGACTGCGCTGAAACTAGATGGCAAGAAACCATGAAAAGCAAAAGAAGCCACCCCCATCCAACACCTCTTCGTACAGTAGGGATAGGTGTAAGGATTTTCAACCTGTTCTTCTGATGGACCGACATACAACTTAACTTAGTGTAATGTTCTTATCACTTTGGCACAATCATGACCTTATTATCTTTTAACGTGTAACGAATAGGCAATGAATGCGCTACAATTTCCAATACTTCTGCTAGATCTTGGTTGCGGTCGATACGTCCGAAAAGAAGTTGAGTAACTAAATCACCTGCTACTTCTACTTTGACACCATACCAGTCCGAAAGTTTCTGGCTGAACCCGCCTAGATTTTCACCATCTACATCAAAGTAACCTTCTTTCCAATCAATATAGCGACTTATATGATCATCTGTAACAAGCTTACCACCAATATACACTTGAGAGGGTTGCATCACAACCGCATCTAGACCTACCTCTTTACTTTCTAATGGCGAACCTGCATTGCTCAGCGCAACCTTACCCTCCAACAATGCAACTAGATTTCTTTTTCCAAAATCAGCATCAAACTTTGTCCCCAATACCTTAACAGTCTGTTTGTCACCACGTACATAGAACGGAACCCGTTCTTTACCTTGAACAACTTTAGCAATTTCAAAATAAGCTTCACCTGAAAGTTTGACTTCCCGGGTTGTAGCAAATTGTACCGGGTATTGAATTTCCGAGTTAGCATTCACCCAAACGGATGATCCGTCAGATAATTTCAAACAGATATTGCCGCCCGATTTTGTACGCAAGGTATGATAGCCGATCATTTTCTTGGCATTAACATCCACGTATTGCAATTCGCCCGAAACCAACCGTGTCAACTGGAAGCCATTTGCCTTTAGCGTATCTCCTGTTTTGATCTCATCCAAACTATATTCGGATTTGTCTTCCAGGATTAAAAACGCATGTGCCGTTGTTGGGGCTTTAATGTCTGCTATATTGGCAAATAACTGTTCATCCTGCCCAACCGACGAACTTTTGCGAAAAATACTAACACCTATAAAAACACAAACGACTGCAGCTGCCAATCCTACCCATATCAGCATATTGGGTCGATTGGATTCAGGCTTAATCTTCTTATCCAAACGGGCAACCATGGCATCTAATTTATCATCCGTAATTGAAATTCCCGAATCCACATCCGCAAACCAAGCCTCTACCAGCCTACATTCTTCGGCTGTGCATTGTCCTGATGCATATCGTTGTAATATATCTTTTTCTATCTTCATATACTCAAAATTTTCTTTTGTCCCTTTTTATCGTCAAATAGTTATCTTACTTATAGACGATTATAGGCTTCAATTGTCCCTAAATAATCAAAAAAATGACAAAAGTCATTAATAACATGCGTGGAAACTTCGATTTCAGAAATTTGACAATAGCTGATTGCTGATTGCGAATAGTCTTCTCCGAAAGATTAAGTTTCTCGGCAATCTCATGATTATTATAACCTTCCATACGCAAACGGACAATAGCTTGCGCATTTCCACTATAATTATTGAGCAACTGTTCAATACCCGTCCAAAAAGATTCTTCTCTTAAATTGTAATCGGCGGGATCCGTATAATGCTCGGCAAAAGAATCCAATGAGTCCAAATAGCGTTGCGAATGTGTCGAACGACTCATATGATCAATAATCTTGTTGCGCAAGGCTTTAAAGATATATCCCACAAACCGTCCTTCTAGATCTATCGTATCACGATTGCCCCATAGCTTTGCCATTATATCATGTACAATGTCCTCAGCGACTTCCTCTTCCTTTACTTTTTTAAGTGCATAAACCAAAAGCGGGCGTTTGAATCGTTCGTATAGTTCAGTATAAGCACGTCGATTATCATTTTTCACAAAATGATAAAGCTCTTCATCCGTTAAAATATGCAATGACTCCGACATCTAATATAACTGGGAAATAGTATAAGTTGCTCAAATATACTCGCTAACTCGATTATTTCCTAATTATTTTAACGTATTGGCCATAAAATTCCGATGTATTGATCACAAAAGTCCCAACAGAAAATCAAATTTATTTTTATTGTCAATAAAAGCCCCTTCGATCGCCATTGTAGGAGCCCAACCTAAATACTATTACCTGCCAGTATCCCAAATAAGTGAATTCGGCTGTAAAACCAGTCAAATTCAGCGCACATACACCTGCTCCCAAGATTTGAAAACAATAGTTACAATATAATACGGTCGAGCGTCCCAATTGTCCCGAAAAAAATACAGAAATAAAAATATTAGTTTAATCCCCATGTTTCATGTCCCCAGAATAAATCGGCTTTGGGTAAGTTGTATCCTTTACCTGACCAAAGTTGATATAAATACTTTAACTGCTCTAGAAAACGAGGATAATCTTTTTGCTTGGACCATCCTGTTTCAGCATAGGCAGCAATTCGGGGGAAAGTCTGGTACTCCACTTCTTTCATGGTCGGTGTCCATTCACCCCACATCTGACAGCCCAATCCGATAATATTTTTTTTGAACTCAGGTTTCAAATCAGCGGGGATGGGGTCAAAAGAATAAGCCTTCTCCAGACCAATGTCTCCGTAAGTGTAATCCAAATAGGTGTAGCCATGCAATGAGTTGACAATTTGATACCCCTTTTCGGAGGCATAATTAATCCCTTTAATTTCCCCCTGCCAGAAATGTACAATCGTATTTTGTGATAGAGCCATCTCTGCATTTTCATTCTTTTGCCAAGCATGTATTTTCATACCAAGAATTTCATTCCATCCCATCATACGTTTTTGTAACGAGTTTTGGACAAAATTGGACATTTCGTTAGTAAAATAAACCTGAAGATCGCTATGTGTTTTTAACTTATGGTCCTTCATATAACGACTCACTTGTTCGGAAGCCGCCCATTGATCATATTTAACCTCATCCCCACCAATGTGCATCACAGAAGCCGGGAATAAGCCAGCAACTTCAGTCAACACATCCTTTAGAAATTGGATCACCTTGGGATCGGACACATCAAAAACGGTACTCACAACACCAAATTTGGTTGGCACTTTAATCGGCTTCTTGGAAGCCCCCAACCAAGGGTAGCTCGCTACTGCGGCTGATGCGTGGCCAGGCATACTTATCTCCGGAATAACTTGGATATTTCGATCTTTAGCGTAGGCCACAATCTCTCGAATTTCTGCCTGTGAATAGTATCCAGCATGTTTTTTACGATCAGATGTCTTACTATCCCATTTTTTACCCTGATCATTGGTCTGAGAGCTATCACGCTCAGAGCCGATTTTAGTTAATTGAGGATATTTTTTGATTTCAATCCGCCATCCGGCATCGTCCGTAAGATGCCAATGAAAAGTATTTAACTTTAATAAAGCCATTTCATCCAGCAATTTCATAACCGCCTTCTTTCCCTGAAAATACCGGCCTTCGTCCAACATATATGCACGCCATGCAAACCTAGGCTGGTCAATAATACGTAAACAAGGTACTTGAGTACCATATTGCAAGCCCAATTGTTTTAAAGATTGAATCCCATAGAATAATCCGTTTACGGCATTCGCCCGAATGGTTACCTGCTTCGGTTCGATAGTTAATAGATAGGCTTCATTCGAGCCTGAGAAGTCTTTGCTTAACTGTAAATCTATTTTAAGTCCACGCTTATCTGGGCGACTATGTAAGAACTTGGTTAATTCCTTTTGACCATAGTCCTTTAATATCTTGTCACCGACAAAATTAAAACCCGAAGAAAAATCAGCGACTCCGTCTATGGCTTCTAAAGAATCTGGATAGGGAATCAGTCCAATCTTGGATTGGGCAATAGCCTCCTGTCCTACAAATAAAAAAGTTATGAAAACGATGGTAAATAAGATGTTTCTGGTCATTGTTGATTCTGTTAAATGAGAAATATGAATTCTATTAAAAGACGGATGAAAATCCCAATTGTCCCTAAGAAAATAAAAATTACATACGATTGTTACAAAAAATAAAAAAAATGGGTATCAAAACAAAAGTCTGAAACCCATTTTTTCTTTGATCTTCTCGTATCTTCCGCAACCTTATTTCAAATATTCAATTCGCAGCGGGTTCGCTCTTACTTTTTGGATATCTTCAATTCAATCCTATTTTAATTGAGCTACTTGAAAGAACAAGTTATCCCTATCAATGGAAGAACTATTTGCATGATCAGTTACAATTGCAAATTCAACTCCTGCTGTTGTTGGTTTCTAAAAATAATAACTTTGGGTTGATCGGCATGAACGAGCTTTTTAATGGCTTGCTGCAGATCTATTAATTTATCTATTTTCTCACCCTGATAATCCAACACAACATCCCCTATCCGCAAACCACTTTTATAAAGTGTACTCTTTTCATCCAATTGAAGAACCAATACACCAGCGATCGATGGTAGACCTGCCGCTGACTGTTCGCCCAATGTTTCAACAGATTTAAAGTTTCCACCTTTCCAAGCCCACTTCACACCCTGTTCTTTTGTCTCTTTTTGGATCAGTTGTGGTATCTCAGGGCTGGCAGCAAGACTTTTCAGTCTTTTGCTAGTAACACCAAAATGTAGCATATCAAAATTTTTGAAACCTTGGTCTTTCCAGTTTTTCAACCGGAAATCGCCAAGACCAGGCGCTACAAAGTTCAGTGGAACAACGCGACCATGTTTTTCTATCCCTTTAGCCTGATCTTTTTGTAAATCTTCCTGTCGTGTGTAAATATTGTGATCTACCTCATCGCCCCAATACTTCACCTGGATATCTTGATGGGCATGCATCACAATATTATTGCGAAAGACATCATGACTATGCTGAAACCATACATGTGGATGAAATCCATTGTTGAGCATCACATTGTTATATACTTTACGATAAAAGCCCTCCCGCAATTTTAATCCACCGCTTAAACATAAGTTATTGTATATTTCATAGTTAGAAGACCCATCATCCAGATCAATATCCCAACCATGATCACAACGGAATCTATTGTTGTGGATTTTGGTTGTTTTTACCGCATCCAACAAAATCAGGTTCGGATGTGCCAATGTTAGCTGATCCATCTGCCCGCGATTGGGGTGCCAGAAACGATCTCGTCCCCAGGAATTAAAGGCGCCATGGTCGCTTGTCTCCAGCACAGTGCTAAAAACATCATTGTAAGCAATCTCATGACCACCCCAGGTGCCATCGCCAACATTGATACCAGCACGGGGTACATTGTAAATGGTATTGTGCAAAATGCGTAAGGACTCAGCCATAGAGACCTGCACACCAGCGACCTGTTTTTCGATCAGACCGATGGTATGAATCAAATTGTTACTGGCTTCACAATCCATAGGGTAATTATTACTTTTAGGTCCCTTAACGGTATCCATCTGACCGAGTGGAACAAATTTCTCATAGCGAAAAGCCGGGGAACGTACCGACTCAGGATCGCCCACAAAGTTGATGGCACCGGCACCGATCTGTTCGATACGGTTACCACTGACCTTTACACCACGGTTGTAATTATTAACGAAGACCGCATTTCCTCCCAATTCGATAAAATCATTGTCACGGAGGATACAGTTTTCAGCGCCTTCGATCTTCACCGCTCCTTGACGGTAGATGGTCCAGTCGCTGCGCAACAGCGGTTCAGCGGTTTTCATAAACGTAGGTGCGGTGTGCGTGAAGCGGATGCCGCTGACTTCGATATCTTGCACTGGATTGTTGGCAGATCCGACAATCGTAATCAAATTTTCCAGCTGTGGCGCTACAAATTTCAATTGATTGGGATCTTTACCTTTGGACGGCATGTAATACAGGGTCGCTGTCTGCTCATCCAAATACCATTCTTGCGTGGTGTCAAGTTCTTCAACTATATTTTCGACATAGCGGTAGGTTTCATGCATTGGGCTTGGGCGATTATTTTGCTCACCACCCTCAAGTATAAGCTTTGACGAACCGTCTTTCCCTGTAATCCGGTAATGGAATCCGCCCCAACGTCCAGCGTGCAAAGCATGTACAATACCTCCTGTCGGGTTTTTCCAGGTCGCAACGCGTTCTGGACTTAATGCATCAGCGGCATAGCCCTGAAAGGGTAATACGGATGCGTCATAATTTGGATACCGCGCCCTGACGAGATGTGCATCGTTTGCATAAAGGCTTTGGAAACTCATTCCTGTGGGGACTTTGGCCTTCCAGATCCCCTTATCTCCTTTTTCCCATTGCAGGTCTAGCAATTTTCCGCCACTGAGAATGACCTGTTTCTCATCAGCTGCTTTGATACGCAAGGGTTGTTTTTTTGTACCCGAAAATGCCGCTGATAATTGAATCGGTTTGTCCAGATAGTAAGTGCCACCAGTAAAGATAATTTCAATGCCTGTTGTCGCTTTCCCTTGTTTGAATTTTTCAACAGCTTTTAAAGCTGCTTCGGCTGTAGCAAAAGGACGCGTTACTGTTCCCGGATTTTGGTCACTGCCTTTTGTACTGATATAGATACGTTTGACAGTACCATACTGCTGTGCCTGTACGGCAAAAATAGGCAGACAGCTTGTACCAATAAACAATAGTTTGGCAATTCGGCTTGGTTGTATTTTCATCATATTAGTATTTCATATTGGTTATTATCTGATCAAGATAGTTTTTATTGTTTAGCTTCTTATGATAAAAACGAAAATAAACGAATTTGTCCCTACAAATCCGTTTATTTTTTACTTTCTAAAATCTAAATTCTATATCACAGGATCTTTCCCTCCTCAAAAAAATAATATTATCTCACTTTCTATACCGTTCAGGGCATAGCATAACTGATGTTGTAATCAATAAAAAAATTAGACACTTTTGAAGTAAACGTCCTATCATAATCTTGTGTTTTTTCAAAAAAACAGGAAAAGTAATGAAAGAGTATCGAACAGGTTATTCAATAGTAGATTAGATTCACGACAAATCACTATGGAACGGTGGAACGCAACATGTCCTTTCCACCGTTCCATAGTGATTAATATTTATTTTACAATAATATATGTACTAAGAAGTACCACTTTCAACATTGATTTATATCTACATAGCGTCTTATATTGTTGAGGTCTATATCAAAAAAAGATAATTACATATTTGCTTTTGATGATTTCTCTCCCTTCTGTGTTTTCGCTGTCAAATTAATTTTGATAACGAATGGTAAGTTTGTTTTTAATGTTTCCGGCAACATAATATCATAATAACTGTTTGTATCCACATCGTATCCAATCTCGGCTTTTTTTACAGGCAAGGTCTGTCTATCCAACAATAAACTTACACTAGCAGGCACATCTTTGGTTTCCTCGGGCACCACAATCCGAACAATATTGTCAATAGGTCTATTAAATATGGTTAGATACAATTGATAACCTTTCTTTGTATAATAACCGTAACCATTATCAGGAAAATCATCGGCATGTCTGACACCATAGACCGCTTCACTATTCACATCCATCCATTCTCCCAATTCCTTGGCAATCTTATCTTCTCCAGCATGCATATTACCCTTTCCATCCGGGCCAAAGTTCAATACAAAATTTCCGTTCATCGATACAGATTTCATCATCAATCCGATAATATCATTGGTGGTTTTAATGTATTTATTATCCCAGTTCTTAGTGTACCCCCAATCGCTGGGTGTAATGGTCATGACCGCTTCCCAGTCATTGCCTCCCAACCAACTGACATCTTTGGGTAGTTTCCTTTCCCATACCTGCTCATAGTCACCCATGAGATTTTCATTACTATCAAAATGTCGCTTTCCAAATTCGTCATTTCTAAAACGGGAGCCGATAATAAGATTGGGATATTTGCTCCGAATATCCTTTTCGAGCTGGTATGTATACTGGTAGGCTGATACCCAGGATTGATCCCATGTACCGTCAAACCATAGACCCTTTACCTGCGGATAATTCTCTAGCAATTCAAAAATCTGGTTTCTGGTATATTCCAGAAATTCACCAAATTTCTTTTTATCCTCCTGCTTGACCGGACTTCCGCCCATATAATTCGGATTGTTCCATTCCATCACAGAAAAATACAAAAATACATCAATTCCTTCGGCGGTATAAGCATCGACTACCTCCTTCACAATGTCCTTTTTATAGGCTGATTTTGAGATGTTATAGTCTGAGAATTTTGTCGGCCAAAGTGCAAAACCATCATGGTGTTTCGTTGTAAAAATCACATATTTGGCGCCCATCGCCTTAGCCTGCTTTGCCCATTTAGTGGCATCAAAACCCTTTGGATCAAATTTCTTATACAGATTATCGTAGATCTTTGCCCAATCCTTGGGTGCCGACGGTCCGCCCCAGCTTCTTATCCACTCGGCAGCCCCTCTGTGAATATGTCCTTCCCATTCATTACCGACTGTTGCATACAATCCCCAGTGAATAAATTGGCCAAGTCCATAATTGCGAAAATCTTCCATGGCCTTATCACTGCGATGTGGCCGGACGAGAGGACCATATTTAATCTCAACAATCTTCGACGGTGTTATTTTCGGGCGAGCATAGTTTTTTTGTGCGTATAAATCACTAATCAACATGAATATTAAACTAATTAATATCAAGTTGAATTTAATAAAATATTTCATTGTAGCTATTATTATATAAGTAAAAATTTATTCGATTTAGTAGTCGTACTATTTGATCACACTTCTCGTTACTAACTGTAAAACCAAAATATGTTTAGCTAAAGTAATTATTTATTCTCCCATCCTGCAGTTTGTTTCAATTGTGGATTGAGCACAAGTTCTCCTTTTGGAATCGGCCATAGATACATGTAATCTGCCCAGGGCAATATTCCGTTTGTAATATTTGTACTTTTAGGTTTGAGAATGATAAAGCCTTCATCATCAACAAAAACCTGCGAGTTCAATGTTGCTTTGGCTGCAATTTCTTTAATTCCAGTAACAGGATTTACTTTACCACTAGCATAATCACCATTATACAATGCCTGTAATTCTGCGGTAAATTTCATTCCTCGCATCGGTACTGTTAATAAGGGGCCTGCTTTCCAGCGCATTAAATCATCATAGCGTAGATCTTCCAGTACCATTTCAATCCGTCTCTCGCGCCGAATCTCCCTAATAAGTGCCGACGGAGCAACTTTCAGCTTCTCACGATAAATAGCGTCAAGACGTGGATCTTTTGGCTCATTCCCAATAATCAACTTAGCGGAAGGATATTTAACAAAATCAAAACCTGCTCTTTTCCGCAGTTCATTAATAGTCAAATCGACATCTGCTTGCGATATCGTCCCCAATTCGGCCTTGGCCTCAGCATAACTGAGCAACATTTCAGCATAACGAAATTCAATAGCAGATTGTGTAGAACCAGACGCATTGTCTATCAGGTCTTTGGCCCCAAGCCAATGTTTAGCAAAGCGATATCCTGAATGCTCTCTTCCAGTAAAACTAATTGCGGGATATATAATCCCATTCACAGTAATATCACTTATTCCTGTGCTTTGGTTAAAAATACTCCAATACTCGCCTGGCTGCGTAATCGTCTGCGTCATTCTAGGATCTCGGTTTTTCAATTCGATCCATTTGCCGTACCCTAAGAATAAAGGGTTTTTAATATAATTAGCCGGTGTTCCATCAATATAGATAGGACGACCATCAGCACACAAATATTCGTCAATAAGGCTTTTTTGTGCACAAAGTCCCAAGTGGTTATTTTGCTGAAAATAGCGTGTCAGATCGTGCCCTATTTTTAAAGTAAGACTATATTCTTTACCAAGTATGGCCTCCGTATTGGTACGTATACTTGCATCACGCTGTGAAAACAGTGAATAGTATGCCGCACTACCCGTGTTAAGCAAATTATAACGTTTGGCGTCTATTAAATATTTGGAAGCTTTCTCGGCCTCCTCAAGCCATTTGTTTGCGTCGTTCAACCCCAATTCAGTATGATACTTTCTATACGTCCCTTCATACAGACAAATACGGGCTTTCAAAAATTGTGCTTTATCTTTATTAATACGGCCCACAGGGTCTGCTTTTGTCCCTTCTGGAAACCATTCTATCGCTCTGTTAATACACATTAGCACTGAATCCATAACCACTTTTCGCGAATCTCGGGGAGCATAAAGTTCTGGCGAGTTTACGTTTAGATCAGTCTGGAGCCAAGGTACGTCACCAAAGATCTTTACTTTTCGAAAGTAAGCCCATGCTTTGAAAAAATAAGCTTCAGCAGCATATCTACGCAGTTCATCTGTACTGACTTTGGCACGCTGATAATTGGATAGAAAGTAATTTATCTTACGAATTGCATTCCAGTCCCAGCCGTTTACATCATCGTTCAGGGGTACAACATAAGCTTCTGTCATCCGTACATTCACATTCTGTCCCTGATAACTTGCGTTATCTGAATAAGCATCTCCATATGCTAGATGGCTTCCTCTTAAATTTAAAGGTGCTCGACTTGGATCCTGGTTATGTCCCCAGATACAATCGTTATATAGACCGTTTAGATATAAACGGATATCTGATACATTATTCCAAAAATTATCATTGACGATACTATCTTTTGGCGGCCTATCTAAAAAATCCTTTTTGCAAGCGCAGAGGCCCAGCAAAAAAAACAATAACATATAAGGTCTGATTGTATTAAATTTTGTTTTCATGATTTATATATTTTAAAATCCTACCTGGACACCCAACGCGTAGCTTCTGATTTGTGGATAATTCGTTCCCAGCAAATCTGGATCATATACCGCCGAGATATTCGTCAAGCGAAACAGGTTGTATCCTGATAATGTGACTCTCACGTTGCTAAGAGCTACTCTTCGAGTAACAGATTTAGGCAAGGTATAACCTATAATAGCCTGATTTAAACGAACAAAAGCTCCATTAAAAAGATATTTCGTTTGCGCGTACCAATTTTGTCCTCTTCCACTGTTATAAACAGGATATGTAGCTTCAGGTCGTTCGGGTGTCCAAGAATTATTATAAACATCCCAATTTCCTAACCCATTAATGTCTCCTTTCCATGTGTTATCGTCTATCCAGACATCCCGTTTTACAACACCGTCAAAAAACAAGGTAATATCCAACCCTCTATAATCAGCTCCGATATTGAGTCCCCATCGTAATCTTGGCGTACTGTTGCCTATAATTTTCAAATCGCCATGATCGTCCAAGCTATTATTCCCATAAGTAACTGAACCATCACCATTAAGATCTTTATATAAAATATCGCCCGGAAAATAGGCCGAACTTGAATTATTGGGGCGATGTTTATTGATAAATTTCGGTTGTCCATTCCCATCAACACCATCCTGTTGACGATACTGATTAGGTATTCCATTCGTTACTTCGCCCACTTGCAATATGCGATCAGTTTCATAGCCCCAGATATCTCCCACTGTCGCACCTGAATATAATGTACTTAAACTATTTGTGTTATTACCAAAATAGGAAATCACCTTGGTCTGATAATCCTGAATATTAAATTTGATGTTATACCCAAAATCATTTCTAATCCGATCTTGCCAACCTAGAGACAACTCCCAGCCACGACTCCGGAGACGACCGCTATTGCGCTGTGGTGCAGCTGTCCCCAATACAGCTGGATAGGTAGCGCCGGCAAGAAAAATATCTTTTGTTTCTCTATTATAGATATCAAAAGAAAGATTAAAACGATTGCGCAATAAAGTTATATCCGTACCAAAATTGGTCGATGTAGCCGTCTCCCAAGTAAAATTAGGGTCAATCAGCCCAGGAACGTCCACTTGGTAGGCATTTTGACCATCAATCATATAGCCTGACAAGTTACTACCTAATGTGGCATAATAGGCATAGTTTGTTATATTTTGATTGCCGATAGCGCCATAGTTTACCCGCAATTTTAATTGATCAAGCCATTTTCTTGTAGATGCCATAAAAGGTTCTTCCGACAAACGCCATGCAACTGTATAGGAAGGAAAAAATTTATATCTTCTTCCCTTAGGAAATTTGGATGATCCATCATAACGACCGTTGAGTTCAAAGATATATCGATCCTTAAAAATATAATTTAAACGCCCAAATATCCCTCTCACCGCCCAATGCAAATCTTGTTCCCCAATCACTTTATTCTCACCATAGGTATTGCCCAATGTAGGGGCCCCAATGGAAACAATTCCTGAGTTTGAACCAGAAATCTGCTTATTTTTCCAGCTTTCCTGATTATATCCAATCACCGCATTCAGTTCGTGTACTTTTGAATACTGTTTCTGATAATCCGCATAGATATTTGTTGTGACCAAACTCACGGTCTCCTTTAACGCACTAATATTTCCATCAGCAGTACCGGATGCAATGGTCGGTGACCAATTATCGTTGATATAAGCATATTGAGGCTGAATATCTTTATAATCATAAGCCGAAGGTCTAAATGAGATATCGGCCTTAAGTTTCAATTCGGGCAAGACTTTAAATTCAGGTTTCAACACGTAGATGCCAACATTTCTCAAAGTATGTCTTACCCGGTTACTGTATTTAAATGTTGAAACAATATTGTTGGTCGGAAAATTGGAAATCGGATCATTGGAACTAGTTTGAACCGGTTGATTGACATGCCATTGTCTTTGATAAAGGAGAACAGACCACGGGGCACCTGCATAACTATAAGAAGCAGGCTCATTATAATCCGTATAATTGTGATTTAAATTAAGTCCGAGATTAAATCGTTCGCTTAACTTGATATCCAAATTGACCAGTCCATTATACCTTTTAAAATTATCTTCACGAGGTTTGAAAATTCCAGATTGATCTTGGAATCCAAATGAAATATAATATTTTACAGTTTCAGTACCTCCTCTTAAAGAAAGATTATGCTTTTGGGTTGTTGCATATCGCTTAAACATTCCATCATAGGGATTATAATTCCCCAACCATTGAATCTGTGTCGTGGAGCCAGGTGTGTAACGCCAAGCATTTTCCGGACGCGGATCCGCTTGATATTTTTTGAACGCAGCAAGCTTCTCCAGCTGCTCTTCGGTCAGAGGCCCACCTCCAGCATATTCACCTGCTTTCATCTGTGCATACTCCGCTGTATAGGAATCCAAAAAATTGGGTCGGGAAGATGGACTATTCAACTGGATATCATAGGAATAGTTGATAGCCGGTTTACCCGACCTCCCTTTTTTTGTCGTTACCAAAATAACTCCGAAAGCTGCCCGGGCACCATAAATAGCGGATGACGAAGCATCCTTAATAACAGAAATATTTTCGATATCATTTGGATTTAAGGTACTAAAATTGGAATTTTCCATCTCAATACCATCCACCAAAATCAACGGGCTACCGTTAACCACAGTGGAACCCGAAATTGAAGTTCCGCCTCGGATATTATAGGAAGCAAATGTTTGCGGGCCCCCATTCCCTATTGTGACATTCAGTCCCGGAACAGTAGATTTCAGAGCCTGTGAAATATTGGTGATGGGACGGTTTTCAAAATCCTTGGCAGATAAGGTAGAAATAGCCCCACCAAGATTCACTTTACGTTGATTTTGGAACCCCACTTGTACGCTCACCTCTTCCAAAGTTCGATTATCAGGTAATAATTGTATATTAAGTATCTTCTGTCCCCCAACGCTTATTTCCTGGCTAGTATAGCCAATTGAAGAAAATATTAAAATACTATTGTCTCCGGATACTTGAATACCATAACTACCATCTTGAAGGGAATTTGAAATAGTTTTTGTATTCTTTTCCCTGATCGTAACACCTGCCAAAGGTTTGCCATCTCCGTCAGTAACTTTCCCTCTAATTTCGATCTGTTCCAATTTTATCGAATCAGTCTTCTCCTCCTCTGATCGAATGACAATCATATTATCGACCAAAGTCCAATGCAGTTTTTTGCCTGTGACAATTGTGTTCATCGCTTGCTCCAAGCTTGCTCCCTGAATACGGGCAGTAATCGGGATATTGGCAATCTCTGCGCCTCGAAAGAAGAAACGATATCCCTGTTGTTTCTGAATGGATTTCATCACCTTTTTTAAGGTTTCATGCTGCGCGTTTACGGTAATCTTCTGTGCTTTTACACTTGCGAAGGTCTGTAGGACAACAGCAATACATAGCATAACCGTTAATTTCATATAGAGTAATAATCGGATCGCCGGACGATACATAGCCCGTCCAGTATATGGTTTAAAAAACATATCTTTGTGTGTTTGATTGGTTATTTAATTCACGTTAATAAGTCCGGTGTTATACACTGGTGCAAGCCCGTCAACAATTTAGCTGAGTGATGTGTCCAGCATCGCTCAGTTGTTTTCTTGGCCCATTCGATTGGTTATTGTATTTCCGAAATGACCTCCTTTCTATAGAATTTCCCCTTATTTCATATTATTCCCCTTCAATCAGCAGGTGTGTACGGTCGGCTTTCCGCTCCAAGCGTAATTTGACCCCACTTTTTTGCAATATTTCAACTACTGTTTTTAAGCTCTTATTCCGCTCAATCGTTCCGAAAAAAGGAACGCGCGGCTCTTTACTAATATACTGTATATCGACATCGTACCATTTACCCAATTGATCAAAAGCTTCCTTTGCATCTTCGCCATCAAAATAGAATAACCCATCCTTCCAGGCAATAGCCTGATCCACATCAACATCTTTGATTTGAAAGACATTGCCATCAAATGAACTTTGTTTTCCAGGTGTCAGTAAAACTGATTTTGCAGGATTTCCTGTAGCGGATACCGCTACTTTACCTTCCAATAAAGTTGTCTTCGTAGTCTTGATATTAGGATAAGCCGTTACATTAAACTTGGTCCCCAAGACTTCTAACAACTGCCCCTTAGTTTTTACCAAAAAAGGGATACGGGTAGGTGTAGCTCCACGAACAGCATTGTTTGATGTGAGTTTGGCGACTTCAAAATAAGCTTCCCCCTCAAGTTCAACCACACGGTTATTTTTCTCAAATCGTAGTGGGTAATGTAACTTAGAACCTGAGTTAACCCAGACTTGAGTGCCATCGGAAAGGATTATTTTATAAAAATTCTTTACAGGAACCTCCAATGTTAACAAGGTATTATCCGTTAGCTTTGTATGAGTCAAATCTGTCATGGCAAGTCTATCACCATTCACATACTGAATTTCTTTCCCCATTTGGATGCCCCGATCGTCTGATTTTAGGACTATAACAGTACCATCCGGTAAGGTCAAGCGCGCGCCACTTTTTCCCGGTTTTATATCTTCGGTATTTTTATAGGCCAAAGTTTGCCCCTGTTTATCCGACTGTCCCTGTTGTACGATAAAATAAATGGAGCAACAACAAAACAAAATCACGGCAGCCGCATACCACCACAAAGAGGGGACTTTCCTTGTTTGTACAGGCTCCTCCATTGCCTGGACTTTATCCATCACTTTTGCCAGGAGGCTATCATCATCCTGATTTTTTTTTGAAGTATTGTTCAGACGATGCCAAATCGCTAGATCTTGTTCCCATCCGCTATTTTCTGCGAGTTGCTCAAAGAACACCCGATGCCGTGCATCCGAATTGAGCCATAACTGCAACGTTTGCTGCTCCTGGTCGGTAAGATTCCCCCGAAAGTGATGAAAAATAAGGTATGCAATATCTCTAGGCTCAGTCATAATCGTGGTTTTCATAGATAAACCGGAAACTGAACAAAACCTTAGTGAAAATTTTACTTTTTTTAAAAATGTTGGAAAAGATAGGGTGCAAAGAGCAATACCATGAGCATATCTTTACGCCCGAATCTTAATCTAAGATGACTCAACACCTTGGATTTAGCGTAAAACACATTATTGGCTGTGGTATTTAGTAGAGTACAGATTTCCTCGGTACTATAGCCTTCCAAATAACTCAATCTGAAGATTTGCGCTTGTTGCGCTGGCAGTTTATCCAACTCGGCATATAATAATTGAATAAACTCGGCATAAATCATATCGAATTGTATATTTCGATCATCCTGTTGGTCTATCCCCTCAAGCCCATGGTAGACAAAGGGCGATGATTTTTCCTTTTCAAGATGGTTCAGACAGGCATTCTTCGTCGTTTTAAACAGGAAATATTGAATATGGCCAAGATCAGTTATCCGTGCACGATGCTGCCAAAGTTTGAAGAAACTATCGGCAACAATTTCTTCACATACGGTCTCATTTCGAATAAATTTGTAGGCGAAAAACAATAGGGATGACCTATTTTGCTGAATGCAAAATTCTAACATCCGCTGGTTTCCAGCTTTAAATTCTTCAAAATAATTGTAATCCATTTGAGCTAAGCGATAAAGCAGTTTATCATAGTAAGACGATTGAAATAAGGTATTGTCCTGTTAAAAATGCTACTTTTTTATCTTTTTTAAGGCATCTAGGTATTTTTTCTTTACCCCATTATCTTCTTCCAACTCGCAAAGAAGCTCCACTTCGGGAATTAGAAAATCATTTTGATCGGTTTTTAACTTGATAATTTCGGCCAAGGCATAGGCTGTAGCCCAACGGACAACTGTTCCACTATTACGGGCATTGTCCAATAAATTAGGAATTGTTTGTTTCAATTGATCTGGGAAAAGCCGAACGATATTACCAATGACTTTGGCACTTTCCCATTTTACCCGAGGTTCGTTGTCATTCAATGCATTATTCACATAGTCCAACAACATATTGTTGGCAATTGCCAAATTCTTTTTTGTTGCGTACTCGACGGCTTCAATACAAGTTGCTTTCTCACTCGCCTTTTGTTGTTCTGCATATGCAAGTAAATCGCCACAGGACAATGCTCCATCAATCAAGCTATTGCCCAAGATCGTAACCTTTTGCTTGAGTTTTATTGTCTTATCTTGAAATAGCTGTTCTATTTTAATCATAATTAATTAAATTGTTTTACGTGGGGTTTATGGTTTATTTCAATCAAAAACATAGTTTCATAAGGATTCATCCATAAACTAAAGATAGCATAAAAAAATAATCCACGCTTTTAAAGGGTTAATGAAAACGCTCAAAAGTGTGGATTATTTCAATAAACGAGCTCTAACCGTTATTGCCCCACCACGATTATCGAACTTGTTTTATCATTAAAAGTATTGACCAAACAATCATTACTGGCAGTAAATTCCATGCGTTCTCCCCCCACTGTAGTAGCATCACTAAAATCACCATCAAACAGGATAATGCGTACACCTGCTGGAATCTTAAATGAAGAAAGCGCATTGTCAGAGAGCCCTGCTTGCTGCAATTGGCTTGCGGTATACCCTCCTATACGTAATAGCGCTGATGCTCCACCATTATTACAATTTGAGAAGAATTGACCTATAGGCATAGAGGTACTGTAATCTATATGTGGAGCAGCCAATAGCGCGATGTAACGTGTTAGATTATGAAAACGATCAGCTGAAGGGCTTTGCAATGTTTTAAAATATGGATAAATACGGTATAGATAATGCTGGACAAGCATATCCAGTACATACAGATCTCCTTTGGGGTTATAAGGTCCGCGTCTTGCTCCTGTTCTTTCATTTGAGAATATGGAATTTTTAAATTCGTCATGATATAAACCGCAAAGATAGGGTTCCCAAAAACGGACAGCATCCTCTACCTTAAGCCCAATTTTATTGGTTTTATTCTTAAAATTATCACCCGCTATACTCCCTTCCATCGCTTGAACCGCTCGAAAAATATTCCCGACATAGAGCAATCCATAAGCTTGATACACAAAGGCATCACGATCTTGGTAATCTGTCGTCTTTCCACCTTCGAGCAAATAATTATCTAAAAATGTATTATATGACGATTTTGCGTTTTCCAACAGGCTATTGTCATTCAATATATAGGCAGAATAAAATAGAAAACAAAGACGCTGTGCCTCCCAATTGTTAATCTTATTTACGCCATTTCCGTCTTGCCGCATGAAATTATAGGCTCCTACGGTCGCACGACGACGTACCCAACCGTCAACAGTATCCCGATCAGCAGAAGTAAGTGACGAACGCAACAGAGAATAGCCCTCATACATGGGCAGAAAGACTGTTTCAGCTGGTCTATGCCAAGACTGGACATTGACTTTAGCCCACGATTTTAGAATCTCAGCTGCTTTGTTAATATAAGGTTGGCGCGTTATGGAATCAGTAGTCAGCATGACTTTTAATGCAAGAACCTTTACGTTTTCGGCGCTCACCCCTGCCGACGCTGATGCTGTTGCATTGTTATATACACTGGCATAGCCAACCGCTTTGTAGCTTAATGCGGCCTCTGCTTTGGGTTCGAAAAAATTGCTGACCGTAGTACTCACAGCGGGATCGTCCAGATCGGTCTGCCATTGACTAAAGCCATTTTCATCAAAAAGTAGATTCTTAGTGAAAGAACCGGTCTGTACATTCGCAAACTGCCCATTTAACTTTAGTTTTTCATTAATCAGCTCCTTTTTTTGGCAGGCAACCATGATCACTGCGATTGAAGTAAAAGATACTACAAAACACATTTTTTTTACATTGAACTTTTTCATTCGGTATAAATTTATATTAGTTTTAGTACTAAAACTAATACGGTTGAACAGGCATATTGTCCCCAAAATTCTATTTTTTTTGATATAGCTTTTCTTATTATGGAATACAGTATTATACAGCTCTTATGAAAAAATAAACATGGGCAGCTATAAAAAAGGAGAGTGATTCGTTAGATGTAACAGCTTGGATACAAAAAAATCCGGGACAATGGCTCGGCACAATCGTCCTTCTAATATGTAAGAATACATTTATAGCTGAAAAATACTCACAAAAAATATAAATTATGCAAATAAAACTATAAAAAACAGGAAGAGTCCTGTTGTTTATTTTAATGCTTATGACTAACCGAATCTTTGCGCAAAGTAAACGCACGGATTGGTTCAAAAAGGCCAGATTTGGTATGTTTATCCAGGTGAAAAACATCGTAACTCAAATAACTTCGCCGAATGGATCCACTACAGAAACCGGATCTATAAAGAAGAATACGGCAGTTTGGCACAACTTTTTGTTTGGAATGAAATACCTTATAATCATCACCAAGCATTATGTGGGGTCGTCATTTGGGATACCAAAATAGGTGACTATTCATTATCGAAACTCTCGGGTACAAACCGCGGCGTGATCCGCGAATTTGCAGATACCTAACGCAAACATGATATGGCACTGGGTTTCTATTATTCGTATTGGATTAACTGGGATCATCCTTATGTTTGGACGCACAACCAAGAATTGAAAGGTCGGGTGACGGATGCTCAGGCGACTATTCACCAATTATGGAGATATAACCATGATATAGTTTGACATGTGGATCCCTTATCAGCAGTCTATCAATCTTATCTTTATTTATTGTATTTTTCTTGGGACAATAGCCTGTTTCATTCGTCTTATAAACAGAAGAATACTTGCTATTCCTTTTAAAGTTTACTTTAAATAAAATTATAAAGATTAATGATGATAAATAGACTGAAATCCAACAGACTCATCAAAAGTATATATGTACTTTTAATGACTTATTCTCTATTTGCCTGTAAGAAAAAAAACGATGAGGATTCACCCGCTAATATATCCCCTACTACTGGTACTCGAACTGAATTTACTTTAGATTCCATATTCCTCTATGCGAAAGAAATCTATTATTGGCAAGAGGCCCTACCGGATTATGCGACTTTTAATCCAAGAGCAAAATATGCAGGAATAACACCGGATATATATGCGTTTCAAAAAGAGCTTTATGATATCACTCAATACAAATTAAATGCAAATGGATTTCCATACGAAAAACCTATTTCGGGAGAAAGTCCTCGATACTCTTATCTGGAAAACAAAAATAATTTGTCTCCAGCATATGCATCACTTAATATGGGTACGGGATCTACCAATCAGATTCAAAATAAAACAATAGAATTTTCTAAGGTTGGTTATTTATACATCGATGCATTCAAAAATCTCAATGAAATGAAAGCTAAATTAGATAAAGATTTTGAAGATTATGCAACAACCGGCATCGAAACGTTAATCATTGATCTACGTAATAATCGTGGCGGAACTGTAGAAACTGTAGCATACCTCGCAAACCTCATTGCCCCCTCTTCCTTCAATGGCAAGATCATGTTTTCCGAGCTTTTCAATCCAATCCTACGTTCAGGTAATGCCAAGATTTTAAAAAATCAACTTTATCTAGACGAAAATGGTAAGCCTGTGAAGTATAATGGACGATTAGCTACTTTAGCTGATATTGATTTTTCGGAAGCAGAGAATATCGAAAAATTTGGTAAGATTGGCAAATTAGAAACTGTTAAAAATTTATACTTTATTGTCACCAACCAAACGGCTTCTGCTAGCGAATTGCTCATCAGTAGCTTCAAGCCCCATCTTCCAGTTAGACTCGTTGGTCAAAAAACTTACGGCAAACCAGTAGGCTTTTTTGCTGTCAATATAGATAAATATAGTATCTATATGGCCAGCTTTCTCCTGCGTAATGCAGATGGTTGGTCAGATTACTTTGACGGCATTGTACCTGATATTATTGTAAATGGAGGTTCTTCGGGAGCCATTGGAGACCCAACAGAACTATATTTTGCAACAGTGTTAAAAGACATTATGATGAAATCTGGGCTAGCAGCAAACAGATTGTCACTAAAGACAAGTGCAAAAATCTATTCGAATCGTACAATCAGCGATCCGAATAGAAACGATCAAGATATCCCTTTGATTAAAAAGCACTTTAGATTAAAGAATTAGAATAAACTCAACTTATATTGACTCCGATTCAACAAAAGGCGAATTATTCATAATAACAAATCTGATTCAGCTTAATTTATTCAGGAGTGATATTTATAGCTGACCTCCCTTTTTTGTCAAAACCTCTTCAACAATATTTGCATAACAATAATCCCAAATGTGTTTTAAACTCGGTAAATTACTAATGACTGGATTTCCCGTATTAATCCTGAACTCCACCCAATCCTTCTTAAGCAAGTGATTCATTGGAAATAAGAATGGTGCACATTTTCGGTTGATATAGAATGGCAAATTAACTTTTTCATTTTTGAACATGATCGCAGCCCGATTCAAATCAATAATAAAAAACGGTCTTCTTTTAAAGTAGTAAAAATAAAGTGATAGATCCGGAACAAATTCCTCTTTGACTCTATTTTTGGATTTTGCATAAATCCGAAGCTTAGATAATGATTGCATATTTTTAGTATCTTACTCTCTTATTGACGGCTGAAGACTCAAAATGTCCCTAAAAAAATGAGAAAAAGAAATTTTCATTCATTTTTCAGGCTATTTCCATATTTTTAGGGACAATCTCACATGTTAATCGTCTTCTATAAGGAGGGAGTGATGCCAGATCTAAAACATAATGATCTGAAACCGATAAAGCTAAACTTCAAGACTTCGAAAATTTAAAACGTATATCAAATAAATTATGAATAAAACACTCTTTTTCATCGTGCTGTTTCTTGGCCTAGCAACATTAGGCCAGGCTCAGGTACAACAACCGGGAAACAAGCCAAATCAGGCTCAGAAAGAAATGATCAAACGTGGCTATGGCATGTTTATGCATTTTGGTGTCAACACATTTACGGATATGGAATGGTCTGACGGTAGTATCCCTGTTGAAAAATATAACCCGACGCAGCTCGATCCTGATCAGTGGGTGCGTACTGCCAGAGATGCGGGTTTCAGGTATGTCCTATTGATTACCAAACATCATGACGGTTTTTGTCTGTGGGACAGTCAATATACAGATTATGATATAGCTGCCTCACCTGTGAAAACGGATGTGGTCAAAGCTGTATCGGATGCCTGTAAAAAATATGGCCTGGATTTCGCGATCTATTATTCCCTTTGGGATCGCAAAGAACCTTCTTACAAAGACAAGGATCCGCAAAAGTATATTGACTATATGAAAAACCAGTTGACAGAACTCTTTACCAAATATGGCAAAATCAGTGAACTATGGTTGGATGGAGGCTGGGATCGTCAACCTGATAATTGGGGGCTCGACCAACTGTATAAACTGGTCAAATCCTATAGCCCAAACTGCGCCATCAGCGTTAACCATACAATCGTTTATAAAGAAGGCGAGCGAAATGCCGCGTTACCATCAACTATGACCGCGGACAATAAATACTATTTTCATTATTTCCCATCCGATTTCCGTCTTTGGGATCCTAAGCTGATCACCCGCTATGATAAAAAACAATATCTACATAAAGGTCAGTCCTATTACCTTCCCTACGAGCACACCATCTGTCTGAGCAGTCGTTGGAACTGGTTTCAGAAATCAACAGAATTGCCAATCAGATCAGTTGACGAACTAGAGGAATTATTCTACTGGAGTACCGATAATGACAACTGCTTAGTCATCAATGTCCCTCCTGATCAGACAGGTCGCATCCGTGAATATGAAGCGAATGCTGTCATAGCATTAGGAAAACGACTGGGATTAAAAAAAGGCCAGCCCTTGCCTAAAAACGGTCATTTTGTTTCGGCAAAAGCAGCCGTTACGGCAAGCTCAACCACACAAGATGCAAAAACGAGCTATGATCCCTCAAATATTACAGATGGAAGTCTGGATAGCCGCTGGATGGCAACAGACACTCTCGCAACGATAGACATTACATTGGATCCCAAGCAGGAATTTAACAAAATCAGCATCTTTGAATATCAGGATACCAAAAATCTAGGCGATGGATTTTCCAATGTCAGAATCAATAGAATTCAGGAATATAAAATACAAGTCTTTAATAAGGGTAACTGGGAGACCATTTATTTAGGCGCTGAATCTATGGGCGATTGTAAAGTCATTCGGTTACCGAGAGCTTATCAAACAGAAAAGCTTCGGTTGAATATCACTAAAGCAAGCGGCTTACCTTCCATTTATGAAATTAATGTCATCAACAAATAACAGGGTTTCGCTTAAATCTTGATGGTCGGACGGATTAACACCTGCTAAGATCCCTACATAAAAGGGTCTCCAAAAAGGTGAAATGAGTTGTAAAAGCAAATACAAGGATAGACTGGGTGACCTTTTTGACCAAAGAAAATACGCGATCAATTCATGAATAATAATCCGCATGACCTGTTCCACTCGCTATCTAAAATATGGTAAATCTGTTTGGAAAGATTTATATTTACGTAAAAAGTTTTAAAAGATTTATACGACAATAAACCATTAATTATGAGCTTAAAAACATTAATCACCAAAAGCGTACAGTACAACAACTGGGTCGTCAATAAGTATCTAGATTGGCTAAGCACCAAATCGGAGGAACAGCTTAATCAAGAAGTTCCATCGAGCTTTCCGACGATCTTAAAAACATTGAACCATATCTGGCAGACACAGGAGTATTGGTGGAGTCATATTTCGGAACGCAATGATTTTGATTTCGAAAAAACATTCAGTACTAAAGAAGATATTTTCAATGCCATCAAAGACAGTTCGCAGAAACTCCAGGATTATGTAGAAGGTCTATCGGAACAGGATCTAGAAAAAAATGTAAAAGTCGAATCGCCTTGGTTCCAGTGTGATTTTTCAAAATATGAATATATTCAGCATTTAATTATCCATGGTACCTACCATCGTGGACAGATCGTCACCATGGGCCGGAATATCGGTATAACAGATGCTCCGATGACGGATTATAATTTTTGGAATATCTATAAAGACCAAAAATAATGGATCAGATAATGCCAATGGAAAAAATCACCAGTAAGGTTCGTGTAAGGGAAATCCTGGAGCAGGCTAAACAAAGTTGGGAACAGCAGGGGCAGGATGCGCTCCTTGTAGCCATATATGAAGGTTTATTGAAAAAGAAGGTTAGCTTTCCTCTTTTGGAATTCGCGGCAAAGGAAATGGCATTATGGATACCCGAGGATGAACAGCTGCACGTTATGGAAATACTGGTCGCAACCAAAGAAATGGGAAGTTACGTATTGGCAGGTATGATGCTACAACTGCGTCTACCTTTATATCTTGAACAGTCGATCCAAAGAGCATGCGCTTATATTGTAGGCGGAGACCAATGGTATGTCTGCGATATCGTAGGCGAACGTGTACTTGGGCATGCACTCCTTACCTATCCAGAAAAAACAATCCTTTTGTTGAAACACTTGGCCCAATATTCCGACAAGTGGATTGTCCGTACGATCGGTGTAGCGACACATTATGCGGTAAAGAAAGGCCTCTCACCAAAATTTACGGAAACAATGTTCAGGCTTTTGCTTTCGCTATCCGATGCCACAGATTTCCACATCAAAAAGGGAATCGGCTGGGGAGCTAAAACGATCGCAAAATTCCATCCTGCAATCATAGAACGCTACCGAAAACAGATTGAGCTGCCAGAGACCAGGCAATGGTTCAGGACGAAAATTACAATCGGTCTCAATCGAAACAAAGTAACAACGTCATTATAGATAACACCGAGAAAGTCTCACAAATAGGCAAACACATACAAATTCCATAAAGAGCTACTACGGTTATTTTTGAAAAAAGCTCGCAAAAGGTAAGATGGGTCTTCCTCGAAACTGCCCCTCTATTGGGAGTCGAGGGTTTAAAACGAAACAGTGAGCGGAATAATTGTTTTATTAGTAATACTGTCGGAAAACTAAAACAGAATCCCAAGGAATAGAATATTTGAAATGACGCTGTGGAAGGATAGATACTAAATTATAAAAGAATAGTGCTAACCGAATCCTCAGTAGCCCTATTCTTTTATAACCTGCCGCGATATGTGCGGCTAGTCTTTCTTCATGGTTCCTTTTTCTCTTAAGTTGATATGCCAGCTGAATGCTTCCTCCAATAAATGTGGCGTATGCCCTCCCCTTTCACAGGCACGATTGTAATAATCCAATAGTTGCGCTTTGAAGTCAGGGTGTACACAATTTTCAATAATAACTTTTGCACGTTCTCTCGGCGCCAAACCACGTAAATCGGCCAAACCATAATCTGTCACCAAAATATCAACATCATGCTCTGTATGATCCACATGGGAAACCATTGGAACGATATGGGAAATAACATCGCCCTTAGAGGCCGCTTGCGTGACAAAGATACTTAAGTAAGCATTTCGCGCGAAATCTCCTGATCCACCAATACCATTCATAATATTGGTACCCGAAGTATGCGTCGAATTTACATTTCCATAGATATCAAATTCAATTGCTGTATTGATCGCAATAATACCCAAACGTTTGATTAAGCCTGGTGTATTGGAAATATTTTGAGGACGTAGCACAATCTTGTCGCGGTATTTGTCCAAATGATCAAATACGCGTGAATAACATTCCTCCGAGACGGTAATGGAAGAAGCTGACGCAAAATCCAGCTTACCAGCATCAATTAAATCAAAGGTACTATCCTGCAATACCTCAGAAAACATCGTTAAATTATGGAATTTACTATGTATAAAGCCTGTAAGTACCGCATTGGCTACTTTTCCGATCCCCGCCTGCAATGGCATCAAACTTTCGGATAGATGTCCCAATTCAACTTCATTTTCAAAAAACGCCAATATATGTTTCGCTATTGCTGTTGTTTTGGCGTCTGGCTCAGCAATATCTGCCGGACTGTCGAGCTCATTGGTAAATACGATACCCACGATCTTGCTGGGATCCAATGGAATTGTTTTTCGACCGATTTTATTTTCGGGCGCTACAATAGGAATTACATTACGACGTGGATAATCTTCTGCCTGATAAATATCATGTATCCCTTTAATCGTGGTCGGTATAGCGGTATTGACTTCCAAAATAACCTGCTTAGCCAATGCGGCAAAAGTAGCTGAGTTACCAACCGAAGTCGTTGGAACGATACTACCATCGGATTCGATCACAGCAACCTCCAAAACAGCAATATCGATCTGTGGTAGATTTTTATTGTGTAACAACTCAGCAGTCTCACTTAAATGCTGATCTATAAAAAGTACATCTCCAGCATTGATCTTATTGCGAAGGGTACGATCCACCTGAAAAGGCATGCGTTTGGATAGGGCTCCGGCTTCTGCCAGTTTTCCGTCTGTACCATGGCCTAAAGAAGCACCTGTAATCAACGTTATTTTCAAAGGATCTTCTTTGGCCCGATCTGCCAATGCCGGCAATACGACTTTACTATCGCCTGCCTTTGTAAAACCACTCGACCCGACGACCATACCGTCCTGAAATAATTTCGCAGCTTCGACAGCCGTAATAACCTTATCGTGTAAGCTCTGAATTTTTATCCTTTCGTAAGCCATATCCTTATAATTTTATTTTGTACGCTATTCATGTAAACTTAAGAAATTGAAACCTA
>Ga0213829_1000153_pt1 | contig 88172 bp, 84 predicted proteins | sample MC6MC0896MG_FD_180665 | JGI IMG/M metagenome (GOLD analysis project Ga0213829, IMG submission 180665) | Enriched soil aggregate microbial communities from Iowa State University, Ames, United States - MC6-MC0896-MG | ecosystem: Environmental > Terrestrial > Soil > Unclassified | place: USA: Iowa... | reverse complement strand
CGAGTCATTCGGGACCAGCAGCGTGCCCGGGGATGTGTTGATCTGGCCGATTGGCGCGAAGTCCTCGATCGGCCGGTAGGGCAGCTTGGAGAACAGCGCGGAATTGAAGCCATGGGACGCGGAAGTGGCGAGCATGATCGTGTAGCCGTCGGGCTTGGCTTCGGCGACGAGCTTGGACGCAATGTTGCTGCCCGCGCCCGGGCGGTTGTCAACGATGACCGCCTGCTTCAATGTCGCCGCCATTTCGGCGGCGACAAGCCTGGCAAGCACGTCCGCGGATCCTCCCGCGGCCCAGCCCACAATCAGGGTGATGGGGCGCTCCGGAAAGGCGCCTTGGGCGAGGACGGGAAGGTGCGCACCCGCCAGACTCGCAAGGGCGAGGCAGAGCAGGCGGCGCCGGGTGGCGGCCGAGGTCTTCATGGTTTGTCTCCTAGTGGTTTTTTTTGGGGGTGGTAAGAATCGTGGCGCTATGGCGATCTTCCATCGACGACGATGACGTCCGGGGGCAGCGGCTGGCCTTGGAGCGCAGCCACCACGCACTGCGCGGCGCGTCTGTTGGCGCGCGCCAGTCCTTCACGGCTCGAGCCGCCGGTGTGCTGCGTGCAAATGACATTCGGCAGCGCCAGCAACTCGCGGGTGACCGCCTCAAGCGACGCATCACGTTCCGATCCGATGACATCGAGCCCCGCGCCAGCAAGCCTTCCGCGCCGTAGCGCCGCCAACAATGCCCCATCCTCGACCAGTTCGCCGCGTGCGGTGTTGATGAGTATCGCGTCGGGCTTCATGCGGACCAGGGCGTGCTCGTTGATCAGGTGCCGGGTGGAATCGGTCAGCGGGGCGTGCAGGCTGATGAAGTCGCTGTTTGCCAGGACAGTATCCAGCGTAGCCAGTTGCACGCCGTGCAGGTCCGCTTCATCTTGACGCAGGTAGGGGTCATGCGCGATGACGCGCACGTCGAACCCTGCCAGCCTGCGTGCCACCAGCCGCGCGATACGCCCCATGCCGATCAATCCGACCGTCTTTCCCGACAGCTCCGTCCCCACGAGAACGCCCTTCTCGCCGGACTGCATGCGCCGGTGCGACTCGACGTAGCGTCGACCCACGGCGAGCATCAATCCGACAGCGTGGTCGGCCACGGTCGCTTCATTGCTGCCGGGTGTGATGGTCAGTAGCCTGCGGTGCGCCTTCACGGCGGCGGCATCGATCGTGTCGTACCCAACGCCCCGCCGCGCCAGCACTTGCAGTTTGGGGTAGCGCGCCAGGAGGTCCGACGAAACCGGGGGGATTCCCATGATCCAGGCGCGGCAACGTGCGAGCGCATCGTGCATATCGCCCGTGATCGCCGAATCGACCGCGTCAGGCGCAATGCCGCCCGTAAGCACTTGCAGACCCGCATTGCGCAGGATGTCCGCCGCCTTGTCATCAAAGAAGCGCGCGGTCACGAGAACACAGGTTGTTGGAATCACGGCATCTCTCGTTGGTGCTAGGAACGCAGCCAGCGCCGCGCGCGCTCGACGATGGGGCGATCGATCATTCGACCGTCCAGCGTCACCACCGCAAGCCCTTGGGCATTGGCCTCGTCATCTGCCGAGAGCACCCTGCGCGCCCAAGCGAGTTCATCCTCGGACGGGCCAAACCCAACGTTGGCCACAGGCACTTGCCGGGGATGTATGCAGGCTGTGCCACTGAAGCCGACATTGCGCGCAAGCCGGATCAGACTGGCGAACGCCGCCATGTCGTTGATTTCCGCGATGCTGCCGGGCAGGCCCCAGCACGCCAGCCGGTATGCGCGTGCGCAACACGTCACGGCCTGCGCCGCCCACAAGAGGGACTGCGGATCCGCTGGCACGCCCATCTCGGTTGCGTAGTCCTCGGCGCCGAACCCCAGCGCCGCCACCCTGGGGTGCGACGTGGCGATGCGTTGCGCCTGCATCACGCCCAGCGGCGTTTCAATGAGGGCGGCGATGGGAAGGCCGGCAGCATCCGGCGCCTGACGCCCATCGATACATGCCGCAAGCGCCTGCACGTCTTCCGGCGACTCGACCTTTGGCAGCAATATGCCGTGCAACCGCGATAGCGGCAGTGCGTCAATGTCCAGCGCAAACAGATCCCTGGACGCATTCACGCGAACCATTACGGGAATTACGTCGGCCAGCGCCTCGATGGCGCGCCGGGCCATGACGCGCGCCTCGCCTTTCAGCGCGCCGGGGACGCCATCTTCGAGATCAATGATGATCGCATCGGCGCCGCGCGCCGCCGCCTTGGCCCACAGATGCTCCGAGGTGGCGGGAACGAATAGCAGGGAACGCACGTCATTCAGTTGCACTTGATTGCTCCGCGCGCTGAGAGTTCTTCGATATGCGCGTCGTCCAAGCCCGCCTCCCGCAGGACTTGCGCCGAGTGCTGTCCCAACAGCGGTGCGGCATGCCTGATCTGGCCGGGCGTGTTGACAAGGCGCGGCATGACGTTCTGCATGAACGTGCCGCCGGCTTGAGATGGCGTCACGTAGCAGGCGCGATCGACCACGTGGGGATCGGCAGCAAGCGCGGCAGCGTCATGAATCGGCCCCGCAGTCACGCCTTGAGCGCGCAGATGCGCCAGGCATTCGTCGCGGTCAAATTTGGCGATGGCATCGGCGATGAGGGCATCGAGCTCTGCATCATTGGCGAGGCGCGCGGCATTGGTGGCGAAGCGCGCCTGCCCGGCGAGATCGCCGCGGCCGATGGCCTCCAGCACCCGGCGAGCCATGGCGTCCGTGGATCCCGACAACGCCACCCAACCGCCGTCCTTGCACTGATACACCCCGCGGGGAGACGCGATTTTCACGGAAGGTCCCGTCACCCGGCCGGTAGCCGAATAGGTAGTCACGTCGGGACCCATGATGGCAAGCATCGGCTCAAGCAGGGAGAGGTCCACCACCTGCCCCTGCCCGCCTTTTACTTCGACCTCGCGGACCGCCGCCACGGTCGCAAACGCGCCAGCCAGGCCGGCCACCATGTCGGCCAGCGCCAGGTTGGGCAGCTGGGGAACGCCATCGACAGCGTGCTTATGCGCAAACCCGCAAAAACCTTCGAGCAGGCTGCCGAATCCCGGCAGATCCCGATACGGCCCCGTCTGGCCCCAACCGGAAATGCGCACGATCACGAGCTGACGGTTGATGTCGTGCAACGACGCCGGCGCCAGTCCCATGGCCTCCAAGGTACCGGGCCGGAAGCTCTCGATCAGCACCTGCGCGCCTGCCACAAGCCTGCGCAACAATTCGATGGCCTCATGATCACGCAGGTCCAAGGCGAGGCTCTTCTTGTTGCGGCCATACACCTGCCACCAGGCGTCCAGGAAGGCGCCATCGCCCAGATCTTCACGCCAATGACGCAACGTATCGCCTTCGCGTGCGGACTCCACTTTGATGACGTCGGCGCCGAAGTCTGCCAGTTGCATGGACAGCATATTTCCCGCAACCAGCCGTGAAAGATCCACGACCCGTACGCCGGACAGCGGGCCCGCCGAAGCGCTATTGGGTGGGGTAGTCGAATTGCGTTCCATAGAATCGGGCAGAAGCTGTTGATGGGCGGGCGGCTGGCATGAACGATGCGGGCGCGCCGACTTGCACGTGCGCGGCAACGCGGCCCTTTAGAATGCAACCACCGTTCAGCCTTGATCCATCCTAACGTAGACTATGTGCTATGGCAAATAATGATATAGCAAGGAAAACCCTACCCGCTTCCGGACCGAAGCGTAAGCCGGCGTCCAAAAAGGACGTGGATTCGCACCGGCCCGAGGTGCTCATCACCTATCGCGTTTCCGTCCTGGCGCAAACGCTCTCGCGCCTGGTTGATGCGTCGGTTCGCGCGAATCTGGATCTGACAAGCCGCCAGTGGCGCGTGCTGGTGGTGTTGAGCCGGCTAGGAGGTTCGTCCGCGTCCGGGGCAATCGCACGGATGGCCAGCTTCGACCACAGCCAGGTCAGCCGGGTCACGATGGAGCTGGCCGAGAAAGGCTTGCTGACCATGTCGAACGATCCGGATGACCGCCGCAAGCAGATCCTTACCTTGACGCCGGATGGGATCGAGCAGCTCCGGCTCGGCCTGCCTCATTCCCTGGAACGGGAAGCGCGGCTACGAGGCCGCTTGACTGAAGACGAGTACGCCAGCTTCATGAAGGTGCTCGGCGTGCTGGAGGACGAGGCAAACAACCTCCTGGAAGAGGTCAAGCGTGGCGGCTGACATCCCTTCCGCGAGCAGATCCGCTTGCCGGCCATGCACGAGCGAACGCGCCCGGGCGTAGTCGACCGGAACAATCTCGCCCGGGCTACAGCATCCTTTTTTCGACGTGCGAATAGCCAAAGTTGTAGAAGCTGCCAACCCGGGACAGCATCTCGGGTTCTTTATCCCGCTCTGCCCAGATGCGCGCCAACCGCAGCGTGTCCAGCTTGGTGACTTGAATATCCACACAGATCAAGGAGATCGCATTGGTGCTGAATTCAGGCTGGCCGCGCGGCGGCGCGCGATTCGTTGCGATAGACTCCCAGCTTGTTTGGCATTGAATCAGCAGGAGTTCACGCAATGAGCAGCATTTTCCCAGACGATATGTGGGCGGTCGGCGAAGCCCGGATCAACGGTCTTCCGGTTGTCATTCGTTTTCGTACCGGGCTGCCGCCCGAGTCCGATCGCCAGGTCAACGACAACCTGATCATCATCACCTGGGCGTATCAGGGCATCGAGACCGGCATGCCGAATGACGAAGACAAGCAGCGCACCAACGCGTTTGAAGAAGCCATCGAAAAGGGCTTCGAGAATTCGGACGCGGGTGTGCAGGTGGCTTGCCTGACCGGCAATCATCAGAAGGAATGGCGTTACTACACGCCGAATGTCGAAGCCTTCCTGGAAGCGTTCAACACGTGCCTGGCGGGGCATCCGGCCTATCCGATCGAACTGCGCATGTTCAAGGATCCGGACTGGAATGCCTTGTCTGGATTGCAGCCCGAAGGGTCGGACCAACTGCATTGATGGTCGCGGGCGTCGGTCAAGCGCTGCGGCAGGAGCCACAGCGCGATCGTTCTACTCTGTTTGCGCCGCTTCACTCAGCGATTTCAGCACGGTCCAGCCGGACTCGATGTGCTTGCGCATGGCCAGCATGGCGGCCGAGGCGTCGCCAGAAGCGAAGGCCTGCAGGATTTCCTCGTGTTCACGCACGGCGTCCGCGCCACGCCCCGAGGCCGAGTTGATCAGGTCGAAGGGATAGCGCGCCCAAAGGATCTGCACGAAGTGCAAGGTCTGCGGCAATTGGGCGATGTCGTAGAGCTGGCGGTGGAAGCGGTAGTTGATGCCGCGCGCGGTGGCACGGTCGCCGCTTGCAAAGGACTTGGCGAAGTCGTCGGCCAGGATGCGCAGTTCGGAGATGTCGTCGGTGGTGATGCGTTCGATGGCAGCGCGCACGAGCTGTGATTCGAGCAGCAGACGCAGTTGCAGGATCTCGGCCGACGCGCCGGCGTCGAACGGCACTACGCGCGCGCCCCGGTAGGAATCGCCGCTGATGTAGCCCTCGGCCTCGAGCAGCTTCAGCGCCTCGCGCACGGGCGTGATGCTCAGACGCAATTGCTCGGCGATCTCGGCCTGCTTCAAGCGCGAACCCCGGGGAAAGACGCCCGAGATGATGCGCTCTCGCAGGTAGTCAGCGACCTGTTCCTCTTTTGTTCGGTATTCCATCGATTAAGCCTGAGTGGCCCGGACGAGCCGGATAAACCTGCTTGCAGGCCGCGAAGCCCCTGTGGGCCCGATTCTACCCGTTAAGTCATGGCTGCACCCGCCGCTTCGGCCACGATGCGGCGCGCCTGTTCGACCACCGGTCTGTCGATCATTTTTCCGTCCACGGCCGTGGCAGCCCCGCCGCTGACGGCGTCGGCGGCCAGCACCCGCTCCGCCCATTCCCGCTCGGCCTCGGTCGGCAGCCAGGCGGCATTGACGTGCGGCACCTGGCGGGGATGTATGCAAAGTTTTGCGCCGAAGCCCAGTTGGCACGATCGGACCGCGTCTAACCGCATCTGCGCCGGATCGGTGAACTCCAGGCTGACGCCGTCGATGGGCGGCGGCAGGCCGGCATGACGGGATGCCAGCACGATCGCGGTGCGCACGGGCGTCATGGCATCACCCTCATCCGCAATGCCGCTATCCATGGCGAAGTCCACACTGCCAAAAGCAATACGCGCGAGGCCCGGCATGTGCGCCAGCGCGGGCAGATCCATGTGGCCCCTTACAGTTTCCAGCAGCGCGATGATCCGTCGCCCCGGCAGGACTCTGAGCGCCGCCGCGAGCGTGGCGGCATCCGCCTTGGGCAGCATGACACCTGCGCCGGGCAGCCCGCGTAGCGCGGCCATGTCGCATTCGTGCCAAGGCGAGTCGGCGGGATTGATGCGCACCCAGGCCTGGCTGCCCCGAGCAAGCCAGGCGGCCACCTCTGCGCGAGCCCGGTCCTTGGCGGCCGGTGCAACGGCGTCCTCCAGATCCAGGATGACTTCGTGCGCGCCGCTGGCGACGGCGCGGTCGTAGCGCTCGGGACGGTCTCCCGGCACGAAAAGCAGGCTGCGGACAGGAGGCTTCACGGCTGGCTCACTCGAAGACGACGTCGTTGGAGTTGGTGGTCCGGCAAAAGCGTTGCAGGCTCTTGATCGCGTTGTCGTGCTCTTCGGCGGTCAGGCCGCAGCAGCAGTCTTCCAGCACGATCATTTCGTAATCGCGGTCGTGGCCCTCGCGAACGGTGGCCTGCACCACGGCGTTGGTGGAGATGCCCGAGCAATAGATCCGCTTGATGCCGTTCGCGCGCAGGATGGCTTCCAGGCTGGTGCTGTAGAAGGGGCTGACGCGGTGCTTGACGATATCGAAGTCGCCGGGCTGGTGGCCCAGGTCGGGGTGCACCTGGGTGCCCCACTCGCCCAGCTTGAAGATGCCGTTCTTGCGCGCACCGGAAAAGATCGGCGAGTTGGGCGGGCATTCGCGGTAGTCGGGCGAAAAGCCCACGCGCACGAAACCAATGGGCAGACCGGCAGCACGCGCCTTGTCCACCGCGCGCCGCGTGTTTTGCAGGATACCGCGGCTACGCACCTGCTCGCCGTAGCCGGCGCGGCCGTTGGGTCCGTCGGCGTGGACGAGATCGTTCTCCATGTCCAGCACCAGGTAGATGGCGTCTTTCATCGGGCTTTCCTCAAGGTTGTTGTCGGGGGTTGCGGGTGGCGTGGACAGCCGCGCCATGCCGGTGCGTGGCGCGAGGGCGCAGTGGCGCGGTCACAGGATTACCTCCCGCGCCTGCAGATCGGCGCGCTGGGCAGCGTCCAGTCCAAGGAGTTCGCCGAACACGTAATCCTCGTCCTGGCCCAGGGCGGGCGTCAAGCGCCGGATTCCGATCTGGTCGGCTTTGCTGAAGCGGGCCGGCGCGCCCACGGCCAGACGGGCCGGGATGCCGGGCGCCTCGACGGAAGAGACGGCGCCGCGCGCCTGCAGATGCGGATCCGACGCGATGTCCTGCATGGTCCAGGACACGTGCGCGCTGATGCCGGCCTGCTGCAAGCGTTCGGCGGTGGCGTCGGCGTCGCAGGTCGCAAGCCACTGCGTGACGAGGCGGTCGACGTCCTCGCGATGCCTGATCCGCGAAGCCGCGTCGGGATACCGGTCGGCGCCGCCCTCCCCGCCCAGCAGGCGCGCAAGGGTGCGCCACGCTTCGTCCGTCCGCACGGCCAGCGTCAGCCATCGGTCGGGATGCGCGGTGGGATAGACGCCGTGGGGCGACATGGCCAGATCTGCGTTGCCCGGACGTTGCGGCGTGATGCCGAGACTGGCCAGGACCAGCGCATCGCCGATCATGGCCGAGGCGACCTCGCGCGCGGCCAGGTCGACATGCTGCGCCTGTCCGGTTCGACGTCGCTGGTTCAAGGCGGCGATCGTTGCCAGCGCGGCGTGCACGCCCGCCGCGTGATCCATCACGTGCCGCATCTCCACCGGCGGGCCATCGCTATAGCCGCTCATCCAGCCCAGTCCGCCCCACGCGCCAAAGAGCGGCGCATAGCCGGCAAAGTGCGAATCCGGCCCGCTCTGGCCGCAGGAAGACAGAGACAGCAGCACGAGGTCGGATTTGACCTCACGCAGCGCGTCAAAGCTCAATCCCAGACGCTTCATGACGCCGGGCCGGAAGCTTTCCGCGGCGACATCGGACAGCGCAACGATCCGCTTGGCCAGCGCCACAGCTTCAGGCTGCTTCAGGTTCAGACGCACCGACAGCTTGTTGGCCGACACCTGGTCAAACGTGGCGGCGGACATGCGGCCGTAGACAGCGTGCGGTTTACGAAAGGCGTCCGGGCGCGTGAGGCTCTCGATCTTGATGCACTCGGCGCCCAGTTGCGAGAGCAGGTGCGTGCAGAATGGGCCGGCCGCGTGGATCGTGAAATCGGCGATGCGCACGCCAGCCAGCGGCGCTCGGAGCGCGCGGGTGGACGGCGCCCCCGCGTTTTCAGATTGCGTCATGCGGATACCTCCTGCGCCATCTCGTCCAGGACCGGGACGCGCCCCGGTCTGGGCAAGGGCGTGCAACGGAATTGAAAGGGCGCGACCAGAATGCTGGCCGCTAGGCCACTGGCCAGTTCGGCCGGCGCGAACAGGCCGCGCGCAGCCTCCTGTTCACCGCTCACCACCTCGGCTGGCAGGCGGTACTTGGCAGCGGGGACTCCCAGCTCCTGCGCGCGCCGCACGATGTCGTCGACAGGATGACGCGCCATCCATTCGCGCACATGGGCGTTGATCTCGTCCCCGCGGCGGCTGCGCTCCAGCGGGTCGCGCAGGCCGGGATCAGCCGCCCAGTCCGGGCTGCCCAGCAGTTGCACCAACGCGGCCCACTGCCTGTCCTCCAATGTCAGCAGTTCGATGTAGCCGTCCTGCGCCTCGAAGACGCCACCGTAGCGGAAGCGGCGGCTGGTGCGATGTTCCAGCGAGCCGTCGCCCAATCGCTGCAAGGCGAACGCGCCCACGGACAGCACGGCGTCCTGCACCGACACATCCACGTATTGCCCGCCGTTCGCCGGCACGGCCCACCAGGCCGACAGCGCGCAGAAGGCCGCCATCGCCCCGCCCTGGTAGCCGCCGAAATGGCCGTAGATCTTCAAGGGCGGCCGGTCGGGAAACAACTCGTGAGACAGGCCATTGGGAAGCAGAAAGCCTTCGCCACCCGCGTGCAGCAGATTGACTTCCTCGCCTTCCCATTCGGCCTTTGGGCCGTCCGCCCCAAACGGCAGCACACTGACATGCACGAGGTTCGGCCAGCGGCGGCCTACGTCGCGCGGCGCCAGGTCCAACGATTCGCGCTCGCGCACGGGTGTGTCGTCAATCAGGATGTCCGCCTGCGCCAGTTGCTGCGCGAGCAGCGCCCGTCCCGGCGGCGACGCCAGGTCCGCCGCCAGGCTGCGCTTGCCCACGGCCAGATACGCGAAAAGCGCGCTCTCGCCGTCGCCGGTCATCGGCGGCGCCTGCCGCAACCGCGATCCGCCTGGCGGCTCCAGCATCACGACCTGCGCGCCCAGGGCAGCAAGCATTCGACCGGCGTACGCGGCCGCCACCGTGTTTGAACGCTCCAGGACGCGGCATCCGGTGAGGGGCAGCGAGGCGGTTTGTGGCGTTTCGTTGGACTGCATAGGGCTGTCTCGTCAGGGTTGCGGCCGCGGGCCGATCAGCGCGTCACGGGCAGTTCGAGGTCGACGCCCGATCCGTCCAGGAAGGCCGGCAGCCGGACGTCGCGCGATGGCAAGGCCACTGTGGCAATTCCCGGAGTGGTCAGCTCGCCCCGTTGGTTCTCCGCCGCCAATTCGATGTCGACCAGGCCGGTCTTGTCCTTGACGTATTTGCGCACCACCTTGCCCTTGCAGAACGTCGTGTCGCCCATGATGTTGAAGCGCCGCATCTCCGTGCGCACGCGCTTGATCACGCCGGCGTCGCCCATCCAGTTCGTGACCAGCGAGCACATCCAGGACGAGCGCTGGGGACCGTAGTCGTAGGTGCCCGGCACGCCGACCTCCTTCGCCACCGATTCCCGGTGATGGCCGATGCCGGTGTACTCAACGCCGCCACCCGCCTCGGGGTTGCGGAAGAAGTGGCCCGGATGCTTGACCGCGGCCTGGAGCACGACGCCATGAGTGTGACCGCGGCCGCAACCGACCAGGAATCCCATCGTGTCCATCAACGACAGCGGACCGCGCGCAATCGTCGGCAATTCCTCGCCCTCCTGCACATCCTCCCAATAACGCACATTGGCGCCGCGGATGTTCTTGGGCTCGTCCAGCACCATCATGTCGATGCGATCGCGTTCTTCGTCCGTGTATTCGTGCTGCACGATCTCCTTGTATTTGCCGGTTTCGCGCGCAGCCTTGCGTTCGTGGCGCGTGCACGTGCCCAAGGCGCGGGCAACCAATTCGCCGCGCTGGTTGTAGTAGCTGGCCTCCACGTACTGCAGCACCAGGCGGCCGGAAAACTTGCTCTCTTTTTCTTCCACGCCTACCACGCGCTCGATCGCGGTGATGCGGTCGCCGGGGCGTACATGACGGAAAAGTTCCCAGTCGTTGCCCGCATAGAAACCGTGCACGCCCGGCAGTCCCCAGCGCGTGCGGCCCAGCCAGCCGAACGCCATGGGAAACATCGGATGGCCGAGTAGCGTGCCGTAGCGCGTGCCCGAGGCGTAGCCGGAATCGCGATACAGCGGATTCAGGTCGCCGATGCCGTTGCACCAATTGCGCAGGGTGTCCGCGGTCGCGTCTTGCAGGTACGGCCCTTCGGGCCGCAGATGCAGGCCGATCATGGCGCGGGCGGCGGTGACTGCCTCGTCCGTGATGCGGCCCTCGGCGGGCGCGTTTCCGACATCGGCTTGGGGAAGGCTCATGACGTTGCTCACTTTGATGCTCCTCGACTTTTGAATGCAGAATGCATTCTTTAAGAACCGAAAAAAAGGGGCGCACGTGGCGCAGGGGTTGAACTGCTATTCAATGCGGATGCCGGCTGCCCTGATGATGTCGCCCCACTTCTTGCGTTCGTCCTCGACGAAGGCATCCAGCTGCGCGGGCGGCATTACCAGCGGCTCGACGCCAATGTCGAGCATCTTGCGGCGCATATCCGGCTGTTCCAGAACCTGACGTATGTGTTCGCCGAGTTCCCGCACGATCGTGGGTGGCGTGCCCCGCGGCGCAAACAATGCATCCCAGGCAACAACGTCGAAACCCTGCACGCCCTGCTCCGCGACGGACTGAACGCCGGGCAGCATCTCGCTGCCCTTGAGCGACGTGATGGCCACCGCGCGCAGCTTTCCGCTGGCCAGATGCGGCCTTGCGGCGGTCACGGTGTCGATGACCAGCGGGATCTGGCGGCCCATGGTGTCGGTGAGGGACTGGCCCGAAGCCTTGTACTTGACCGCGAACAGCGGCGCCCGGGCCGACTTCACGAATTCCGCGAACACCACTTGCGCGGTGGTGCTGGGCAAACCCACGTTCAGCGCGTTGGGCTTGGCGCGCGCGCGTTCGATCAGCGCGGGCACGCTGTTGACAGGCAGATCCGCGTCGGACGTGCAAATCACCATGGGCAGCAGTCCGATCATGGCCACGCCGGAAAAGTCGGCGGCGGCGTCATAGCCCGGATTGGCGTACAGGAATTCGTTGGCCGCATTGGTGGCGTTGGTGCCGAACAGGAACGTGTAACCGTCGGCAGGCGCGCGTGCCGCGGCGGCAGAGCCGATATTGCCGCCCGCGCCGGCGCGATTCTCGATCACGACGGGCTGGTTCAGGCGCTTGCCCACTTGCTGGAACACCAGGCGGGCCAGCACGTCCGCCCCCTGCCCCGCTGCATACGGGACGATGATGCGGATGGGCTTGTCGGGCCAGGCCTGCGCGGCGCCCGCCTGCGGCAGCGCGCATAGCGCTGCCGCGCCCAGCATCGCCTTCAGGGCCGCGCGGCGGCCAAGGTCTCTCATGCGCTTCATCGATGCGTCCTTTCGAAGAAATGTCATGGTGATTCAACCGTTGAGCGCCAGGCCGGCGCGAGGCCAGCGCGCAGCGAACAACTGTCCGCGGCCCGACAACGTGATGTAGGCGCTGCGGCGGTCGGGGCCGCCAAAACAAATGTTGGTGCAATAGCCCTCCGGGGCCTCGTGAAACTCCAGCAGCTCACCGCCGGGTGAAAACACGCTGATGCCGCCTCGCACCAGCGTCGCCACGCAGATGTTGCCGTTCTCTTCCAGAGCCAGCGAATCGAAGCGCTGATAGCCCGCCAGGCCGTGCACCAGTCTGCCGCCGTTGGGCGACGGCCAGGGCGCTGTCCCGAGGACACCGCGCTCGGCCCCGCCATTCAGGATCGGATACGACCACAGCCGGCTGGTCTCCGTTTCCGCCACGTAGAGCACGCTGCCGTCCGGCGCCAGGCCCACGCCGTTCGGCGTCAGCACCGGATGCGCGGCGCGGCGGATATGGGCGCCATCGGCGCGGGCGTAGTACACCGCGCCACGCAGGATCCGATCCTCGAACGTCTTGCCGAAGTCCGTGAACCAGAAGCCGCCGTGCGCATCGAAAACGATATCGTTGGGCCCGTGCAGCGGCACGCCATCGCAGTGCGTGTAAAGCGTCTGCACCGCGCCGGTCGACAGGTCCACACGCTGGATGCTGCCGCCCGCATACCCGGCTGCCGGTCCCGTCGGACGCGTGAAGCCGTCGTCGGTGCGCCAGCTGAAGCCGCCGTTGTTGCACACATAGAGGTGGCCGTCCGGGCCCAGCGCGGCGCCGTTCGGCCCACCGCCCAAATCGGCCACCTTGCGCAACTCGCCATTGGGGAGGACGCGCGTCAGGCGTCCCGCCGCAATTTCAACCACCAGTACGCTGCCGTCGGGCATCGCGACGGGACCTTCCGGAAATTCGAGCCCCGTGGCAATGACCTCGCCTTGCAGTTTCAAGTGTTCCATCGTGTTCCCCGGTTATGCGTGAGAGTCCGCTGCCCCGGCCGGCTGCGCCTGCGCGCGTGCACCGAGGTAGGCGTCGATGGCGCGTTGCCGTCCTTCCCGGCTGCGCAGCGCCTGCTCGTCCAGTTCGCCGACGATATGCCCGTGCCGCAGCACCCAGGCGCGTTCCGCGAGCTTGGCCGCGACATGAAAGCTTTGCTCCACCAACAGCGCAGCCAGCTTCTGCTCGCGCTGAATGGCAGCGAGCCGTTCGTACACGCGGGCGACCAGCAGTGGCGCCAAGCCGAGCGACGGCTCATCAAGCAACAACAGGCGCGGCCCGGACATCAGCCCGCGACCGATCGCCAGCATCTGCTGCTCGCCGCCGCTGAGCAGGCCAGCGGGCGCGTTGCGCCGCCCGGCTATTTCGGGGAAGAAGTCCATGATCATCTGTTCGCGCCGGGCACGCGTGCGCGCATCCACGAAGTACGAACCCAGGACAAGGTTCTCGCCGACCGTCAGGTCCGTCACGATCGCACGTCCTTCCGGCACATAGACGATGCCTCGCCGGAAGCGCTGCGCGGCAGACAGGCCGCTGATATCGTCGCCGTCCAGGCGGATCCGCCCCTGCGCGGGCTCCAGTCCGGCGATAGCGCGCAACGTGCTTGACTTGCCCGCCCCGTTCGCCCCCAGCAGCGCGACGACGGACGCAGCGCCCACCGTCAGCCCGATGCCGTGCACGACCGGACCGGCGCCATAGCGCACGGTCAGCCCTTCCACCGCCAGCAACGTCGTCGCCGCGTCACGCATCTTCATCTCCCAAGTAGACCCGCACGACGTCGGGATCGCCCCGCACGGCTTGCGGGTTGCCGGACGCCAGCAGCCGCCCGACGTTCAGCACGTGAATCGTGTCGCACACTTCCATGATCAGATCCATGTCGTGTTCGACGACGACCAGCACCAAGCCTGGCGCGCGCAGTCGCTTCAAGGCGCGGGACAGATCGTGCGTCTCGATGGAATTCAGGCCGGCCGCGGGCTCGTCCAGCAGCAAGACCCGCGGGTCACCCGCAATGGCGCGGGCGATTTCGGCCAGCCGCAGCACGCCCGGCGGAAGCTGCGCGGGGTATTCCTCGGCCACATGCCGCACGCCCAGTCTTTCCAGCGCGGCCAGCGCGCGGTCACGGTTCAGGCCGCGCTCGGCCCGGCCGCGCGGCAGCGGCAGGAAGGCGTCCAGCCATCCCGCCGACGACTGCCGGTCCAGGCCGATCATCACGTTCTCGGCCACCGTCAATTCGGGGCACAGCGCCACATGCTGGAAGCTGCGCGAGAACCCCAGTGCGGCGCGCCCGGTGGGCGGCACGCCCTCCAGCCGGCGCGCGCCCAGCCGGATGCTTCCCTGCTGCGGGGAATACAGCCCGGTCAGGCAGTTGAAGAAGCTGGTCTTGCCGGCGCCGTTCGGTCCGATCAGTCCGGTGATCTCCCCGGCCTCCAGGCGCAATCCGATGTGCTGCAGGACCTGGATGCCGCCGAATGCCAGCGACAGGTCTTCCACCACCAGCGGATCGCAATCCAGCGTGGCGTGTGCGCTCATGGGTTGCCTCCGTGCAGCCGGGCGCGCACCGTGGCGGGCAGCGCGTTGACGCCGAGCACCACCGCCAGCAGCGCCGAGCCGTAGAGGATGGGCACCCAGTCGCCCGCGCCGGCGAGCAGCAGCGGCATCAGGGTCAGGAACAGGCCGCCCAGCAGGCTCCCCAGGATCGACATCGAATACAGACTCACCACCGAGCCGACCAACAGGAAGATCGATGTCCAAAGCGTGAAGCTGTTGGGCGACACGGTGGAGGAACTGAACGACAGCAAGGCGCCGGCGATGGCCGCGATGCCGCCGCTCAATGCCATGCACGACAGCCGCGCCCAACTCCTGCGCACGCCAAAGGACTCGGCCGCGTGTGGCGACGCGCGAATCAGCAGCAGCGCCATGGCCTGCCGCGAGCGGCGGAAGTGGCGCAGCAGCAGCGCCACGGCCACCAGCCCGGCCAGCGGCAGGTAGTAGCGCTGCGCCTCCTTGGCGATGCCGGGCAAGGCATCCAGTTTCACGTACACGCCTTCGTAGCCGCCCGTGACCGACGAGAAATGCAGCAGCACCTCGGGCAAAGCCAGGGCCAGCGCCATCGTCGCAACGGCGAGGTAGATGCCCGATAGATACCGCGAGGGATAGGCGAAGACGATTCCAAGGAAGGCGCCGGCGACTGCCGCGGCCGGCAGGCTGGCCAGCAGCGACACACCCAGGTATTTTTCCATCAGCGCCACCGTATAGGCGCCCGCCGCGACGAAGACACCGTGGCCGATGGACACCTCGCCGCCGTAACGGACCAGAAAGCTCACCGAGATGATGGCAATGGCGTTGGCAAAGCACAGGCCGAGGGTGTAGGTCCAGTACCCGCCCGCCACGAGGGGGAGCAGCGCCAGGCCCAGCACACCGGTCACGCCGAGGCCGGCCATCAGGCGCCGGGGCGCCGCAGCCGGGGCGGCCGGCTTCGCGTCCGCCGCGAGACGGTTGGTTGACATGATCACGCTAGACACGGGCACCTCCCCGGATCGCCATCACGCCCTTCGGGAACACGTTGAGCACCAGCAGGATCGTGAGCAGCAGATAGGTGTTGTTGAACTCGGCCGATACATAGAAGGACAGCAGGTTCATGATGGCGCCGATCAGGATGCCGCCCAGCACCGCCCCCGGCAGGCTGTTGAAGCCGCCCACGACGGCCGCGGCGAACGCCTGCAACATGAACGAGGACACGCTGGTCGACGACAGGAAGGTGGTGGGCACGATCAGCAGCGACGCGATCAGTCCCAGCACGCCTGCGGTCACCCACGAGAACAGATGCACCCGACGCAGATTCAGCCCGCACACCCGGCTGGCAAAGGGGTTGGCGGACACAGCGCGAAATGCGATGCCGATGCGGGTGCGCTCGATCAGCAGGTAAAGCAGGCCAATGGCCAGCCCGGTGGCGCCCAGCACGGCCAGGTCATAGGCCGTGACGTGGACCGGCCCGATCTGGCTGCGCCACGCGGGCAGCGGCAGGTCCAGCGACACGACGTTGGAACCGAACAGGAGCTGGGTTGCGCCCTGAGCGACCAGGCCCACGCCCAGCGTCGCGATAGTGCTGGTCAGGTCAGATTTGAAGACGAGCGGCGCGATCAGGAAGTAGCTGACCGCCATTACCGCCACCATGATCACCAGCGTCAATACCACGGCTGCACCCCAAGCCATGTTCGCGAAAATGCCCGCCGTGAACCCGAACACCAGAAACGCAGCCAGGCCCGCCAGATTGCCATGGGCGAAGTTCACGACGTTGGAGCTTTTGTAGATCAGCACAATGCCGATCGCGCCCATGGCGTAGAGGCAGCCGCTGACCACGCCCGCCCAGATCAGGCCGATGAAGTCATCCATGGGCGCGACCCCGCTGCGCGAGTGGGGCCGCGTCCACCGCCGCACCCTCGTCGATGAGTTCGATCACCGACGGAAAATACCTTCCGCCCCATCCGCCGCCAGCGCTCGCCGCGTAATAGCGCTGCGCCAGTTCGGTGACGCGCGCCGCAAGACCTGTCTGCGCGGCCAGTTCCAGCACATAGCTCAGGTCCTTGAGCACGTATTCCGGCGGAAACGACTTCTCCGGAAACTCGCGAGGCAGCATGGCCTTGCGGCCGTGATTGCGCAGCACGAAGCTGTCACCCGATCCCTTGGACACCGCATCCAGCAGCACCGCGGGCTGCACCCCCGCGCGCTCGCCCAGTACCATCATCTCGGCAAGCGCCACCGTGTTCTCGAACACCAGCGCATTGTTGATCAGCTTGACTACCTGGCCGCAACCCACTTCGCCGCAGCGGGTCACGTCCGAGCCGATATAGCGCAGCAGCGGCTCGATGCGCGCGTAAAGCGCTTCGTCCGCGCCGGCCATGATGCTCAGTTCTCCGCGCTGTGCCGCTTCGCGGGTGCGTGCGACCGGCGCATCGGCAAACGCGACGCCGCGCTCGGCAAGCCGCGCGGCGACGGCGCGGGCGGACGCGACGGTGGTGGTGCTGAGATCGACGATCACGGCAGGGCGACGCGCGCCGTCCGCCAACCCGCCCTCGCCCAGGCACACTTCTTCCACCTGCGGTCCGCCGGGCAAAGACAGAAAGACCACGTCGGCACGCCCGGCCACCTCGGCGATCGATTCCGCACGGCGCGCGCCGGTCCCTTCCAGCAGGGCGTGGGCCTGCGGGCTCATATCGAAGGCGATGACCTCGCCGGAGTGCTTGACGGCCATGTTGCGGCACATCGGGCCGCCCATCACGCCCAGGCCGATAAAGCCGATCACGGGTACGGAATCTGGATTCATGCTTGGCTCCTGTCAGCAATGACCGTTGTCAATCCATCCACATGCCACCGCTGATATCCAGCGACGTGCCCGTGATCCAGTTCGACGCGGGCGAGCAAAGGAACAGCGCCGCCTGCGCAATGTCGTCGGCGTTGCCGTAGCGGCCGAGCGGAACGGTGCCGTTCGCGGATGGCGCGCCGCCGCTCGTGACGCTGGCCCACATGGCGGTCTCGACCGGTCCCGGGGCCAGCGTGTTGGCGTAGACGCCGTGCGGGGCGCCTGCCTTGGCGATCCAACGCATCATGCCGTGCACGGCGGCCTTGGACGCGACATAGGCGGGGCCGGACGCCACGCCCCCGTTCTTGGCGGCGATCGAGCCGGCGGCCAGGATCTTGCCGAAGCCCTGCTTGCACATCAGCGGGAACAGCTTGCGCGCCGGATTGACCACGCCGCGCACATTGACTGACATCACCGCATCCCATTCGTCGTCGGTGCTTTCCCCCAGCGGCGTGCGGGCGATGATGCCGGCGCACAGCACCAGGATGTCCACCTTGCCGTACTCGGCCAGGACCGCGTCGATGACCTGGTCAGTCTCGGCGCGGGACGTCACGTCGTAACGGCGGTAATCGATGCCGCCCCCAAGCTCCTGCGCGTCGACGCGGTCCGTGGCAACCACGCGCGCGCCCGCCTGCCGGAAGGCCTTGGCGATCGCCTGCCCCATGGCGCCCGCGCCGCCCGTGATCAACGCTACCTGGCCCTCGAGATTCGCGGGACCGCTCAAATGCTGTGCCATCTTCTCTTGTCTCCTGTCATTGTTCATCCGTGGGCGCGCCACCTGTCAGCGCAACACCGCCGTGGCGGACATCGCCAATTCACCGCCGGGTCCGCGCGCCCACAGCGCTAACGTTCCGTCTTCCTGCATGTGACCTTCGATGCGAAAGGCGCGTGATACGAACAGCGGGCTGACGCCGCGAAACTCAAAGCGGGCCAGTTGCCGTCCTTCCCCTTGGTCCAGTGCAAGCTGCTGCAGTAGCGTCGCCGTCAGCGGGCCATGCACGACCAGATCGGGATAGCCCTCTTCATCGCGGGCGTATGCCTGGTCGTAATGGATGCGATGGCCGTTGAAGGTCAGCGCGGAATAGCGGAACAGCAGCGTCGTGTCGGGGCGCACCTCACGGCCCCAACGGCCTTCAGCCTCGTGCCGCGCGGGCGCCGCGGCCGACGAGCCCGGCGGCGGCGCTTCGCGATAGACGATGTCCTGTTCCTCGACAATGCACGTCGTCCCCTCGCTTTGCGTCGTGTGCTCCACCGTCACGAACCACAGCGAGCCGCGCTTGCCAACCTTGTTCTCGATCTTGGCGATGCGGCTGCGCCGCGTGGCTTCCGATCCGATCGGCAAGTCCGCGGGGTATGCGATCCGGCTGCCCGCCCACATGCGGCGCGGCAGTTCAATGGGCGGTAGAAAGCCGCCGCGCCGCGGATGCCCATCGGCGCCCAGCCCGCTGCGTCGCGCTGCCGGGTTGAAGAACAGCCATTGCCAGCCGGGTGGCAGCGGCTCGCCCACACCGGGCGCGCGCGCCAGGTCCAACGTAGCCGCCATGGCCTGCACGGCCGCCGCGTCGATGCGCTGCGTATGCGTCTCTTCGCGGCCAATCCATTCGTCAAATGCGTTGCTCACGCGGGCACTCCTTCAATGTGTACCGGCCTAGGCCGGTTTTGCGTCGAAGACGTCGGCCGGATAGGGCTTGAAGTCCCGCACCAGTTTGAAGCTGCCGCCGGACACGGCCTGGATGATCCCCTCCTGACGCGCGCCGCGGTGGTCGCCCGGCTTGAACGTGACCCGCCGCGCCCCGCCGACGGTCTGGTCCGTCATGGTCTCCATCACGTCCACCATGTTCGCGCGTGTCAAGGGCTTGCCGCTGGCCAGCAGCATCTGGAAGCCCTTGGCGAAAAGCGCGGCGTTGCTCCAGCCGTTCAGGCCGAAGACGCCGATGGGATCGTTCGGGTAGAGCTTGGCGACGGTTTCGCGGTAGGCCTTGATGTTGGCGTCGTCCGCATCAACGGGCATCAGCCACGACGAGAAATAGGCGCCGTCCAGCAGCGGGCCGGCCAGCTTGTACGTGGTGGGATCGGCGGTGAAGAATGGCGCCATCCATTTGCCCTGGTAACCCAGACGGTCGGCGGTCTTGAGCGCGGCAGCCAGGTTGGCGTTCGACCCGAACAGGATCACGACGTCCGCCTTGGCGTTGGCGATCCGGCGCACGTGCGGCGTGAAGTCGGTGCTGCGCACCTCAAAGGGAATTGATTCGGCGGCCTGCTTGTTGTTGGCGGCCATGAGCATGTCGAAGCCGCGCTTGGCGGACCGGCCCAGTTCGTCGTTCTCCCATAGCAACGCGACGCGGCCGGCGTTCAGGCCCGTGAAGGCATATTCCAGGTTGGACGCCGCGGACCAGCCGTAATCGGGCAACAGCGGAAACACCAGCCGTTCGGCAAAAAGCGCCGTTGCGCCGCCGATGGGGCCGATCATCGGCAGCCCCACTTCCTTGGCGTAGGGAATCACCGCCACCGATTGGGCGGTGCCCACCGGCGCAGCCAAGGCGAAGATCTTGTTCTCTTCCACCAGCCGGCGCGTGACGGCCACGCTGCGTGCAGGTTCGTAGCCATCGTCATAGGTGACGAATTTGATCTTCCAGCCGTTCAGCGCGTCGGTTTCATTAACCCATTTGAAGCAGGCGTCCGCGGCGCGGGAAAGAATTGCATAGAACGGGACGGGACCGGTAATGGGGGTGAAGGCGCCGACGGTGACCGTCTTGCTGGCCGCGTCGATGCCGGGCGATGCGGACTGCGCGCGCGCCCAGCTCGGAAGCGAAATCGACGCTGCCGCGGCGCAGCCCGAAAGGAATGTCCTTCTGTGCACGGTTGTCTCCTGGTGGATCTTTAGGTGCCGCCGTCTGCTGCGCGACTAAAAATGCATTCTATATATTTGTGCGGGCTGAAAAATACGGGCTTTCCCTAGCAAAAACGCTTCGCCAGCCCGAACTTTCAACATATAGAATGCATTCTTTCACGAACCACGCTAGGAGACACCATGCACACTCCACCCCTTGCGGGCCGCCGCGTCATTGAATTGGGCACCATGCTGGCCGCCCCGTTTGCGTCCCATATCCTTGCCCAACTGGGCGCCGAAGTGATCAAGGTCGAGCCGGCGCGCGGCGATCCCACGCGCAGCCTGGTTCGGGGCGGCCCCAGCGGTACGTTCATTGCCTACAGCCACGGCAAGAAGAGCGTGTGCCTGGACCTGGCGCATCTCGATGGCCACGCCGCCTTTCTCAGGATGCTGGAAACCGCCGATGCGTTCGTGCACAACCTGGCGCCCAAGGCGGCTCGCAAGCTGAAACTCACCAAGGCCGAATGCCAGGCCATCAATCCCCGTCTGATCTATTGCCACATCCGCGGCTACGCCGAGGGCCCGCAGGCCGACGACCTGGCCTCCAACCCGGTTGCCGAGGCGTCGACGGGCGTCATGGAAGCCAACCGCATCAATGGCCGTCCCAGCCGGCTGGGCCCGTCCTACCACGACCAGTTCGCGGGCGCCTATGCCGTCATCGGCATCCTGGCGCGCATGCTGCAACCCGAAGCCGCGCAGGAAGGCGGCTACGTGGAAATCGGCTTGTACGAGACCGGCCTGCACGTCGCTTCGCGAGACCTTGTTGGCGTGCAGCTCAAGACCCAGTTGCTGGGTCGGCCAGAGCGCGAACCGCACGGCGAATTCAGCATGCCGGGTTATGGCGCCTACCTGACCGCCGACGAACGCTGGATGTACCTGCTGATGCTCACCGACGCACACTGGCTCAAGTTCTGCCAAGCCATGGCGCTGCCGGAGGCGGCGGACGCCTCGCTGGCTGCGCTGAAGGATCGCAAGAAGGCGCGCGAGCGCGTCGAGGACATCGTGCGAACCGCCATCGGCGCGCATACGTTCGACGACGCTACCGCGCGGCTTCGGATGGCTGGGGTGGGCAGCACGGAAGTCCTGCCGCTGGAGCGCGTGCTGGACGCGGACCAGGCGCGCCAGCCGGGCAAGCTGCGCAACGTCCGATACCGCGACTTGGCTTTCGACGTGCCGGAATTTCCTCGTCTGCATGCTGCCGACGACGGCGTGGCGACCCTGCCGCCGCCGGACCTGGGCGAACACACGCGGGACGTGCTGATGGCAGCGGGCCTGACCGGCGAAGAATGCGGCGCGCTGATCGACAGCGGCGCCGCTTGCGCCGGCCAGCCGGGCGATTTTGCCTGGGCGCCGGTACGCAAGCAGGCGTGAGGCGCGTATAAAGCGCGTTGCACGCCGGACCGAACAGGGCGCTACAGACCGCCCGACCAGAATCGAGGAGACTGCAAATGCTGAAGCTCAAGATTATGCCGGGCCTGTTCAAGGCCGCCATCGCCGGCATGCTGTGCGCCGCCGCTCCCGCCATTGCCGCGGACTATCCCGACCGTCCCATACGGCTGATCGTGGGCTTTCCGCCGGGCGGAGGCGCCGACTTCGTGGCCCGCCAAGTCGCGCAGCGCCTGGGCGATGCGCTCAAGGCCAGCGTGGTCGTCGACAACAAGGCCGGCGCCAACGGCACCATCGCCGCGGCCGAAGTCGCGCGGGCCGCGCCGGACGGCTACACCCTGCTGCTGGGCGTCACGGCGTCCCAGTCCATCAGTCCGGCGCTCTCGCCTAAGCTGCCCTATGACCCGCTGCGCGATTTCACCCCGATCACGCAGGTGGGCTATACGCCCCTGGTGCTGGTCGTAAACCCGAAGCTCCCTGCCAGGAATCTGGACGAATTCCTGCAGTACGCGAAGAGCCGCAGTACGCCGGTCCCCTACGGCTCCGCCGGCATCGGCAACATCACGCACATGGCGGCCGAACTCTTCGTGCAATCGTCGGGCGTGCCGAACTTCCAGCACGTTCCCTACAAAGGCAGCAGCCAGGTCATCACCGACCTCATCGGCGGCCGTGTCGAGGCGTACTTCGACACCCTGCCTTCTTCGCTGCCGCTGATCCAGAGCGGCCAGTTGCACGCCCTTGCCGTCACGGGCCCCGCGCGGTCGAACACCGCCCGCGACATCCCCACCGTCCAGGAAGCCGGCGTGTCGGGATTCCAGACCACCACCTGGTTTGGCGTACTGGCACCGCCGAAGCTGGACCCCGCGCTAGCCGATCGGCTTTATGAGGCCATCAAACGCGGCATGCAGGCGCCCGAGGCACGGCAAGCGCTCGTCACGCGCGGCGTGGAACCGGTATTGGACACACCGGCGCAATTCACCGCCGAACTGCAGGAAGACCTGCAGCGCTGGCGGGAGGTTGCGCGCAAGGCGGATATCAAGTTGGAGTAAGGGTCAGGCGCGCAGGCGTCCTGATCTGGCGGCGCAAGCAGCGGGGCCGGTCCCATGCCGCCTCCCGCCGGCCCGGCTGACGCGTCGCTCCAAGGCCTCAAGGCGCGGCCGGTTTGATGTTCTGGTTATGCCGGAAGAGGTTGTGCGGATCGTAGCGGGTCTTCACCTGGACCAGGCGGTCGAAGTTTTCGCCATAGGCCGCGCCCACCCTTGCCGTCTCGTCCTGCGTCAGGAAATTCACATACACGCCGCCTTGGGACCAAGGCTCGGTGGCCTTGAAGATGTCGCGTGCCCAGGCGATGCACCGTTCATCGTCCTTCGGATCGTCCCAGCGTCCGTGCACGTTCATGGCGAACTGCGCGGACCGGTGCGGATACGCGGTGGCGGACACCGGCACCTGCATCGCCGCGCCGGCGATGTGGCCAAAGAAGATTTCGCACTGCGGCGACGGCACGTTCTGGACCGCTGACACGACGGCGTCGATCAGGCCGTCCTCCAATTCCCCGATGTTGTGAGACTTCCAGTAGTTGCGCGCGCCAGGGGTCAGCAATGGATCGAACGCCTTCTGCCAGGCCGCGTAAGGCATCGGCCCAAGGTGTTCGCCGTAGGGTTCGCCCAGGCCGCGCACCACTTGCAAGGCATCCGGCCCCTTGTCCACGCCGCCGGTGTAGCACGATGCGAAGGCGACGATGGGTTTGCCGTGCACGGATGCCGGCAGGAACGGCAGCGGCGGCGCCTGCCGCAGCACGGCCCACACGGTGAGCTCCGGCGGCATGGAGCGCAGCGCATCGCGGTATCGCGCCAGTGCCTCGCGGCCCTGTTCTAGCGGCACCACCACCAATCCGCCGTAGACCTCCGGACCCACGGGATGCAACTGGAATTCAAACATCGTGACCACGCCGAAATTGCCGCCGCCGCCGCGCAACGCCCAGAACAGGTCCGGGTTTTCGGATTCGCTGGAGTGCAGCAGCTGGCCGTCCGCCGTGACGACATCGGCGGACACCAGATTGTCGACGGTCATGCCGAACCGGCGCGTCAACCAGCCGAAACCGCCTCCCAACGTCAGGCCGGCCACGCCGGTCGTGGAATTGATGCCCAAGGGAACGGCCAGGCCGAACGCCTGCGCTTCGTGATCCAGGTCCGATAAGGTGGCGCCCGGCTCCACAAAGGCCCTGGCGCGCACGGGGTCGATGCGCACCGATTTCATGGGTGACAGGTCGATCATCATGCCGTCATCGCAGACGGCGGTGCCCGCGATGTTGTGGCCGCCGCCGCGCACGGAAATCACCAGTTGGTTTTCGCGTGCGTAATCCACGGCGCGGCGCACGTCGGCGGGCCCCGCGCATCGCGCGATGACAGCGGGCCGCCGGTCTACCGTGGCATTCCAGATCTTGCGGGCCTCGTCGTAGCCGGGGTCGCCGGCGGACAGGACCGGGCCCCGCGCCGAGCTGCGCAGGCTTTCCAAGGTGCTGCTGGACAGTTTGTTCATCACACATCTCCTTGAAGGCGATGTATTTACAAACAGCGTCTAAAGCAAGCCGTCTATCTGCTGGGGCGCGACATGGGATTTGCCTCCTTGGAAAAGGGGCCATGACCCTGTGCACATGATTGCCCGGCGAACGCCGCGCGGGGGAAGGCGGCAGACGCCCTGTGCCGTGCGCCGGAGCGTGCGTGATGGGGAAAAGTATAGGCCTTGCCCGCGCGGGCAGGAACCCTATGGGTCGTTTTTCAGGACGCCGCGCACGTTCAGGATCGCCAGTCCCAGTTGCAGCGCAATAAGCGCCCAGGCGTCATCGTGAAGCCCCCAGGCCACCCACAGCACGTTACTGGCCAGGAAGACCCAGAAGCCCGCGGTGCGGCGCCCGGCGCTGCGGGACGCGACCAGCCAGGCGGCGGCAAGCGACGCCGCCATGGCCGGCCACTGCAGAAAATCCCCCAATGCGTCAGGCGTCATCGGTTACCGTCCGCACGCGAGCGGCGCTGCGAGGTCACGGCTTGGATCGGGCGCCCTGCCCGCGATTGCGCTGGCTCTGCTGATCCTGGCCGGTGCCGATCTGCGTGGTGTGGCCCTCTTTCTTGGTGCGGTTCTGCGTATCGCCGTGACTTGCCTGCGATTCGCGGGGCGTGTCGTCCTGGCTGCGGTCCGGCTTATCCATTTCGCGGGTGCTGTCCTTGTGTTTAGTCATGGTCTGCTCCTTTCGTCAGGGTCATCGTGGTTCGTATCGGAGACCGGTCATTCCTTCGCAGTTCCGACGTTGCCGGTGCTGCCGGGGCCCGAGCTGCTCGCGCCTGAATTCGAGCCCATTCCGCCTCCTACGCGGATTCGGTTCTCGACATCGTTCACGCCCGCGCACTCCACCGTGCAATCCTCGACGTGGTGCTTGGTGCGCCGGTTGGGAACGGTGCCCTCCAGCACGACATGGCCGTCCAGAACCGCGACCGAGACGTCGCTCACGTCCAGGCCGCTATGGGCCAGCGCTTCGCACACGTTCTCGCGAATGCGATCGTCCGAACGGATGTAGCCCTTGGGATCGGTCCGGCGCGATGCACGATCCCGCCACGCGGTCGGGCCGCGGTTGTAGCCGCCCCGTTCGGCGGTCTCGAACGACATGGATTCTTCGCGCCATGCCGGACGATCGCCGTAATAACCGCCTTCGTCATCGCCAAAGGACGTGGGACCGTCGTAGGCCTGATCCCGGCCGCCATAAGCGCGGTCCCGGCCACGATCCTCACGGCCATAAACCTGTTGACGCTGGAACGAGGGATCTTCGTTCGAAAAGCCGCCGTAGCTGCTTTGGCCGGGGTCGGCACTACGGCTGCGAACCGGCTCGCGGGTGTCGCGCGCGCCGCCTTGGCGCGTGCCTTCGCCCTGATATCCGTACGAGGGCGCGGGGTCCTGCCACGGTTCCCGGTCGCCGCGATAGTTCGACGTATTCCTCGGGTCTCTGCTCATATCGTCTCTCCCGTTGCAAGTTGCGAATCAAGCAGGCTGGGTGCGAGCCGAAACGCGCACCTATGGCCTGCCCGTCCGTTCTTCGCAGCAAGTGTTGTGCCGGGCGCACATCGTGCAGCGGGCCGCGGCGGGTCCACGCTGTATGGCCGATAGGCCAAAGGCCGCCGCGATGCTAAGAATGGCCCATGCGGTCAGAACGCCGTGGCAAGGCAGAACAACCGCATCCGGCATAACGACACACGACATTCAGGAGATCAATATGGCTTCAGGATCCAGGCTGTCCGATGTAATCGTAAAACTCCCCGATCGCTCCACCTGCCGCGTAGAACGGCGTTTGATCGCAAGGAGAAGCAAGGAAGCATCCGGCGTCCCCATCTATGTCTGCACCCTGCCGACGGGCGAGCCCGTCACGTGGCTGGGAGGCGGCAAATACCGATTGCCGTGCGGGTCGGTGGGCGTGGCTGTGGCCCACAAACCCCCGGATAGATGACGCGGCAGGCGGCAGGCGGCACGCGGCTTGCTGGGCGCGGGTGTTCACTCAGGAGGGACGGGCATGAATGCCATCGAACGAGTCGCCGCCTACATGCATGAGCATTCGTTGAAACTGGTGACGGCCGAGTCCTGCACGGCGGGGCTGATTGCCGCCACGCTTGCCGACATCCCAGGCGCGGGCGCGCTGCTGGACTGCGCGTTCGTTGCCTACTCGCCGGGATCCAAGCAAAAGTGCCTGGGCGTGACCGCCCGGACGCTGCAACGCCACAATCTCACGAGTGAAGCCGTGGCGCGGGAAATGGCCCTGGGCGCGGCCCGCAACAGCCCGGCGAATGTGGCGATTTCAAACACGGGCGTCACCGACGATACCGACCCCGACGTTCCCGCCGGTACGCAGTGCTACGCATGGGTGTTCAAAGCGGGACCGGCCGACGCCTCGCCCGCAATCTATGCCGAGACGACGCGCTTCGACGGCGACCGCAACGCCATTCGCCGGGCCAGCGCAGCGCACGCCTTGGCGCAGCTGATCGCGTATCACAAGCAATGGCAGGACGGTGAACGCCCCTCCACCTCCGGATCCGCCTGAGTGCCGGGGCCGATCGCCGCTGCGTCCCACTCCCCGCGCAGTGCGGTGGCGAAGCCGCCGTCGACGCGCGAGTATGGCCGGGCGCTCGTGGTGACGCGTGGCAGGCAGGTCCATGCAATGTGCGCCCCGCCGGCTTCCAGCTTGTCGACCAGGGCCTGATCTTCGCTGCAGTTCAACGCCGCAAATCCGCCGATGCGCCGGTACGTGGGCGCTGCGACGCCGAGGTTTGCGCCATGCACGTGCCGGTGGCCGTCGCGATCGTGGTAGTGCGCCGCGAACGCCCGGCGTGCGCGTTGCGCAAACGCGCCGTGCGCTTCCCATCCCGCGACTGAAACCGTGCCGCACACCACTTCCGCATTCAGCGAAAGCTGGTCGGCCAGCCAGCCGGGCGATACGCAGGTGTCGGCGTCGGTGAAGGCAAGCCAGCGTGCGCCGGCATCCAGCAGGTGCTGCGCGCCCGCCGCGCGCGCCAGGCCGACGTTGCGCGCCTGGACTGTCAGCAGATCCACCGGCCAGCCCGCCGCGCGTTGCGCCGTCCCATCCGCACAGTGATCCAGCACCACGACGATACGCACCGCTTCGCGGCCAAGACGCGAATGGCGCGAGGCGCGCGTGACGGCCCGCAGGCATGCGCCGATATAGCGCTCCTCGTTGTGCGCAGGAATGCATACGCCGATCATGAATGGCTTCCTTGGGGTTGTCTGCGCCAGAGGTCCAGGCGGAACGCGTCCTCTTCGTGATGCACTTCCCGCGCAAGGCCGGACAGCGCGCCAATCGCCGCGTGCAGGGCGTCCGTGGCTTGGAGGCGATCCGCAAAATCCGGACGCCAGTGGCAGGCGACGATCTCACCATGCTCTGCAAGCGATGCATCGACACCGCTCAGGAACAGGGAGAGCGCGGCGTCGTCCAGGTAATACGCCACTTCCGACACGACAATGAGGTCAAAGCCGCCCGCCGGGGTCTCGGGCCACTGCCGCGGCAGGTCCAGCGCCAGGACCTGCACGTGGTCCATGCCCTCGCCGTCCACGCGGGTTCGGCACTGCGCGGCCGCGGCCGGCGCGACGTCGACCGCGCAGACGCGCGCACAGCGCAGCGCAAGGCACCGGGTCATCTCCCCCGTGCCGCAGCCCGGCTCGAAGGCGTGGCGATAGCGTTCGCGGCGCAACGCCGCCAGCACGAGACCGCGCTTGCGGCGTTCGTACCAGGCGCTTGCCACGCGCCAGGGATCGGGGTCGGCTCGATACAGACGCTCGAAATGGTCTGCGGCTACAGCGCCCATGGCACGCCTCCATGATCGAGCACGGCTTGGCCGTGCGCCGCCTGATCGCGTTCCGCATGGCTCTGCCGGAGAAAGACCGGCAGATCGGCCATCACCTGCGCAAAGTCCGGATCGCGGCATAACGGCCCCGCACCCAGCGCACGCGCAGCCCGTCCGATTACCTCTGCGGCAGCCGACTCCACCGCCAGACGCGCGCGGGCGCAAGCCAACCCGCACGGCTGCCGCGGGTGCGCATCGATCTCGGCGGCGGTCGCGCGCAACACCGCCCGCGCCTGCACCAGCGCCACATCGACGGCGCCCAGGTGCGCCAGCCGGTGAGGATCAGCGGCATTCAGGGGCAATGCTCGGCGCAACGACTCCGCGATGTGGAGCAGTCCGCCATACCAGCAGGCGGCGATGCCCGCTCCGCCCTGCAAAAATCCCGGACGATGCACGTAGTCGCCCGGCTTGCCCACGAGCGTGCACGGCGCGTCGCGAAAGACCACGTCGACGCTCGCCGATGCGCGCATGCCCACGGCATGCCAGCCGGAATCGGTCACTTCGACGTCGTCCGGTTCCATTGCCACGGCAACCAGACACGCCTCACCCGAGGGATTCCAGCCGCTCACCAGCGCGTGCGTCACCGCTGCCGCGCCCGAACACCACGCCTTCACGCCCTGCAGCACTACCGAGCCATCCGGCCGAGGCAGGATCTGGACGCGGTGGTCCGGCGGCTCCGCGCACCACACCGCCCAGCGGCTGCGGGCCGGTGGCGCGGGCGCACGCAGTTCCGCCAGGATGGCGAGGGCATCGGTGTGGCCCTCAAATAGCTTGGCCAGGCTGAGGTCAGACGCCGCCACGCGAGCCAGCGCCTGCCAACGGTCCAGCGTGCGGCCCGAGCCGGGCAGCGGCAGTTGATCGCATCCCTGCTCCACGAGCGCGCGCAGCCACCGGCCCGGATCAATCGGCGCGTGCGCATCGGCCAGCATCTCGCCGATCAGTTGAAGCGGGAAATTCGGTTGGGATAACAGGCCTGGGCGTTCGGTCATGGTGCGGGTCACAGACGGGATGGGCGAGTGCACGCGGGGAGTGCACCCCTACGTAGCAAACGCCGTGCCCGTCACGCCACGTTCGGCGGCGTCCATCCCAAGGGCAACGCATCGCCCTCCACGCACGCGACCAGCGACGCGCCCTGCCCGCCCTGCACCGCATGCCCGCCGGTGAAATCCGAGAAGGCTGGCAGCACGGTGATCCCCGGGCGCATCCAGAATGCCGGCCAACTGCGCGGCACGCCCGGCACACGCGTTTTCGGATGCACGTGGCCGGCGATCACGTGCCGGCCCTGCGCGTCCGGCGTCGGCAGGTGGCGGAACAGGAACGGGCCATCTGCCCACCCCTCGCCCAGCTGGCGCATGCCCAGCGCCGGGGCATCCAGCGCGCGGTCGTGGTTACCGGCCAGCACCGCCACGTCCACGGCCGGATTCGCCTCGCGCCACGCGATCCACGCATCGCGCCAGGCGGCCTGCGCGGCGGGGCCGTGCAGGACGTCGCCGACGATCAGCAATTCCGTGGCGGCCGTGGCGGTGAGCAGGTCCGACAAGCGCCGCAGGTCGTCCATCGTGGCGCCGCGCGGCACGGCGATCCCCGCCTGGCGAAAGACATGGCTCTTGCCCAGATGCAGGTCCGCGATGACCAGCCGGGACCGCGCCGGCCAGTGCAAGGCGCGCGCGCCCAGCAGCACGACGGGCTCGCCGGCCAGCGCCAGCGCAAGCCCTGCCTCAGGCGATGCGTGCATAGCGCTTCTCCAGTTGTTCGGCGGCGCGTTTGACGCGTGCCTGCCAGGTTTCGGTGCTGAGCTGCCCGCGCAAGCTTTCCGTCCACAACGGAAACGACAGCGGCGTCAGCGCGCGCGGCTCGCACAAGGCCAGTTCGCGGCGCTGGCAGTCCTGCAGCGCGGCCAGGAGGCGCGGCGCCTCCAATTGCAGCTCAAAGACTTCCCGCTCTGCCTGCGCCAGCAAGAGATGGTCGGGGTCGTAGCGGCGCAGCACGTCGTAAAGCAGCCCGCTGGACGCCTGCACCTGCCGCAGCGAGCGCGCCGCCTGACCTGGTAGCGACGGCGTCAATAACCCCGCAACGCGCGCGATCTCGCGGAACTGGCGGCGAGCCATTTCGCCCAGGTTGACGCCGTCGCGCAGGTCGTCCGCCATGTTGTCGGGACTGAGCAGCGCGCGCAGCAACGTGTCGTCCAGCGCGGCGGGTTCGGCCAGCGTCAGCATCAGGCCGTAATCGTTGACGGTGTAGGAGATGGTGTTGGGCTGCCGCCGGCCCCAGCGCAGCGCGACGATCGCGGCGATGCCTTCGTGCACGGCCCGGCCGGCGAATGGAAACAGAAAGAGATGCGAGCCGCGCCGCGTCTTGATGAGTTCGGCAACCAGCCGGCCGTGGTCGGGCAGCGCACTGGCCTGTTCCTGGATACGCAGGAGCGGCTCGACGGCGCGCATTTCCGGATGCGCACCCGGATGGGAATACAGGCTTTCGACCTCGCTCGCCAACTGCGTGGACAAGGGCATGCGGCCGCCCTGCCACGTGGCCACGGGCCCGTCGCCGCCCTTGGCGCGGCGCACGTAGGCGATCATGCCTTCCAGCCGCACCAGTTCCAACGTGCGGCCCGCAAACTGGAACCGGTCGCCGCGCCGCAAGCGCGCCAGAAACCCTTCCTCGACCGACCCCAGGCTGCCGCCGCGCAAATACTTCACGGCCACGGCCCCGTCCGACGTGATGGTGCCGATCGACAGCCGATGCCGGAACGCGATGCGCCGGTCGTGCACGCGGTAGCAGCCGTCTTCATCGCGCACGACGCGGTGGTAGTCCGGATACTTTGCGAGCGCGCGTCCGCCCTGCACGATGAAATCCAGCACGGCCTGCCAGGTATCGGCGTCGAGCGTGGCGTATGCATGCGTGCCGCGAACCTCTTTGTACAGCTCGCCGGCCTCGAAGCCGCCGCCCAGCGCCAGCGTCACAGCGTGTTGCGCCAGGACGTCCAGGCTGCCGATGGGCGGCTGCCTGGACTCGATTTCGCCGCGCGCGATCGCCTGCCGGGCCGCGGCATACTCGATCAGTTCCAGCGCCTGCGCGGGCACGCAGACCACGTTGCCGGACTCGCCGGGCCGGTGCTTGGCGCGGCCGGCGCGTTGCAGCAGGCGCGCGACGCCCTTGGGACTGCCGATCTGCAGCACCTGATCCACCGCCGGAAAGTCCACGCCCAGATCAAGGCTGGACGTGGCCACCACGCAGCGCACCGTGCCATCGCGCAGCCCTTGCTCGACCGCAGTGCGCAACTTGGGATCCAGCGAGCCGTGATGCAGCGCCAGCGTGCGCGGATCTTCCGGCCAGATCGATTCCAGCGCGCGATGCCACAGTTCGGCTTGCGCGCGCGTGTTCGTAAAGAGCAGCGTGGCGCGCACATCGAAAAGACGCTTGAAGACGCGTTCGAGCTGCGAGAGCCCCAGATGGCCTGCCCACGGCAGCGCACGGCTGCGTTCGGGCAGCAAGGTGGAGATCTGGATCTTGCGGGGCTTGGCGCCCGCCACCAGCGCGCTGCCGGGCGCCTGCGGCAGCAGCACCGCACGGGCCTCCTCCAGGTTGCCGAGCGTGGCGGACAACCCCCACGTGCGCGCTGCTGGCGACAGCTTGCGGACCCGCGCCAGGCACAGTTGCAGCAGCACGCCGCGCTTGTTGCCCAGGAGTTCGTGCCATTCGTCGACCACGATGCTGCGCAGGGCGCGAAAGCGCAGCGAGGCATCGGCGTAAGACAGCAGCAGCGCCAACGATTCTGGCGTGATCACCAGCACGTGCGCCTTGCCCTGCCGCGCCAGCCGCTTGTCGCGCGCGCTGGCATCGCCGGTGCGCAACGCCACGGTCCAGTCGATGCCCAGCTCGCTCGCGGTCTGCGTCAATGCCCGCGTCGTGTCCGCAGCCAGCGCGCGCAGCGGCGTCACCCACAGCACGCGCGGGCCCTCGCCCGTGGCCGCTTTCGCCCGCCTGATTTCGGGTGTTCCTTCGGGTGTGTCTTCGGGTGTGCCTTCCTGAAGCGCCTCCAGCAGCGGACCGCCAAATGCCGCCAGCGTCTTGCCGCTGCCTGTCGGCGTGTGCAACAGGCCCGACTCGCCATCCAGATAGCGGCGCCACGTCTCGCGCTGAAATGGCGCGGGCTTCCAGCCGCGCGCCGTGAACCACGCAACCAGCGGCGCGTCCCAGCCCCGAGCCGCGCCGCTCATCGTGCCAGCGCCTTCAGCGTGTCGAGCTGGTCGGCCTGATCCGCCGGCTTGTCGTGCCGCCAGCGCAAGATGCGCGGAAAGCGCACGGCAATCCCCGACTTGTGCCGTTTGGACACGTTCACGCCTTCGAATCCCAGTTCAAAGACCTGCACCGGTTCGACCGAGCGCACCGGACCGAAGCGCTCGCGCGTGTGCGCGCGCAGCCAGCGGTCCAGCTCCAGGATCTCCTTGTCGTCCAGGCCCGAGTAGGCCTTTGCAATGGGCACGAGCGCGTCGCCTTCCCACAGCCCGAAGGTGTAGTCGGTATAAAGCGTGCTGCGGCGGCCGTGGCCGGATTGCGCATACAGCAGCACGGCGTCGATGGTGAGCGGGTCGATCTTCCACTTCCACCAGTCGCCGCGTCGCCGGCCGCTTTGGTACGGCGCGCTGCGGCGCTTGAGCATGAAGCCTTCAACGCCGCGCTCGCGCGATTCGCCGCGCAGCCCGTGGGCCTCGTCCCAGCTTGACGGCGCGACGGCCGGCGACATGCGCAGCCGCGGGTCGGGATGGCGGCGCAGCAGCGCTTCCAGCCGCGCGCGCCGTTCGGCCTGCGGCAACTCGCGCAGGTCGGCGCCTTCGAGTTCGAGCAGGTCATATGCCAGCAACTGCACGGGCGCCTCGGCCAGCCACTTGGGCCCGGGCTTCAGGCGTTGGATGCGGGTTTGCAGCGCCGAGAACGGCATGGGATCCGTGTTGCCGTCCTGCCAGGCCAGCAGCTCCCCGTCGATGACGCAGTCCACGTCCAGCGCAGCGGCCGCCGCTTCAACCTCCGGAAAGCGGCCGTCCAGCCGCTCTTCGCCGCGCGACCAGATGGAGACCTCGCCGCGCCGCCGGATGAGCTGCGCGCGGATGCCGTCCCACTTCCATTCGAGCAGCCATTCGTCGATGGGCCCGAGCACGGCGGGATCGCCTTCGAGCGGTGACGCCAGGAAAAACGGATACGGCTGCTGACGGTCGCCGGGAAGCTCCTCGGTGCTGAGCAGATCGCGCAGGAACGCCGGGCTGGGCGACCACGCGCCCAGCATGCGCTGCGCGATGCGGGCGATGGGCACGCCCGACATTTCGGCCAGCGCTTGCTGCACCATGCGCTGCGACACCCCGACGCGCAGCGCGCCGGTCAGCAGCTTGTTGAAGACCAGGCGCTCTGCGTAGGGCAATCCCAGCCAGGCCGAGACGACGACCTCGCGCCGCTCGGACTCATCGCGATTGGCGATGGGCAAGAGAATTTCTTCGATCCAGTCAGCCAGGCCGCGATCCGGCGCGGCGACCTCCGGATCCGGGACCAGCAGCGCCAGCGTTTCGGCCAGATCCCCAACCTGGTCATAACAGGCGTCCAGCAGCCAGGGCGCGGTGCGGGATGCGTCAGCGGCCCAGGCCCGCAACTCGCCCACACCAGCGATCTTCTTGCGCGTGCTCGTGATCTTGCCACCTGCCAACAGATACAGCGCCCAGACCGCGTCGCGCGGCGGCGCATCGCGGAAGTACGCCACCAGCGCCGCGCGCTTGTCCAACGTGGCGGTGCTACGGTCAACCTCCTGATACAACGCCGCGAATCGCTTCATGCCTGCGTCCGTTCCCCTGTCGATCTTGAAGGCGTTCGATGCCCGCCCTAGTCATCTTCGCCATACTGCGTCACCAGCGTCTCCGCGGCGATGCCCGACTCATTCAGCGTGCGCACCAGCGCCTCGGTGTCGCCGTGCGTGGCGATGACGCGCTTGGCGCCAGTGTCGCGGATGGTGCGCAACAGATCCGGCCAATCCGCATGGTCCGACACGACGAAGCCGCGATCCATATTGCGGCGGCGCCGGTTGCCGCGCAGCCGCATCCAGCCCGACGCAAAACCGTGCTGCGCCTTGCGAAAACGCCGCAACCATGCGCTGCCCGCCGCCGACGGCGGCGCCAGGATCAACTCCCCAGCAAATCCCGTTCCCGAGGCTGCAGAAGGACTGTCCGCGTCGATGACCAGACGCGTGTCGGCGAGCGGCACGCCGGCCTTGCGATAAACATCCACGCCCGCCGCGATCGCGCCGTGCAGGTACACGGGCCGATCCGCAAAGGGCATCAATTCGGCCAGCACGCGCTGCGCCTTGCCCAAGGCATAGCAATAGAGAATGGCGGCCTCACCGCGCGCGGCGCAGTGGTCGCGCCATTGCACGATATCGCGCGCCACGTCCGAGGCGCTGGGCCAGCGGTAGATGGGCAGGCCGAAGGTGGCCTCGGTGATGAAGGTGTCGCAGGGCACGACTTCAAACAGGCTGCATGTCGGATCGGGCTGGCGCTTGTAATCGCCGGACACGACCCAGACCTCGCCATCGACTTCGATGCGCACCTGCGCCGACCCCAGCACGTGGCCCGCCGGATGCAGCGACACGCGCGCATTGCCCAGCGTGAAGGCTTCGCCGTATGCATGAACCCGGTAGTCCTGGTCGCCCAGCCGCCATTGCAGGATGGGCAAGCCTTCGGCGCTGGTGTGGTAACGCCCCATGCCCGGGCGCGCATGATCGCCATGGCCATGCGTGAGCACGGCGACTTCGACCGGCCGCCACGGATCGATATGAAAGCCGCCGGCCGGGCAATACAGGCCTTCCGGACGCAATTGCACGATGTCGCGCATGGCACCTCCCGATCGGCGCGGCGCGACGATTTCGCGGCCGCATGATCTTGGTTATACCCCGCGAGGACGCATGAAAGTGCTCGACAAACACGCCGCTAACATCCGATGAGAAATTAAAAGTTCAGTTGCAGACGGCGGGCAACGTAAGACGGTAGTGTTGAACGGTGGCTTAAAGGAGAGAATATGCGTACAAATCACATCCTCACGATTATTGTTGTGGTCGTCGTCGCTTCGGTCGCCCTGTCGATCGTTCCTTGGTAGCGAGGCCGGACATGACACGGAATCTTCATGCCCTCTGCTTTGCCGCTTTCCTTGCTGGACCAAACGCTGCGCGCCATCCCGCGCCGCTATTGCGTGGTGCCACTGCCCGCGGCCCCCAGCGGGCTTGAAGATTCCGACCCGGCGACGGCGCTTGCCATCGCCGTCGAACAGGCCCGCGTTGCACTAAGTGCTGGCGCGGCGCCGCCACCGGCTTCTGAACGCCTGTTCTTAGGCGCACTGTCGCAACTGATTCGGAACGCATTGGGCGAACGCGGCGGAGACTCTGCATTTCAGGCCATGGTGCTGCGGCACCAATCCCATCTGGTGCGCGAACACGCATCGCTATCGGCACACGCGCAGGCGGACAGGCGCGCGGTGCGTACGGCCGTGGATGCGTTTGCGCATCCGGGCAAACGGCGGGGGATGCCGGCCGGGCCTTTCGTGCAAGCGCTTGCGTCATTGCATGCGGCGGCTGCGGCGGAGGACTGGGACGCATTGACGCGAGGCGCGCAAGCATTCCTTGCCGCGCCGTCTTCAGACACTTGGGCGGACCCGGCGATTGCCGGCCCGCTGAACCGGCTGTTGCACGATCCCGCGTTGGCGCGTTTGCGGCGGCTGGACGCGTTGGCGTCGGATCCGCTGGTCCAGCGCTATCAAACCCTTTGGCAACGGCAAGGTCCCCGGCCCGGCTCGCCGCAGGCCGCCGCGCAGGGTCTGGACGCGCGCCGCCGCGGCATCGCCGTCGAAGCGTTGGCCGAGCAGGCGATTGCCGCGCTGGCCACGCATCTGGCTTCCATCACGGGCGAGACCTATCGGGTTGCAACGTCAATGCGCGTGCCCGCGTCGATACCCGGCAATGCCGACCGAGCCAAGACCGAATGGGACGTGGCGCTGCTGCGCCAGACCACCGGTGATGCATCGGATCCCGTTTGGGATGTTTGCCTGTTGGTGGAGGCCAAGGCATCCACGGACGCCGCAACGACCGACCTGCCTCGCTTGCTGCGCGGCCTGCGATTGCTTGCGCACGCGGATGCGCAGACCATCTATGCATTTGAAAGCCACCAAGGGCCGGTGCGCCTGCGCGGCGCGGCGTTGGCGGCGCTATCGGCGGACGAGGCTGGTCTCGCCAGGACGGTCCTGTACTTTTCCGATGCGCCGGCGGATGCCGCACCGCGCCTGCTCAATGCCGCGGGCCGCATGCAACTGCTTTCGGCGCAGGAAAGCCTGGACTACGCCAGCTTGGTAAGCGCAGGCGAGGCGCCCGATGCGTCGGCGCTGGCGCCTGTGTGGCAACAGTTGCTGATTTCGCCCCGCTGGAGTGCGGTGCTGAATCAGCTTGCGCTATTGCGGCAGGTGCGGGAATTGATGGTGCATGGAGATGATGTGCATGCAGCGATTACGAGTGTCACCATGCATACTTCAGGGTGGCCAGCACCAGGCGGCCTGCGCCGTAGGTGCACGCCGTGGCGGTGACGCAGGTGCCCACGTAAGTGCGGTCAAACAGGTTGCTGGCGTTCAGGTCCAGCGTCAGTCCGCGCATGGCTGGCTGCAGCTGGCCGAAATCGTAAGACAGCGCCGCATCGAACAGCGTGACCGCCGGAATCCGCAAGGTGTTGGCCGGGTCGCCCCAATCGGCGCCGATGTAGCGCACACCCGCCCCCAGTCCCAGCCCTTGCAGCGGGCCGCCTTGCACCTTGTAGCCCAGCCACGCGGCCGCCTGATGCGCCGGCGCGTAGTACTGCTTTTTGCCCTGGCGCGACTCCGGCACGCCATTGACGACATCGACGTTCGCGCTTCGCGTGACCACGGCATCGACATAGGCGTACGACGCGATCAGGTCCCACCCCCGCGCCAGATTCGCCTTGCCTTCCAGCTCGATGCCGCGTGCGCGGATCTGGCCGGTCTGCGTCTGAAAGCCCGGCGGCCGTCCGGGCGTGGTGTCGCTGGTCAGCACGTTGTCCTGCGTGAGCTGATACGCCGACAGCGTGACCAGGCTGTCGCTGCCGGGCGGCTGGTATTTCAGGCCGGCTTCGATTTGCCGGCCTTCGGCGGGCCGAAAGGGATTCGAATTGAAGTCCGTTCCCCCCGTTGGCGCGAAGGACGTGGAATACGCCACGTACGGCGCCAGGCCGTTCGCCATCAGATAGGTCAGGCCTGCGCGGCCCGTAAAGGCGGAATCGTCTTGCGCCGTTTTGGCCGACGTCAATTGGTTGCGCGTCGTGCTGCGCGCCATGTCGTTGCGCCCGCCCAGCGTCAGCAGCCAGCCGCCATAGGCAATCTGGTCCTGCAGGTAGATGCCCGTCTGTTCAGTGTCTTGCCGCGTGTCGATGCGCGGGATCAGATCCCGCAGCCCCGGGCGCGGCTTGCCATAGACAGGATTGAAGAGATCCAGCGCGGGCACCCCGGCAATGACGTTGGCGAATTTATAGGTATCGCGCATGTCGAGATAGTCCAGACCCATCAGGAATTCGTGTCCGACGGCGCCCGTACGGAACCGCGCGATGGCCTGGGTGTCGACGTTAAGCGTCGCGCCGGTACCCTGCCCGCGCGTCATGGTGCGCGACCAAGTCCGCATGTCCACCGGACTCAGCAGATAGCCGACCGCGGTGCGGGCCTCGCCGCGCATGTGGCTGTAGCGTAATTGCTGTTTGACGGTCCATGTGTCATTGAACGCATGCGTGAACAGATAGCCCGCCGAATACTGCTCGCGGTCATAGCGATCCCAGCCGGGTTCGCCGGGAAACCGGTCGCGCGGGATGCGGCCATTGGGATTGCTGTAGAGCGTTCCCGCGGCGGGCAGGTTGCCGTACAGCGGCACCTGCCGGTCCTCCTGGTAGAACCCCAGGAGGCTCAGCGACGTGGCCGCGCTGGGACGCCATGTCAGCGCCGGCGCCACGAAAATGCGATCGTCCTTGGTGTAGTGCGAGGACTGCGCGGCGTCGCGGGCCAGCGCCACCAGGCGGTAGCTCCACACGCCGCCTTCATCGCCGGGACCGCTCAGATCCATCGCGGCCTGCGCGCGGCCGTAGCTGCCGGTCTGCAGCGCGATCTCGCGCTGCGGCGTGGCGGTGGGCAGCTTGCTCACCATGTTGATCAGGCCGCCGGGATTGTTCTGGCCATACAGCACCGACGACGGCCCCTTGAGCACCTCGATCCGTTCCAGACCATAGGGCTCGATCTGCAGCATGCCGAAGCTGTAGGCGCCGAAGGGCAGGCGCGCGCCGTCCAGGTTGTTGCGCGCCCCGAAGCCGCCGCGCAGATAGATGTTGTCATAGCGCAGATCCGTGCTGCCGCCCGGCGCGTAGACGCCCGGCGTGTAGGCCAGCGCCTCGACGATGCTGCGCGCGCCGCGCGAGGCGATCTCGTCACGCGTGACGACGTTGACCGTTTGCGGGATTTCGATGATCGGTGTGTCGGTCTTGGTGCCGGTGGCGCTGCGTAGCGCCACGATGCCCGTCACCGGCCCATAGGCGGATTCGTTCGCGCCTTCCACCCGCACGGCGGGCAGCAAGGCTGTGGGACCCGGCGGCAGCAGCCGAAGCGTGTAGACGTTGGCCGCGTCACGGCGCGCCGCCAGATGAGTGCCGGCCAAGAGGCGGGCCAGGCCTTCCTCCACCGGCCACGTTCCTTGCAGGCCCGCCGTCGCCCGGCCTTCGGCCAGGGCTGGATCAAACGACAGGTTGATGCGCGCCGCACCGGCAAAGGCCGTGAGCGCGGGCCCGAGCGGACCGGCCGGGATGTTGAAGCGGGCGGATGCATCTGCATGCGGTGACGCGGCCGAGAATGGCGCGGCCGCGCCGGATTGCGCGTACGCCTGTGGCGCGTCCACGGCCAAGGCCAACGCCGCACATAGCGCGCTGGCGCCCGCGGCGGCGCGGCGCTGCGGCCAGGCCGCGGAAGGAGTGAATCTTGAAGACATGCTGATCCCGACAGAGTCCAAGCGAAGGTGCTTTATGAACATGTCGGACGAGCGCGCAAAAGGTGACAGGCGCGGAGGGGACAAGCGTGGCGGTGACAACGTGCCGGACCGCGCCGCGCCTCAAGCGGGAACGACGCTGACCCAGTATCGGGTCCGGGTCACCACGCGCACCGGCAGGCTTCGCGCCACGGCGAGCAGCGCGGCGTCTGTATCGTCCACCTGAAATCCGCCGGATATCCGCAGATCGGCCACGGCGGGATCGCAGCGCAGCACGCCGGGGCGATATCGGCCCAGCTCCTGCAGAAAATCCCCGAGCCGCTGGTTGTCCGCGTACAGCACGCCGTCCAGCCAGGCCGCAGGGGAATGCGGGCTGGCGGCAGGTGCCTGCACCGCCGCCACGGAGAAATCCGCGCGCTGGCCGGCTTCCAGCACGAGGCCTGCCGTGCCTGCGCGCGGTTGCACCCGGACCCGGCCTTCGATGACCGCCACGCGGGTGCGCGCGTCCATCTGCCGGACCGAGAAGTACGTGCCAAGTGCCTGCGCGCTGCCCTCGGCGGTACGCACCCGCAAAGGCCGGGGATCGGCAGCGCCCGAATGCGCCGAGCGCAGCAGGATTTCCCCTTCCCGCAGCCACACCAGGCGCTGCGCGGCATCGTAGGCCAGATCCACCGCGCTGGCGGTATTGAGCACCAGAACGGCGCCGTCAGGCAGTTCGATCCGGCGCCGTTCGCCGCTGCGCGTGGCGTAGTCGGCCGTCCATTGCGCCGGCGCCGCGCGCCACGCCAGCCAACCGGCGGGCGCCGCCACGATCAGGCCGGCCAGCGCCTTCAGTCCCGCTCGCCGCGAGGCCGTGGCGTGCACGGTGGCGCGCCCCAGGCCGGGCGGCAGGCCGCCCAGCTTGGCCAGCACCGCCTGCGCCCGCGTCCAGGCGCGGTCGTGCTCGTCGCTGCGCTGGCGCCAGCGTTCGCACGCCAGACGATCGGATTCGGAGAAACGCCCGGAATGCAGGCGCACCAGCCACTCGGCAGCCTCGCCGGCAATCCGCGGGTCGATCGGCATGCCCGCGCCGGTCATGCGTCCGCCAGGATGCAATGCGTGAACGCCTCGGCCATGTAGCGTTTGACCGTGCGGACGCTGACGCGCATTTCGGTGGCGATCTGCTCGTACGTCAGGCCATCCAGTTGCGACAGCAGAAAGGCCGCCCGCACCTTGTCGGGCAGCGCGGCCAGCAAGGCGTCCACCTCGCGCAGCGTCTGCAGCACGGCGAGCCGCTGTTCTTCGGAAGGCGCATGCCGCGCCGGCATCGCGGCCAGGACCTCAAGATAGGCCTGCTCCAGGGCCAGGCGCCGATACAGATCCACCATCAGCCGCTTGGCGATGGTGGTCAGATAGGCGCGCGGTTCCTGCAGGTCCGGCAGGGCCCGGCGCCGATACGCGCCGAGCAATCCGACAAAGGTGTCCTGCGCCAGATCCGCCGCATCCGCGCTGTTGCCCAGCCGGCGCCGCAGCCATCCGAACAGCCAGCCGTGATGCGCGTCATAAAGCCGCTGCACGGCAATGGCGGGAGAGGGATCGGGGGTCGGCATGGATCGGCGCCAGGCAAATTATCTAAATAGGAAGCAGTCGCAATTATCCCGATTAAGTGGCGGCGTGACAACGGCGATTGCCGGGCGGGAACGCCGGGTCATCCGCTGGGGTGATCTGCGGGCCATGCCCCGGGCTATCTCCGCGCTATCTCCGGGTTTCCCCCCATAAGCAGCACTCTCCCCCTGGATAAGAATTCAGGGTTGCTTGTCCGCGGCCGCCGCGTGTGTGGCGTGCCAACCAACCCCGAGGTCCCAGGCATGAAGGCGTTCTTCCACGACGATCAAAAGCTTCACCACCCGCAGACCTATTTCTCGCGCGGCAAGATGCGCACGCCGCAGGAGGTGCCGTCGCGGCTGGACGGCCTGGTGCAGGCGGCGCGCAAGCTGGGATTCGACGTCCAGGCGCCCGCCGACCACGGCGCCGGCGCGATCGCGGCGGTACACAGCCTGGATTACCTGCGCTTTCTGCAGGACGCCCATGAAGACTGGATGAAGTTGCCCGGGGACTGGGGCGGCGAGGTGGTGTCCAACGTCTTCGTGCGTGAACCCAATGCGCTGCGCGGCGTGCTGGCCAAGGCCGGACGTTACCTGGCTGACGGCAGTTGCCCGGTCGGCCCCAAGACGTGGCAGTCGGCGTATTGGTCTGCGCAATGCGCCATCGCGGGCGCCGATGCCCTGCTGGCCGGCGACCGCAACGCCTACGCGATCTGCCGCCCGCCCGGCCATCATGCGCGACGCGACGCCGCGGGCGGGTTCTGCTACCTGAACAATGCCGCCATCGCCGCAGAACGGCTGACATCGAGATTTCCGCGCGTGGCCATCCTGGACACCGACATGCACCACGGCCAGGGAATACAGGAGATCTTCTACGAACGCAGCGACGTGCTCTACGTTTCAATCCACGGCGATCCCGAGAACTTCTACCCGGTGGTCGCGGGCTTTGAAGACGAGCGCGGCGCGGGCGCGGGCCATGGCTACAACATCAACCTGCCCATGCCGCACGGCTCGCCCGAATCCGTGTTCTTCGACCGGCTGGCGCAGGCGCGCCGCGCAATCAAGTTGTTCCAGCCTGATGCACTGGTGCTGTCGCTGGGTTTCGACATCTTCGAAAAGGATCCGCAGGCCATGGTCAGCGTGTCCGAAGACGGCTTTGAACGTCTGGGCCGCGAGGTCGGCGAGCTGAGTCTGCCGACGCTGATCGTGCAGGAAGGCGGCTACTACATCGAAGGCCTGGAATCCAACGCCAAACGGTTCTTCGCAGGTCTGGCGGGCGCTTGACCCGCCGGCGGCCGGGCGTGTTCAAGCCTCGGCCGCCGCTTCCCACATCGTCACCCTATCCCGCCCCGATTGCTTCGACTGGTACAACGCCTGATCGGCGCATTTGATGACGGCCTGCGGCGATACGCCATCCCGCGGCCACAGCGCCACGCCCACCGACACGGTCACGCCGCGCACGCCATCGGGCATCGGGCGCGCCGCCACGGCCGCCCGGATCCGCTCGGCCGCTTGTGCCGCAGTCTGTGCCGCGCCCCGCGCGGCGTCCTGCGTCGCGTCCTGCGCGCCAGGCTGCGGCAGGATCATCACGAACTCCTCGCCGCCGATGCGAAAGGCCTGGTCCCCGGCGCGCACGTTCTCCTGCAGCGTCCGCGCCAGGGCAACCAGCACCTTGTCGCCGGTCGGATGGCCGTACACATCGTTGACCTGCTTGAAGTGGTCCAAATCGAGCGCAATAACCGCGAACGGCGCCGCGCCCGCCACCAGCTCGTCGATCCGCGCGCGCAGGGCACGGCGATTCATCAGCCCGGTCATGGGATCGGTCAGCGATTCCGTGTTCAGCCGGCCAACCTCGTCCCGATGCCGCGCTTGCGCGGTTGCCAGCGCCTGACGCAGCTTTTCGGCCTCGAAATACCAGGTCTTGAGCGTGCTGGCGCGCAAGGCCGAGGGACCGACCGGCTCGTCGCTCGCAAAGGCGTCGGAAAGCCGCGCGAGCGGCCGCGCGATCGCGTAGGCGCATGCGCAGACGAGCAGCAAGGTCAACGCCACGGCCGGGATGGCGAACTGCAGCGACGCGCCCAGCAGGTCCTTGAGCGGTGACAGCGCACTTTCGAGCGGACGCTGCACCACGACTGCCCAGTTGCCCTTGACCAGCGGCGCGTACCCCGCGATCACCGCCGCGCCGGAAGCGTCCGTCACCTGCTCCACGCCCGGCCCCTTGGCGGGCGACAGGCGCGCCCGGACCGCGCTCGCTATGTCGGCGTCCGCGCCATGCCGGTACAGCATCTGGCCCTCGCCGTTGACCAGGTACACGGACGTGCCGTCCGCATACGCGTGCTGGCCGACCAGCCGGTCCAGGCCGCTGCCGTGTTCCAGCACGACGACGGCGGCGAGATAGCCCGAGACGGCGTTTTGCGGGCCAGGCACAGGTTCCACCAGTGTCAGCGTCGCAAAGCGGGCGCCGGGCAGGCAGCACGGTTGGGCCCATTGCCCCGCGCGTAACTCGCGCACGCCCAGACCGTCCAGTTTCCTGATCGCGGCCAGCGGCGACGGGCCGCCTTCGGACCGGCGAGTGATCTGGCCGTCACGATCAGCCAGCAGCACGGCCGTCACGCCCTCTATCGTGCCGGCCAGTTCCGACAGTTCGCCCTGGAGCGCGCCGGGCGCATCGGCCAGCCGCTGGATGCGGTTCGCGCCGGCGGTGAGCTGCCGGTCGCCCGTCTGGATATACAGGTTGATGATGTCGGCCAGCTTCTGCGCGTAGGCCAGATTGGAGTCGAGCGTATTCTTGACGACCTGCGTCTTCTGCGCCTGGTAGCCCGCATACATGGCATTGAAAAAGCCGACCGCCACGCTGAGCACCGCCAGCGAAATAAGCACGGTCAACAAGCGCACCCTGCGTTCTCTTGCCATGCTGCTCCTGAAGAGGGACCAACCGCGAATCGCCCGGACTCGACGTGGCTGCCGGATGCGCGCACCACGGAGAACGGCTGCGCAGCCGCAGGCTGGCGGGCCGGCGCATCGTGATCACGCAGAATACCCAACAATTTTGGGGTAATCCAGCGGCGCACCAGGTGTCAGACACCCTTGAGACAACCTCTCAAGCCGACGCTCATCTCCCCAGGGTGTCAGACACCCACCTGCCACGGCCCGCCATCGCCCCACCAGGTGTCTGACACCCTTGAGAAAGCAGCCCAAGCCGACGCTCATCTCCCCCGGGTGTCAGACACCCTCCTGCCACGGCCCGCCATCGCCACACCAGGTGTCTGACACCCTTGCGGCAGCCGCCCAAGCTGACGCTCATCTCCCCAGGGTGTCAGACACCGACGTGCCACAGCCCGCCATCGCCCCACCAGGTGTCTGACACCCTTGAGAAAACCACCCAAGCTGACGCTCATCACCCCGGGTGTCAGACACCGACCTGACACAGCCCGCCATCGCCCCACCAGGTGTCTGACACCCTTGAGGCAGCCGCCCAAGCCGACGCTCATCTCCCCAGGGTGTCAGACACCGACCTGCCACAGCCCCGCCATCGCCCCACCAGGTGTCTGACACCCTTGAGGCAGCCACCCAAGCCGACGCTCATCTCCCCCGGGTGTCAGACACCGACCTGCGACGGCCCGCCATCAGCGCGCGCCATGTTTCAGCCGCCGCGCGAAATCCGTTGTTTAATCGGCGCTCCCTCGCGGGCAACTTCGCTCGGATGGCGGCGCAGGCCGGTCCAGGCGATTCCAACTACAAGATTCAGGATTTCGCACGTGTTTCATGTCATCACAGGGCTTATCGCGCTCTACGTCATCTGGCGCTTCGTCTGGCAATTGAATTGGCCCGCCCCCGGCAGAGTGCTGCTATCTGTATTGGTCGTGCTGGCCGCCGAGCACCATCTCATTACCCGCACCTTCTTCGGCACCATGGCGTCGCCCGAGGTGCCCGCGGCCGTTTTGATGGTGCTGGGCTGGGCGTTCGGCGCGCTCATTCTGCTGGCAAGCTTTCTCTTCATCACGGATGTGGCGGGACTGATCGTGTCGCTGTTCTCGCGCCGGCGCGGCCGCGCCCTGCTGGGCTGCACGCGGCTGCGCGCCGGGTCCGCCATCGCCGCGCTTGCGCTGTCCGCCGTTGGCGTCTGGCAGGCCGTGCGCGTGCCGGAGGTCAAGACAATCGAGGTCGCCCTGCCCAACCTGCCGCGTGCGTATGATGGCTTTCGCATCGTGCATCTGACCGACCTGCACGCCAGCCGCCTGCTGCAAGGCGACTGGATGCAGGCCGTCGTGGCGCGCACCAATGCGCTCAAGCCGGACCTGACGCTCATCACGGGCGATCTGGTCGACGGCACGCCTGCGGCGCGCGCCGCCGACGTGCAACCGCTGGCCGATCTGCGCGCGCAATATGGCGTGGTGGCGATTCCGGGCAACCACGAGTATTACGCCGAGTACCTGGGCTGGATCGAGGCCTTCAAGAAACTTGGCCTCCGCATGCTGCTCAATGAACACATGACGCTTGAACGCGACGGCCAGCCGCTGGTCTTGGCGGGCATCACGGACAGCGTGGCGGCGCGCGTGAACCAGCCCCTGCCGGACATCGACGCGGCCATGAAGGGCGTGCCGCCGTCGTCGGCGGTGATCCTCTTGAGCCACCGGCCGGTAGGCGCCGTCCGCCACGCGCAAGCCGGCGCCGGTCTGCAACTGTCGGGCCACACGCACGGCGGCCAGATTCTGGGGCCGCATTTCATCACTCAACTAGCCAATGAAGGCTATGTGTCGGGCATGTACCAGGTCGGCAACATGCAGCTCTACGTGAGCAACGGCGCGGGCCTGTGGCCGGGCTTTCCGATCCGCCTTGGCCGGCCGTCGGAGATCACGCAGATCGTGCTGCGCGCCGCGCCGCCAGCCTGACGCTGTCCTGCCACAAACGCGGCGGCGCATTGACAAGCGCCGCCGCGCTGACTTAGCATTCGGCCCTGCTTTTTCAACGCTTTCCGCTTTCTGGGTGCAACCGTGTCTGCCATTCGTCAAATCGCCTGAACGCCGACGAGTACCGTCCTGGTACCGCGGTCAGCCTGCCCGCATTCGCTGCTCGACGCCATGTAATGAGCAAACCCCCGCCCGGCAGGCGCGGATCCAGGAAGCGCAACACACCCCATCCCCGCTTCCCCTCCCGTAAAGACTGTGTCGTCGGCTTTTCCCATTTGCTGGAGAAGACCCATGACGCTGGATTTCTGCGCCTACGCGCAATCGCTTGACCTGTTCCGATACCCCCGAACGCCCCACCTGGAAGGCTCGCGCCTGCAGGACGGGGACGAAGGCCATGACCACGTGTCCTATCGCACGCTGGCCGGCCAGACGCTCGTCGTCGAAGAAAAGCTGGACGGCGCCAACACCGGAATCAGTTTCAGCCCGTCCGGCGAACTGCTGCTGCAATCCCGCGGCCACTACCTGGTGGGCGGCGGCCGCGAGCGGCAGTTCAGCTTCGTCAAGGCCTGGGCCGCCGCGCATGCGGACTGGCTGCTGGATCGGCTGGAAGACCGCTATGTGATGTACGGCGAAACGCTGTCGAAGAAGCACTCTGTGTTCTACGACGCCTTGCCGCATCACTTCTTTGAATTCGACGTGCTGGACCGGCGCACCGGCGAGTTCCTGTCGACCGGCGCGCGCCGCGCGCTGTTGGCAGATGGTCCGGTGCTGTCCGTGCCCGTGCTGTACGAAGGCCCGGCGCCCGCGCGGCTGGCAGACCTGAAGGCCCTGCTCAAGCCGTCGCTGGCCAAGACGGATGGCTGGCGCGATGCCTTCGAGGCCACCGTGCTGCGCGAAGGCCTCGACTTGGCGCGCGCCTGGAAGCAGTGCGACAAGTCGGACCTGTCGGAAGGCCTCTACATCAAGGCCGAAGCCGACAGCACAACCGTCGCCCGCTACAAGTGGGTGCGGCGCGACTTCGTGCAGGCCATTCTGGATTCGGACATGCACCATTCGGAGCAGCCATTCATCCCCAACCAGCTCGCCGACGGCGTCGACCTGTACGCCCCGCGCCTCGCGGTGGATTGGGACACCTTGCGCAGCGCCCGCACCGGAGAGACATCATGAATCACGAACAGATCCGCGCCCTCGTGCCTCAGCCGGGGCGCGGCGCCGACTACACCGCATGCCTGACCGCCTTTCCCGCGCTGGAGCTGGCCAAGACCACGCCGCAGGATCCGCGCTACCACGGCGAGGGCGACGTGTGGACGCATACGCAAATGGTGGTGGACGCGTTAATCGCGCTGCCGCAATACCAGGCCGCGTCCCGCGCCGATCAGGAGATCGTGTTTCTGGCCGCCCTGCTGCACGACGTGGCCAAGCACAGCACCACGGTGATCGACCCGGTCACCGGCGCCATCGGCCAGCCCGGCCATTCACGCAAGGGCGCCATCGACGCGCGCATCGCGTTGTGGGATGCGGGCGTGCCGTTCGCGGTGCGTGAGGCCATCTGCCGGCTGATCGCCACGCATCAGGTGCCGTTCTTCGCGCTGGAAGGCTCGCGCCGCGGCCGCTCGCCGGAGTTCATCTTGCGCGAGCTGTCGTGGCAGGTGTCCCTTCCGCTGCTGGCAATGCTGGCCGAAGCCGACATGCGCGGCCGCATCTGCGCGGATGCGGGCCGCGTGCTGGACAACATCGCGCTCTTTTGCGAGCTGGCGCGTGACGAGCAGTGCTTCGGTCAGCCCCGCGCCTTTGCCGACGCGCACACCGCCGTCAGCTACTTCCGCGGCGCCGACGTGCATCCCGACTACGCGCTGTTCCAGGAGCCGGGCTCGCGCGTCATCGTGATGTCCGGCCTGCCGGCGTCCGGCAAGAACACGTGGGTGGCGGCGCATCATCCGGATCTGCCGGTAGTGTCGTTCGACGATGCGCGCGAGGAACTGGGCCTGCGCCACGGCAAGAACGAGGGCATGGTCGCGCATCTGGCCATCGACCGCGCAAAGGCCCTGTTGCGCGCCCGTGCGCCGTTCGTCTGGAATGCCACCAACCTCAGCGAGCTGATGCGCAAGAAGACGCTGGACCTGCTGTACGCCTATCACGCGGACGTGGAGCTGGTGTATCTGGAAAAGCCGCGTGCCGAACTGCTGCGCCGCAATGCGCGGCGCGACACGTCGCTATCCAACAAGACGCTGACCGGCATGTTGCACCGCTGGGACCTGCCGCTACCCACGGAGGCCCACCGGGTGGTCTACGCGGTGTAGCGCGGGTCAGGCAGGCACTGTCGCCGGCGCCAGCATGCTGTCGCGCAAGCGCAGCACCGACGCGCACGAGGTGTCGCGATGCGTCACCAGCGACAGCGACAGCGCGCCCTGCGCATCCGGGTCGGTCAGGGGCACGAACGCCACGTGCGGCGTCGAGTAGGCGCGGGTCACGCCGGGCACCAGCGCCACGCCCAGCCCGCTGGCGACCAGGCTGACCAGCGTCTGCACCTGGATCGCCTCCTGGCTGATGCGGGGCGAAAAACCGGCCTTGTGACACAGCGCCAGCGTCACGCCGTTCAGGCCCGGCACCTTGGCCGGCGAATACAGCACAAAGTTTTCGGACCGCATGCGTTCAAGCGCGATCGGGCCGGCGTCGGCCAAGGGGTGGCGGGCGGGCACGGCCAGCATCAGGTCGTCGCGCTCGACCACCCATGAATCGAGCGCGCTGTCTTCGGCCAAGGGACCGCGCACGAGGCCCGCGTCGATCTCATTGGCGCGCAGCATTGCCACCAGCCCGACCGTGCTGTCTTCGCGCAGGTCCAGTTGCACATCCGGGTACTGCGCGCGGAAAGCCGGCAGACAGCGCGGCAGCAGCATGTACGTGGCCGAACCCACGAAACCCAGGCGCAGCGTTCCCCATTCTCCCAAGGCCACCCGGCGGGCGGCCTGGCGCGCCTGATCGGTATGGAACAGCGCGCGGCGCGCATCGGCCATCAGGGCGTCGCCTGCCGGTGTCGTGGTGACGCCCTTGGCGCCCCGCACCAGCAGCGGCACGCCCACCGCGTGCTCCAGTTTCTGAATCGACACCGACAGCGCGGGCTGGGCGATGTGCAGCGCATCGGCGGCGCGGCGGTAACTCCCCAGTTCGGCGATCGTGACGAACTGCCGAAGCTGGCGCAAATCTATAGCCATAACAGATTCCGTATCAAGCAATACCGAAGCCATATTAGACGCGTATGTGCGGCGCCGATAGGATTTCCGCCATGACCACACCTCCCCCTTCAAACGGCCCGGCGCTGGATGGCATCCGCGTCCTGGACCTGACTTCCGTCGTATTCGGCCCCTATGCCTCGCAGATCCTGGCCGACTACGGCGCGGACGTCATCAAGGTCGAGGCGCCGGACGGCGACTCCACCCGGCGCACCGGCCCCGCGCAGGAGCCCGGCCTGTCCGCGATCTTCCTGGGCCTGAACCGCAACAAACGCAGCATCGTGCTGGACCTGAAGCAGCCCGCCGCGCGCGAGGCGCTGCTGACGCTGGTGGATCAGGCCGACGTGCTGATGCACAGCATGCGGCCGGCCAAGATGGCGGCGCTGGGGCTGGACCCCGCCACGCTGTGCGCGCGCAACCCGCGGCTGGTCTATGCCGGCCTGTATGGCTTTGGCGAAGGCGGCGCCTACGACGGCCGCCCGGCTTACGACGACATCATCCAGGGCCTGTCGGGGTTCGCGGATCTGGTCGGCCGCCAGACCGGCGCGCCGCGCTACCTGCCCACCGTCGCCGCCGACAAGACCTGCGGCCTGGTCGCCGCGCACGCGATTCTTGCGGCGCTGTTCCAGCGCGCGCGCACCGGACAGGGCCAGCAACTGGAAGTGCCCATGTTCGAGAGCATGGCGTCCTTTGCGCTGGTGGAGCATTACTACGGCCGGCATCTGGCGGACGAACCCGGCGACGCCGGCTATCCGCGCGTGCTCACGCCCTGGCGCCGGCCCTGCCAGACCGCCGACGGACACGTCTGCCTGATGCCCTACACCGACGCCCATTGGCGCGATTTCTTCAACGCCGCCGGCCGCCCCGACCTGGCGCAGGATCCGCGCTTTGCCGACATTTCGGCGCGGACCCGGCATATCGAGACGCTCTACGAATTGCAGGCCGGCATCGTCGCGGCCCACGACACGGCGTACTGGCTGGCGCTATGCGAACGGCTGCAGATCCCGGCCTCGCCCGTGAACCGGCTGGAAGATCTGGAGACCGATCCGCACCTGACCAGCGTCGATTTCTTCGTGCCGCTGGAAAGCGCGTCCGGCAGCCATTACCGCTTTCCCCGCAATCCGGTGCGCCTGCAGCACTCCCAAGTGCCGCCCGCCATGCCGCCGCGCCTGGGCGAACACACGCGCAACGTGCTGGCCGAAGCGGGCATCGCGCCTGCCCAAATCGATGCGCTGCTCGGCACCGGCGCCGCCCGGCAAGCCGGCGCCCCCCTTTCCGAAAACACCAAGGACCCCGCATGACCCAAGACCGCAACACCGCACCCATCGCCCAGTTGGGCCAGGGCTTTTACTGGCAGGACCTGACGGTCGGCCAACGCTTCCAGACGTTTCGCCGCACGGTGACCGAGACCGACATCGTCAACTTCATCAGCGTCACGGGGATGCTGGAGACCATCTTCATCGACGCCACCTACGCCCACGGCGCCATCCAGGGCCGGCCCGCGCCGGGCGCGTTGACCTATGGCCTGATCGAGGGACTGATCATGCAGGGCATGGTGCAGGGAACGGGTCTGGCGCTGCTGGAGGTTCACAAGAAGATGATTGCGCCGGTGGTGGCCGGCGACACCATCTGGGCCGAGATCGAAGTGACCGGCGTGCGCCCGACCTCGCAGCACAACCGCGCGGTGGTCACGTCCGCCATCGACGTGCGCAACCAGCACGGCAAGCCGGTGATGGCCTACACGGCCGTGCGCATGCTGGCCGGCAGGCCGCGCTGACCACGCTGATCGCTATCGGCGGCAAGCGCCCCGCGAGAGGACGCCGCCGCCAATCCGCAGTACCCATAACAGCACAAGGAGACAACCCATGAAAAATGCACTGCTGGCGACCACGCTGGCCATTCTGGCGCTAGGAGGCGCCGCCAGCGCCCAGGCCGCGTGGCCCGACCGCCCGATCACGATGGTGGTGCCCTTCCCGCCCGGCGGCCCAACCGACCTGGTGGCGCGCGTGCTGGCCAAGCAGCTGACCGACCAGCTTGGCCAGACCGTCGTCGTCGAGAACAAGGGCGGCGCCAACGGCAACATCGGCATGCAGTACGCGGCCGCGGCCAAGCCTGACGGCTACACCGTGCTGTACAACACCTCGTCCATCGCGCTCAGCCCCAACCTGTATCGCTCGCTGGCCTTCGACCCGGTCAAGGATTTTGCGCCGGTGTCCACCACGGCCGTCATTCCGCTCGTCCTGCTGGTGCACCCGTCCGTGCCCGCCGATACGGCGCCCGCCTTCGTGGACTATGCCCGCAAGCATCCCGGCAAGCTGTCGTATGGGTCCGCCGGCGCCGGCAACGTCACGCATCTGGGCGCGCTGCTGCTTCTGCGGTCGCTGAACATCGATGCGGTCCACGTGCCCTATCGCGGCAGCGCCCCCGCCATGACGGACCTGGTCGGCGGACAGGTCCAGGTGATGACCAACACGCTGAACGATTCGCTGGGCTTCATCCGCGAAGGCAAGCTGCGCGCGCTGGCGGTGACCAGCGAGACGCGCAGCGACCAACTGCCCGACGTGCCAACGGTAGCGGAAACCGTGGCGCCGGGTTTTGGGATGGGGGCTTGGCAAGGCGTGGTGGTGCCGGCCGGCACGCCCGCGCCTGTCATTGAAAAGCTGAATGCCGAGATCCTGCGCGCGCTGAAATCGCCGGAGATGCAGAAGCAGCTCAAGGTGCAAGGCGCGCAGGCGCTGGGGTCGACGCCGCAGGAATATGCCGCCTACATCAAGAGCGAGATCGCGCGATGGGGCGAGGTGGTGAAGGCGGCGAACGTGAAGCTGGATTGAGGGCCGTACGGCTCAGCGTCCCGCAGCCTTGGCGCTCAAGCCATTTGCCACGCCCATGTCGGTCTTGGGCACGTCGCGCAGGATCACGCGGACGTCTTCGCCGGAAATGTCGAGACTGGCACACACCGCCTGGTTCAGCGCCGCGATCAGCGCCGCCTTCTTGGCCTCATCGCGGCCTTCGATCAGGTCCACGTCCACGCGCGCCATGCGCTTGCCGATTTCCCCCGCAACGATCACGTGTTCCGCCGGGATTTCGTGCAGCACGGCGCGCACGCTGGGCAGCGGCGCAGCGATGCTTTCCACCACGGCGTTGGATGCCGCCTTCAGCAGGGCGGCTTTCTGGGCGGCCGAATGGCCTTGCATGATCTGGACGTTCAAGAGGGGCATGACGGGTTCCGAGGGTGCACGAAGAGGAAGGCCATCATATCGTGACTGCGCCCGCGTGCAAGCAAGTGCACGCGGGCGCAAGGGGTCATGCGGGAAACGCTGGAATCAGGCGGCGGCCTTGCCTTCGCGTTCCAGTTCCGGTTGGGCGTCCGGCGCGTCCGCGTCCGCCGTGGCCGGCGTTTCAGTCAGGGCTTCGGCCGAAACCGGCGTCTCGGTCAGGGCCGGCGTGACCAGCTCCACGACCTTCTTGCGGGACAGCATGCCCAGGAACTCGTCGTCCTCGCCCGTCACGGCGACCGGCTGGTCGCTGTGCACCAGCTGCGCCAGCACTTCGCCCAGACCCGCGGTGGCGGGCACCGAGGCCAGGTCCTCGACAAAACGGGACACATCGCGCGCGCCTTCCTGCATGGCCTTGGCGGCCGCCTTGGCGGTCAGGACGCCAGCGAGGCGCTTGCCGTCCAGCACCGGCGCGTACTCGTAGCTGAGCGCGTTCATGCGGTCCACGGCATGCGCCGGGCGCGAACGCATCGTCAGCGTCAGGCGCGCCGGATTCACGGCGTGGGTGGCGTTGAGCACCTTGGTGCGGTTCACGTCCTGCAGGAACGACTGCACGTAATCGTTGGCCGGGTTCAGCAGGATGTCTTCCGGCGTGCCTTCCTGCACCAGTTCGCCGTCCTTCAGGATAGCGATGCGGTTGCCCAGGCGCAGCGCTTCGTCCAGATCATGCGTGATGAAGACGATGGTCTTGTTGAGCTTGGCTTGCAGTTGCAGGAGCTGGTCCTGCATCTCGCGGCGGATCAGCGGGTCCAGCGCGGAGAACGCTTCGTCCATCAGCAGGATTTCGGCATCGGTGGCCAGCGCGCGCGCCAGGCCGACACGCTGCTGCATGCCGCCCGACAGTTGATGCGGGTACTGATTCTCGAAGCCCGACAGGCCCACCTGTTCCAGCCAATCGCGGGCGCGCTTCTCGCGCTCGGCCTTGCCCACGCCCTGCACGGTCAGCCCGTACGCGGCGTTGTCCAGCACCGTGCGGTGCGGAAACAGGCCAAAGCGCTGGAACACCATGCTCATCTTCTTTTGGCGGAAGACTTCCAGGTCGCGCTTGTTCAAGCTGACGACGTCCACGCCATCGACCAGGATGTGGCCCGCGCTGGGCTCGATCAGGCGGTTGAAGTGGCGGATCAGCGTCGACTTGCCGGAACCCGACAAGCCCATGATGACGTAGATGCTGCCTTCTTCGATGGACAGGCTGATGTCGCGCAGACCCAGCGTGTGGCCGCTCTTGGCCAGCAGCTCTTCCTTGCTCATGCCGCCCTGCGCGGCTTCCAGCCACTTTTTCGGATGCGCTCCGAAGATCTTGTAGATGTTCTTGACTTCGATCTTGCTCATCGCTGGCCTCCCATGCGCATGCGCTGTCCATACGATTGCGTGATCCGGTCGAACAGCACGGCCAGCACCACGATACCCAGGCCGGCCAACAGGCCCCGGCCCACTTCCAGGCGATTGATGCCCAGCAGCACTTCATAACCCAGGCCGCGCGCACCGATCATCGACGCGATCACCACCATCGACAGCGCCATCATCGTGGTCTGGTTGATGCCGGCCATGATGTTGGGCAGCGCCAGGGGCAATTGCACGCCGAAGAGCTGCTGGCGCGGGTTGGCGCCAAAGGCGCGCGACGCTTCCAGCACTTCGCGGTCGACCAGGCGGATGCCCAGGTCGGTCAGACGGATGAGCGGCGGCACGGCGTAAATGACGGTCGCGATGATGGCGGGGATCTTGCCCAGGCCAAACAGCATGACGACGGGAATCAGGTACACAAAGCTGGGCATCGTCTGCATCACGTCCAGCACGGGCAGCATGCCCGAACGCAGCCAATTGACCCGCGCCATCAGCACGCCCAGCGGAATGCCGATCAGCACGGACAGACCTGCCGCCATGATCATCAGCGCCAGCGTCTGCATGCCGGCGTCCCACAGGCCCAGCACGCCGATCACGCACAGCAGCGCGCCCATCGCGACGCTCAGGCCGATGCGGCGGCTGACGCCATAGGCGATCGCAACGGTGACCGCGACCACCGCCCACCAGGGCGAGTTGCGCAGCAGCTGCTCCAACCACACCAACGCGTGCAGCACGGGCTGGGACAATTTCTCCAGCGTGTCCGCGTAGTTGGTGACCAGATGATCGACAAAGCCGTCGATCGCCCCCCGTACCTGACGGGCGGGAATAATTTCAGGAAACATGCATTCGACTCCATTCTGGCGCGCTCGCCGCCCGTGTCGCCACCGGGCGCGCCGGCGCAGCGGAAAACAACGAGACTGAGACGGGTGCCTGGCACCTGGACGGATGATGGATCGCGCAGATCACATCCGCATCGGTGCCCTGCACCGGTATCACTGCCACCGCGGGTGGCGGCACAAGCACGCTTGCCGGGCCGGACGCATGCGCCCGGCCGGCGGCCATCCCGGCAAAGAGGTCCGGTCCCTCAAGGGGCCGGTACGCGCCACCGCGGCGCGCAGCCAGGATCACAGTGCTTTACAGCGCGCTTTGGACGCGCCCGGCGACGTCAGCGGGGACCCACTTGGTCCAGACGTCGGGTTTGTTCTTCAGGAACCACTTGGCCACGGCGGTGGACTCATCGCCGGACTCTTCCATGTGGGCCAGGGTTTCGTTGATGACCGGAAGCGGCACCGAAACCTTGGACAGGAATTCGGTCAGCTTGGGCGCATCTTCGGAGAACTTGGTGTTCACTGCCGTAAAGACGGGATTGTCGGGATAGGCGCTGGGCTCGGGCTTGGCGCACTTGGGCGACGTCAGGCACTTGTGCTTTTCGGCGTCGTAGGGCGGCAGGTCCAGCTTGACCAGATCCATGGCGCCAACCAGCGGCGTGGGCGACCAGTAATAGAAGACCACGTTCTGCTTGCGCTTGTAGGCCGACATCAGGGCCGCCTTCTGCGCCGCGCCCGTGCCGGGCGAATACAGCGTGTAGGAGTCGTCAAGCTTCAGGGCATGGAACAGGTTGTTGCTGGTGACTTCGCAACCCCAGCCTGCCGGGCAGCCGTAGAAACGGCCCTTGCCGGGCTCTTCCGGATCCTTGAACTGGTCCTTGAACTTGGGCAGGTCGGCCGCCGACTTCAGTTCCGGCAGGCGCTCGGCCGTGTACTTGGGGATGTACCAGCCTTCGGCGCCCATGTACAGGTCACCGATGCGCTTGACCTTGCCGGTCTTCTCGGCACGGGCCCAGGGGTCGGCCACGCTGTTCAGCCAGATTTCGGTATTGATGTCCAGATCGCCGCGCTCGAGGGCGGCCAGGGCGGGCAGCGTTTCGGTGGGCAGGGTTTCGGTCTTGCAACCGTAGCCCTTTTCCATGATGAAACGTTCGACGTCAACCAGGACCAGATTGGATTCCCAGTTCATGGCGCCGAAGGTTACCGGGCGCTTGATTTCGCATTGCGGGGCGTCGGCGGCTTGGGCCGCACCGGCAAACGCAAACATGACGGCCGCGGCGGCCAGGGTCTTGACAGGGGTAAAACGCATTGGCTTTTGCCTCCATAGGTTCAGGCACGCACGCCAGGAACAAGCCCGGGAGGCACCGTGGAGCTAAGGGGGTTGTGCGGAAGACGGGCTGAACCGCCAATACAAACCGACACTAGCAACAAGACGGCCCGCGAGGGACGCGGCGTCTTGCAAGACAGGGAGCTTCAAAAACGAGTTTTTGAAAACCCAGAGAAAGGGGACAAACTGAACGAAGAAGGCAGCATCTTAAACGAAATTGATATGCAGACCAACCCCAAGGGTGAATGAAACAGATACATTCGCCACGAAAAAGGTACGGGAAAACCCGGTGTCCACCTGGGCGGTTGGCAGTTTTCCCCAGGGGAAATTCATGCGGGGAGGACCGATACATTTAGTTAACAATATGTTCGGATAAACACATACAGAGCGTTCCAAAACGGGGTTTGGAAACGCGAAACGGCCGGTCGGCGGGGCCGTTTTCATGCGCTTTCAAGGCGGCCCGGCGGGGCGGCTATGCCGTATTTGGGAGGAGGTGTCTGACACCCTTTCGGCAATGCGGCACGTTGAAGGCCGTCTCACCAGGGTGTCAGACACCGGGGCAGTTCGGTGCCGCTACTTCCTGGCGAACGACTGCTGATGTGGAGGTGCCTGACACCCCTTTCGGCAATGCGGCAGGTTGAAGGCCGTCTCACCAGGGTGTCAGACACCGGGGCAGTTCGGTGCCGCTACTTCCTGGCGAACGACTGCTGATGTGGAGGTGTCTGACACCCCTTTCGGCAATGTGTCAGGTTGAAGGCCGTCTCACCAGGGTGTCAGACACCGGGGCAGTTCGGTGCCGCTATTTCCTGGCGAACGACTGCTGATGTGGAGGTGTCTGACACCCCTTTCGGCAATGCGTCAGGTTGAAGGCCGTCTCACCAGGGTGTCAGACACCGGGCCAATTTGCCGCCGCTACTTCCTTGCGAGCGACTGCTGATACGGCCCAGCGTCCAGCGCGCCCGCCGGAAGATCCCCCTTCAGCGTCCCGTTGTCCTTGAAAATCTGAAACTCGCGCTTGAGCGTATCCAGGTCCGCCTCGTTCAGCGACACCCGGTAATTCTCGTCCCAAAGGTCCGCGAACACCTGCGCATCCGCCTGCGGCAGATTGCCCGCTTTCTGCACCGCGCTGACCACCTGCGCGGGATTGGCGTGGCCGTATTCCAGCGCTTTGCGCAGCGCCACGATCGCACGCACGACGGCGTCCGGGTTCTTCTGCTGGTACTCCGCGCGGACCAGGCCCACGGCGTTGTAGGGCACGCTGTCGCTCTTGGTCAGCGTCTTCCACTGATCGCCAAACGTCGACAAGGTACGCACCTTCAGGTCCTTCAACTGCGCGGTCGTGACGTTGCGCAGCGCGGCCGCGTCCACTTCCTTTTGCGCCAGGAATTGCACCAGACGCGGCTCATTGCCGGGCACCAGCGTGAAATCCTTCTCCTTGATCCCGTGGTTGCCCGCCAGCACGGCGCTGGCGATGGTGGCGGTGGAACTGCCCGCGGGCGACATGCCGATCTTCTTGCCCTTCAGGTCGGCCAGCGTCTTGATCGGCGAGTCCTCCAGCACCACGAAGGACACATTCGACGGCTGCGTTGCCAGCACGATCTTCACCGGGACGCCATCGGTCGCCAACGCAAACGCGCCCGCGGCCGGGGATCCGAAGGCCAGGTCGATGGCATTGGCGGCGATGGCGCGGGTCGGGCCATTGACGTCCGAGAAGTGCACGTACTCCACCTCCAGCCCCTGGTCCTTGAAGAAGGTGCCGGCTTCCAGCACCGCGCCGTAACCCAGCGTCAGCCCGCTGGGCCAGTAGCCGACGCGGATTTTTTCGGCATGCGCGGGCGCCGCGGCCAGGCCGCCAGCCAGCACCGCCAAGAACGCGGCGCGTTTGATCAATTGCAAGGCTTTCATGAGTGCTCCAGTAGTGAGTCCTGTCCGGTCAACGCGCCGGCGGCAGGTGTCGGTAGGTGGGATCGGTGCGGTCCAGTCCGCGCAGCAGCGCCTGCCACAATCGCGGGCTGCTGCGGCCGGCGGCGCGGTCGAAGGTCTGTGCCGCGCGCTGGATGGCGTCGCGGTCGGGCACGGCGACGGCCTGGCCAGTCGCCTGGATCTGCAACTGCGCGCGGCAGGCAAATTCCAGGAAATACATCAGTTCGAACGCCTCGCCGACCGTCGCACCGCAGGTCAGCAGGCCGTGATTGCGCAGCATCAGCGCCTTGTGCGGCCCCAGGTCACGCACCAGCCGCGCGCGCTCGTCCAGGTCCACCGCCACGCCTTCGTAGGCGTGATAGCCAATGCGCCCCTGAAAGCGCGCCGCATGCTGCGTGTAGGGCAGCATGCCATCACGCAGGGCGGACACCGCCACGCCGGCCAGCGTATGGGTGTGCATCACGCACACGGCGTCCGGCCGAGCCTGGTGCACCGCCGAATGGATGACGAAGCCAGCCCGGTTGATGCCCAGCCCGGTCGGATCGTCCAGAAGCTCGCCGTCCGCGCCTACCGTCACCAGGTTGTCGGCACGGACCTCGTCGAAGAGCAGGCCGAACGGATTGATCAGGAACTGGTCTTTAGCCCCCGGCACGCGCGCCGAGATGTGCGTATAGATGAGATCGGTCATGCCGAACTGCGCCGCCAGCCGATGGCAGGCGGCGAGGTCGATGCGCATCTGCGCGCGTGCGGCCGCCAACCCGTCAGGATCGGGCTTGGGTGTCTGCGCCACCTGCGGCCTCCCAGAAGACGATTTTGCGATGCAGCCAGCGCACCGTCTGCGCGCCGGCAACGCCAAATGCGGCCAGCAGGATCACGCCGGCAAACATGGTGCTGACGTTCAGGTTGACCGCGGCCGATCCGATCAGGTAGCCCAGCCCTGCCTCCGACGAGACCAGCTCGCCCACAACGGTGCCGATCAGCGCGAGCGACACGCCGATCTGCAAGCCGGCAAAAATGTCGCCGGACGCCGCGGGCAGCTTCACGTGACGGAAGATGTACCAGCGCGACGCCGAGAACGCGCGGCACGCGTCGATCAGGTCCGGGTCCACACGCCGGATGCCCACGATGGTGTTGATGAACAGCGGGAAAAAGCAGATCAGCACCACCAGCACCACCTTCGACGCCAGTCCGAAGCCGAACCACACGAGGATCAGCGGGGCCAGCGCCACCTTGGGCGTGGCCTGAATGGCCACCAGCAGCGGATAGACAAATTTCTCGAACGTGCGCGATTCCGCCAGCAACGCCCCCAGCACCAGCGCCAGCACGCTGCCGATGGCGTAGCCGATAAGCGTCGCGGCCACGGTGTAGCCGATGTGGCGCCAGATGGTGCCGTCCTGGAATACCGACACCAGCGTGCTGAAGACAGCGCCCGGCGTGGTCAGGATGTAGTCGGGAACCTTGAAGTAGGTCACGGAAAAATGCCAGGCCAGCAACACCGCGGCCAGCGTGGCAAGCGGGTACAGGACAGCGGTCAGTCGTTGCATGGGCTCATCCGATGAAGTGGCGCCGAAGGTGATCGGCGGCGGCGGTAAACGCGGGTTCGGCCAGCGTCGCCATCGTGCGCGGACGGGGCATATCAACCTTGAAGTCCTCGACCACCCTGCCGGGCCTGGCCGACATGACCAGCACACGGTCCGACAGCATCACGGCTTCGGGAATGCTGTGCGTGATGAACAGCACCGACTTGCGGTCGCGCATCCAGATCCGCTGCAGCTCCAGCGTCAGCGCCTCGCGCGTCATCGCGTCCAGGGCGGCGAACGGCTCGTCCATCAGCAGCAGCCGCGGGTCGCGCTGCAGCATCCGCGCCAGCCCCACCCGCTGCTGCATGCCGCCGGACAGTTCGTTGGGGTAGTTGCCGGCAAAGTCGCGCAGCCCCACGAGGTCCAGCAGTTCCCGCGCGCGGCGCTCGGCAACGGCGCCGCGCTCGCCCGCGGTTTCGCTGGGCAGCAGAACGTTGTCCAGCACCGAGCGCCACGGCAGCAGTGTCGGCTTCTGGAAGGCGACGCCGATGTCGCGGCTGGGGCCGGCCACCGGCACGCCGCCGACTTCGACCTGGCCCCGCGTGGGGGCCAGCAGCCCGGCAGCAAGCTTGAGCAGTGTGGACTTGCCGCAGCCCGACGGCCCGAGGATCGTGACGAACTCGCCCTCACCCACTTCCAGTTCCACGTCGCGCAGCGCGTCGATGCTGCCGCGCCGCGTCTGGTAGGACACCGACACCGCGCGCGCCTGCAGCAAGGGCGCTGCCGTCATTGGACCGCCTTCGCCTGCGCGCGCACGGCGGCGGCGTCGAACGCCGAGAACTTCGGCACGAGCTGGTTGCTGAAGATCTTGTCGACGGGAATGTCGGCGGTGTTGAACTCGCCCGCCTCGTGCATTGCGCCCACAAAGGACCGGATCACCGCCAGGTCGAATTCGCCCGGCACGCGGTCGGTGCCATCGGGGCGGCGCAAGGTGCTGTCCATGCGCTTTCTGACCAGCACAACGGCTTCATCCAGGTGCTTCTGATAGTCGCCGCCCTTGGGCTTGGCTTCCGGCTGGTACTTCCAGAACGTTTCGGCGCACAACCGCGGATTGGCATCGCACGCCAGCACCGCCTTGGTGTACGCACGCCCGAAGCGGGCCAGCAGCTCGGGCTGGTCGCGCAGCGTGTCTTCATGCGCGATGAAGCCGTTGCTGTTGATCTTCTGGAAAATCGGCGGATACGGCAGGCGGCGGACCTTGGTGCCGGTCAGCTCCAGCATCGCGGTCCACGAGCTGTTGTAGTTCAGGGCGTCCACCCTGCCCTCTTTCAGCGCCAGAAAGCCGGATCCCAGCACGCCCACCGCCACGATGTCCACGTCCTTGCCCGGCGCCAGCGACTCCTGCCGCAACAGCGCCCGCGTCGATGGAATAGTGCCCCAGGTCAGCGCGCCGACCCCGATCTTCTTGCCCTTCAGGTCCTTGATCGTCTTGATGGGGCCGTCAGCCAGCACCGCCAGCTCCAGCTCGTTGGACGGAATGGTGTTGTAGAAGTAGCGCACCGGCAGCGGCGTCTTGCCTGTCTCGTAGCTAGCCAGCACGGGCTCCGGCAGCGGCAGGCCGATCGTGACCTTCTTGGACGCCACCTGAGGCAGCAACGCGCCCGCGCCCTGGAACACGATCGTCTTGACCTCGATGTTCTCCTGGTCGAAATAGCCCAGGTCCTTGCCCAGTCCGTACACGCCGCCACTGGCGACGGTAAGCGGAATGCCCAGCGCCACGGTGACAGTGTCGGCGGCCTGCGCGGCCGGGAAGGCGGCCAGCGCCACGGCGGCGGCAGCGCTGCGCGCAAGGGTTTGTGCGGGTTTGGTCATTGCAGTGTTCCGTTGGTGTAGGGGTGTCTCTCGGGTCGGGCCAGCGCGTTCCGCGCCCGCTGTTTGAGCAGGTTGCGGTCGACCTTGTTGGTGGAAGCCAGCGGCAACGCATCCAGAAACCAGACGCGGCGCGGGTGCTGGTAGGCCGGCGCGTGGGTCAGCACGTGCTGTTTGACCGCGTCTTCGGTCAGCACGCCGGGCGCGGCGGGCACGACAAACGCCACCGGCTTGTGGCCCTTGATGTCGTCCGGCACCGGCACCACACAGGCCTGCTGCACGCCGGGCAGCGTTTCCAGCACTTTCTCGACCTCGCCGGGAAAGATGTTTTCGCCGCCGGACACGAACATGTCGTCGTCGCGGCCCACGAAGTAATAGAAGCCCTGCGCGTCGCGGCGCAGCACGTCGCCCGTGACGTAATAGCCGTCGACGGTGATGGCGGCGCGGATATCGGGACGGTTGTGATAGCCCAGCATGATGCCGGGGCTCTTGACATGCAGCACGCCCTGATCGCTCTCGTTGCCCGCGGCGTCCACGAGCCGCACCTGCACCTGCGGATGCGCATGGCCGATCGACATGTCGGGCTGCGGCAGCCCGGCCGGGTGCGGGCCGAACGTGACGGGGCCAGCCTCCGTGGTGCCATACGAATTGATCACGCGCGCCTTGGGCAACGCGCGGCGGATGGCGGCCTGCAAGGCTTCACTGACGGGCGCCGAGCCCATGCGCACGACCTCCACGCTGCTCAGATCGGCGTGGACGAGCAGATCCTCTTCGCGCAGCACCATCGCCATCATCGGCGGCACGGACGTGAGCCAGGTGGGGCGGTAGCGCGCAATGGCCTCGATGTAGGGCCGCGGCTTGAACTGCGGCAGCAGCACGATGGTTGCCTGCCCGGCCAGCGCAAGCTGGGACAGCGCCAGCGCGTTCATGTGATACATCGGCGCGGCGATCAGGTAGCGCTGCCCGGCCAGGCTTTGGCCGGCGAGCCGCGTGCGCACCACCCACAGGTGGCTGCGATGCGACAGCACCACGCCCTTGGGCTTGCCGGTGGATCCAGACGTGTACAGGAAGAACGCGGCTTCGTCCGGCGCCGGCGTCACGGCCTCGAACGGTCCCGGGTCGAGCAAGGCGTCCAGCCCGGTCTCGCCCGGCGCGCCAAACTCCACGACAGGCAGATCCGACGGCGTCTGCGCGCGCCGCGCGGCATCGCAGAAGACCAGCCGTGCACCGCTGTCCTGAATGACGAAGTCGGACAAGGCGCGCGGAAACTTGTAGTTCACCGGCACGACAACCAGGCCCGCCCGCTGCGCGCCCAGCAGCACCGCCAGGAACTGCGCGCTGTTGGCGGCCAGCACCGCGACGCGATCGCCGCGTTGCAGCCCGCGGCGCAGCAGTCCGCGCGCGACGGCGTTGCACAGGTCTTCAAGCTGCCCGACCGTCAGGCGCGTCTCGTTCTGCTCATCGTCCAGCGCGATCACCGCCACGTTGTCGGGATGGGCGCCCGGCGGCGTGAGGCCGCCCAGGTTGTACGCATGAAAGCCGAGATCAGTGCTCATAGACGAAGTCCAGTAAGGTGTTCAAGCCCGGCAGGGCGACGGCCAGACCGTTCACGCCATCGCGTTGCCAGGGCCGCGCGCGCAGGCCATCGCCCAGCGCCGCAATGTGTCGCTCCAGCGCATCGGGGTTGCCCGCGCGCATGGCGATGGCGCCGAAAAAGCTGTCGCGGCCCAGCGCATCGCAGGCGAGGTCGCCGTAGCGCTGCGCGTAAGCATCGGCATCCAGCAGGTCAACCGAAAAGCCGGGGCTGGGTATCGAAAAGCCGCGCCCGTCCAGATGCACCTGGCCGAACGCCGCCTGCGCATAAGCCTGCGCGTCGGCCTGCGCCCGGGCGGACACCAGCGTCAGGCCCGCCAGGCCGCGCACGCCATTGGCGTGCGTCTGCCACTCCGGCCGCCACACCAGTTCCGGCGTCAGGTGCTGGCAGTAATAGACGCGGCCAGCCTCGAAGGCGCCGGGCTGGTAGCGCACGGTGCGAAAGCTGGCCTCGTGCTGCACACCGTCCAGCTCAAGCGCACGGGTGAACGCGTGCAACGGGGCCACCGCGGCGCCCGCGCGCGTCAGCGCCGCATGCACGGCGTCGGCCGAGGCCGGCTTGTAGACCAGCCCGTCGATGCCCGCGGGGTTGTCCAGGATCTCCTGGCGCAAGGTGCCACCATCGGTCGGCAGGCCGATCAGCTCCAGGTAATCGTCCTGGAACACCATCAGGTGATTCACCGACCCGAACGCGTGCCGGCCTTGCGGCGTCAGCGTGAACCCCAGCGCCGCGAACAGGCGCGCGGCCGCATCGGTGCCAAAGCGCGTATTGATCACCAGGTGATCGAGTGGCAGAGCGCTGTCCATGCCCCTCCCCCCTCAGGCCTTGGGCGGCGCGGTCAGGTACACGCCGCGCCCGCTGGCCAGCAGCACGCCTTGCGCGTCCTCGATGCGCGCTTCGGCCACCGACAACTGCTTGCCGGCCTTGACGACCTTGCCGCGGATGGTGAGGTCGCCCTGGATCGCGGGCCGGTGATAGTCGACCCGCAGGTCCACGGTCGGCACGCCACGGCCCGTGTGGGAGACGAGCGCCCAGTCCGCTGTCAGGTCGATCAGCGCGGCCAGAATGCCGCCGTGCGTGTAGGGGTTGTCGGGGTTGACCGACCATTCCTCGCGCCACGTGGCCTGCAGCACGATCTCGCCGTCGCCGACCGACAGCACTTTCAGGCCAAGCCACTGGTGATAGGGACTGCGCAAGAGACGCGCCTGGATATCGGCCGCGGCGGGCAGGTTCTGTTCAGACATGTTCAAGGTTCCGATGGGGTTCAGGGAGCGACGATGATCTTGCCGATGACCTTGCGGTCGCGGATGGCGGCCAGGCCTTCGGCTGCTTCTTCCAGCGGCACCACGCGGTCGATCAGCGGTGCGATCTCGCCGCGGTCGACCTGGTCCAGCAGGGCGAGCAGGTTCTCGTCGTAGAAGCTGTTGGAGCCCTTGACGGTCAGCTCGAAGCTCCAGATGTAGCGCAGGTCTTCCTTCGGGTCGTAGCCCGCGGTGGCGCCGCAGGTCAGCAGAACCCCGCCGCGGCGCAGGCAGCGCAGCGACGGCACCCAGGTGTCGCCGCCCGTAAAGTTCACCACCACGTCCACCCCGCCGGCGGTGCCGCGGCGCTGCGGCTTGCCATACTGCTGGATGGCCCATTTGGAGAAGTCGGTCTCGCGGTAGTCGACGACGTGATCCGCGCCAATCTCACGCAGCCGCGCCAGCTTGTCCGCGCCACTGGCGCAGGCAATCACCTCGGCGCCCAGGCGCTTGGCCAGAATGACGCTGGCCGTGCCCACGCCGCCGCTGGCGCCCAGGATCAGCACCTTGTCTCCGGCCTGCACGGTGCGGTGCGTGATCAGCATGCGGTGAGCGGTGCCATAGGCCACCGGCAAGGCGGCCGCCTGTTCGTACGTGACGTTGGCCGGCAGCGGCAGAAGCTGCGCCGCCGACACCAGGCAGTACTGCGCCATGCCGCCATCCAGCATCTCGCCCATCAGGCCCTTCTCGCGGTTCAGCGGATTGACCAGCACGCGGTCACCGGCCTTCCAGCCCTCGACGTCCGCGCCGACTTCGGCGATCTCGCCGGCCAGATCCAGGCCGATGATCACCGGCAGCGGCACCTTGATGCCGGGCATGCCCTGCACCGTGAAGACATCGTGGTAGTTGAAGGACGAGGCGCGCACGCGCACCACGACGTGGCCGGGAATTGCCTGCGGCACAGGTTTGTCTTGGACGACCGACAGTTGGTCCAGGCCGCCGTGCGCGTTGAGCACGAGCGCCTTCATGGTTTGGGACATGGGAATGGATCCGTAACGGGAGAAAAAAAGGGAAGAAGATCAGTCCGCGGCGGCGCGGCGCCAGCGGAACAGGTGCGTCTCCAGCGGCTTGAGCACGCAGAATTCGATCAGCACCATCAGGCCGACCAGCGTGATCGTCCACGCGAACACCTGATCCGTCTGCACGAGGTCGGCCGCCTGCCGCAGCCGGTAGCCCACGCCGTTGGACGCGCCGATCGTCTCGGCCACCAGCGACACCCGCCAGCCGAAGCCGAAGGCCAGGCGCGCGCCGGAGAAGAAGTCGGGCAGGATGGACGGCAGATAGATCGTGCGCAGAATGCGCAGCGGCGACATGCGGAAGCTGCGCGCCAGTTCAACCAGATCGGCGCGCACCGACCGGGCGCCCTGCCAGACGTTGGTCAGGATCAGCGGCAGCGCGGTCATGAACACCACGAAGATGGTGGTGGCGTTGGAGATGCCGAACCAGATGATGGCGAAGATCGCCCAGATGGCCGAAGAAATCGTGTTGGTGACTGCCAGCACGGGTTCGAAGAATTCGCCCAGTTTTCGGCGGCTGCCAAACAGCAGTCCCAGCGCGGTGCCCGCCACGGCGGCCAGCGAAAAGCCCGCGATGACGCGCCAGAATGTCACGCCCAGATCGCGCCAGAACGTATCGCTGGAAACCAGCCGTCCCAGCGCGTCGGCCACGCGCGCCGGCCCCGGCAGGATGTACGCGGGCACGCCGCGCGCGGCGAACGCCCATGCCGCCAGCAGCAGCGCCACCAGCAGCAGGCGCCGGCCCGCATTGCCGCCCAGGACACGCCATGCCGACACGCGGACGGCCGAAATCGAAGTCTGGTTCATGACGCTACACCCGCACGCGCAACTGACGGATCAGCTCGGCGACCTCAGGTTGCGACGGCGCGCGCGGCCTGGCCAGCGTCACCGGCGCGATCTCGCGGATGCGGCCCGGCCGTGGCCGCAGGATCACCACCTGGTCGGCCAGCACCACCGCTTCCTCGACATCGTGCGTCACGAACACCACGGTCATGCCCCGGCTCGCCTGGATTTCCAGCAGCTCGGCGTGCATCTGCGCGCGAGTGCCGGGGTCCAGCTTGGAAAAGGGTTCGTCCAGCAGAAGGATACGCGGCGCGTTCACCAGGCTGCGCGCCAGCGCCACGCGGCTGCGCATGCCGCCGGACAACTCGTGCGGATAGGCCGACGCGAAGCCGGCCAGCCCCACCGTTTCCAGCGCGGCCAGCGCCCGCGCCTGGCGTTCGGCGCGCGGCAGGCGCGTGGCCTCCAGGCCGAAGCAGACGTTGTCCCGCGCGGTGCGCCACGGCAGCAGCCGGTCGTCCTGGAACAGATATCCCACTGCACGCCAGTCCGTGTACGCCGCCGTGCTGGCGCCTTCCACCAGGATGTTGCCCTCGTCGGGATGCGCCAGACCCGCGATCAGGTTGAGCAGCGTGCTCTTGCCGCAGCCCGACGCGCCCAGAATGGCAACCACTTGACCATGCGGAATGTCCAGGTCGATGCCTTCGAGCACCTGCAGGGGCGTGTCGTCGCGGCGCGCAAAGCGCTTGGACACCTTACGCAGCGAGATGGCGGCGGACGCGGGCTGGCGGTCGGGAGATATGCGGCGGACGTGTTGGATGTCGGACAGATCGGTCATGAAAGGCACGGTTGAAGACGATGCCCTGCACGCCACGCTTGGGGCGAACCGACATCATGCCTCGCAGCTTAAGCGTCATGCACATACATCGGAACGACCGATTTCCCATCTGCAAATGGCGTGAAGTCCTTAGGTGAAAACCGGCTATCGGCATGCGGAAATCTTCGTTGGCAACCTGGATTTGCCCACCTAAGTTCAGGGATTTTCCCGCCCCAATTGGAACCCTCAAGCATGCCAGCCCGTCTTGCCGTCACCCCCGCCACCGCGTTGATCGACGTTCCCCGCGTCTTCACGCTGGAAGGCTTTCATCCGCATTCCGCCGTGACCCTGACGCTGACTTCGCGCCAGCCCGATGGCGAGACCTGGCGCAGCCGCAACACCTTCCTTGCCGACGCGAAGGGGTCGGTCGACGTGTCCGGGCAGGCCCCCGAATCCGGCGGCTACGGCGTCGCCGATGGCCAGGGTCCGATCTGGTCGCAGTCGCCCGCGCGGGCCGGCGATGCTCAAGACGCCGATGACCTGCCCGCCCCCGAAAGCGCGGATGGCGTCATCCATTTGATCGCGGCGGCCAGCGACACGCACGGCAATCACGCGTCCGCCCGCTTCGAACAGCGCCACGCGGACATCGGCGTCACCCGGCAGCCCTTGAACGAGGACGGCTTGGTGGGCGTGCTGTATACCCCCGCCGGCCCCGGCCCGCATCCGGCCATCGTGGTGCTGAACGGATCGGGCGGCGGCATCAACGAAGCGCGGGCCGCCCTTTTTGCGTCGCGCGGCTATGCCGCGCTGGCGCTGGGCTACTTCGGCGCGCCCGGCCTGCCGGACTACCTTTCCGCGATCCCCCTGGAATACTTCGAGCGCGCGCTGCAATGGCTGCGCACCACAGTCAGGCCGGCGGGCGATTTCGTCGCGGTCAGCGGCCATTCGCGCGGCGGCGAACTGGCGCTGCTGCTGGGCAGCCTGTATCCGCAGGCCGTATCGGCGGTGATCGCCTATGTGCCCAGCTCGGTCGTGCACGGCGTGCTGAACGCGGGCAAACCGGGCACGGGCCGCTTCGGTCCCGCCTGGACGCAGGCGGGCCAGCCCCTGGCGCACGTCTGGGAGAACAACGCCGCGCAGGATTGGGGCCTCGTCGACAGCCTGCCCGAGCCGCGTCGCCAGGCGCAGGCGTTCGTGAACGCCCAGCAGGATGCGGCCGCCGTCGCGCGCGCCCGCATTCCGGTGGAACGGATAGCGGGTCCGGTCCTGGTGCTGTCCGCGGGCGACGACGGCTATTGGCCATCGACCCAGTACGCCGCCGACGTGGCAAACGCCCTGCAGGCCGCCGGCCACCCGCACGCCGTGGCGCATCTGGACTATCCCGACGCCGGACACGCCTTGCAGGCGCCCGGCGTGCCCACCACCGAGATCGCTCGCGCGCATGCGGTGTCCGGCATCGTGCTGACCGGCGGCGGCGACGCCGCGGCCAACGCGCGCGCCAACGCGGACTCGTGGGCGGCGGTGCAGCGCTTTCTGGCGGCCGCGGTCGCCGAACGCGCGGTGACCGCCGCATGAGCGCGCAGCAGACGCCCGGCGCGGGCGCGCTGGCGGGCCTGACCCTCATCGAACTCGAAGGAATCGGCCCGGCGCCGATGGCGGCGATGCTGCTGGCCGACATGGGCGCGACGGTCCTTCGCATCCAGCGCCGGGATCCCGTGGCGCAAGGCATCCAGCGCGAACCGCGCTTCAACCTGTTGCTGCGCAACCGCACGTCGATTGAACTGGACCTCAAGCGGCCGGAATCCGCGGCGCTCGTGCTGGACCTGGTCGAGAACGCGGACGCCTTGATCGAAGGGTTCCGGCCCGGCGTCATGGAGCGGCTCGGCCTCGGTCCGGACGCGTGCCTCGCGCGCAATCCGCGTCTTGTCTATGGCCGGGTCACGGGCTGGGGCCAGACCGGCCCGCTGGCCCTGTCGGCGGGACACGACATAAACTATCTGGCGATCACCGGCGCCCTCGAGGCGATCGGCCGGCAGGGGCAGCCGCCCACGCCGCCGCTGGCGCTCTTGGGCGACTTCGCGGGCGGCGGGTTGTATCTGGCACTGGGCATCCTGGCCGCGCTGATCGAACGCGCGCGCAGCGGTCTGGGACAGGTCGTGGACGCGGCCATGGTCGATGGCGTGGCGTCCCTGTCCACCGCCTTTCATGGGCTGGCTGCGGCAGGCGTATGGCGGACCGAGCGCGGCACGAACCTGATCGACTCCGGCGCGCCCTTCTACGACGTCTACGCGTGCCGTGATGGACGCTACGTCTCCGTTGGGCCGCTGGAAGCCAAGTTCTTCAAGACGCTGCTGACCCTGCTGGAACTGCCGGCGGAGCTGGCCGCGTGGCAATCCGACCGCGCCCGCTGGCCTGCGCTGCGCGAGCAGTTGGCGCACGCCTTTGCCGGCCGCTCGCGCGAAGAATGGACCGCGCGGCTGGAAGGAACCGATGCTTGCTTCGCACCGGTGCTGAGTTTTGACGAAGCGCCGAATCACCCGCACCTGCGCGCACGCGGCACGTTCGCCGAGGTCGACGGCATCGCCCAGCCGGCGGCCGCGCCGCGCCTGAGCCGCAGCACGGCGCCGCCGATCACGCCGGTCGCGGCGCCATTGCGCGGCACCACGGCGCTGGCCACGCTGGGCCGCTGGCTGCCGCCCGACGCGCTGGAGCGCGCACGGGCGCAGGGCTTGTTCGAGTAAACCCGCTGACCGTCAGCTACCCGCGGCGGCGTGGGCCGGCGCGAAGAAATAATCCTTCCAGCTTTCGGCCTGCCCTTGCAGCACGCCGATCTCGCGCAGCTTGTCGGCATACACCTTGGTCTGCTGCGGCGTGATCGTGAACTGGTTCTCGGGATCGTCCAGGATCTTCTTCACGAAATCCGCCGGCAGCTTGGAATTCTGCTGTCGGATGAAGATCGCGGCGGCCTCGTCCTTGTGCGCGGGAATCCACGCCGCGGCTTCCGCCAGCGCGGCGTAGAACGCCTGATAGGTCTTGGGATTGGCGTCGTGGAATTTCTGGGTGGTGTACAGCACGTTGAACGTCGCGGGGCCGCCCAGAATGTCGTACGAACTGATCACCTTGTGCACCGCCGGATTGCGCTCCAGCGCCTGGTAGTAGAACGGCGCGCTGGAAAAATGCGCATTCACTTCCAGGCCGCCAGAGATCAGGGCGGTGGTGGCGTCCGGATGCGGCAGGCTGATGGAGATGTCGTCAAAACGCTTGAAGTTGTCCTTGCCGTAGCGCTTGGCCGCTTCGATCTGCAAGGTGCGCGACTGGAATCCGACGCCCGCGGCCGGCACCGCGATGCGGTCCTTTGCACCGAAGTCGTCCAGCGTCTTAACCGCCGGATTGTTGCTCAGCAGATAGTTGGGCAACGACCCCAGCGCCGCCACCAGCTTCACGTTCTGCTTGCCGCGCGTGCGGTCCCACAGCACCAGCGCGGGCGGCACGCCGGCCGACACCATGTCCAGCGCGCCGGCAAGCAGCGCCTCGTTCATGGCCGATGCGCCAGATATCTGTGCCCATTCCACCTTGATGTCCACGCCGGCCTGCTTGCCGTGCTTCTCGATCAGCTTCTGGTCCTTGACCACATCAAGGATCAGATACGCGATGCCAAACTGCTGCGCCACACGCAGCGTGCCTTCGGCATGCGCCGGCGCCGCGGCTGCGGCTAGCGTTGCAAAAGCCAGCGCGCAGGTCGCTGCAAAGCGCCGCAGGGGAAAGGGATTGATGGACATGAGATCGCGGGCTCCTTGGGCCGGTGGGTTCGCCACGCCGCGTCATACGCTGCGTAGGGTGACCGGCGATCCTAGCAACGCGCGCTCGGCGGCGGAACGAACTATTTCTGCTATCCAAATACCGCCGCTGGCAGGCCGCTTGGCGCAGCCGCCATGCCCAAGCCGCACGCCCCAGCGCGGCCGTAAGAAACAAGCATATGTCCAGATATTCTTTGTCGGCGCAGCCTTCGCTCCGTAGCATGACCCCAAGCTATTTCACATGCATATCGGGGTTTGGAATCATGAGTTCGTACAAGAAGCTGCCTTCCATCGACGCCGCGCGCCGGCGTCTGTTGTTCCATATCGGTTCGGTGGCCGCCGCAGGCGCCGCGGGCGCGCTGCCCGGCGTGACGTTCGCCCAGTCCCGCGAGCAGGCCACGCTGGCTTCCGGCAGCGCGGGCTACACCTGGGCGCTGCCGTTCGTCGCCGAAAGCGGTGGCTACTGGAAGGCGCGCAACGTGGATCTGAAGGTGCTGGATTTTCCGACCGGACGGGACTCGATGCAGGCCCTGCTGGCCGGCTCGGCCAACTTCTCGACCACCACGGATACGCCGCTGGTCTTTGCCGTGTTGCAGGGTCTGAAGCCCGGCATCCTGGCCAATTTCAGCCGCTACTCGTACGACATGAAGATCGTGGCGCGCGAAGGCAGCGGCATCGCCGCCGACCAGCCCGCCAGCCTGAAGGGCAAGAAGATCGGCACGCCCGCAGGCACGTCGGGGCAGTACGCGCTGGCCAAGTACCTGGAATTCGCAAAGCTATCCGCCAGCGACATCACGCAGGTGAATCTGGCGCCCACCGATCTCATCGGCGCGCTGGTGCGCGGCGACATCGACGCGTTTTCCTGGACCGCGCAGGCCGGCAACGCGGCGCTGCGCCAAAGCGGCGGCAAGGCGTTCTTCCTGACGCAGGATGGCTACGAGAAATTCTTCCGCAGCCACCAGTTGCTGCTGGTCAACCAGAACACGCTGGACACGCGCCAGGCGCTGGTCAAGGACGCCATCGGCGCGCTGCTCGACGCCGAAAAGCGCATCGCGCAGGACCCGGCGTGGCCCGACTTGATCGCCACGCGCATCCGCAGCACGCCCGCGGAGGTCAAGCAGGCGACCTCGGTATTCGAATTCAAGGTGGGATTCGACGACAGCTTCGTGGACGACCTGGTGAATCAGGCCAAGTGGGCCATCGACGCCAAGCTGGCGCCCGCACCCACCGGCGACCTGCGCGCGTTGTTCCGCGCCGCGATCAAGGACGCGCCGCTGTCCGCCGCCGCGCCCGACCGCGTCAAACTGGCCTGACGGCATGGGCGCCCTGATCGAATTCCAGCGCGTGTCGCAGTTCTTTGCCACGCGCGGCAACGCGCCCGCGCAGGCGCTGCACGAGGTGTCGCTGGACCTGGCGGCCGGCGAGTTCACGTGCCTGATCGGCCCCTCGGGCTGCGGCAAGACGACGCTGCTGCACCTGCTGGCGGGCTTTCTGCAGCCCACCGACGGCGCGGTCCGGTTCCATGGCGAACAGGTCGAACGCCCCGGTCCCGAACGCGGCGTGGTGTTTCAGGAATATGCGCTCTTTCCGTGGATGACGGCCCGGCAGAACGTGGAATTCGGCCTGCGCGCGCAATCGGTCGCCGCACCGCAACGCCGCCACCGCGCGCTGGCGGCGCTGGAGCGCGTGGGTTTGGCTGCGTCCGCTGACCGCTATCCGCACGAGTTGTCCGGCGGCATGCGCCAGCGCATCGCCGTGGCGCGGTCCCTGGTCGTCGAACCGAAAGTCCTGCTCATGGACGAGCCGTTCGCAGCCGTGGACGCGATGACCCGCGCCGCGCTGCAAAAGGACCTGCTGCGGCTGTGGCAGGAGACCGGCGTATCGGTGGTGTTCGTCACCCACAACATCGACGAAGCGATCTTCCTTGCGCAACGCGTCGTCGTCATGGCGCCGCATCCGGGCACGATCAGCGACGACATCCGCATTGGCCTGGACTATCCGCGGCAGCGCGGGTCCATTGAATTCGCCCAACACTACAACCGGATCGAAGCCGCGCTGGCGGCCGGCGCCCAAAGGCAGGCAGCATGACCTCATTGACCCTGCGCCGCGAATCCGTGGCCGAGACGACCGCTGATGTTCCCGTCCAAGCCGATCACGCGGCCAGCGGCGATGCGCGGCCCGCGCGTGCGGGACTGGCCGACCGCTTCCAACAGGCGCACGCGCGAGCGGAGCGCGCCCGTCGCCGCCGCCGGCTGCTGTTGAACCTGGCCGGCATCGCGCTGTTCCTGCTGGGGTGGGAAGCCATCCCGCACGTGTTCTCGTGGATGAACCCGGCGCTCTTTCCGCCGCCGTCACGCGTGCTGCAGGCCGCGTTGCCGCTGATCGAATCGGGCGAACTGGCCGGGCACATCACCGCCAGCCTCACGCGGGCGGCGGCAGGATTTTCCATCGCGCTGGTCCTCGGCATCACTGCCGGCATCCTGACGGCACGCATCGCGTTCCTGCATCACCTGAGCGAACCCGTGCTGCATGGCTTTCGCTCGGTGCCGTCGCTCGCCGTCGTTCCGCTGGCGGTGCTGTGGTTCGGCATCGGCGAACTGCCCAAGATCGCGCTGATCGCCTGGGGCGCCTTCTTTCCCATCTGGATCACCACCTTCATCGGCGTGCGCGACACCAACATCGTGTACCTGCGATCGGCGGCGGCGCTGGGCGCCGGCAGGCTGCGCACGCTCTTTCTCGTCATCCTGCCCGCCGCCCTGCCCTTCATCCTGGCCGGCGTGCGCCAGGCCATCGCCGTGTCGCTGATCGTGCTGGTGGCGGCCGAGCTTTCCGGTTCGACCCGCGGCATCGCCTACATGATGTCGCTGGGCCATCAGCTTTTCCAGGTGGAGATCATGTTCATCGGCCTGGTGCTGCTGGGCACATTCGGCTTCCTGGCGGACCGCCTGTTCGTCTGGGCAGCGCGCCGACTATTCCCCTGGTATCAAAGCGCCTCCTGACATGAGCCTTTTTCACAGGCGGGCCGCACCCCGCACGCTGGTGCTGCGCAACGCGCGCATCCATACGTTTCATGACGCCCGCCCATCGGCCCATGCCATCGCGCTGGCAGACGGCCGGGTCGCGGCCTACGACGAGCAAGCCTTGGCGCTGGCGGGCGGCGATGCGCAGGTGCTGGACCTGCAGGGCGCGACGGTAATTCCCGGCATCAACGACAGCCATGCCCACATGGAGCGCGAGGGTTTAAAGACCCTGCGCCCCTCGCTGGCCCACGCGCGCAGCGTTGCAGACGTGTTGCAGGTGGTGCGCGAGCAGGCGCGGTCCACGCCGCCCGGCGACTACATCGTCACCATGCCGGTAGGCACGCCACCCTATTTCTTCGGCGGCGCGGCGCAGTTGGCGGAAGGCCGGCTGCCCAGCCGGCAGGAACTGGACGCCGCGGCGCCCGACCACCCCGTCTATATCCCCGCGCCCTTCGGCAACTGGGGTAAGCCGCCCGGAAGCGGCGCGCTCAACAGCCTTGCGCTGGCACGCAATGGCCTGACGCCGGCATCGCAGCCCCGCTGCGGCGGCATCGAACTGGGCCGCGATGCCGCCGGCGAACTGAACGGCAGCATCGTCGAGCGCAACGCCCGCCCCGCCGTCGAATTCGACCTGCTGCCCGACGTGCCGCGTTTTGGCTATGCCGACCGGCTGAAGGGCCTGCGCATCTCGCAGCAGCTTTATCACGCCAAGGGCACCACCAGCATTTACGAAGGCCACGGCTGCGCGCCCGAGACCATCTCCGTCTACCGCAAGCTATGGGAAGACGGCGAGCTGACCATGCGTTCCACGCTGGTCGTCAGCCCCGCGTGGAGCGATCTGGCCGAAGCGGCGCGCGCCATGCGCGACTGGCTGGCCACCGCACGCGGGCGCGGCTTGGGCGACCCGTGGCTCCGGATCAGCGGCATCCATATCGCCTACGGCGGCGATCCCGTCGTGGCCTGCTGCGCGCGCGCCAACCTGCCGGACACCGGCTGGTCCGGCTTCGTCGAACAGGCCGTCACCCCATCGGACTTCCGGGCCCTGTGCCTGCTGGCGGCCGAACATGACCTGCGCGTCAACGTCATCGTTTCGGACAAGCTGCACGAAGTCGTGCCGGTGCTGCGCGAGGTCAACGCCCGGTTTCCGCTGGCCGGCCGCCGCTGGGTTGTGCAGCACATCGCCCGGTCGCGCATCGACGACCTGAAGGCGCTCAAGGCGCTGGACGTGCTGGTCACGACCATTCCCACGTATTTCCTGTGGAAAGGCGGCGCGACCTACCTGGACGAACCCGACGGCGGAGAAGGCGTGGTGCCGCATGCCGACATGCTGGCGTTGGGACTCGATGTATCGCTGGCGACCGACAACATTCCTTACGACCCGTTCCACACGCTGTGGGTGGCGAGCGTTCGGCAGGAGCGGCTGACGGGCCGCGTCATTGGCGCCGGGCAGGCGCTCTCCGCCCACGATGCGCTGCGCGCATTCACCGTGGCCGGCGCGCGGTTGAGTTTCGACGAAGACTGGAAGGGCCCGCTCGCGCCGGGATTTGCCGCGGACTTGGCGGTGCTGGATCAGGACCCGATGCAGTTGCCCGCTGCGGCGTGGCGGGACGTGCGCTGCACAATGACCATCGTGGGCGGGCACATCGTGCACCGCGAGCCGGACTAACGGCCCGGTCCGCCCCCCAACAGCTTGAACGACTGGTCCGCCGTACGCAGATCGCGCGAATCGCGGTTCCAGCCGATCTGACGCCGGTAGCTGCCCAGCAATCCGGCCCGCACCAGTTCGTCTTCGGCCACCGGCGCAGGCGCATCGGCCTGGGGCGACACGTACATGGCGTCTTCGGGGCACCACGCCTCGCACATGAAGCAGGTCTGACAGGCGTCCTGGCGCGCGATGACCGGCGCCGCCCCTTCCACGATGTCGAACACATTGACCGGGCACACCCGGACGCAGATATTGCAGCCCGTGCAACGGCTGTCGCTGATGAGCTCGATCATGCCGCCAGCCTCGTTTGCGTTGCGGATTGCGGTGCGGGCTGCGGCACGGATTGCGCCCCGCCCCCGTCCAACGCGCGCGGCTGCACCCACACCTCGTCCAGCCCGCCAGCGCTTAAATGATGGTATTGCGCGGCGTCCTGCTCCAAGAAGTCGTAGCGTTTGTGCATGCCGCGCGTCTCGCGGCGGGCCAGCGCGCTGCGGTACATCCAGCGCGACGTGGCCAGCATGGCCGCCGCCTCGCGCGTCGCCAGCAGATCCGCGGCGGCCGCGGGCGCCGCCGACCGCAAGCCGTGCCACTGCGTGTCCAACCGGGCGACCGACGGCTCCAGCACGTCCGCCGTCCTGAAATAGTTCCGCTCGAAGGGCATGACCTCGTCCTGCACCGCCCTGACCAGCGCGGCGGCATCCGCGGCGCGCGCGCCGTTTCCACGCAGGCCCGCGGCCCCCGCGGCGATGACGGTACGTCCGCGGCCGCGCGCGGCCAGCGCATGGCCGGCAGCGCCGGCGCCGGCCCAGGATCCGGACGAGATGGCCCAGGCGGCGTTATGGCTGCCGCCCCCGGTAAAGCCGCCGCAGATGGGCTCGCGCGTTGCGGCATCACCAGCGGCGTACAGGCCCGGCACGGTGGTCGAACAATCCGGCCCCGCCAGCCGCAGGCCACCTGTGCCGCGCACGGTGCCCTCCAGCCGAAGCGCCACGGGAAATCGCTGCGTAAACGGGTCGATGCCGCTGCGGTCGAACGGCAGGAAAAAGTTCGGTTGCGCGGCGCGCATCGCCTGCCGCGTGGCCTCGTCGGCCTGATCCAGGCGCGCATAGACTTTCTGGCGCAGCAGTTCGCGCGCGATGACCGAGCGCCCGCCCTTGGACGCCGCGCCGGGGATCGGCACGCCGTCAACGTCGGTGAAGGTCGCCCAGCTATAGAACAGCGTCTTGGTCACCGAGCCGAACTCGGGCGCAATGCCGTAGGCGTTGGAAAACTCCATGCCCGACAGCTCCGCGCCCAGTTCGGCTGCCATCAGCAGGCCGTCTCCGGTCAGCACGTTGCAGCCCAGCGCCCGGCTCAGGAAGGCGCAACCGCCCGTGGCGATGACGACCGCCCCCGCGCGCACCGTCCACGCGCCGCCCCGCTGCCGGTCCACGCCCGCCGCGCCGGCGACCGCGCCGTGCTCATCGCGCAGCAGTTCCAGCACCGGGTGATGATCGAGAATCCTGCCGCCCGCCTGCTTGACCTGCTTGCGCATCAGGCGCATGTACTCCGGGCCCTGCAGCGAATTGCGGCGCGACACGCCGTCGCCATCCACCGGAAAGGGATAGCCCCAGTCCGCCAGGGTATTGATGCCGTCCCACGTCCGGTCCAGGACGCGGCCCATCCAGCCATGGTCCGCCAGCCGGCCGCCCATGTCGTAGCGGCTGGACATCGCGGCGGCGCGCTTCTGCGGATCGGGATCGACATACCAGACTGCGGTGCCGGCCGCGGCGGTGGCGCCGGACGACCCGCAATAGCCTTTGTCCGCCAGGATGACGCTTGCGCCGGCCTGGGCGGCGCAGACCGCGGCCCAAGTCCCGGCGGGACCGCCGCCGACGACCAGCACATCCGCCTCGTAGCCCGAATTGGCGCTGCCTTGCGGCGCCGCGTGTTTGCCGGCCATGGAACCCCCTGCTGTGATTGCTTGCAATGGAAGGTTCGATGGTATGCCGCTCGCCCTCCGCCACGAACGACGGATCGGCGATTTGCAAATCACCGGGGTTGCGCGCATTGTCCGGCCTTCAATGCCCGGGCACGTCTCCGTACATATAGTCCCGCCGCCACGGATACGACAGATCGGCGGGGTGATCCAGCTCGTCCGCGCGTCCCGTCGCGGGATGCTGCGCCAGGATCTGATGCAGCGCGATCCATCCATGCTCGAAGGCCATCGCGCTGCCGGCCAGGTACAGCCGGTAGGCACGCAGCGACCGCTCACCGTGGTCCGCCCCCAGAATGCGCGCCGCCTCCGGCAGTCGCGCCTCCAGCCGATCACTCCACGCCCACAGCGTGCGCGCGTAATGCGGGCGCAGGTTTTCGGCGTCCAGGTCTTCCAGGCCGCCGTTGGCCAATGCCTGCATCACGACGCTGACATGGGTGAGTTCGCCGCCCGGGAAGATGTACTTCTCGATGAACTCGCCCATGCCATTGCCGAGTTCCGCGTTATCCACGCCGGCGGCGGTGATGCCGTGGTTCATGATGAGCCCGCCCGGCTTGAGCAGGCGCCGCAGCGTGGCGAAGTAGCTTTCCAGTTGCGCGCGGCCCACGTGCTCGAACATGCCCACCGACGCAATCTTGTCGTAAGGCTGCGATGCGTCCAGCTTGCGGTAGTCCAGCAGCTCGATGCGCACGCGATCGGACAACCCTTTATCCTGGATCAGCCGGCTTACGTGCGCGTGCTGGTTGCGCGACAGCGTGATGCCCGTGGCGTCCACGCCGTAGTGTTCCGCCGCCCACAGCAGCAGCCCGCCCCACCCCGCGCCCACATCCAGGAAACGCTCGCCCGCCGCCAGGCGCAGCTTGCGGCAGATGTGATCCAGCTTGGCCTCCTGCGCCTGCGCCAGCGTCATGCCGGGCTCGCGGTAGTACGCGCAGGAATACACGCGGCGCGGGTCCAGCCACAGGGCGTAGAAGTCGTCGGACAGGTCGTAGTGAAATTCGATCTGCCGAGCATCGCGCTCGAGGGAATGGCGCCACACCGACATCACCTTGCGCACCAGGTCGGTCAGCCAGCCGCCGCGCGCCGCGTCCATCGGCGACCCGGGCAGCAGTGCCGCGGCCGCCGCCATCACATCGCGCATGCTGCCCTCGATATCGATGCGGCCTTCGACATAATCCTGCCCCAGTACCCCGACGGCCCCTTCGGCCAGATGCGCCAGCGCGGTCATGTCGTGCGTCACGAACCGCACGCGCGGATCGGGTGCGCCGAGCACGGCGCCATCGGGCAGCACAAGTTGGACGGGGACAGGCAACGCCTGAAGTTTGCGCTCCACGACAGATAGCAAAGGATTCACGGCTTCTCCTTCCGGATGCGTAGGGACACAAGGGACGCTAACGCAAAACACCCGCAATCTTCCTGTAAGCCCGCCCATGATAAAGTCCCCGGCTTGGCGCGGCCAATACCGTCTGCACTACCGCGCGCCCTGTCTCTGCGTTTTACCGCGATCTACATGCCCCCAATGCACACATCCCGCAGCAGCCTGCCCGGTTGGCTCATTCTCATGGGCGCGCTGACGGCCATCGGCCCGTTCGCCATCGACATGTACCTGCCCGCGTTCCCCACGATCGCGGCGAACCTTGGCGTCGCCCGCGGCGATGTCGAGCGCACGTTGGCGGCGTACCTGATCGGCCTGGCGCTGGCGCAGGTGTTCTACGGCCCGATGGCGGACCGCTACGGCCGCAAGCCGCCGCTGCTGGTGGGCCTGACACTGTTCATGATCGCCTCGCTGGGATGCGCGCTGTCGGGTTCGGTCGAAGCCCTGACCGGCTGGCGTGTCGTGCAGGCGATGGGCGGCGCGGCCGGCATCGTGATCCCGCGCGCGGTCATCCGCGACCACTATGAAACCCACGAAGCCGCGCGCGCGATGTCGCTGCTGATGCTTATCATGGGCCTCGCGCCCATCCTCGCGCCGCTGATCGGCGGCCAGCTGCTGGCCATTACCTCGTGGCGCAGCCTGTTCTGGGTGATGCTGGCGGGCGGCGCGATGCTGATGGCCGCGGTCATCCTGATCATGAAGGAATCGCTCACGCCGGACCGCGTGGTGCCGCTGCGCTGGAGCACCATCCTGCAGAACTATCGCGGCCTCTTCGCCCACCGCGGCTTCATGTCGCACAGCCTGGCGGGCGGTTTCGGACAGGCGGGCATGTTCGCCTACATCATCGGTTCGCCCCGGGTCTTCATCGAACTCTACGGCGTGCCGCCGCAATACTACGGCCTGCTGTTCGGCGCCAACGCGCTGTCGCTCATCATCTGCTCGCAGATCAGCGCCCGCCTGCTGCGCACCTATACGCCGCGCCAATTGCAGCGCCGCGCGCTGGTGACGCTGGCCTGCGCCAGCCTCGTCGCCGTCGCGCTGACGCTCGCCGGACTGCTGACGCTCCCGCTGCTGATGTTGTGCCTGATCGCCTACATGGGCAGTCAGGGCTTCGTGAACCCCAACTCGGCGGCGCTCGCGCTGTCGGACCAGGGCAAGCGGCTGGGCGCCGCCTCGGCGCTATTGGGGACGCTTCAACTGTCTTGCGGCGCCCTCGCCGGTTTTGTGGTCAGCGCCTGGCAGGCCGACACCGCCCTGCCCCTGACGACCACCCTGGCAGCCTGCGCGTGCCTGTCCTGGACAGCCGGCCGTGTGGCGCGTTCGCACACGTCGTAGCCCTTAGGCTTGATTTACTTGGGAATTCCGTATTAGAATCGCGGTCTTCACATGAAGTTTCCCGTGCAGGACTACTATGCTTTGTAGTTCAGCACTCTGACCCCCAACCGCGTGTTGTGAATTCAAGTGTGAATTCAAGCGGGTGGCAGGCAGCGGGTATAAGCACTGGGGTGAAATTACTTTCCCCCTCATCCACTAAGACTGGGTGGCCGGCCAAGGCAGCGCACAGCGCAGCCCACACAGCCCGGCGGCTAAACCCCCGTCTACCCCCCAAGCGATGCGCGGCAAGAACGACACTAAAGAGGTGCATCCATGGCACGCGTATGCCAAGTGACCGGCAAAGGCCCGATGGTGGGCAACAATGTTTCGCACGCGAACAACAAGACCAAGCGCCGCTTCCTGCCCAACCTGCAATCGCGCCGGTTCTGGGTTGAAAGCGAAAACCGCTGGGTTCGCCTGCGTGTTTCGGCCAAGGCCATCCGCACGATCGACAAGAACGGCATCGACGCCGTGCTGGCCGAAATGCGTGCCCGCGGCGAACAGGCCTAATCGGCCGCCCCGCCAATCTACATACTAGGAGCACGACATGGCCAAAGGTATCCGCGAAAAGATCAAGCTCGAGTCGACCGCCGGCACGGGTCATTTCTACACGACCACCAAGAACAAGCGCAACATGCCCGAGAAGATGCTGATCAAGAAATTTGATCCGGTCGCTCGCAAGCACGTCGACTACAAGGAAACCAAGCTGAAGTAATTCAGCCGGTATCCCGCAAAAAAGGCCCTGTCATGCAGGGCCTTTTTTATTGCCGTTACTTTCTTGCCGTTTATTTTCCACCGCGCCTGCACGCCATTTGCCGCCGCGCCGAAGCCCATGTTTCAATTAGGCCGCACCCGCGGCGCCCCAGGCGCGCGCGCAAGGCCGATTCATTCTCACGCTGCGACAAAACCCGCCATGATCCGTCCCTGCCTCTCCCTGCTGCGCCGCGCCGTCGCGCCCGCGCTCCTGGCCCTCGCGCTGGCGCCGGCCTCCCCCGCCGTCGCGAAAGACAAGGAACCGCCGATCCGCATCGGCGAGATCAACAGCTACAAGGCCATTCCCGCCTTCCTGGGCCCGTACAAGAAGGGCTGGCAGTTGGCGCTCGAAGAAGTCAACGCCTCGGGCGGCGTGCTGGGCAGAAAGCTCGAGGTCATCTCGCGCGACGACAACGGCAACCCTGGTGACTCGGTCCGCGCCGCGCAGGAACTGCTGGCGCGCGAAAAAGTCGAGTTGCTGTTTGGCGGCTTCCTGTCCAACACGGGGCTTGCGCTGACCGACTTCGCCAAGCAGCAAGAAGTCTTCTTCCTGGCCGCCGAGCCCCTGACCGACAAGATCACCTGGCAGGAAGGCAACCGCTATACCTACCGCCTGCGTCCGTCCACCTGGATGCACGTGGCGGCGCTGGCCCCCAAGGCGCTCGCCCTGCGCAAGAAGCGCTGGGCCATCGTCTACCCCAATTACGAATACGGCCAGTCCGCCGTGGCCACGTTCAAGGCCATGATGCAGTCCTTCCAGTCCGACGTGGAATTCGTCGCGGAACAAGCCGTGCCGCTGGGCAAGGTGGATGCCGGCGCCGTCGTTCAGGCGCTGGCGGATGCCAAGCCCGACGCCATTTTCAATGTGCTGTTCGCCGCCGATCTGACCCGCTTCGTGCGCGAAGGCAACACGCGCGGCCTGTTCGAAAACATGCCCGTCGTGTCGCTCTTGTCCGGCGAACCCGAATACCTGGAACCGCTGGGCGCGGACACGCCCACCGGCTGGATCGTCACCGGCTACCCCTGGTACGCCATCGACACCCCAGCCAACAAAACCTTCGTCGAGGCCTACAAGAAGCGCTTCAACGAGACGCCCAAGGTCGGGTCCGTGGTCGGCTATGCGTCGCTGATGTCCATTGCACAGGGCCTGAAGGCCGCCGGTTCCGTCGACACGGAAAAGCTCGTCGACGCCTTTGCCGGCCTGAAGGTGGACACGCCCTACGGCCCCATCCAGTACCGCAAGATCGACCATCAATCCACGATGGGCGTCTATGTGGGCGTGACGGCGGTCGAAGACGGCAAGGGCATCATGAAGGACTTTGCCTACATCGACGGCGCACGGCTCCAGCCGCCTGACGAGCAGGTGCGCAAGATGCGGCCGGCGCCGGCCCGCTGATGAATGTATCCGGGCTGCTGCTGCAGCTACTCAATGGCCTGGCCGACGCCAGCGCGCTGTTTCTGGTCGCCGCCGGACTTTCGCTGATCTTTGGCGTAACGCGCGTGGTCAACTTCGCGCACGGTTCGTTCTACATGCTGGGCGTGTACCTGGCCTGGACCTTCACCAGTTACTTCGGCGGCGGCGCGGGCTATTGGCTGGGACTGCTGCTGGCGGCGCTGGCGACCGGCCTGATCGGCGCCGCGGCCGAATTGCTGGTGCTCAAGCGTCTGTACCGCGCGCCCGAACTCTTCCAGCTTTTGGCCACCTTCGCGCTGGTCCTCATCATCGGCGATGTCGCCCTGGCGGTCTGGGGCCCCGAAGACCTCTTCTCCGCCCGCGCACCGGGCTTGTCGGGCGCCGTCCAGATCCTGGGCCGCCGCTACCCCGAATACGACCTGCTGCTGATCGCCGCCGGCCCCGTCGTGCTGGGTCTGCTGTGGCTGCTGCTGATGCGCACACGCTGGGGCCGGCTGCTGCGCGCCGCCGCCGAGAACCGCACGATGCTCGCGGCCCTGGGCGTGAACCAGGCCTGGCTGTTCACGTCGGCCTTCACGCTGGGCGCCTTCCTGGCTGGGCTGGGCGGCGCGCTGGCCGCGCCGCGCGTACCGGCCACCCTGGGCCTGGACCTGGAAATCATCGCCAGCGCCTTCGTGGTGGTGGTCGTGGGCGGCCTCGGATCCATACCAGGCGCGTTCCTGGCGGCCGTCCTCATCTGCGCGGTCAAGGCGCTGTTCGTGTTCCTGGGCCAGGTGGCCATCGGCCCATGGGTCTTCAACCTGTCCAAGCTCGCGCTGCTGGCCGAATTCGCGGTGATGGCCGTGGTGCTGGTGGTCCGGCCTTGGGGCCTGATGGGCAAGCCGCCTGCGCCTGCCTCGCACGCCGGCCCGCCCGAACGCCCCATCGCCCCGGCCGGCCCGCGCCTGCGGCTGGCCTATGCCGTGTTGCTGGCCCTGTTGGCCCTCGTGCCCGTCGCCACGCTGTACTGGCCCTATCTCAGCATCCTGATGACCGAGATCCTGATCGCCGCGCTGTTTGCCGCCAGCCTGCACTTTCTGACCGGGCTGGCCGGCATGACATCGTTCGGCCACGCCGCGTGGTTCGGGCTGGGCGCCTACGGCGCGGCGTTGCTCCTGAAGCTGGCGGCCATCCCCATGGAGGCCGCGCTGCTCCTCGGACCATTTGCCGCGGCGTTGGGCGCGCTGGTGTTCGGCTGGTTCTGCGTGCGCCTGTCCGGGGTGTACCTGGCCATGCTGACGCTGGCCGTCGCGCAGATTCTATGGGCCCTCACCTATCAATGGGATGACGTGACCGGCGGCAGCAACGGGCTGACGGGCTTGTGGCCGTCGGCATGGCTGTCGCAGGGGCCGTGGTTCTATTACCTGTCGCTGGTGCTGTGCGCGGCCGGGGTCTGGTGGCTGCGGCGGCTGGCGTTTTCGCCGCTGGGCTTTGCGCTGCGCGGCGTGCGCGATTCGGCCTTGCGTGCCGAGGCGCTTGGCATGGACACGCGGCGCATCCAGTGGGCGGGATTCGTGGCCGCCTCGTTCGCCGCAGGCCTGGCCGGGTCGCTTTATGCATTTTCCAAGGGCAGCATCGCGCCCGACGTGCTGGCGGTAAGCCGCTCGGTCGACGGGCTGGTCATGGTGCTGCTGGGCGGCATCCAGACGCTGGCCGGTCCGCTCGTCGGCGCGGCATCCTACACCTGGCTGCAGGACGTCGCGGCACGCAGCACCGAATACTGGCACGCGGTGCTCGGGCTGGCCATCCTGGCGCTGGTCATGGCCTTCCCCGAAGGACTGGCCGGCGCGGCGGCCCGCCTGCGCAGGAGGTCCGCATGACGACGGCGACTCCCCTGCTCCAGGTGCGCAACCTGCGCAAATCCTTCGGCGGCATCGACGCGCTGGCCGATGTTTCGTTCGATCTGCACGCCGGGCACATGCTGGCCCTGATCGGCCCGAACGGCGCGGGCAAGTCGACATGCTTCAACGTGCTGGGCGGACAATTGCGCCCGGATTCGGGTTCGGTGCGGCTGGACGGCCAGGAGCTTGTGGGCTTGTCGGCCGGCAAGATCTGCCGGCTGGGCGTGGGCCGCAGCTTCCAGACCGCAGCCACGTTCCGGTCGATGACCGTGCTTGAAAACGTGCAGACGGCCCTGCTGTCGCGCGACCGCCTGCTCTTTAATCCGTGGCGGCGCGCCTCCCGCCATGCCGTCGATGAAGCCAGGACCCTGCTGTCGCAGGTGCAGATGGCTGACAAGGCTGACGAGGCCTGCGGCACGCTGGCCTATGGCGACGTCAAACGCGTGGAACTGGCGATGGCGCTAGCGCATCAGCCGCGCCTGTTGCTGATGGACGAGCCCACGGCTGGCATGGCCACCAACGAGCGCCACGCGCTGATGCGCCTGACCCGGCAACTGGCAGACACGCAGCGCATCGCCGTCCTGTTCACGGAACACAGCCTGGATGTCGTCTTCAAGCACGCAGATCGCATTGCAGTGCTGGTGCGCGGTGGCCTGCTGGCCGAAGGCGCCCCCGCGGCCATCGCGGCCGACGAGCGGGTCAAGGCCGCTTATCTGGGCACCGAAGCGCCGCAAGGCGCCTGACGACGCCAGCCACATCACCCATCCCGCTGCGGGCTGTCCGGCTGGCATTCCCAGAAAATCCGGGCCGTGCATCCCGCGCAGATGTTCCGGTCCAGCTTGGCGTAGATCGCATGCAGCGCTGTCGCCTTATCCGGAAAGATGTGATCGGCGCCCAGCCGCTCCAGGAATCCGGTGCGGCGCCACATGTCCATCACCTCGGGCCGCGGCCGGTGAAAATACAGGTCGCCGCCCATCGCGCGCCGGGCCGCCAGTTCGTCGTCCCAGACCTGCGCACCGGCCAGGTCGATGAAATTCATGCTTTTGGCCATCACCAGCAGATGGCGCGGCGCGCCCGGCGCCGAGCGCAGGTCATGCAGCCGCTGCGCCACGTGTGCCGCCGCGCCGAAATAGACCGACCCCTCCATGCGCAGCAGCTTCAGTTGCGGGCACTCCGGCAACGCGTCCGGCTGATGCTCCAGTACGACGAAGCGGCGATCCAACCCGCGCGAGTCAAATCCCATCGTGCGCATCGCCGGCCGCGACGTGCGGTGCAGATACACCATGAGCGACAGCACGGTACCCAGCAGGATCGCCACTTCCATGCGAATGGCGATCGTGGCGGCCAGCGTCGCGCCGGCGATGGCGCATTCACCGGGCTGCGTGCGCAGCAGATGCCGCCAGCGCGGCACGTCCAGCAGCGTCCAGGCCACCAGCAGCAGCAATCCCGAAATGGCGGCATGCGGAATCAACGCCAGCAACGGCGCGGACACCGCCACCAGCAGCATCAGGAGCAATGCCGAAAATACCGACGCCAGCGGCGTCTTAGCGCCGGCCTCGAAGTTGGGGATGGACCGATTGAGCGAACCGCAAGACAGATAACAGGAAAAGAACCCGCCGACCACGTTGGACAAGCCCTGCCCCACGAACTCGCGGTTCGCGTCGATGCGCTGCCCCGACCGCGACGCCACCGCCTTGGCAATGGAGATCGACTGCGCCAACGCCACGATGGTCAGCGCGAACGCCAGGCTCAGCAGATCGGGAAGCGCGCGCCAGTCCACGCTGGGCACGTGAAACGGCGGCCACGGCTGCGCGATGGCGCCCAGCACGGGAACCGGCGCGCTGCCGGGGGACACGACCCACGTGTTGAACACCCATGCCGCGAATGTCCCCGCAGCCAGGCCGATCAGCATGTACGGCTTGCGCTTGTCCAGCCGGCGCGCCACCAAGGCCGTGACCAAGGTGGCCAGCGTCACCAGCAAGGCGCCCGGATGCACTTGGCCGAGATGCGTGGCAAGGCTTTCCAGCACCGCCCCCGCGCCGTGCGCCTCTGGCGACGGCAGGCCCAGCGCATCCTTTAACGCATGCACCGCGATCAGCACGGCCGCGCCGCTGGTAAAGCCAAACAACGCCGACGGCGATATGAAGTGGGCCAGCGAACCCAGCCGCAAGACGCCCACCAGCCACTGCATGACCCCGACCAGCACGGTCACGGCAAGCGCAAGCTGGATGTAAGCGGGGCTGCCCGCAGCCGCCAGCGGCGCCAGCACGGCAAAGAGCGCCAGCGAATTCGCATTGGTCGGCCCGGACATCACGTGGCGGCTGGAGCCAAACAATGCCGCCACCACACAGGGCACGATGGCCGAGTACAGGCCGTACTCCGGCTGCAGGCCCGCCAGCGTCGCAAACGCTACGCCCTGCGGCAGCACCAGCAACGCGCCCAGCAGGCCGGCAGCCAGATCGGCGCGCAGCGTCAGCCGGTTGACGTCATCCACCCACGAGCCGAAAAGCCGGCGCGCGACGTTCATTCCCCCCTGCATCATCCTGTCTTGTTCCCTGGGCATCGGCGCTCACGCCGGTCCGGCTAGGGTAAACGCTCGACCTTGACCATGCAACGCGGCGATCAGCGGATCAGCCCGCGTCGCCTCCACGGCGCGCCTTCATGGCCTGGCCGATCGCGGCCAGCGCATCGTCAGGAATCAGCCGCGCCGCCATCGGCAGCAACTCGTCCTCTTCGCGCCGGATGTGCGCGTCGTAGGCCTCGGTGAAATCCTGGACCTGCTGCGCCGGCAATTGTGCCGGGCGCCCCGCCGCGATCTCGGACAGCGTCTCGCGCAAGGGTTCCCACAGGCCGGCCAGCCGCCGGTGATCGGCCATCAGGCTGTCCACCAGCACGTGCAGGCACACCGCGTCCGATCCCGCCATGGAATCGATCAGGGCGGGGAACAGGTCCTCCTCCTCGTCTTCGTGGTGATGCGCGGCCGCAGTGTCGAAATACCGGCGCACGCTGGTGGCGGCGGTTTGCGCCGCGGCGTCGCTGCCATGCGCGGGCAGATGCGCCGCCAGCCGCGCCAGCGTGGCGCATTGGCGCGCGATGCGCCCGTGACAGGCCGATAGCAGTGCCAGCGGATCGTCAGGGCCCGGCGCCGCCGCCGGGCCGCCTGGAAAGCTCACTGCCATCGCCCATCTCCGAATCGTGTTGCGTTATCCCTGCGTGCCGCGCCACCACAAGCGGATGGAGTCCCACGCGCGGCCGGCGATGCCCGCCTCGGCCACCGGTTCCAGCGCGACAACCGGGAAGTGCATGGCGGGCTTGCCGTCCACCGTCACCTGCAGTTCGCCCACCGTCGACTGCGCCGCAATCGGCGCGATCAGCGGCGCCTGCGGCGCCCAGACCGACTCGACCTTCGCGCCAGCCGGCACGGTCACGTACGCGTCGCGCGAGAAACCGGCCTTCAGACTGTCGGCCTCGCCCTTCCAGACTTCCGGCGTGGCCACGGCCTGACCGCGCGCGTACAGCTTGATGGTATTGAACCCCTGGAAGCCCCATTCCAGCAACTCGCGGCTTTCTTGCGTGCGCAGCTTGTCTGAGGCGGTGCCCACCACCACCGTGATCAGCCGGCGCTGATCGCTGCCATTGGGCCGCCGCGCCGTGGCGATGATGCAATAGCCCGCCGATTCCGTGTGGCCGGTCTTCAGCCCGTCCACGCTCGGATCCAGCCACAGCAGCCGGTTGCGGTTGGGCTGGGTGATCTTGTTGAAGGTGAACTGCCGCGCCGAATCGTAGGTCTTGTAGAGCTGCGGAAAGTCGCGGATGAAGCGCGTGGCCAGGATCGACAGGTCGCTCGCGGTGGAATACGTGTCCGGATCCGGCAGCCCATGCGGACTGGCGAAACGCGTGGCGTGCAGGCCCAGACGCGCGGCGGTGTCGTTCATGCGCGCGACAAAGGCTTCGACGCTGCCCGACACGGCCTCGGCCAGCGCCACCGCCGCGTCATTGCCCGACTGGATCATCAGGCCGCGCAGCAGGTCGTCCACGGACACCTTGGAGTTGGGCTCCAGGAACATCTTCGAACTACCCGCCGGCACTTTCCAGGCCCGCGTCGAGATCGTGACCAGCTGGTTCGCCGTCAGCTCTTTCTTTGTCAACGCATCGAACACGACGTAGGCCGTCATGATCTTGGTCAGGGACGCCGGCTCGATGCGCGTCGTGGCCGCGTGCGACGCAATGACCTGGCCGCTGGTCTCATCCAGCAGCAGCCACGCCTTGGCCGACAGCGCCGGCGCGGGCATCGATTGCGCCATGGCGCTGGATATACATGCGGTCGCGACGAGCAGGCTCGCCGCCAACTTCTTCATCAACATATAGCTGCTTCACTTCCATGTTCTGGTTTTCTTCGGGCGCGCGCGACCGCAAGAAAAAGGCCTGATTCCAGGGACTCTCCGTCTCTGCCTGCCGCGCGCGCCGGCCGCAATT